>JGI25152J39213_1000154_pt1 | contig 46867 bp, 58 predicted proteins | sample AraplaMF_Col_mMS_FD_39213 | JGI IMG/M metagenome (IMG submission 39213)
TGGGCGCTTGATTACAACAGGCCGCGTCTTACGCACGCGGAACTGGTTCGACTGACGTCGCAGTATCCGTGCCCATATGTTCAACGCGCAGGAGAACTCGCCGCCGCGTTGGACAGTACGCGGACGACGGCGCAATACTGCCCCGAGGAGGAAGGAATGTTCATCGGCTTCGGCGCAGTCCTGTGCTGGCGCGATGGCGACCTCGCCGTGCAGATTTCCGACGATTACGCCAACCTCGCTTGGCAGTCGGAATATTGCGACGAGATCGGGAAGGCGTCCTTCCCACTCAAGGTGCCTGACGCATTGCGGCGCTGGATGCGCAAGGTCGCCCCGAACCTCACGGCCATCCGGCTGCTGGACGGGTTGCTCCTGCATCTCGCCGAGAGAGAATAGATGCAAGGAGGTAAACCACATGCCACACGCCCGCTTTCGCCTGAACCTGCACGAGACCGCCAACCTGACATTGAAGCAGGCCATCCTGATCTACCGCTCGGCGGGAGCGGGGGAATCCCGCTGCTTCGCGAGCGTTCATCGGGTCGCACTCGACAACGGGAGCCCCGTCATTCAAGCTGGCAAGCCTGTTACACCGGGTGCGGTGCGGCGGCTTTCCGGCGATCTTTCCGCTAGTTCTTCGCATGTTGTCGGATACCTACCCGCCAATGTGCTCTACGCCGATGGTGATTCGTTGGTCTGGTGGGTGCCGCCGCGTCGTCGCCACATCGCGTTCCGCTGTCCCGAGACCGCACTTTGCCAGCGTAGCACCGTCGTTCCTCACCCTGCTCTGGTATTTATGGTCTCTGGTAGCAGTTGGCTCGTATGGGCGCACAAAGGGCGCAAGCGCCCCGTTCCGCAAAGCCCCATGTGGCGCGCGCCGTACTTCAACGTGGGTGCGGAGGGTGCGATTTGCCGGGGGAACGTGGTCACCCCAACCGGCACAACCACGGACAGGATCGCCGAGTGGGAGGATGCATTCTTCCGCTCGTACTTCACGCACCCCAACGTCCCGAAAGGACTGGTGAACCATCCGGGCGGCGCATATGCCTTCTGGAGCGAAATGGTAGATCTGCCGCCAGTGGCCTTTCCCCAGCGCACTCTAGTGCGCGCAGGTGCCACATTAGGGGAACTGGTCGAGCGCCATCTGTACGGCGCGAAATGATGCCATATAAGGGAGGATAAGATGGCCAAGCTCGTTCACCACATCGACCAGCGGCTGCTTGACCGCCGTGTCATTATCCATATCGCAGGTATCGGCGGCAATGGCGCGCAAATGGCTGCATGCCTGGCCCGCCTAGATATTGCCATCAAGGCGCTAGGGCATCCACATGGGCTTCACGTTCACGCGTTCGATCCGGATGCGGTCACGGAGGCGAACGTGGGCCGCCAACTGTATAGCCCAGCCGATATCGGCAGCAGCAAGGCGGCCATTACCATCACCCGGCTCAATCATTTCTATGGACTCGATTGGGAGGCGAGCATTTGCCGGGTTGAGGATTTCTGGAGCCGCCTCGACTACCGCCGGGGACACGTGGCCGACATTCTCATCAGTTGCGTGGATACGCGCGCGGCCCGCCACGCCATCCATGAGTATTTGTTTTCTGGAGACCGGTACCGGTACTGGCTCGACTTGGGCAATAACGAACATGATGGGCAGGTCGTGTTAGGCGTTCCCGGCAGGCCAAACGCGGGTTGCCGCGCAGAGAATGCCGAACGCATGCCATGCGTTACGGAACTTTATCCTGAACTGCTGGCGGCAGATCAACCGGAAGACAGCGCGCCATCGTGTTCAGTGCGTCTTTCCCTCGCAGCACAAGGGCTTTTCATCAACGATGTGATCGTCCGCCACGCAGCGCACCTTCTGTACGAACTGTTTTCACGTGGGCAGCTCTCGCAACATGGCGTCGTGTGCAACCTCGATAGCAAACGTACAGTTCCCATCGCCATTCAACGCGACGGCACACAATCCCCCGCGTGCCAGGCGCCGACGGCATCACTCCACGGAAGGATGTCGGGGTCGTGACGCGTTTCGCATGCGGGACACACGAGAGCGTCAATGCCATGCCCCACAGCGTCGAACACACGACGGCCAATGGCAATCTCCAACCCGCAAGGCGATGGCCTCGCTTGAAATGTTTGGTCGGCATCCCATTTGTAAGCCCACGCGCGGCTCCTTAATTCGTTTCCACACGATGGCGGCATAGCGTCCGCGGTCGCCAAGATGATCTTTTCCTCGACGAGCCAATTCCAGACCCGGTCGTCCAAAGCCCTGGCCCCCTCCAGCGGCACGTCCAGCACCACAATCCAACCCACGCTGTCGCTCCTCCCAAGCATACCTAAAAAAGGTGTCGATCAGCCAACAATACCATCCCCCAGAACGGACTAAACCAGCCTCAACAAACAGGCGCGCACGATTGAATAGTTGCGAGTCAGAAAAACATTGGTCCATTTATAATGTATTGCCTTTTTTGTACGATTGAGTGACTAGCAATTTGATGCGTAACCCGCACTCCAGCGCTTCGCCAGGACTTTTGCCCATGAAACTGAACAGTTTGCCCAGCTCGATTGCAGGGTTGCTGCCGCTTGGATCGTTAGCCGGCACGAACCGGCCAATCCGATTGCGCTTATCCGACATGCAGGACGATCTCCTGCTGGTCAAACACGTGAGCGGATCAGAAACAGTTTGCGGCGGTATCGAATACACGCTCCTATGCATTTCCCAGAGCGCCGGTCTGCCAACCAAGCAGTTCATCGCCCTCCCCGCCGAGGTCCAGTTTGTCACCGACGGTGGTGACTTGCGCTCCGCGTGCGGCATCGTCGCCGAAGCCGTCGAAGGACAAAGCGATGGCGGCCTTGCTACATACCAGCTCGTTATTCGCGACGCGTTGACAATTATGGAACTGCGGACAAACACGCGGGTATTCCGCAATGCCAGCGAGATCGATATCACGCAGGCGATCCTGAGCGAATGGTGCCAGCGCACGCCCATAATGGCGCGAGCTTTCGAATTCGAACTGGGACAGTTACGAAACTATCCGGAACGCGAGTTCACCATGCAGTACAACGAGTCTGATGCGCAATTCTTGCGCCGCCTGTGGAAGCGGCGCGGTATTGCATGGTTTATACGGCCTAGCAAAGCAAGCGAGGACAGCGAAGGCAGTGTTCCTGCTCATACCCTAGTGCTGTTCGACGACGCCACTTCTCTGGAGCAGAATGCCGCTGGGACGGTGCGATTCCATCGTGACGACGGTACCGAGCGCCGCGACAGCATCACCGCATGGCATGCCGTACGCTCCCTGCGGCCCGGCAAAACCAGCCGTCAGAGCTGGGACTATGCCAGCGGCCAGATGTCGACAAGCGACGAGTCCGGCCGCAACAACCAGGGCGAATGGGGAAATCAATTTGCGGCAGCCTTGGACGACTACCTGGTTGACGTACCGCACGCGGGCGACACCAGTGCCGACTACAGGAGCCTCGGCACGATCCGGATGTTGCGCCACGAGTACGAGTCCAAATGCTACCGGGGCGAAAGCGGCGTGCGCGACCTGTGCGTAGGCCAATGGATTACGGTGACCGGGCATGCTGTCATCGATGCCCACCCGTCCGAAGAACGCGAGTTCATCATCACCGAGTTGCATGTCGACGCGGAGAACAACCTGCCCAAGGCCCTGAACGACAAGGCGCGCCGCCTGTTCACCGCTAACCGCTGGCACGGCGCATTGGAACAGGCCAGTGAAGAACGCGGCGTGCGCTACACGAATCATTTCACTTGCGTACGGCGCGGCACCGCAATTGTCCCCGCCTACGATCCCCGCATCGATCTGCCGCGGACCGAAGCGCAAAGCGTCATCGTGGTCGGCCCGCCCGGCGAGGAGGTGCATTGCGATGAACTGGGACGGGTGAAGATCCGTTTCCCGGCCTGCCGTCAGGAAGACCACGCCACTGGCGCTGGCGCCTCCGGGAGCGACCGCGACTCCGCATGGGTGCGCGTTGCAGGCACCTGGGCCAGCCGCCAGTGGGGCGCCATCTCATTGCCGCGAGCCGGCGACGAATGCATCGTCACGTTCCTTGGCGGCGACCCGGACAAACCGATCATCACCGGCCGTGTCCATGGCGGCACCACGCCGCCGCCAACTTTCAGCCACGCAGGCGGCCTGCCAGGCAACCGATACGTTTCAGGGATCAAGAGCAAAGAGGTCCAGGGCGTGCGGTACAACCAACTGCGTGTTGACGACACGCCCGGCCAGATCAGCGCGCAGCTTGCGAGCGAGCACGGGCACAGCGAGCTGAATCTCGGCTATTTGACGGAACCGCGCTATAACGGCGAAGGCAGACCGCGAGGAGAAGGTGCGGAGCTGCGCAGCGACCACGCGGTAGCGATCAAAGGGGCGCAAGGCGTCTACATCAGCGCCGACGCGCATTTACGCGCCGCCGGTCGCCAGCTGGAACGCGACGGCCTGACCGGTTTGGCCGACGCCTTGGAAAGCATCCAGCAGCAATTGGCCGAGCTTGCCGGGACACATCACGCCGAAGATGGCGACGGCAAGCCGTTATCGCAATTGATTGGCCACCTGAAGCAATGGGAGAAAGGCAGCAATACCGACGGCGGCAAGGGCGACCCAGCTGGCGGGCAGCCCATCGTCGCCGTGAACGCGCCAGCAGGGGCAATCCTGGGCAGCTCCGACAACATCGTCATCGGCGCGCAAACGCACGTTGACGTGGTAAGCGTCGGGAATACACAGGCTTCTGCTGGCCGCAATTTGCTGCTGCGCGCCGCGCAAAGCCTGAGTCTGTTCGCGCACAAGATGGGTATAAAGCTGATTGCCGCCGCCGGCAAAATCGAAATGCAGGCGCATCAGGAAGATATCGAACTCACCTCGGCGAAGAAGATCGTACTGTCGGCGACGGAAGAGATCGTGATCCAGGCGCCAAAGGTTCGAATCGTCAGCCAGGGCGCGCAGTCGGCTTATGGCGGTGGCGCCCTCACCCACCAACTCAGTGGCGCTTACACGGTCAAGTCGGCAACGTTCGCACATAGCGGAGCCGGCGACGCCAGCCCACAGGTATTGGATCTGCCTGAGAGCAAGGTCAAGACAGACGAGAAATTCATCGTTCGCTATATAGGCAGTAACGCACCAGTAAAAGGCGCCACCTACACGATCAGGCTTAGTAATGGCAATGTGATCACAGGGAAGACGAACGCCAAGGGCGAAACTGAACTAAGCAAGGAGCAAGAAATGCTCATCGCCGACATTGAAGTGCGCGATGAGCATTAACCAGCTAATTTTGATATGACTGAGAACACACCAACTCGAGAAGTCCGGTCCGAATATGATGGCCAGACAGTACGCGCGAAGTCCGTCTTGTCACCGGAAGGCTTCCCCGTCCGCGCGCTAGTTAAGCTCTACCCGAAACGTATCATTCCGATTATCTTCATACCCGGAATCATGGGGACTAACCTACGGGTAAAAAACAGCAGAGACCATGCATGGCGTCCACCTAATGGTAAGCTTGCAGGACTTATCCAAGTAATCCAATACTTGGGTAAAGATGCTGAAGCAAGAAAGCAAGTACTCCACCCTGATCGCGTTGAAGTCGACGAAAACGGTCCAGTCGATTTGACGCGCAAGGTCGAAAATCAGCTTAAGGGAGCGCCCGACCTCAATCCAGAGAAGCTGGCAAAGTTGTTCGGATGGGGAGAACTCCATCGGGACAGTTACGGACGAATCCTAAACACGCTTCAGGAACGACTACACGACATCTTGAAGCCAGATGGCACGCCGGATGATGCGTGGGTGCAGTTGGTCCTGGAACAGCAAAAGATACATCAATTCGGGGCAGAGAAGGCATTCGAGGAAATAGCACCCGAAGATCTCACGAGCTTTGCAAATGCGGCCTATCCCGTCCACGCGGTCGGATATAACTGGCTGCAGTCCAACAACGTTTCTGTCCTTCGACTGGTGGAAAAAATTGAGGCCATTACGGATTTTTACAAAACGACTTTGAACAAGGACTGCGAAAAGGTCATCCTGGTCACCCATTCCATGGGCGGGTTGGTTGCGCGAGCGTGCACGCAACTCCAAGGGAAAACGGATAAGGTACTCGGCGTAGTGCATGGGGTAATGCCTGCTATTGGTGCGCCAGCCACATACAAGCGAATGCGGGCAGGCTTCGAGGGTGTCGAGCAAGTACTCCTCGGTCGAAATGCTGCGGAAGCAACAGCAGTATTGACACAATCTCCGGGGCCGATGGAGTTATTGCCAACACCGGAATACAAGGCCAAGTTGCCCGGAGGAGCACAGCACTGGCTCAGAGCCCACTTTGGCAAAGGAAAACATGGAGAGGTCGAGATTACATCCCTGCTGGGAGAGGGAGACCCATATGATTCGGTCTATCTTAATCAAACCGACTGGTGGCGTTTGGTGAAGACCGAACTCATTAATCCATCGAAATCCAAGAACAAGACCACTGCTGGCCAAACATCAGACACTAGTGAAGACCCCAATTCTGCGGACCAGGATTTTGCGGCCTACGCAGAGGCCTTGGCGATTTCCCGCTCTTTTCACAGTAAGATCAAAGGGCAGTACCATGCCAACTGCCATGCGTACTATGCAGCAGACCGGGCCCAGCCTGCATGGGGGGAAGTTCGTTGGACCGCTGGTTCACGGTGTCCCGATTTCTCCAAGGGCGTCCTTGTCGACGATGATCTGAATGGGACAGTTAAGGTGAAAATCGGAGATGAAATGCACGAACTCGAGATCGCGAAACCGGATTTGCCAGGTGATGGGACTGTTCCAGAACTCTCTGGGCAAGCACCAAAGTCGTTCGTCAAACAAATATTTCGCCACGAAGGCAAAGCTAAGGGACATGTTAGCTATGACCATCAAGGTAGCTATTCCAACGATTTCACAGCAGGGTTAACACTGTACTCGATCGTGAAGCTCACGCTTGAATCGGGAATCTTAGGCGAGGCAAGCCATGCTTAGACTTGTACGCCAGTTTTGGATCACATGTGCTTTACCCGCAGTCCTGCTCACTACACTTCACAATACCGCCAGCGCCGCACCAGGGAACGGAAAAATGGAACGCCCCATGATGACAACAGACGAAAACAAATGGAAAACGCATTGCGTGGGCCGCTTCCTAATAGACCTACCTGCTGACGCAGAGTATATCGGAGGGAACTACGAGTATGGCTTCGTCACGATCGAACGTCAATCGATGGACCGGAGCGCGTTTGACAACGAGGTATCTAACTTCGAGACCCAGTTACGAGATAAGACCCAAAAGCCTGATGCCCCGCTCATTCTGAAGAAGTCAATGCCCTCAGCCGACACTCGAGTCTTTGGGTTCTGGCCTGACTATGATCAGCGCGTGCGAGTCAAGATTTGGGGCTACCGTTGGCTCAACGGCATGCGCTACCTGATTCGGAACAGCGCTGATCCGGACCGTTTGGATGGTGCAGTGTCACGCCAAGAGGTCATCTTGGCCAGCCTCCGATCACTGCAGGATAACATCCCCACAGGAAAGGGCTTTTGCATTGAACATGCCCTGATCGCTGATGATGAAACAAGCAAGAACGAAAGCCTCAATATTCGTTTCCGCCTCAAAAGTCACCCTGACGTCGTGCTGGACGTCGCGACCAAACGGAATACCGGCACCCCGCCAGAGTCATTGTTATCGCGAAAGCCTAGCGTCTTTAGCGGATTGGGAATTCTTGGCGCAACGATAGGCGGAATCAGCACCCTCAAAGAGGGCGATCGGAAATTAGGTGACCACCCGGGCCAGGAATGGTTGCTCAAAGCGCCAAACGACCAGGGACAAAAGGCGCATTTATTCACTTGGGAAGCTCCTGGGCTGTATCGGGACCCATTACATCCACAAATCCGATTTGATCTCCAATCAGGGAACTTCGACGGCGGGCTTGATCCAAAGCCTATTAGCGTGACTGACAAAACGATGCTCGAACTTTGGGACAAGATCCTGAATTCGTTGCGACTACGGCCAACTAACGACGGAGATGGTTCACAAGGTAAGCCTTCACCGCAAACGAACAATGGCGGTGCATTCCCGTTGGGCGAACTAGCCGCAAGCGGCACGACCTGCCCGCAAACTGGCTACTGGCAATGTCCAGAACCCGATATGCACGGTAGCACCCGATTGTTCCAAAAGGGAGTGGCTATGCCCCCTGCGATCGTCAAGCGCGACTTGTCATTCATGGAGCGCATAAAGGGCGCGAGTGCTCAAATCAGCACCAGTACGGTGTGGCGCCTGGTGAAATATGCCGAAGTACCAAACACCTCATTGCCGCCGACGCTGTTGGATGATCGCGTGAGCCCATCGAACGAAACCTGAGTATGCCGAACGTCATTCGCCTCAATGATCCCACTTCGCATGGCGGAACAGTCGTCAGCGTCAGCGCGACCTGGTTCACCGTCGACGGAATCGCCGTGGCCCGCGTTGGAGATCAGTGCAGTTGCCCGTTGCCTGGCCATGGCGTCTGCGTGATTATCGAAGGTAGTTCGGAGCACTCGATTGGCGGAATTCCTGTTGCATATGAAGGCCATAAGACCAGCTGCGGCGCCGTACTCCAATCCACAATTAGGACGTTCAATTCCAAGTGAGCGGCGACAGTGCTCCGCTCAGAGCGTCGGAGTTTCTCGTCGCCCATCTCACTGTGGAGAGCTCAAAAAAGAGCACCATCAACGCTCCTTCTGGAGAGAAGATGGCGCAACGAGGACTCGGTTCTTCTCGCGCTACCGACTTTGGGTTCCCTGCGGAATGCGGGGACATTTTCCATATCCCTGCCCCCATACATAGCGTTTGTCGCAGTCACATTTACAGCGCCGGGTTGCCGCATCGAACTCGGCTACGTCGAACCCGAACTGCCACATTCCGGCCAAGAGCGGTCTAACCAAGATCGACTCGGGAGCTTCCGGTACACCTTGGAAGTACGCCTCGTAACCAAGCTCCTGGAATCGTAAAAATGCACCGATCATTCGCTGGCCGGTTTCTGGACAGCGCGGATCGTAGGCATCCATCAATCGTTCAAATTCCTCGACTTCCCGCCTTCCATCAACCGACACAGAGAACAGCTCGGGAACGGACGACCACGAGACATGATCAGGCGGCGCGATCATGCTTCAGCTCCCCTGACGGACAAAGCAACGAATGCTCGTCAATCCCACCATATCGATGACAGATGTCGCGCGCAGAGCACAAAGCACCAGTCTCCAGATTGCAGAAGCAAATGCAGGTGCGGTTGGTACGGATGAACGGCGTGCCGTCCTTCGACTTCAGCCGGCATCCCGGACGCAACGCCTCCAACTGAACAACGGCTGGATCACTGCAGGCGGTATCCGCAGCGCGCATCGCCGCTTCGATTAATACAGAACAGTCTGACTTCATGATGACCTCCACTTCCAAACACGTTGTGCATCCTTGATCGCGCATAAAGACATCGTCCCATCGGGTTCCAAGTTCAAGCAAAAGAAAAGCGCACAGTTGAAACTGGGGTTTTCCGTGCTTATCATGAACAGCGAGTTAGCTTGGACCTCATCCAGGGCCACCCAACTTACCCACTGGGGAGACTGCCGCGGAGGCAATCACATATGCTGCGACTGGGAGAACACATTCGATTGACTTCGAAGGAAGTCGAGCACTTCACCCTCATCACCGGTTTCGCACCGGAAGGGATCAAGAAGCTCGACGACCTTCATTCGTACGTCAAGCGCTGCAAGCGCTATTACTGGGGGACGTCGAAAGATACAGTGGCATTGCACCAACTTATCGATAACGCTTTGCACCGTTGTACCGGCACTGGGGACCTGTAGTCAGGCCTGCTTTGCCGTCGAGTCCTGCTGGAATTCGACGTGGGTGGACTTCGTAGCGGCACCTGCCTTGCGAATTTTCCGCATCTGCTTTGCTGCCGGCTCACTCGATTCCGGCAACCAGTTCAGACAAATCGCGCCGATGAAGTTCCAAAGCCCAACCAAGTACCCCGCAGGTGCAATCACCAGGAACCGCAGTAGCGCTTCCACTGCATGCGCGATCGCTTTGGCTCGCGCGCGCCTGGCCTTTTCTCGGCGTAGTGACTGTTTGCAGCGCAAGTAAAGTCCCAGATGTTGGGCCTTGACTTCGCTATCAGCCTCCATTTGTTCGATGAGGTCCGAAGCGACTTCCGGATCACCGACCTTCCGGTAAAATCCGGTCCAAACCCGTTCCTCTTCGCGGCTCGTCCACCGTTCTTTCCTGCTTCCTCGACGATTCAAATTTTCCATGGTGCTCTCCAAAAAGTAAGCGGAAGCACCAGCCCCATACGGGAGCTGCCTGCTCCCGCAACGGCGGAAAATTGACGACGGGCGGATTCACAATACCCGCCACTAATTTCTATTTACCTCTTTCTCACAATTGATTCGGTCCCACTCTTCCAGGAACGGATCGCTTTGGTAAAAGCCGCACGCCGAGCAGCGCAAGTTCCAGTGCCCATTCACGACACCAAACTCCACAGCCCCCCAGGTACGTCGCACTGCTCGCTCGAACGAACATGAAGGACAGTTCACAAACTTGGCATACTCCCATGGTTCCTCTTCCACGCCGAGCAACAGGTTGTCGTTGAAACGCGCCGAGACCGGATCGCAGTCAAGATGACCGCAGTCGCGACAGTAGACGTGCCAGAGGAACTCATTGCAGGGCGCTTTGTCGTCCCAGCAAATGCGATAGCGCGCGTTCCGGTGCCAGCATCGAGGACATTGCACGACTCCAGGAACAATTGCCTAGTCATCACCGTCTCCAGCCAAATACAGATCCGGGATTACCTGGTCGTCGTCGACAAAAGGATCGCTGTCGGAGTGACCACATGCCGGGCAACGAACCCGCCAGTGGCGATTGATGCAGCCACCGTCATTCGTCTCCCAGTACCGATACACCGCTTCGTTACTCTGGCACTGCGGACAGATGTCGTTGCACGTGACATCGTCCAGCTCAAAACCACCGGGTTCGACGCAAGATCCGAAATAGACATACCCGGACATCACTGCCTCCATCCACGAATGGTGCAACGAACTGCATGCGCCAGGCTGAGAATTGGATGACGTACTCTTGGCTGCAGCAGAACGCAACGCTGCGTCGCGAAACCTCTGGTCGGTGCACCAAAACCTTGCCCCTTCACGGCCCCCAGTCGCACCGCTGATCCTTCCACCTGCCGCTGTTGTTGTGCGGCCAAACCGCCCAGCAAAAAGCACAACGAACCATACTGCACTGCTTGATTGATTGCCTGAGACATGATGCTTCTCCTAAGAACGACGAGGAAACAGCATTGCCCCAGACGGGGATGCTGGTGTCCCCGATCCATGTCGCTATACGACATTGGGATTGCGCCCGATATAGGCAAAAATAAGGCCCACGAATCGATCGATTCAGGGCCTTAACCTTGGAAGCTATAAGAAAGCCTGCTTCCCACGGCGCGGTGTTATCCACGCCTTCTATACCTGACCGTAACCAGGCGGGAAACAACCACCATCCGGTGGCAAAAACCAGAAAGAATCCTGGCAATTTGAGGACGGGTGACGACCGCAACGCCTACGACATAAACATCGCAGGATCCGATCACATCTCCGCGATGGAGAGCAAAGGGAGCGTTGTGAGAGCGATTCTCACAGTGAGCATCCTCATTCTTGCATGAACACCTGGGACGTTCAAGGTCGGATCCGCCCCGGTTCAACGGAAAGGCATATCAGATCAAGAACCTGCACGCTCAGTCAGTTGAGGAGTCCGCGAGCCGCCAAAACTTCAAAGCAGCGGCGTTGTCACCATCGCGCAATTCAATATCGAGGCAACCGTTCTCTTCGAGCAAAGGCTTCTCGTGTCAACGCTTGAAAGTCGGCGGAGATTAGCCCCTTGTTGTCCGCAGAAAAGAACTCGCATTCGACCCTGAGTGCCAACTCAACGATTAATGCCAGGAACTGGGGGGCCTCCGTCCGAATATCGCATCGGACAAATATGCTCGCCGAAAAATCGTCATCAAACAGAACATCTACCCGATTTCCGTTTTCGGGCCCGAAGACCAACCAATCATTTAGCATTACCCAGGGTGGGCCGAAATAATACGCCAGTGCTTCCTGCACAGTTCGGACTTGGGACAGCGCGAGTCCTGGCTCGTCCCATTCTTCACCGGTGGTATCCGGAAGGCAGGCGCCAATCGGAATGAAATAGAGGTCAAATTGCCAGAGGGCCATAGCACGTCCCGCAGAATGAAAAGGATATTACATCTGACCTAGTCTACCATTTGCGCCGGCCCTGAGAACTTCGGCGGACGAAGCGACTATCAACGGCAAGCACCGCATGAAATCCATTAACAGCGTCTTTCACGTTGGGGCATTGGATGAACGGGATGGCATAGAACTTTGACAGTTTTCAAGGTGTAGTCGTGCAGGGTCAATATGCTAGTCCGCATGTGGATCTACTTTGCGGCCACAGCCTGCAGCAAGTGCATGTGCCGGCAGTGTTGGCCATCCATTCCGGTCAAATTGGACATGTCGATTGAGTATTCTCGGGCCCGCCACCACCTCTTATTGCGAACTGGCGCAACGCAACCTCGCCAAGTGCCACCGCCGATTCTCGCAACGTTCCGCCACCGATCCTCATTGGACTCCGCCATTTGTACATTCACGTGCAGACGTACGCATGACCTCAGATCTTGAGTGCCGTGAGAATTCACGTATTTTCAGTTGGGCAAGGATGATATCCTGCACTGCTATTGCTGGAATCGGCCAGTTGCGGCCGTTAGCCAGGTTGATTTTCGATTCAATTCTCCCCGGTAAACTCTCCCTGCTAAGAAGGTGAAGTGCAATGAAATTTCGATCGACGCTGCAACTCCTCGCTGTGATGCTTTTTGGGTACTCGCAAACCGGCGCCGCAGGCGACATTGAGGATGCCAACGTGCTGGCCAGACAATCGATACAAATGATTATGAAAACGCAGCGCATCCCCGGCCTGCAAATCGCAGTCGTCAAGGATGGCCACATCGTACTCTCCGAAAGCTATGGCATGGCCAACGTAGAAAATAACGTGGCGGCCTCGCGCACGATCCGTTTCCCGCTCAATTCCGCCAGTAAAGCGTTTACTGGAGTCGCGATGATGCAGTTGGCCGAGGCGGGGTTGGTCGATCTGAATTCTCCAATATCCAACTACTTGGACGACCTGCCCGAGGCATGGCGCGGGATCCGCGTTCGTCAACTGCTGGCCCATACGTCGGGCTTGCCCGACATCGTTGATCGGCAAGGCTCGGTTGAAGGAGGAAGTGAAGCTGCAGCGTGGAAGGTCGCGCGATCCCGCCCGGTCACCGCAACTGCTGGTGAAATGTTTTCCTATAACCAGACGAACTACGCTTTGTTGGCGCAGATCATTAGAAAGCAAAGCAAGTTGCCATATGAGCGCTTCATCGCAGAGCGACAATTCGCTGCCGCCGAAATGTCCTCCTCTACATTCGGCGACAGCTATGACTTGGTGCCAAATGCTGCGACGATCTATGCGTATGCTCCACGTGGCACGTCGGCAGTCGACGACGGCAATCGCCTGTCCCACTGGTTTTATGAGATTCCATATGGCCTTTGGGCCGGTGGCGGTTTGCAGACTACCGCTGACGACGTCGCTCGCTGGCTGATCGCACTCTCCAAAGGGCGGCTGATCAGCCAAGCTAGCTTGCAGCGCATGTGGACACCGGAAAAACTCACTAGCGGCGCTGACGGGGACTGGGGTAGTGGCTGGCCGGTACTGCAAACAACGCCGGAACTGCAAGTTGCAGGAATTGGTGGCGCCCGTGCGGCCTTTATCGTGTATCCGAACCAGCGGTTAGCAATCATCGTCTTGACCAATCTAGCGGGCGCCAATCCGCAACGATTCATTCCGCAAATCGCCGAATTCTACAAACCGTTGACTTCGACGAAATAGCTCGAATACGGACGAGGCTCAGAGATCAGAGTTCACGAGCACTCGAACATGAGCCCAAGAACTCAGTGCGATTCTTGGTCTGGAGGACAGTGCCATTTAGAATCGGCTTTCATCCCCGACACTTGCATCGTTGACCGCGATTCCCTACTGCGGCACCTTGTCCTCAACGCCAGTCCTGCCGGCCGGCCGGCCAACCATGCGCCCAACGCGCACTGCCCCACGCCCGTCCCGCTCACCGTGCACAGCGAGCAACCAGGCCTTGGCCCACTTGGCACTGTGTGCACGCGTCGTTTCGCGCGGATCCTGGATGAAGCGTTCGAGCGCAAGGCTCGAACGAAACCTTGCGTAGACGCGCTTCGAGTAGAGCGCTGCGGAAAAGTATGTCATGCAGCCAGCATAAACGCTGCCGCAACGCGAAGTATTGAGAAAAGTCAAGGACCGATCAGCGTTCGTCTTTCCGTCGGTCTTTCGGCAATCCTGTCTCGGCAACAAATGACCGCGTTTCCGATGGAAGTCGCTGGAACACTGCCTCCAGCAGCCCAGGGTTGACACCATATAGCAGCGCAGCGCGCAGACCAGCCTCAGTACCAAAGGCTGCTCTTGTCAGCAATACGATGGATACCTTCTCTGCGGTGATAGGATCGGTTCGACGTGACATGCCTCTCAGGCTACAGCATTGGGGCAGTACCAAGCGCCATTGAGAGGGCACCTACCTCGCTGCCGAAGAAGCATCGACCAACAGCTTGTCATCCACCCGTCGCATCGACGTCTTTGACTTGTGCCTCATCTCAACATTCCAGTCCGTTTCAGTGCTGTCACAACTCGTTTCGATGAGTGCTTGAATCGGCCACAATTCGCCTCGTCGGGTCGAAGTACCTCTACTTCCCCTAGAGTCAATCGCAAAGATTATTTTTTTGCCTCAAATGTGAAATTCAGCACAGCGCGGCACACATTTTTGCTGTAGGTTCAATGCAAAGACTACCGACTTTCGTCTGGTACAGAAGGAGCTCTACCTCCACATACCAAACAGTGGAGTATCCCGCAAGGGATTTACCACCTTTGCCCATTGCCGGGTTAGGCCCGCCTTGGCGGGCCAATTTCCTTCCGGACTTGGCGCTCGCATGTCCGAAAGTCGAACGAGATCCCGCGAAGGTCGCTATACCCTTTCTTCTAGACCAAAGCCCGTTATCGCCGCGCCCCCCCATCAGAACTGAACACGCCGCCAGGTCCTCAGTCCTGGTGCAACTGCTGCAGCTGCTGCGGCCGGCTTGGTCACAAATCCTGGCACCTCGCTCAAGTCCAGGACATCCACCAATTCGAATTCGCCTTTGCTGAGACCAGGGCGGTTACCAAATTTCTACCACTCACTTTGGTCTCGGTGTTCGCAAAAACATTTACCGTAGGGCCCCTTATGCCGCCGACAGAACTTCAGTAGTTTGCAGAAGCCCATCGCTCGCCACTGAAATGTCCAGCATACCGGCTCTGTCGTTGGCAAGGCGAACCATCTCGATCAGTACTTCCCTATTGGGGCCGCCCTCTTCCAATCTCCGGATGGCACGAGACGTGATCACATAGCTGCCGCAGCCCGGCGCTACACAGGCGATGCGCTGGCGATTTCCATGATCGGCCGATTCGCTCATGGCGCCTGCCGAATCGCACAGAAAACACTTCATTTCCATCAATTTCTTGAACTCCAAATCTAGCCATTGCGCCAGCAGGCGAAAGCATCCGGGACGATCGCAATGAGCAATTGGCTGTTATGCCACGATCAGCACATTTCGCAGCGCGCCGATTTCAAAGCAGATCGCGTAAGTCCCAACTATATCATTACGGTCTGCTGCGGCTCTGCGGTCCTGCACGGCCAACCATCGCGTTGTCAACATTGGCGCGTTTCAGCGCATCGGGACGCGAGGGACTCATAGGCATGCCGAAAAGAGTCGTCCCCAGGAGAGTTCGAATCGATACATTTGGTCCCTGCCCTCGCGGAAGCGATGACGTAGCTCGATTTACCGCGGTGCCTCAGTACGAAGGGATGGTCCTGTTCACGTGCGCTGAAAAAAGCCTGCGCCGCAAGGCCTGGGTCGCTAAATTCGGTGCCACGCTGTCCACTCTTGCTGATCACCGTATAGGCAACCGAGCGAACACCACGGTCGTTCAGGAAATGCGCCATTGAGTTTTCCATCAATTTCTCCAACCTACCAACTCGCGATTCAAGAGCAGTTTGAGCAATCGATCACCACTGAGAAGAATTATTCCACTACCACGCAAAAATTCATAGGCGCCTGCTCCGCTTCGGCCTGTATGGACGAACACCCCACCGTCGAACTTTGCGGACAGAATAGCGTCGTCAAATTCCCGCAGATGCCCCCGGCAAATATGGGCGCGATAGCGTTTCACCTGTACGGCCAACAAGCCGAATCGAGGGTTCCACGCCACGCCATCGACACCACCATCACCTGTGTAGCTACGGTTGCGAAGAACCAACAGCCCAGCATCTTCAAGTGCCGACATGACAACTTCTTCAAAAACCAAAGAGTCGACCTGGCGCAGATAGCTCAGGCAACGCGCAGCCAGACCCGGCTCCCGAAAACGGCGCACTGCGCGCAATATTCGGCGCGATTTCCTTACGTTCCGCTGGTGATTCGTCAGGCCGGCCAGACGCGCCGCGTTGATAAAACGTGACAATAGGCGCATGCACGCCAGAAGGACCTTGGTTATCACGTCCGCGCCTCCCCGACCGCCTCCGAAACCGGAGCTCGCCGCACGTGAGGGGAACCAAGGTACGCATTGCTGATCTGGGGCCTGTTATGCCCGAGCTGACGCGCCACCTGACGATAGGCATCCTTCATCGATGCCGCATCAACCAGTGGTTCGCCGTCCTGGACCGGCGCCTTCACTTTGGCGATTTCGAAATACAGGTCGCCGGCGAACTGGTGGCGCAACCCGTGCGGTGTCACCCCCAACTCCTTCTTCGTCAGGCCGACCTGGCGCACCACGTTGGAGAAAAGATCTAGCGACTGCCTCAACGAGAGACCTGGTCGACCAATGTGACCGCTCCTTCCGCGCGCGATAGACTCGGCAGCGGCGAGCGCCGCTCGCTGTTCATCTGTTCGTATCGCGGTATAACGCAACCGGCCTCCTTTCGTCCCCCGTTTGATCTTGAGGAAGCCCAGGTATTTGGCGTCCGACCGGTGAGCTTCCGGGAGCGCATGCTGCGGAACTTCCGCTGCATGTGGCGCGAACATCACGGCCTCCTTCCTGCGCAGACCAAATGCCGTCATCATTTGCAACTGCACCGCCACGTGCTTATCGATCTTAGCGAGTTTCTCAATCGCGCTGAGCGCATCGACACCATTGCCCGCCCAACTGAGGTCGCGACCGGCGGAATAGCTGCGCGCCACCAACTGCTTGTCGCCCACATAGTGTTCCGCGCATTGCACCATCCCCCGCTTCCCAATCCACCCAACGTAGGCGCGCAGGAAGCTAAGCTGCTGCTGAATGTAGGCCGCGCTATACGGCCGAACAGGATAAGGGATTGTCGCATCCACTTTCCGCAATCCGGCCAACCCAGGCTTCGCAGTCCAATAGTCCACGAGCGCATGAATATGCCGAACAGAGAGGTTTCGCGGCCGGGCCCTGAAACCGAGCTGGTGCAGCAGCACGAAGATGCGGAAAATACCTTGCCTGCGTGCGCTGCGCGTCGCGTGCGAAATCAGCTTCTCCCTATCTTTATGACGATCGTTGAACCGGTCGACAATGTCCGCCAGTTCCCTTTTCCAATGATCCTCACCTCTCATCACACACCTCCATCGCACCGAACGTTCAGTTGTGGGTCTCACCATCTCCATACCACCAGCGCGCACGCCGCCATTGCCGAACACGCGTCTGGCCTACTTTTGTCCGCATCCACCTGAAGAACGAGTGTCGAGCGGCATATCGGAACTGTCGCCAATGCCACATTCATCACTCTCTCCCACCGCAAGCGGAGCGCACTTTCGTTCCATCTCATTGGATTTACATGCTAGAGGTGCCACCGCTCCAATTACGGCGCCACCACTGGATAGACTGTTTGCCATAGGCGTGGTTTCGTAAAAATGCTGATGACGCTGACCAGTGAGTTTCACCAACTGAATCAGCGCCCGCTTCCAGAGCGGGTAGTGCTGCGCATTGCGCAACAAAGTCATGGGTGTGTCGGCCCGATCGGCATCGCGACACGAATAGCCTCCCTCTCACGGTTATCCTCGACCCTTCCACCAGGCCGCTTCATGAGGTCGGACGTAATAAGCTGGCCGGGCTTCGAGAACCTTGACCCAGCAGATCACCGCGAACGGTGGCCGTACGACTGAGGGATTGAGTTTGATGACCGAACCGCACCGCGGTTCCAGCGCCCCAGGTCAACCCCAAGGCGAATCACGACGCACGATGCGTCAGGGTGCGCGAGCCGCAAAGGTACTCGTTCGCGCGTATGTGGAAATACGTCGTAGAAAAGATCGGAAGAAAATCATTGCGCCATCGCCCTCCCCTTTAAGGGTCGAAGCCTATGGCATGCAGGCCAAGCGATTTGGCCAAGTCGAAAAGACACATCAAGGACAGGTTACGACTGCGACGGGCGCTTTCGACGCCACCGCCGCATTCTGAACACGATGTTCACGGAAGCGGGTCCGGACAGTGAACACAGCTTAGGAAAGGTTTTTGCCGATGTCAAGGCTGGATTTCGGCGCGATATGTTGTAGATTCTGGCCCAAATAAATGTGTAACTGCACGTATGCGAAGTTCGCCCCTATGAAACGCGCGAAAGTAGGATACCTCTGATTGTACGACTGAGCATTCGCGCCCTGCCCACCCGACTGGCCCAAGCTCCGCCAAGAACAAGGCATCGCGCCTGCGCATCAAACACACTTCAAGCATGCTGGCCGGCGAGCCATTCGAGGGGGAATATTTGATCCATTACTGGATTCCGGTTGAAGCCCATACCGGTTCCAGCGCAATTATCAAAGAAAGCCATTGCACGCCAAGCCGCTTTCTTGTGTCATGGACTGGCATGTACAGCTAATGTGTCCTTTCAAGCTAAGGGAGGACGCATGGGATTCGTTGTCAGAGCAGTCGACGTCGGGCGCGGCAATACGAAATTCATCACCGATCTCAAAGACGGCGAACCACAATGCGCAATGTTTCCTTCGCAGGCGTATCCAGCGGAGACCGCCTACGAACATGGCGGCTGGGGACCTAGCCGCAAAACCGTCAGTGTCCCTGTTGACGGTCTGGTCTACGAAGTCGGGCCGGATATCCACCTCGCCGCCGACGTCTTCAATGCCAATGTGCTGCAACACGACCGCTATGCTGAAACTCCCGAATACCTGGCCTTGGTACTCGGCGCACTGCATTATATGCAACTCGACGCCATTGACCTGTTGATCGTCGGACTGCCAGTGGCGACCTTCAAGCTGAAGCGCCACGTTGCAGCCCTTGAACGCCGGCTCACCGGCGATCATGCACTGGGAAAGGATCGCCACATCAAGGTCAAGCGCGTCAANGCGATCGCGCAGCCTGCAGGCGCCCTCATGTATTACGGGCTCATGCAGAACCGCGTCGCGCAGCTTCGCAAGGAACGCAGTCTCATCGTCGATCCGGGGCGCCGAACATTCGACTGGATCGTTACCCAAGGGATGCAGCAAATCGACAGGCGGAGCCACTCTGTTCCTCGTGGCATGCATGACGTGCTGCACGCCATCGTCGACGGGATTAGCCGCAACACCGGCGCACATTATCGCGACTACGAGCTGGTCGATATTGCCCTACGTACCGGGAAAAAGCTGCACGTCTTCCAGAAGGACTACAGCCTTGCCCAGCATCTTCCAATCGCACGNAAGATTCCTGAACAGGCGGTGGCGGAGATGATGCACTACGTCGGCGACGCGGGTGACATCAAGAACATTGTCCTGGTGGGTGGCGGAGCCTTCTTCTACAAGCCTGCGCTGAAAGATGCGTTCCCCAATCACGCCATTCAGGAACTCAAGGACCCTATCTATGCCAACGTCAAGGGATTCCAGTACGCCGGTTCCGAACTGATCAAAGCGCTGGCGGCGAACAAGCGGCTGACGGACAACGTCGATGCAGGAGACAAGGGGAATGACGATCATGGCTGACACATTGCGGATCACCCTCGAATTGGACAGAGCGGACAATCCGCCCCTGTACCAGGACCTTGCCGGGTTTCCGAAAGGCCCGCGTCGCGTGAATCGCCTGCGGACACTGGCGCATGCAGGCCTGCTGGCCCAGTTAGCACCGCTCACGTTGCCGGTTGAAAGGGGAATGTCCCCGAGGCCGGAGCAGGATGCCACGCTGAAGGCAGCCTCCCTCGAGCTCTTTGGTCCCGCCTTGGGAAATTGAGGAATATCACATGCAACAAGGGCACAGCCATTTGAAAGGCAATGTTCGCCATACCGCCTCGCAGTTAGCGGAAATGGGCTACTGCGAACGCAAGATGCTGCTCCGTCTGCAGCATGGCCCACGGACATCGCTCTCGCGCTTCGTTGCGCAGAAGCGCGGCACCCTGGCCCACGAGCGGTTTCTGTCGGAGGCCCGCAAGNTCAATCCATGCGTATCCAGCGACGTCCCAGTTCACATGCACGGCGCCACTACAACAAAACGCCGTCCTCTTCGCGCCCTGCTTGCAAGGATCGTCTCGCAGCTACTAAAGTTCATTGTAAGGAACCGATAGATGCATAGATGCTCCATTTACCGATCCTGGCAGGGTGTTGCCAGGGCATTGGGATTGGTATTTCGACGCGTTCGCTCCTGGCTCGCCACGTCGTGCTGGCGATCCTTCGACATTAACGATTGCAGACTCCTCTTTGCTGAGAGGTCATTCTCGATCAATGCGCCCATCAATCTGACCGTTCGCGTGGATCGCGCGTACCATGACGGCATCGCCATGATCCTCATGGAGCTCAAGACGCGCGTTGAGGAACGGATCTATGCCTCGGATGTCATCGAACTGTCGGCACAGCGACTCGCAGTTGAATACAGCACCGGTGAGCGAATGCACGACTTCGGTTACATCGTGCTGCAACATCCAATGACGCGCCGTCGGACCATTCACACGGTTTCCCTGCTCTCTCAGACTGAGGTCATTGGCATCGCCAATCGCCAGAGACTGCTCGTTGGCGGCGCACTGCCTCCGCGCCATGCCGGCAACCCTGAATGTTGTCGCCGGTGCGAGTACCAGCCCGAATGCCGCACCGGCACTTCATAAACGTCACGCCGCACGAACACGAACTGANTTTTCATCGTTCGCCCGACGACTACCGCCACGAATTCAGGCGACACGTCCGACCTCGACGGCGGCTTCAGTTGAAAGAATTGCGAACATGCGGTAAGTCAGCATGCTCAGGGCCCTCTATATCGGCCAGGAAAGCGAAGATTTCGCNATAACCGTATCCTTGGCTGACAAGGAACGTCCATGCTCGCACGGAGCCGGCGAAACGATTAAGANTCGTGGCCTGAGCCGCAGCGTCAGCGGATATTATGGAAGCACGCATAGTGAATTCTTTCGTGGAGCCGGCGGGGCGAGGCCGACTATCGGAAAAGCGCTGCATGCGTTTTGGCAGCTGAAACAATTCTCACACATTCCCACACATATAGCGAGAATCGAGCAACTCTTTGATGCAATATCGCAACCACATTGGCAATTCTAGCAACGCAATAGCTCTGCCTCGGATCCATGGGACTCTTGGCGCTGGCAGGGTGATCGAAGTCTCTCGAGCACCACCACTTGACGAGTGAACGCGGCCACCGGCCGTACAAGGCATCGTTAGCGGGCAGAGCATTAGCGATCGGCCCAATGTTAGTTGCCAATCTGGCGGCAACTTTGGCGCACTAACGCGATGCTGCTTTGAAATTCACCGGTCGTAGTTGAAGATCTGCTTGTATCGGCCCGAACGAACTCTAACTCACCTGACGATCTCGGTTTTCAAGTTGCAAAGTGGCCATGCATGCATGAGCGGACTGTTATTGAACAGNACTCAACGACCGGTCAAATACGTTCGATTTCATGTCAAAACTGTTGAAATCGNTGCGCCAATCTCTCTCTCTGAAAATGGTCCGTCACGAAATTTACAAAAGCGCGGGTCTTTGCGGGCAAGAGCTTCTGACTTGCGAAATAGAGTGAAATTGGTCCTGCATCCTCGTGCCACCCGGGTAACAGTCTCACCAGCTCGCCGCTCTCAAGAAAGCGAAGCACGTTTGGTACAGCAAGTAAGGCTACGCCCATCCCCATCAGTACAGCCTGAACCATGCCATCCGGCTCGGTCAATGACATGCATGGCACCAATTCGGCCAATTGTTCCTGTCCAGACTTGTTACGTAGCGCGCGATGACGTAGGCGGCCAGTGATGGCAGAACGCATGACGATCCCTTCCCAGCCTTTTAGGTCTGATGGCTGTACCGGGGGTGTGCGACCCGACATGAACTGGGGCGATGCAACAGCAATGATCTTGATGCGCGCCAACTCACGCGCGACAACACCAGGTGTGAGTTCGAAGCCGCCTCCGATAGCGGCGTCATACCCACCTGCAATCAGGTCTATGTGTTGATTGTCGAGATGCCAGTCCGGACGCACCGCTGGAAATTGTTCAAGGAACTGCGGCATCAAGGGAAGTAAATAGTCGCGTGCAAAGCCAGGGGCGGCGCTAAGCTTTAGCGTGCCTGAAGGNTGTCCCGCATGAACACTTACATCAGCGATAGCTGACTGGATACTATCCAGACCTCCCGCAATGGCGTTGAGAAATCGCTCCCCCTCCTCGGTGAGCTTGAGTCCCCGTGTGCTGCGCTGAAATAAGCGCACACCAAGATTTCGTTCCAACTGAGCAACATTTCGACTGATGGCTGCCGGGGTGAGCGCTAAACGGCGCCCTGCCTCCGAAAAACTCGCTGACTCGGCGCTGCGAACAAATGATTCGAGATTGGATAGCGTCTCCACGGCAAGACTTTCAATGTTTGCTTGAAAGTGATTATAGCAACTACCGACTACCGCTTGAAGAAGTCAAATCCCATACTAGATCCATCGCAAACAACTTCCTAGAAAGGAAACGGATCATGAACAAACTTCAAAGCAAAGTCGCCATCGTTACTGGTGGCAGCCGCTCGATTGGTGCAGCCATCGCAAAGCGCCTGGCAGCAGATGGTGCCACCGTAGCAATTACCTATAATGCATCTCCTGAGAAGGCACAGGAAGTCGTAGCCGAAATCAAAGCAGCAGGTGGCAACGCCATCGCCATTCAAGCTGATGCGGGAAATCCAGAAGCTGTGCGTAAGGCCGTTGCGGCGGTGGCAGAACAGTTTGGGAATATCGATATCCTCATCAACAATGCAGGCGTCAGCGTACTCGGCGCCCCTCAGGATATTGCCTTCGAAGACTTCCAACGCATCCTGGCAGTGAACGTAACTGGCGTGTTCGTCGCGACCCAAGAGGCCCTGCGCCACATGGGAGACGGCGGCCGCATCATCCATATCGGCAGTTCAATGGTGCAGTACGCGGCATTTCCAACAGCGTCTGCCTACACATTGACCAAAGGCGCTGTCACCGGTTTTACCCGTGGTCTGGTGCGCGACCTCGGCCCCCGTGGCATTACCGTCAATACGATTCATCCAGGCCCGACTGACAGCGATATGAACCCGGCAGACGGCCCGGTGGCGGATTTCGTCAAACCAGGGATTGCAATGGGTCGTTATGGACAAGGGGCAGATATCGCTGCAGCTGTCGCATACCTGGCAAGCCAAGACGCCTCCTTCGTCACGGGCGCCGAATTGATGGTCGACGGCGGCTTTACTGCTTAAGGAGATAATCATGAATATCGGAATCATTGGTGCCGGCGCTATCGGAACTGCCATTGCTCGCGCGCTCGCGCGCAATGGCATCAAGGCTCGAATCGCCAACAGCCGTGGAGCGGCAGGCCTGGATGTTTTGGCTGCAGAACTACCTGGCATTACGCCGGCCAGCGTGCAAGATGCATCTCGGGCGGACATGGTGTTCATCGCAGTTCCATGGTCGAAGATTCCTGGAGCCGTGAAAGACCTGGGCCCATGGGATAGCCGGATTGTCGTCGATACGAACAATCCCATTGAAGCACCGACATTCCACCCATTCGAGCTAGGTGGCCGCGCCTCCACAGAGGTCGTCACAGACCTCGTTCCAGGAGCACGCGTGGTGAAAGCGTTCAATCATCTGCAACCATCGTTGGTCGCAGGCGACCCAAATGCAGAAGGCGGTCGCCGAGTAATGTTCGTATCTGGCGCAGATGCTGCGGCGAATGCGGAGGTGGCCGAGTTGATTGACCGTCTTGGCTTCTTCGCTCTGACTCTTGGGGGCGTTGAAGCTGGGCGCCTGCATGAATTCCCTGGTGGCCCCCTCCCAACCCTCAATCTTGTGAAGTTTGGATGAACACCATGGGGACCTGCATCATCGAACCCGGTCGAGCCAAAGATGCAGTCAATGGACGGAGTCGCGTCAAGAGGGTCCAAGAGCCGGAGCAATTGGCGCCCTGCGCAAGACCCAATCGTATCGCCGGGTCGAGCGGGTCTCATGTCATGGTAAAGCTGTCTGGCATTGCTGCCGTAATGACACCAGGTTTGCTGGCATTCTAAATCGTCATCACCTGCCGTGCTTCCCGCTCTTCATGCTGGCCATAGCAAATATCTGTCGCGGTGGCCTTTGCAATGAGCGTGCCGACCATACTCATCGGCCGCATTTTGCTCGGCATTACAACAAGCGGATTCTGGACGATTGGAAGGTCCCTCGGGCCCCGTCCACGTCCAGGAGCCGGGCCAGAAAGGCGACTTCGCTAAACTTCTCGGGCGTTTCTCTTGGGACGGTTGCCCGTGTCCAGGACGGTACGCTTGTCGGCGAGGCGTTCAGTTGGCAGATGGCGTTTGGACTGGCCACCGCGATTACACAGACTGTGGTGGCCGCTTTGATGGCCGCAATGCCCTCGCTAAATCCCACGCATCAGAATAAGTTTGGCGACGGAGGTGATGTGTCAAAGTGCCGAAAGTCCAGATAAACTCAATCGAACGCGACCGCTATTCCACTTGCGTGGTATTGTGTTTTTGAATCGGCCTTGCCCACACGAAGCGGTAATTCGTATACTCCTTCGAGCCTCAACGTTCAGGCGCCCGGAATAGCTGGTAGCACGTACAGGATACTCCCCTCTTTGAGGTGCTGACATGGCCAGGATTTTGGTTATCGAAGATTCGCCAGTAAACATGGAGGTGCTCACTGTCCTGCTTTCGAATGAGGGCCATGAACTCTTCCTTGCTGAACGCGCACTTCCCGGCATCGAGATTGCCCGCCAGCAGCCGCCGGACCTGATACTTATGGACATCAACATGCCAGGTGTCGACGGTATCGAAGCAGCAAAGATGCTACGTGCACACCCAACAACGCGCGCCATTCCGCTGATTGCCGTAACGGCCTTAGCCATGGTAGGCGACCGGGAACGCATAATGGACGCCGGTTTCGATGACTACATCGCGAAGCCATTTGATCACGGCCTATTCCTAGAAAGAGTGGCGCAGTTCACTGGACAAAATCCACGCTCTGATTCTGACGGATCTTAGGGCGTTTGGGCTTACCCGTGTACGTAGTCTGGCATTTCGACTGCGACCTGTACTGCTATCGGCGGCTATCGGACTGGTTTCGACTGCTCGTCCAGGCTATTTGGCTGCAATGAATAGCAATACGCAAACGTCATCATCCGAACCAATCAGATGATTGCAGGGGCGCATATTCTCGAGAGTCTGGTCTCGACGACAACGGTCAGTTAGACGTAGTACCACGATGCTCAGCAATCGCCCTCTTTCCTACGCCACGCAATGCAAAAATCGCCTGCTGAAATTTCAGCCGCGGAACGGCAGCGCCATCTTCCCACTTGCGCACGGACTGGTCAGACGCTCCAATGAGTCGTCCCATTTCTGCGTGGGATAGTCCTAAGCGACTCCGCATGGTTGCGAAGCCTTTGGCCGTGAAGCGCTGCCGCGTAGTTTTCTGCACTTCTGCAGATTGGTCGATTGGACGTCGCGTTTTCTTTTCTAGCGCCTTGAGCTGCCTCTTAAGTTCGCCAACCTCCTCGCGCAGAACTGCCAGTTGAGCTTTGGATTGTGCGGCCGATCTCTTTAATGGTTCCAACTGGGCCTTCAATTCTTTGCGAGCAAGCCGGGAGATTTCAGTCTTCAAGGCATTGGCGAGTTCCGTCATTTCACTCCTTCATTCGTTGGATAGGCGGGGGCCATTCGCTTCCCAATTTCATGGCGTTCACCCTGTCAGCTACGTCGACAAAATAGCGATTCAACTTTGATACTACCACGACACCCACGGCTTCTCTATGCCCTTTCCCGGTGACGTTGGCGGGCGCTCCTGAGTGATAGATCAGATCGCGACTACTGTCGCTAAACCTTGGCTGGAAATTCTAATGAAGTTGAATAGCTGATCGCACTCGAGCGTCGCTAACGGCCGAAAAGATCGCTCCCACGAACCGGCCGCCGAGGCTAGCGAACCCTTCGTCACGTGGGCCAAAGTTGAACTCCTTAAGTCGAGTCTCAGCACCAACAACAGATTCCATCGTTCCGATCTCGTCGACGAGGCCAATCGCCTTCGCTTCCATCCCGCTCCATACTTCACCGGTACCGAAGTCTACCCCGGCCTTCAGATGTCGCCCTCTTTGCTGCTGCAGATCCTGGACAAACGCGCTGCCGACCTTGTTTACAAGTTCAGTTGCCTTGGCGTCCGCCTCGTTTGTCAGCGGAGTAAAGGGATTCAAGAATGCCTTCAGGCGGCCCGAACTATAGACACGCTGCGATACCTTCAGTTGAGCGATCGCCTTATCAAGCTGCCATGGAGCGAGGATCGCACCGATCGAGCCAACCAGGCTGTACTTTCCCGCGACAATACGATCAGCGTGCATGGCCGCCATGTAGGCTGCGGATGCGCCCAGATTCCCGATGACNGCGGTAACTGGTTTGGGGTANTTNTGTTTGTAAGTGACGATCGCGCTGATAATCCGCTCTGCTTCGACNGGTGCTCCGCCAGGGCTGTCGATTTTTAGAACTACCTGCTTTACNCGAGTGTTCTTAAACGCAGCTTCCAAGGCTGGCACGATCTTATCGGCTGAAGCCAACGCACCGTCCTTGATCTCGCCTTTGATTTCTACCACGCCGATGACGTCGCCAAATGGGCCGAACGAAAAGCCAGTCGCCGTCGCGAAATACATAGCGGCACCCGCTAGCGGTCCGATGATCAGAACTGATTTCAAGGCCAGATTCCATCGATGCACGGCCCGCCGTTCCTTCGCCGCCAGCAATTGCTCTTCCCGGTACGCGCTCCGTTGCTCCCGCATTTCTTCTAACAACTGCAACACTAAGGAATCGCGACCTAAGTCTCGTTCATGTGGTTCGATCTTTTCCATATTGCGCTCCGTCAGATTCCGATCTCAATTGGTGCAGCGCCCGCCCATTCCCAGGAACAACTGGCCAAACGTGAGTTTTCCGCATTCCTTTTTCGGTGTCGCTACCTCACTTTCAACTTGCCGGTGAATTGGTGCGCTTTCGGTGATCAGATCGTCCAATGACTTCTCACGTTCGGCAACTGAAAGCCGTGCGGACGCTTCTTGCACTTTGGTCAGCTTGCATTTAAGCTGGAACGAGTACGGATAGTCGGGCGTCGGTGTTGCTTCGCGCTGGACATTGGCGGCTCCGCAGAGTTCAGTTGTGACTGTTCTGAACGAGCGATCATCGTCGCTTTGTCCATCTTCAGAATGAAGGATCAAGATCTGATTGTTCTTACATTCCTTAGTCACAAATCGCAGCGCGAGTCGTGCATATATGGTTGGAACATTCGAACTACCGGCAGCGACAAAGACGGAGCGCGTAAGCCGATAGTTAGTCATTGGAGAAAGATCACATACCGAATCATCTGTCGCTCCTCCAGATAGAGACACTGCCCCTGCCTCACCACAGGAAGCGATAAGCAAAGCCGCGATACACTTCGAAGAGAGCTTCATACGACCTCCTATCCTCACGAAATGAAAACGCTACTGCAACTACTATTTACAACAATCGTCGGCTTTGCATTAGGCTGTGCGCTCATGCATGATGACGACGAACTGATGCCGGTGGCCGGCGCGTTGACTGCGTCAGCGTTCTTTACTCTTTACCTGATTCTATTCGTCGCCCATTCGATCTTCAAATGGCGGCCTGAAACTGCTTCCTACGCCTACTACTGCGAGGAGTCGTTGCTTGGCTTCGATGCACGTGGAGAGTTAAAAATCGAAAGCAAATATCCGGTCTGAGCGCTTTACTCGTCCTTCCCAAGCTTTGCCTTCGCCGCCTTTACCAACTCACGTAGCTTTCTCGCAACTACGTCTGGATCGTTTGTCACCTGCCTGTTCGCGTTCTCGAACAGCGACTGCTCGGATCGAAGCGGCTCATTTGGCTTCGACTGGATACCCTTCCCCTCAAACTGTTCGATTCGCTTGTCAATTTCGGTGTTTATTCCGATCCCCTTTTGTGTAATTTCATCTCGCACCTGAGGAATGCGATTTTGGTCCGTAGCTTTAGGAGCCAAACCGCCTGCCGACTGACCGGAACCGCCATTGCTCCTTTTTACGCTCGACTTGAAGGCGTCAAAGTCCTTACGTACGTCCCTTTCGACTTCGGGGACTTGGGTTATCGTCCGATATTGAACTTCAACATCCTGGAACGACCTGGGCAACGCGGCGCCCCTGTGGAGTCTTGTCGGCGAGGTCGCAAAGTTTCCCAGGTATGTCTCCAGTTTAATAAGCTCTGCCGCACTCCCTTTGCCCTCATTCCGGAGCAGTTTCTCGAATAGCTGAATGTTTTGCGGATCTTTAGCGAGATCCTTACTTAACGACTCGCCGCGCTGATAGGCGTCCGACACCGACTCTGCAAATTCGGTTTGTTCACGCAAGCTGGCGTCAGCTCGTTGAGAGCGGGTGACTGACTCTGCAAGCCTTGCAGAGAGTTCCTGAGCTCGTCGGTGGTCACCAACAATTGAAGTTACTTGGCTAGCGTTCTGACTAACTGAGTTCGCGAACGCCTTAAAGCTAGCCTTATCCTCGCTTGACAAAGCGTTATTGATAAGCTGGTCTTGCTTTTGAATGGCTGAGGAATAGTTCTTTTCGCCCTTCGCGAACACTTGGCCTCCGACGTTAACAGGAGAAAAACGTTTAAGCCCGCTCGGCACACCAAGACCAAATACAGACGATCCACCAAAAGCGACCGATGCAACTTGCTGTTCAGTTGCGCCGGTCGCTGCTGCGACGGACTTAGCGATCTGTTGCAAGGAACTGATTCGTTCACCCATGCTGTCGACACTATTCGACGAAGAACCTTGAGTGTAGCTCCTGCTGGATACATTGGCATTCGAGTTCATTAGAACCTCGGTAAGTGCGGCTGCCTTTTCCCTGGATGCAGCAACGCTTTCCGAATGGGCTGCAGCGATAGAACTCGCTGCGGCGGAAACCTGCTGGTGACTGATCTTAGCGTCGACGACCCGACTAACGGGACCTTCATTCGCAAGCGCTTTCATTGCAGTGAGACCACTCAATACATTGCTTGTGTAAGTGTTTCCGGACGTATCGTCCTGACGCGAACCAAAAAACGCTGAGGACCTTGTCGGTGCGACCGTCACTTGGTCCATGCTTGTATTCCCCATATTTACATTTCCAGTCGCTGCTGGCGCAGTGGTGCCGCTAATAAGACTCTGAAATGCCGGAATATTCCCGATCAAAGCACTGCCGAACGTCTCCATACGCTTCAACCCGGCCCAAGCGATAACAGGAATACTCATCGTCAAGTAGCCAACGACCGCTTCACCTGATATGGCGCCTGAGTAGATTGAGGAAGAAGTCATTAACGACAAAGCAGTTACACCGCCACCAACAGAGGCTGCAGCCTCCAACTCCCGGGCAGCATGCGCCATCGCCATGTAGTTCAAGATTGCATACAGTGGAGGCCAAAGTTGGATCCAAATCAAGACAGAAATGTAGTTCTTCAGGCCCATCATGGTTTCGCGCCCCCCCGTCATGAGAAGCAAAAGAATCACGATAGGAAAAATGGCATAAACAATTGCTTCGATGGTGTTCCTTATGACGGGGAGCGCCTGTTCCGCCAGCTTCCCATTGTTGATCCACGCCGCGTTAGTCTGAGCGACAGCTTGTGCACGACCAACTGCCAACAGCATTGAAGCCGGATCGTTGACCCTTTGGCCAGCGAGAAGACTCGTGTCGTTCACAGCATTGATAAGTGCGTTCTGGCGGATCAGATCCGCAGCGCTTGCCGCCGCAGTAGCGATTCCGTTACGTATGTATGCTTGTTCTACCTGGCCTGCTATCAACGAGGCTGCGACTGTCCCTGGCAAGGTAGGATTCATTCTCTGGGCGAGCAGCGCTTGAATTCTGCCTACTTGTGCCGGCAGCCTAGCATTGAGAACTTGATATGCTTGAGGGCATGGTGCAACGGTCGGGGTTCCCGAAGCGTCCGTTATTGGAGTAAATCGCGCAGGATTCGGGTTTGCCATCAGCGGCCAAACGTCTCCAGAAGTAGCGAAGGCCTCCGGCGAAATGTCCCCAGAGGCGAGATCGTACATAGTGCAGTTGTTGATGAAGCTGATTAGGTCGGTTCGGAAGTTTGGCTCTTGAAACACCACACGGCTTGCCTCCCGAATTAGCCGGTTTCCGAACAACAACCCATTCCTCTGATAAGTCAGTTCTGCAGGTAGATTTGCACGCCCAGGCAGCAACTGCATTGCTGTTTCATAGAGCTCCGTCAGGGTATTGCCAACCGTGCTGGATAGTGATCCGAATACCGCTAGTCCAAACGGGACATTGTCCACCACGGCCACCGCGCTTGATCCAGTCTTATCTACAATTCCGACTGTCACGCGCGGAACAAACAGGACGGAGAGCACCAGGGTGACCGAGGCAAGCCACTGCCACCCTTGAAGCTTTTGTGGGGCGACTGCGTATGCGAAGACTGCAGATACGAATCCACAGAATGCGACAATCGCGAGCGCACCTTTGAAATCGTTCGCGCCAGCGATTGCAGCAACAGCATTCAATATGCCGAACAAGCTGTCACTATTTTGATATGCATAGATTTCCCACATACGACGTCTCCATTCAATTTATTCAGCGCAGGTACGCCGCACGACGCCCCAGAAGATCTTGAATTTGTTGCGGCATACTGGATCGAAGCTGACGCTCAAGTTGTTCAATGCTAGATGCGAGCGCGGTAATCGAGCCCACCTTTTGATAGAGGATGCCTTTCTCCCTCGATAGCTGGGCCAGCAACTCCTGAGCGCGTTTTCGCAATTCTTTGGCTCGCTCAGCCTGTTTTACATCAAGCGTGTAGTCCTTATCCAACGCCTGCAATCCAAGTCGCAAGTTCCTCTCAAGGAAGACGTATGCGTAGTCAGCGGCTATAAGGTCCCGAAACCGGGTAATAAGATCGCCAGTAATCTCTGACGCCGGGATCGACGTTCCAACCGAGAGCAATCGATACACTGGCTCCGTGGTCTGATTCACGAAGCCGACTTCCGGCGAATTGTTCGGTATTGGGGTGCGCGTCAGCATCTTGCCTGCGATGGACTGCATTAAGCCTTCCACCTTTGTGGAGAACGGAGTATGGAGATATCCGCTGTCAACGGTAACCACATCGCATTCGACATAGTTATTGCACTTCAGGATCTCCTGCCTGACCTTGCCCCCAGGTGCCTCCGCGGTACCGTAAAGCAGACGAGCAATCGATGTTAAAGTCGGAGGCACTGGGTTCGGATCACGCTGTCCATCATAGAAAATCACGGTCCCCACCATGCTCATGATCATCTCTCGCTCTTGATCATCGAGATTCGTACCCGCCAGCTTTAGCGCCTTCCACGTAAGGTTTCCAACGAATGGCGCCTTGTTCCGGACCAGCGGATCGCTGGAACTCCGCGCGCTGCTCATTACGGAGCTCTTGTTCGATTGGCAGCGCACTCTGGCAGCTGCATAATCCGACTCCAAGCCCATCGCAACGGCGAGGTCCTCGCAGACCTTATCCGTGCTGACCCCGGTGGCCTCCATCGCCGAACTCACAAGAGACTTGGCTGTATTGCACGTGCTGATGTTTGCGTTTGTCAGCATACTCTCCAGGTTCTTGGTCCATTTCGTCACCCCACCCAAGAGGGGAGAAACCGATTCGAGCGCGAGCTGGAAGGCCACGCCCGGGAGCGCAGCGGTTATGTGCTTCAGCATATTTTTGAACTCGGTGGCCGAGATATGCGAGAAAGAACCACCGAATACGTCAATGCCCCCGCAGCCGGCGCGCGCCTCGGGAAAATCGATCGCAACTAACTGGTACGTCTTGTTTTGCGTGCGAAGCATCATGCTCCCGCCGGTATACGTGTTATACACTTGCCCCCGGAAGGCACCTGGCGCAGTGTAGTTTCCGATCGCTCCCAAGTCATTGAACATCTTATTGACTTCGGAATTGAGGTCGCCAGCCTGGCTTAGTCCCGGCAACACCGTGCCGACGAGTGCCGCAGCCGCAAAAACGCTTTTCAAAGTTTCCATCATTTCACCTCCTTAGTTCGGCCAGAACAGGCCAGCTTGCGATGCAAGGCTCCGCTGCCTGTCCGTTAGGGTCATGATCCGTTCCACTAATTGGGACTCCGACAGCACCCCAAAACCCACCGGCAGAATCCGGCCTGTGAAGGGCTGCGCCAGAAACACAGCGGGGACCTGCGCCACCTTCAGCGCGCGCACAATTCCGTTATCCGCCCGTGCCATGGGCAGTGAGGGAATCGAACCACCGTCGACGCTGACCGCGATCAAAGGAAAGCCGTAGCGCTGGCGGAAAGAGTTCAGCAAAGGCGCCATCTTGTGACAGTAGCCACAGTCTCCGCGGAAGAAGAAGATCAGCGCATGATCATTGGCAAGCGCGGCAAGGGTGCTTCCGCGAGTGCGCGCCTGGCTCTCCTCATAGGCTTCCAGCGCGCTGGCATTGACCGGCCGGCCCTGCGTCGACGGATCAAGGTCGGGATTCGCCCAGGCGATACGCTGCGCCAGATCGGCGAACTGGGATGCGTTGCGCACCACACGCGATTCGAGCTCCATGTATCGCCGGACATTCTCTTCCGTGGGACGGATGATGGCGATCGCGCGCACTTCTTCCACTTCGCGCTGCAGTTGGCGAAATCGCTCAAGTTCCGGTCGATTCGACGGCGCAGCTACCACGTTTTGCGGGCTCACCTTGGGAAGCGACTTCAGGGGTAACTCGGCCAATGGGTCATCGTAGAAATGCCAGCCGCGTCGGCTGGGCGTTTCAGGCAGAATGCTATGAAACGCGGCTTGGGGGGCGGGGCCCTCACCGGTTTGTGCCAGAGCGACTCCAGCGTGCAGGCAGAGCAGCCAGGTCAAGATAGAGAGCTTCATGGCTGCACCGACTTTTCCAGGCTGCGCGGCGGCATCCCGGTTCTGCAATAGTTGATGCCAAATTCGACTGTCTGGCGCTTGGCGGGTACACCTTGACCCAATTGCACGTCCTCCTGCCAGAACAGGACGGAAAGGCGGCGGCATCCGTCCTCCGCATAGCGGATGAGCGTCGTGACGTCGACGTTAATGGGTTCAGCGGTCTTGAACTGCCGTCCGATGGCGTCCGCAACTTGGCCAGTAAGGCGCCCATGAGCTTCACCAGCTGGCGCATCAATGGCCTCGATCAGAAGTGGCCGGACTTCCTCCACAGGACGTCGCAGTACTCCGCTCCCTTGCACCAATGCGGCAGAATTGGCCAATGCAATCATTACATAAACAAGAGTTTTTAGCATTTCCCCCTCCCAAAATAGCAAGTCGGGGCGCGCGCGCTGGCTGCGGCCTGGATCGCGCTCGCCGCCGGCACAGTCGGAACGATTGACGCGTAAAACTCCATCAGGTCCATCCTCGAAAAGTCCAGCGCTTGCAATTGCGCCACCGTAAATCCCGAACAGGACGGGTTCTGCGCCCCACCCCAGCCCATCCCCAACTGGGCACGGCCCTGCTCGTTCAGGATGCGCGCCAGTTTCGAGTTAAAGCAGCATTTCGAGGTGGTGTGCTCAGTGCAACTGATGCACTTGCCCAAGACACGTATGCACTTGGAGCACCAGGTGCCAATCGACCGGCACAGCCGCGCGCCCTCTTTCATCGCGAGCTTCCCCTCTTCCTCGTTGCAGGACATCATCGACATCACCACATAGAAAATTACCGCGATGGCCAGCGTCCAAGGTGTGATGGCGATAACGATGGAATCCCCTGCCATGAGCGTGATGGAACCTGCCGGCAGTGCCGCGCCATTGACGGCAACGGTAACGCCATAGGTCGAGAACGCGCCCGAGAATCCGCTCCCCATCAGCAGAGACTTGAAGCCCTGCATGATGAAGCTCCGGTTGTTCGAGTTCAACAGGATGTCGAACACCAGCCGCGATCCGGTCCCGAATAACGACTGGTTGTGGAACCCTGCGCCGGCATTGTCGGTACCGCAGCAATTCTTGAGCAACCTGTCCCGGCAACGGTTATCCTCCCCGCTGAACACGCGCATCGTTGTGGGATCGAGATACACGCCAGCCTCGCGGGCGGCTTCGAGGTAGCTCATCGCCTTGGCAAAGTCGGGATCATTCACGCTGGAGGTGTCGAAACAACGGGCCCCAAGGCAGAATGCGGCCGGCGTGCACGGGCCACTGGCCGCACAACCCGAGTACATGGCGGTCAACCCCGATTCCGCTGCCAGCGGATCCCGCGCAACGGCACTGGCGCCCGCAACCTGCGGATCTCCCGGCGTGACAGGTGGGCGCGGAATAGCGGCCGACGTCGCAGCATTGCGCTGCCCCTCGCAAATTGGATCGTTCGGCATGGAGCCGCAAATCATCAGCCGTGCCCTTGCTTCCGTTGCCAGGTCGGTCCGGCCATACAATGCTGTCTCCGGAGGCGCCGTCGTGTAGCCAGGAACCACGGCTGCGGCAGATGTCGCGTTGACGCCGCTGCGCACCGCGACATTCACGGCATGCGCAGCGGCAAGGTCCGCCTCGGTCTGGGCCAGCACCGTGTGGCTTTGTGTCGCCAGGAAGCAGAGGGCGACAAGAGAGACAGCGATTCGACGCATGATCACTCCCGGAGGCGTTGGAGAAGCAGTTTTGCTTCGCGCTGCGCGCTGGACGAATGGGTTTCGATCCATTCGAGCGCATATTCAATGGTGACGTCACCTGCCAGCGTAGCGTAGGATGACGCGGGCACGCAGCTGGCCTCCGCGCATCGCTGGGCCTGTGTCCCATCACGTAACAGCACGAATGTTGGAACCTGGTTCACGCCAAATCGGTCGAAACCTTGAGGATCGATCTGCAAAGCAGCTTTGCGCTCGCCGAGCAACTGGCGTACGGCCGCCGCAGTCTTGACCATGGAGCCGTCCTTCAATCCCCGCAGGACCAGAACTGCCCGCGTGCGTTCAGCCTGTTCAACCAACTTGCGCAGCGCCCCTTCGGGCATCGACAAGCTGACAAAAACAAGCAGTTGGGGACCCTGCTCCAGCACCCTGCTGACGGCGGAAGCTCCCGTCGCCTCGAACCCGCGTGCGATGGAAGCGACGTCGACCGGCCTCGCCTGCAGCGGCTGCGGCAAACGGTCAAGCCTCGGAACGCCGCTAACCTGACCCGGCTTCGGCGCGCCTGGCTGCACTGGATTCGCGGCGCCTGACACCCCCTGCCCGGCAAAGCCTGGTTGCGCGGCACCGACGCAGACGCTGGCAACAGTGAGCGTCAGCACCGCCTTCCACCGTTTCACGGAGATTTGGTTAGTAGCCAACACAGCAGTTCCTTTTTCTAAACAGCATGAATGCAAAATCCTCACCCTTGACCGGATACTCCTTGCCCGCGCCCCACAGCACCGTGGTCCGCCCGAACGGCTGGCAACACCGCCCCAGAATCTTGCCGGTACTCGGAATCGGGTAGGTCAACTGGGTCTTGTAGGCGGCCTTGTCCATCACCGGTAGGAAGTACGGGCCGCATAGGCCGGCCGCACCATGGCTGCCCCAGGCCAGCAGTTCGCGGTGCATCTTCGCAGTCAGGCGCTGCATCAGCAATTCGGCCGTCCGTACACCACCCAGGTGATAGATGCTGTGCCCGTCCAGCGGGTAAAGGCTGCCCTGGCATCCGGCGCACCAGAACAACTCCGACCGGGCAAACCCCGCCGTGGCGGCGACGCAATCGGCCGCGCAGGCCGCCAGGGCGACGGGATTGGCAAAGAGCGCGGCTTCGGGGTTGAGGATCAGTGTCAGCTCATCGTCATTCCACAGCGGGTCAACTTCCGTGAGATAGGCCAAATCGAACGACGCGCGCTCCAGGCATGGAAAATCCGCCACGACCTGAAGCCAGTACAGCACCGGATTCACGTAGAAATGGGCCTGGTAAAAGCTGTTCTGGTCGCCAGTCCCATCGGTATAGCGGCCGGCATCTGGCGCCGCGATACCGGGGTTCAGGTCGACGCCGCCCAGCGAAACCAGGCAGAACGAACGGCGCACGACCTCCACCTGCCGGGCTGGCTCCCAGAACCCGATTGACAGACCAACAGTCGGATTGACTCCACAACTGCAAATTGGTGATCCTGGATTGCGGATGTCCTCCTGTCCGCCGATGCTGGCCAGTGTGCCGCCGCCAAGGGAGATCGGCATGATGCAACTCCAGCAGATATCGGTGATCGGGTTCGGGAAGCGCCCTTGGCAACTGGTCACCCCGGCGGCGTTCGCCCTAGCCGCCATTAATGCCACCAAGGCAAGCAGCAAGGCCACGCCCCCTCGCGCCAGAGCACGTGCTGGATTGGACAGTCCTTGAAATAAATGCCGGGGCAAAGGCAGCTTCATCACGTCTCTCCTTCCCTGTCATGAGGCCGGCACCAGTTCGTCGACCCGTAACCGGCGGCCCTCCTGCGACACCATGGCCGGCACCCGCTCGATCCGCAGACGCTTGACCAGTAAGCCTTTCTGGTCGTAGTACACCGGAACCTTCCAGCGCCGCATCAGGTCGATATACGAGCCACCAACCAGCACCGGTTTGGTCCTCGTCGTTTCCCCTTTTGCCAGGCGTTCGGCCATGGCGACTTGGCGCTCATCGCGTCCGTCAAAGAAGAACAGCCTTCGGCTCATCGAAACAATATCGAGCGGATTGGCACGGGTCCCGGCGGCGAACATAAGACGCCCACTGCCATCGGCGATGTTCCGGTCCAGTACGTAGGTCGGATCGACATAGAACGTCCGCGGCGCGGCCACGACTGGCAGTTGCAAGGGTGGTGGCGCCAATACGGCCTGCTTGCCACGCGCGACGATCTGCTCTTGAATGCGCGCCAACTCGCCGCTCTGCTCCTTGGCCCGGAGGCGCGCTTCGATCATCCTCAACAGGTGTTCCTCGGCGATGGGATAGGTCGGCCCGACGACGCCGAGCGACTCGGCACCGGCCGTGCCGAATACGCCCCCGAAACCCAGGGCAATGAGACACAGCATCGACAAACGTTTCATCTCATTCCCCTAAAAGATCGGGCGCACCACCGCGATCACGTCGTTGAGATGCACCAGCCCACTGATGCGATAGCGCGAGTCGAAGCTATCCGGACTTGTCCCCTGCATGTAGAAGAAATGCGGCGGGATGATGCTGGGCTCGATCGGCTCCAATGGAAGCTTGCTCACCGTCGCAAACAACTTGGCCTGACCAACGTCAATGCCATTGACAAGCACACGCCGTCCTTCGACGCGCACCTGATCGCCTTCGATGCCTACTACGCGCTTGAAGAACGGCTGCCGGGCAAGACCCGGGAAATGCCTGGTCGCGACGCCGCCGAACGCATAGATGACATAGTCGCCCCGTGCGATCATGCCTGTTCGCCGCTCGATGATGGCCACCGTGTAGGGCAAGCTGGGGGTCACGTTGAATAAAACTGGAACGTGCGGGACGGGGTCGACGAAAATGCGCGCCGCCGCCAGCGCCCAGATCATGGCGAGCGGCAGGTAGAGATACCAGCGCTGCCGGGCATGGGTCAGGAAATTGCGCATCATCGCAGCACCCGTTGACGAAGCAGCGGGGTCAGATCCCGCACGTCCGGCCGCATCCCAACCACCAGAGAACGGTCGACCACGAGGCATCCACAGTCCTGGGCCAGCTTTGCCATTTCGCCCGAAATCCGTTCGGCGAACTGGCGAGCATGCGCGGCGGCCTGCGTCCGCTCTGCATCGCCCGCCCCGGAGGAAAGCGCTTTGACCAGGAGCGCTTCCTGTTCGCGGTAGACCTGGACCGCATCCACCACTCCAATCGCCGTGGCTGGCCGCACAATTACACGGTCGTATACCGCGATGCCGGCCAGCGTCGACACGATGCACATGCCGAGTTGCAAAATCAGTGGACGCATGATTGCCCCCTTGCCTCGAGCACCATGCGAATGGCCTCGTCAATGCTGTAGCCTTGCGCCCGTAGTTCATCGATCGGCTTGTTGTCTTCGATCTTGTTCGAGAAAAGCAGATGCGTCGCGGGGTCGAGTACCAGCCGGGCGACGCCCTCCCCGACAGGCGATGAGACATAGATCTCCGCAAACGCGCCTGCCTCGGTCCGCAACGAATTCAGAAGGCGCTTTTTCGACTCGTCCATCAAGAGCCGGCCCTTGCGCCCCAGCAGCTCAATCGATTCCGGCTTTTGGCGCAAAAGGAATACCCAATCAGAACAGTTGAATGCGGCTTCCATTTGCGCCGAACCGTAGTAGTCATCACCACCTTGGGTGGCAGTGACCAGCGAGCCGCCATATTTCCTGGCTCGGCGAGCTGCTTCCTCCACCACAGCGGCTTTGATCGGATCATCGCTGCCGATTTCGCCTAGCTGCTGCTTCGTTTCGTCGATAAACAGCACCTTCCGCCTATTGCGCGTCAAGTACATCTCGCCCGTGATCTGATAAAGCAGCAGGATATTGACCACGGCGTGCAGGTCTGGCCGGCGTTTCAATTCCTCGTTCTCGATCACGATGAAGTCATTGCTGAAATCGACGTTGTTGACGCCTTCGAAGAAGCGCTCATACTGCCCGCCCTTGGCATAGGGATTCAACATGATTGCCAGGTCTTTGATGCGTTGGTCGTTCACGATCCCGAGGTCGCGTATTGAACCCTTCATGAAGGCGTCTCGCAGGCAGGTCATTGTCATCTCCCGCCCATACATCTTCCACTGCGTCAGCAACATGGTCGAGATTGCTTTGTACTGGACCTCTTCCAGAGGATGCTGCATGGAGCACATTTTGGCGATCGCCGGCACCAACATGTCCATGTCGTCGCAGATGTCGTTGATCCGCGAATACGGGTTCAAACAAATCTTGCTTTGCGGCGTGAATTCGATATACGTGCCATCGGCCTTTCGGCACAGCTTTTCAAACGAACGACCGAGGTCCAGCATCCAGACCTTTGCCCCTACCGACCGGTAAGACCAGGCCAGTTCATTGAGAAAGACCGATTTCCCGGAACCCGGGGCGCCGATCACCGCCGCATTCGCGTTGCCCAGATCGTTGTCGAACAAATCGAGCGTTGTGACCTGGCCACGGCGACCGGCCATAATCACCGTCGGCGTCCGCGTTCCGCGCCATTCACCGATCAGCGGCGCCAGATGAATGGCATTCGACATCGACTTGCGTGTCACCCGGCGCATCTTCTTCAGGTCGCGGTGAAAGTCCGGCGTTAGGGTCATCGGCAGGCTCGCCAGGAGTGCCTGCCTGTGCATGTAGATATCAGCGTTCAGCTCGAAACCACGAGCGCGCCAGATCGCGCGCGCCGTTTCGCAAGCACTGGCGGCCTTGTCCGGTGTCGTGAATATCGCCAACTGGTGGTACATCGAGACCAGGGCGCCTCCGGCGTCGTAAGCGTCAGCTGCGGCTTTCCAGTCTTTGTGCTTCTTCTCGACGTCCGGCATGATGGCGGCCATCTTGCTGCCAGCGTTCTGCGTGGCACGGAAGTTGTTGGTCGTGACCGCCGCTTTCGTTTCGATCGGATCCAGAATATGCACGCCCATCGTCAGCAGGAAAGGTGCGTTGTATTGCAGCGCCGGCTGCATCAGGTCGCCGATCAGGCCGCCCATCTGCCACAGTCCGAACCGTTCCGGAAACGATTTAATCGACATAAAGCGGGCTTCCATCTTCGCCTCGTCCCCCAACCGGGACAAGAGAAGCCCTTCCGCATGGGCGTCTTGCACGGTGTCGAAGTCGACGATCTGATCGCAGATCTCGCGCCCGTCGTCGTAGTTGACCTTNACCTGATCGTCGCGCGACAGCCGATCCGCATTCACAAATTGGGCGCACCAGTTGATCAGGTCATCAACGCCACAAACCGAGTTCGGGAACGATGCGGCGTTCAGCGTCACGGACATCGAGTCGCGCAGCTCACACAGTTCCCGGCAGCGCGCCTCGTCGTCGCCCCTGCCCGGCAAACACACGCTGATCATCAGACGGAAATCCTTGATCGTGAAGTGATAACCATTGGTCAGCGATTTCTTGGTGCCGCTCATCAAATGTCCGACGCGTTGCCTGGCGAGTGTCCGGAACAGATTTTCATTGCGCGCGGGCCGGCCATGTTCCCGGCTGCGTTCATACTGATCTTCGTCCTCCATGCGCTGGTTGGCGTAAGCGGTCAGGATCTTCCTCACCTGGGGCGAACCGAACAAATGGATCTGGATGCCTGTGTTCTTGGGGAAGGAATACAGGCTCTGTAGGACCTCGACCATCGGTTCGTCGGCGCCGCTTTGTGGCATCACTTCCAGCATGAATCCGAGGCTGCCCTGCCGATTGATGAAAATTTTGTCTTCGCGCGAGTAGGCGCGGTACGGCAGCCAGGACGCGAACTGCTCCGACGGTGTTTCCGGCTCGCGCTGCAGTCCCAGCCAATCCATGATGTGCCGTAAACCTCTGGGCTGGCTGCGTTCTTCAAAGAATGCGTGCATGATGGCTCCCTCGGCTAGCGACCACTCATTTGACCGCTCACAGCGCTCGCATCAAGTGGCTGGGCGGACGTCGGGAGTCCTTGTGGCGGGCTACCGGACAGCGCTGCAGGGCCGGAGGATGGGGCGGATGCAGCCACCGCCGCCTCCTTTGTTGGCGCGCGCAACGGTGCGTATGCCTCGCGCACCTGCCGCTGGACGTGGTCGAGCATCCATTTGCCTTGGTCGACCCGAACGTACACATAAGACTGGTCAACCAGGTCGTGGTCCACATCTTCCCAGGGCTTGATCCACAGGCGAAGAAAGCGCGGCGACGAGCGCAATGGCTGTGGCTCGAAGCCGGCGGTCCCCGCCACCGCGCGATCAGGCTGAAGCCCTGCGCTTCGGCTCAATGACGCGTTCATGAGGCGCGCTGACGGCATTGGCTGGGCGCCGGTTCCTGCTGCCGGGAGCCGGGTCGTGCCGCGCACCGAGTTGTAGTAGTTGCCCGAAACAGACTGGCACTGGACGCCGGCCGGCGCCTTGCAGCCATACTGCTCCGAACCGCCCAGGCCCGACATGTTGCCGCAGCCAGCCATCAGCAGGCCGAACGCCGCACCGCAGCAGGCTTTCACTCGATTTTCAAGGGTTTGACGTCGCATGTTGCGTTTCCTCCATCTGCGGGGTTGTCGATCGGTTGGCGCTCAGGCGCGATTCCAATTCCTCGGCCGTCAACAAACCTGGAACCATCGTTCCATCGGCAAAAAGGAGGGTTGGTGTGGCTCCAACGCGCAGTCTTGAGGCCAGCAGCCTGTTGCGCTCTAGCGGATGCGGGCATTGGCCATTGACATCCGCGGCAGTTGCGGAGCCCGCCATGGCAGCCGCGTATGCCGCCAGGCGGTCCTTTGCGCACCAGATCGCAAGCGGTAACGACTCTCCCTGGAACGGGAGCAGGTAGTAATGGATCGTCACGTCCGGCAGCTCGCGCAGGTGGCGCTCCAGCTCCCGGCAATATCCGCACGCAGGATCGGTGAATACCGACAGTTCGCGCCGTCCGTCGCCACGCACGACGGTAATTGCATCGGCGATTGGCATGGGGCCGGTGTAAGAAGCTGCCTCTAGTCCTTGACTGGCGGCGCCCGGTGGCTTCGCGCCGATACTGGCCATCCGTGTCGCCGTCAGATCACGCATCGTTCTCAGGTCGACAAGACGACCGAAAATCATGTAGCGGGGGTTCTTAGCCGATACAAATGCCACGTTGGAGCCCATCCAGATCTCGTAGATACCCGGAATCGGCGTGCGCAGAGCGCGGTCGAGCACGGTCGCGGGATACGCTTTTCGCACTGCGGCCAGCACGCGCTCCTCGTCAGGCGCACTGTGTGCGGGCTGCAGCACCAAGGCGAACGCCGCCGCCAGGAGGCAACTAGCGGCGGGCTTCATCGTCGTCTCCGTCGCCGTCTTGCTCAGGCCCTTCATCCGCCAACCGCTCACTGCCCGGCAGCGGGAGCGGCAACCGAACGCCGCGCGTCAACACCACGTCCACCGCGCGCTTCCCGTCGATCTCAATGACCGGAAACGTCTGCTCGGCGAGACGGATGTAATAGTTGGCAAGCTGGTCCAGCGCACGCCCCACGCCTGCACCAACGCCGCGACGCATCTGCTCCCCAGTACCTTCCGGCCCAGTCACCAGGCGCCCGAACGCGGATTCGGTATAGGTCGATCCGCCTTGCGAAAAGGCCTGGCCGATGCCGCTTGCAATCCCGGCCCGCAGCGCGTTCGCCAGCAGCTGCCCCTGTTTGTTCACGAGCCGGCCTCGCATGCCAAGCTTGCCGTCCTCGCCATACACGTTCCCCTCGATCTTGACCTCGATGACACTCCGGTCATGCCGGATACAGGTCAGGTTGCTGGTACGGATATAGGCCCGTTCCGACGCAATGTCTCCGAATCCCGATCCGATCACCATGCACTCCTGGACCGCCGCCCTGAACTGGTTTGGCAGCACCGCGTTGTCAGTCAGCCGCATCACCACTGGCAAAGGGTTACCTTGCGCCTGGCCACCCGTTGGCGCATCCATGCCACCGAGCAGTTCGCCGTGCATGAACCCCACGGGCAGATAGGACTCGAGCCGCTCGCCCTTTCCCCGCGCCTCACTGGTGCCGCTGTCCACACTGCCAGCGCCTTGGTCCTTTACGGCAGCGCGCCCGGGATTTCCCAAAACAACCCTCACCATTGCGGGCGCGGGTTCATCAATTCGCGCGCCGCCGGGGGGACCAGATACAGGGCTCGTGTTACCAACCACCGCGGGTACGTCGGGCGGATACGCAGTTGGCGTTGCGGAAGGAACGGTGGAACGAACGACATTCGCCGGTACAGGTGGTACTTCCGGGGCCGCTGGCGTTGCGACGCTTGGCGGCGCCGCTTCCTTCTTTTCCAGCTCGGCGAGCCTTTGCAAAATCTGTGCTTCGTTTGCCTTGCGATCAGAATTGAATTTCTCCTGGTCTTCACGATCAACTTTGTATTGCGCCAATTCCTTACCGGCGGTACCAAGCCACTGGTCCACCGGCGCGACCTGCATCGGAACGACACCACCAGCCAACTCGGGATTGGTAACAGTCGTTCCATGCGACTGCGGAGCGGCCGGCGCTGCGGCAGGTTGCGATGAAAGCGCCAGAAAAGCCCAGAAAACGCCCACGCCGCCACCAATCACGCCCGTGGCCAGCAGGTATTGCTTTTGGCGGGGGCTGATCCGGTCGAGGAGCGTATGCCATTTGGTATCGATTTTCACGGCCTCTCCTCCTGGGTGCAAATCACGAATACGCTGGTCGCGTCTCCTGGCTGCAGATTGTGGTGTTCGATGGCGACCGCCACGACGCCGCCCTCCTCGCGGTCAAACTCCTGCTCCGCAACAACCATCGGCGTTGTGCTAATGTTCGTCAGCGAATACAGCTCACCGATCAGATCCTGCCCTTGTACCTTGCGCACCAGCTTGAAGTCCGCCTCTCTCCACAGTGCGATCGGGCGTTCCATGTCTTCTACGCGGTAGGCGGCCCCTGGCCGGGGCGAGGCCATGGCGACTAACATGCCCTTTACCGCGCGCACATGGCTAGCCGAGCGTTGTGGACGCATCGCTGCGGAACTCGCCCGAGGGGAGCGGTCCTCGATCACAATCGTGTCCGCCTCAATGTCGGCCTTGCGCAGGCGCAGCGTGTACGTCGCGCGCGGAGAAGAAACAAACAGGCTGATTGGCTTATCGCCCGCTCCCACTGGGCTGATAAAGACCTCGCCCCGCTCCAGGTCACAGTTCAACATCACGTCGCCACGCGCGTTTGTCACGGGTGCCTGGGCGGAAGGAATCACTGCCCCCGCACTGCCCCCATCCTGTGGTCGTGGATCGCAACCTGTGCTGCTCTGCACGTTTCCCACCACATCGACAATCCGGTCGCCATGGATCCGGATACGCGTTGGGGCGTCTTTCGCGATGGCCGCCTCAATCGTGGCGCCATCCTTCGCGGGGCGTACCTGCTCCGCGGAGCACATGGCGCTAGCGCACAGCGCCACTAGCCATGGCAACGTTTTTCGGTTCATTGGGTGCCTCCTCGAACGTTTTCAGATGCGTGCGGCCGCCACGGTAGACAAATTGGGCAACGTACCGCTTGAGAGCCACAGAGGTTTCCTGTCCATTGATGAAGGTGCGCAACCGGCCTGTCACGAATACCTGCTGTTTGTCTTCGTCTGGTTCCAATTGCTGCAGCAGGAAGTAAGTGCTGGCGTTGAGTTTCTTGAGCCGCTCCGCTTCAACTTCCTGCCGGATTTTCAGTTTGCCGTGCTCCGCTGGCTCAACGAAACTGAGCAAAGCGTCCTTCTTCCAATTGATCGTCCCGGGCGTCACGTCGAGCATGAGCCAGGCCACATAGCCGCTCATCTGCTCAAGGTAGGAATTGCTGACCTTTTCGCCAGAAACCCAGAAGGATTCAGTGACATGTGGCGGAGTGACGACCACTTTCTGCGCGCCGAGTATCGAATAGATGATCAGCAGGGCCACGAAAAGGCATCCGACCAACCCGCCGATCGTCAGGCGTTGGCTTCGTATGAGTCGCCGGTTGCTCTTTAGGTCCTCTAGGTACTTTCCGTCGTCCATCGTGTTCTCCTCAGCCCACCATGCGGCGGATATGCGACGGCGGCGTCGCGCGCATGGCGCTCACCGGGTTGGTGGGCAGGTGCCAGTACACCCAGTGCATGGCGAATGCAGGATGCTTGTCGCTCTTGATGCGTGCCAGCCACCGGCTAGCAAAGAAACCCACCGAGACGGCCAAGCAAAATGCCAGCTTGGAACCGCCCAGGTACCCAACAAACATCATGAAAAGGACGGGTGCAGCGACGTCCACATCCCACAACCCGATCTTCCATTGGTCGTCCAGCCTGCGAGGTATGTAAGTGTCGGCAAGCATCCCGTCCTCCTTCCAGCGGTCTTCAAATGACCGCACCCATGATGGCGCCGGCGATTACCAGGCCAACCGCCGCGAAAATGGCCAGGCCGATGTAGAACAGGACCGGGCCAAAATTGCGCAGTGCGGCCAGCGAGATCAGGGCCACCACGAACCCGATGAAGCCAACCAGCGCCTTGACGCCTGGCGCCAGCGCCGCCAGTTGCGTCAGCGCCGACACCAGCGGGCCAGTAATGCCACCGAAGGCGACCAAGTCGATCGCGTGCGAGGGGAATGCCGCGCACAGACCGAGTACGATGAAAGCAAACAGCGCCATCGCGTTGGCGATGCGTTTGGGTGGCGCTGCTGGCCCTTTTGCCACCATGGGCAGTTTCAAAACGTTCATACTTTCCTCCAGCTTCCAAAAGACTGCGCGCCTGTCTGACTTATCCGGCCGCGCGCCGACTCAACCGGCAAGTCTTCCAAAGGCGGCGCCCTCGCCAACCAGGGCCCTCTCGCGGCCGCGTGCCGCAATGCGTGCCAAGCGTTCATTGCGCTGACCTTGGCATCTGGTAAAAGGAGACCTCCGCCCGGCGGTTCAATTGGCGCCCTGACTCCGCTTCGTTAGCAGCGGCGTAGCAGCAGCGGCCCTGCGCATCGAACTCGATGTGGCTTTGCGTGGCACCACCTTTCCGGCGCAGGTACGTTGCCACCGCCTTCGCGCGGGCATTGGCGAGCCGTCGATTCACCTCGTCGCCGCCAGTGCTGTCGGTGCGTCCACTAACGACGATGCGCTGCGACTCTCTGGCCAGCTCGGCGAATTGCGCCAGGGTGGCCTGGGCTTGACGATCTAGTCCTGCCGAACCGGTGGCGAAATGAACAATGGCGGTTTCAACGGGACCGCGCGCAGGCGGGATCGAATCGGGCGTGGCGGTCGCAGCGAGCGGCCGAGAAGTAGCTTCCTGGACCGCCGGCGCGATGACAGCGAGGGTCTTCGGTGTTACGCGCGGGCAGGCCGGTTCTAGGCAGCGCACAAAATAGGCGCTGTCACGCGTGCCGACTTGCCGAATGTCGTAAGTACGGTCGACGATCACGCCACTGAATTCATGCCGCGGGGGCAACTGTGGTTCATGCTGCGGCGCGAACGTTCCACAGCCCGAGACGACACCCAGACACGCCGCCCAGCAAAATACGGGCGCGCGCGCGGTCCGACGCATGACATTGGTCTTCATCCAAGCCTCACGTGAACGATTGGCACGCTCGGCGCCGGGTCCTTCGCAGCTGCGTTGACGCCAAAGGCGCCGGATAGGAATCGATAGACGCGCCACGCATAACGCATGCGGGCACGCAGGCATTGCTGCGGTGTCAGGGTGACGCATGAAGCGTTGTACGCCCCTACCGCCTCCCAGGTGCGTCCGTGCCGCGCCATCTTCTCGGCGAGGATTCGGGCCCCAGCTTCGATGTTCGTGCACGGATCAAGCAGTTGTTCCTGTGTGAC
>JGI25152J39213_1000167_pt1 | contig 44888 bp, 40 predicted proteins | sample AraplaMF_Col_mMS_FD_39213 | JGI IMG/M metagenome (IMG submission 39213)
TGCAGCTTGACGCCGGTCAGCTCGATCTGGCGGCCGAAGTAGCGCAGGGTTTCGTTGAATTCTTCCTTGCCCGGCACCTTCTTCGCCACGTTGAACTGGCCACCGATTTCGCTGGCGGCATCGAACAGGGTGACGTCATGGCCACGCGAAGCAGCCGTGGTGGCAAAGCTCAGGCCCGCAGGGCCGGCGCCGACCACGGCGATGCGCTTGGCTTGCTGCACCGGGGCGATCACCAGTTCGGTCTCATGGCAGGCCCGCGGATTCACCAGGCAGGAAGTGATCTTGCCGGAGAAAGTGTGGTCCAGGCAGGCCTGGTTACAGCCGATGCAGGTATTGATTTCGTCGGCGCGGTCTTCACGCGCTTTCTGCATGAAGAAGGCGTCAGCCAGGAATGGACGCGCCATCGACACCATGTTCGCTGCACCGTCGGCCAGGATGCCCTCGGCCACCTCCGGCGTGTTGATGCGGTTGGTGGCCACCAGCGGGATGCCGACCTTGCCCATCAGGTTCTTCGTCACCCAGGCAAAACCGGCGCGCGGCACCTTGGTTGCAATGGTCGGGATGCGCGCTTCGTGCCAGCCGATGCCGGTGTTGAGGATGGTGGCGCCGGCCTTCTCCACGGCTTGCGCCAGCTGCACCACTTCTTCCAGGGTCGAACCGCCTTCCACCAGGTCCAGCATGGACAGGCGGTAAATGATGATGAAGTCCTTGCCCACGCGCTCGCGCACGCGGCGCACAATCTCAACCGGGAAGCGCATGCGGTTTTCGTAGCTGCCGCCCCATTCATCGGTACGCTGGTTGGTGCGCGCCGCGATGAATTCGTTGATCAGGTAACCCTCGGAGCCCATGATTTCCACGCCGTCGTAGCCGGCTTCGCGCGCCAGGACGGCGCACTGCGCATAGTCTTCGATGGTCTGCGCCACTTCTTCGGTGGACAGTTCGTGCGGGGTGAACTGGTTGATCGGCGCCTTGATCGCGCTCGGGCCCACCAGTTTCGGATGGTAGGCGTAACGGCCGAAGTGCAGGATCTGCATGGCAATCTTGCCGCCTTCCGCGTGCACGGCGGCGGTCACGGTGCGGTGCTGCGCAACTTCCTCGCTGGTGGTCAGCTTGGCGCCCGCCTTCCATGGACGGCCCGCTTCGTTCGGGGCGATGCCGCCGGTGACGATCAGGCCAACCTCGCCGCGCGCACGCTCGGCGTAGAAGGCGGCCATGCGTTCAAAACCGTTTTCTTCCTCTTCCAGGCCAACGTGCATGGAACCCATGATCACGCGGTTTTTCAGAGTGGTGAATCCCAGGTCGAGCGGGGCGAGCAGGTGTGGGTAGCGGGTCATGGGTGTCCTCTTTATGCAACTAGTTGCATAAATATAGCCCGGTTTTCGCGTCTATGCAACCAGTTGCAGAGACGTTGTAGCTTGTCCGCATCGGCCTGCTGAGGCAAGATGGTGGCATCTTTCACATTGTTTCCCGCCATGTCTTTGCCTCACGCGCTGCTGACCTCACTGTCCGAGCGAGCCGGTTCCGGCTCGGAACTGGCCCGGCGCTTCGATAAATCCATCGGTTTCTTCTGGGCCGCCACCCACCAGCAGATTTACCGCGAGCTGGCGCGCCTGGAGCAAGCGGGCTGGATCGAGTCCCTGCCCGCAGAAACGGGCCGCGGCCGCAAGCGGGCTTACCGCGTACTGCCGGCCGGGACCGAGGAGTTGCGGCGCTGGGTCGCCGAGAGCGAAGAACCACGCCCCCAGCGCGATGCCCTGATGGTACGCATCCGCGCCGAGGCCGCAGTCGGCCCAGCGGGGCTGGAAGAGGAAATGCGCCGCCACCTGGCGCTACATGAGGCCAAGCTGGCCGTCTATAAAAGCTTCGAAGAACGCGACTTTGCCAATGAGACCGCATCCCGCGCGCGAAAGCTGCAGTACGTATTGCTGAAGGGCGGGATCGCACAGGAAGAACTGGCAATCAATATGGCGCGAGAGGCGATTGAAATTCTAAGCAGTGGTAAATAAGTCATATGTGACATTTAGTGACTTTTTAGAGGCAATTGGCAAAATACAATTTATGTTTTCAACCTGCCAATTGCCTCCACATGAAGTCTTCTTCCCTGTTCCAACGCCTTTCCTGCGCCACCATGCTGGCCGCCGCTACCCTGCTGAGCGGCTGCGCCTCGTCCTCCTACGTTGACACCGCCACCCGCGAAGTACCGGTTGCCAACTACAAAAAACTGGCCCAGCCAAAACTGGTCAAACTGAATTTCGAATTCCAGACCAAGGGCGTGCCGAACAGCCGCGCTACGGACTTCCTGAAAGCCCAGGTCAATGAACAGTTGCTGGCAAGCGGCATGTTCACCCCGGCGTCGGCTGATTCCAACGCCGACTTGTTGAACGTCACCCTGAACAATGTGCCGGTTGACGGCCAGAATCCAGCAATGAAGGGCTTCGTGACCGGCCTGACATTTGGCTTGGCTGGCACCACCGTAACCGACGGCTATATCTGCACCATCAATTACCTGCCGACCGGCTCCAACAGCGCCGTCAGCGGCACCGCTCGCCACGCCATCCACACCACCATCGGCAACAGCTCCGCACCGCAAAATGCCGAGAAGTCGGAGAACATGGAGGCGGCAGTCCGCAAGATGACCCGGGACGTGGTCAGCACTGCACTGCAGGACCTGTCCAACGCACCTGGCTTCAATTAAAAGGACGGCATGAAGCGCCTGCTCTCCATTGCCGCGCTGCTCGTCGTAGCATCCCAGATGGTGGGGTGCTCGACGCCAATGCAGCCCCCGTCTTCGACGTTTGAAAACACCGCCAAGCTGCACAATGCGCCGTTGGCGCCGGCAGCTGTCAGTGAATTCGCGTTGGAGCAGGGCAGGCCAGCCGAGAAAGATCGCTCGGTCAGCTTGCGCGCCCACTCTCTGGTTTCCCCTGTCGGCAAATCCTTCTCGCAGTACCTGAAGGAGACGCTGCGCCGGGAACTGCAAGCAGCTAACCTGCTCGACGCTGATTCCGCAACCCGGATCAGCGGCTTCCTGGTCGATTCCGACGTGGACGCGGCGATGGGCACCGGCACCGGTTCCCTGACCGCACGCTTTGTGGTGACGAAGGCGGGCAAGGTGGCGTATGACCGTCAACTGAGCACCAGCCTGACATGGGAATCGTCCTTCATGGGCGCAATCGCCATTCCGACGGCCGCCCAGAACTATGCTTTCCTATACAAGAAGCTGGTCGGCAAACTGTTTGACGATCCTGACTTCCGCCAGGCACTGGCGAAATAAGATAGCAGATGCAGCACCAATCCGGGCCTTCGGGCCTGGATTGACCTGGATCATTTTCCCGGCGGGCTGCCAGTCCTAAGATCCGGGAATGGATACCGATTACAAAGACCTCACCCAGGGCATTTCCGCCAACCTCGCCCAGTTGTGCAAGACCCAGCCGGAAGTCATGAAAGGCTTCAGCGACATGGGCAAGGCCGCCATGGCAGGCGGCGCTCTCGATCCCAAAACCAAGGAACTGATCGCGCTTGCGGTGGGCGTTGCTGCGCGCTGCGATGGCTGCATCGGCTTTCATACCAAGGCGCTGACGCGGCTTGGCGCCACAACCGAAGAAGTGCGTGAAGCGCTGGGCGTAGCCATTTATATGGGTGGCGGTCCGGTCGCCATGTATGCGGCCAATGCAGTGGCAGCCTTCGAGGAATTTGCGCCCGATACTTTGCAGCTTCGGAAAGCTTAGCCGGTGTTATGCTCCCGGTAGGGGATTGCCGGGAGTTGAAATGCGTCGTAGGACCGTTTTAGGGTTTGCGCTGTCTGGATTGCTGCCGGCATGGGTGGGCGCGCAAGCTTTGCCGGTCATGAATGTCTCCACTCTGGTTGGTGACGACCCTGCTGCCGTCATCTCGGAACAGGTTCTGCGCGAAGCCTATCGGCGCCTGGGGCGCACCCTGGCCGTGCACCAGCTGCCGGGTGAACGTTCGCTGGTCTATGCGAACGAGGGCAAGATGGATGGCGAGCTGTATCGCAAGCTTGGCCTCGATCGCGATTATCCCAACCTTGTTATCGTTCCCGTTCCTTTACTGACCTTTGAGCTCGTGATCTTCTCGCGTGGGACTTCGTTCGTGGTCAACGGGTGGGAAAGCCTGCGCCCTTATACGATGGGCTTCGTGCGCGGGAATAAGATTGCTCAGGAAAACACCAGGGGCATGAAAGTTGAGCAAGTGCCGACCATGCACCAGGCTTTCGAAAAGCTGATGATGGGGCGCACGGACCTGGTACTGGGTCACCGGGCTTCCGGCATGGCGGTGGTGCGGAGCCAGAAGCTGGAAGGCATCATGGTGCTGGAGCCGCCCTTGGCTTCCTTCCCCGTCTATCACTACGTGAACAAGAAGCATGAGGCCCTTGTGCCGGAGCTTACCCGCGTGCTGCGGCAGATGCAGGCCGAGCGGACCATCGAACGCATCCAGCGCTCATTCCCCGGGAGCTGAGCAGTAATACCACTCGCTAGCGTGTCTGACGCTGGTATTCATCGCATAACGGAATGTCTCATTTGAGACATCGTCTATCTCATTCTCAAATCGTTTCCATCGGCGTCTTTTTCGGCGCATTCCTCTTTTGCAACTGGTCTTATATTGGCAGCACTTATTGAAACCACTTGACTACCAATTTTCGTAAATCCATCCTACCCCGACAACCACAACGCGATGGAGGAGGGAGAAATGGAACGAAAGGTTTCGAGAAGTTTGCTGCTGGCCACATTGACGAGCAGCGTTTTGGCGGCTTGCGGTGGAGGCAACGGCGAGGTTCCGCAGCAAGGGACCAAGACGCTTGCTGCGAGCACCGTGTCGGAGTCGTGTCCTGCATGGAGCTCCAGCTCGGTTTATACGGCGGGCATGTGCGTCACCTATAACGGCGTCGTGTACAAGGCCAAATGGTGGACGCAGAACAATGTACCGGGCACCGAGCAGTATGGACCGTGGGAGCAGCAGGCGGGCACTCCGACGCCGACTCCAACGCCGACGCCTACCCCAACTCCTTCAGGCGATTGCCCTGCGTGGAGCGCGAGTGCGGTCTACACCGGCGGCATGTGCGTCACCTACAGTGGCTCCGTGTACAAGGCGAAGTGGTGGACGCAGAACAATGTCCCCGGCACCGATCCGAGCGGCCCATGGGAGCTGCAGGCGACGACGCCAACGCCGACACCAACGCCGACACCAACCCCGACGCCTACTCCAACACCAACCCCAACGCCTACTCCGACACCAACTCCGACGCCAACTCCGACGCCGACGCCAACCCCAACGCCTAACGGCCGCGAGATCGGTTCCTACTTCGCGCAGTGGGGTGTGTATGGCCGCGATTATGAAGTCGCCGATATCCACACCACGAAAACGCCGGTGAACGGTGTGCAGACCAGCGTCGCCGACCAGCTCACCTTCATCAACTACGCCTTCGGCAACGTGTACCAGAAGAACGGCGGCTATGAGTGCGACATGGTGACGAAGGCCGAAGTCGGTAACGATAACCCGTCATCGCCCGATGCCGGCACTGGCGGCGACTCCTACGCCGACTACCAGCGCCAGCCAAAGCGCACCGTCAACGGCCAATCCGTACCATGGGATGCACCACTGTCCGGCAACTTCCTGCAACTGAAGCTGCTGAAGCAACAGCACCCGAACCTGAAAGTCTTCATCTCGCTTGGCGGCTGGAGCTGGTCCAAGTTCTTCTCCGCAGCAGCAAAAACCGACGCCCTGCGCAAGCAGCTGGCGAAGTCCTGCGTGAAGATGTTCATCGCCGGCGACTTGCCGGTGCAGGATGGACGCGGCGGCCCAGGCGCAGCCAAGGGTGTGTTTGACGGTATCGACATCGACTGGGAATACCCGGGCGGCGGCGGCCAGCCGTACAACACCTTCGATGCGGTCAACGACAAGCACAACTTCACCTTGCTGATGGCCGAATTCCGCGCCCAGCTTGACGCGCAAGGCGCCACCGACAGCAAGCATTACGCGCTGACGGCAGCAATCGGCGCCGGTGTCGACAAGATCGCCAACACCGAGCCTGGCCAGTACGCACCATACATGGACTGGGTGAACGTGATGACCTACGACTTCCACGGCGCGTGGGAATCGACCACCAACTTCCATTCGCCGCTGTACCACGACGCCGCCGATCCAGCGACCGGCAACCTGGCCAAGTACAACGCCAATGACGGTATTGCCGCTTTGGTTGCCGCCGGTATGCCGAAGAACAAGATCCTGCTCGGGGTTCCGTTCTATGGACGCGGCTGGAAGGGCGTGGCTGCAGGGCCGAATGGCAATGGCCTGTACCAGTCGGCCAGCGGGGGGGCAGCCGGTACTTACGAAACCGGCATCGACGACTACAAGGTCTTGCGCAACAAGACCGGCCAGCGCTGGTACCACCCGGTGACCAAGCAACTCTACCTCTACACCAGCACCGGCGAGTGGTGGAGCTATGACGATCCGACTGTGATCGGCAACAAGATGCAGTATGTCCGCGATCAGGGCCTGCGCGGTGCGTTCTCGTGGGAGCTGGACGGCGATGCCAGTGGCGCGCTGACAAGCGAAGTCTGGAAAGGGCGCTAGTCCTTTGCTCCTTACCGGCGGCGTCTCCCCAGCGCCGCCGGCTTTTTTCCATTTGGAGGCGACCATGAAACGTCGTGCGACGGTGCATTCTCTTGGCATCAGCGATGAGTGGCGGCGCTGGATTGCCGAAAACCTGATGCTGGGCCACTCACCGGCAACCCTGGCCGGCATTCTTGGCCAATCCGGCATTCCTCCTCAATTAGCGCAGGCCGAAATTACGGCGGCCATGAACAGCCCTTACCTGCACGGCGTACAGCGCCTGCATAACCGGCTGGCAAAGCGCGATTGGCTATTAGGCATCCAGGCACGCCTGAACCGCATGGCGCCGCAAGAGGTACCGCGCCGCGAGCGTTTGGGATCGGAAGAATTCTTGCATGAACATTACCTGTGCAACCGCCCCGTGATCATCACCGGCATGCTCGAGGACCTGGCCGCGCGCGGCAAGTGGTCGCTTGATTGGCTGGAAGCGCAATTCGGCGAGCGCGAAGTCGAAGTGCAATTCGGCCGCAATGCCGACAACGATTATGAGATGAACAGCATTGCGCACAAGCGTCTCATGCCTTTCGGTGAATACGTGGCGCTGGTGGAAAACCGCGGGCGCACCAACGACTTTTACATGACGGCCAATAACGACGGCCGAAACAGGAAGGCGCTGGCCGAACTCTGGCAGGACATGCCTTTGTTGCCGGAATACCTGAACGGCGAGCGCAAAGGCTTCTTCTGGCTTGGCCCGGCGGGAACGATCACGCCCTTTCATCATGACCTCACCAACAATTTCATGATCCAGGTGATGGGGCGCAAGCGTGTGCGGTTGATCGCACCTTGCGAAACGCCAAGGCTGCAGAACCAGCGCCATTGCTTCACGCCCGTCGATGGCCGGGATATAGACCTGCAGCGCTTTCCGTCGATGGCCGGCGTTCCCGTCATCGACTGCGAACTCGCGCCGGGCGAAATCCTGTTCCTGCCGGTCGGCTGGTGGCACTTCGTCGAGGCGCTCGACATTTCACTCACCATCTCGGCGACACACTTCCGCTGGGATAACGATTTTTACAGCAGCTATCCGAATAACCACGATTTCTAAAAAACGGAGACAGCATGATTTTTCGACCCAATGTTTTGATGCTGGCGCTGGTCGGCAGCGCCATCGCCGGATGCGGCGGCGGCAACAGTTCCACCACCCAGCAATCCACCCGCACGCTTGCCGAGACGGTGGTGTCCTGCGCCGCATGGAGCGCCAGCACAGCCTATACCGCGGGCGCCTGTGTCACGTATAACGGCGTTACGTACAAAGCCAAGTGGTGGACCCAGAACAACATCCCGGGCACCGAGCAATATGGGCCGTGGGAGCAGCAGGCGGCCACGCCGACGCCGACGCCGACGCCGACGCCTACTCCAACGCCAACCCCGACACCCACCCCGACACCTACCGGCGACTGCCCCGCATGGAGCGCCAGCGCTATCTACACCGCAGGCATGTGTGCGACCTATAACGGTTCCGTGTACAAGGCGAAGTGGTGGACGCAGAACAATGTGCCAGGAACCGATCCGAGCGGTCCGTGGGAACTTCAGACGGTCACTCCGACGCCTACGCCTACGCCTACGCCTACGCCGACTCCGACTCCAACTCCAACGCCCACACCTACTCCGACGCCGACTCCCGTTGCGTGCCGCCCCGACGGCCTGGCCTCGCCGGTGGCAAACGTTCCCTACTGCGGTGTGTACGACGCCAATGGCCACGAGAAGCTGGCAAATGGCCTGAACCGCCGCATCGTCGGCTACTTCACCAGCTGGCGCACCGGCACCAACGGCCAGCCCTCATACCTGGTCAACGACATCCCCTGGCAGAACATCACCCACGTGAACTACGCCTTCGCCAGCGTAGGCACAGACGCCAAAGTGCAAATCGGCAGCGACGCAAACAATCCCGATACCGGCATCACCTGGCCAAACGTCCCCGCGGCCGCGATGGACCCATCGCTGCCGTACAAAGGACACTTCAACCTGCTGGCGCAATACAAGAAGAAGTACCCAGGTGTGAAGATCATCTTGTCCGTAGGGGGCTGGGCTGGCAGCACCGGCTTCTACACCGCCACCACCAATGCCGACGGCAGCACCAACACCAATGGCATCAACACCCTGGCCGACTCGATGGTCGCGTTCCTGCGCCAGTACACGTTCTTCGACGGGATCGACATCGATTACGAGCACCCGACCACCAATAACGAAGCAGGCAACCCGCTCGACTTCCAGGTTTCCAAGCCGCGCCTGGCAGGCCTGATGAAGAGCTACAACCAGCTGTTGAAAACCGTACGCGAAAAGCTCGACAACGCAGCGGTAGCCGACAACAAGTACTACATGCTCACCATTGCCGGTTCCGCCTCCGCCTGGATTTTGCGCGGCGAGGAAAACCTGTCGGGCCTGAAGTATCTCGACTACGCCAGCCTGATGTCCTATGACCTGCACGGCGGATGGAACCAGTATGTCGGCCCCAACGCCGCGCTGTTCGATGACGGCAACGACGCTGAACTCAAAGCCGGTAACGCCTACCAGTACGGCGGCATCGGCTACCTGAATGTCGACTGGGCCTATCGCTACTACCGCGGCGCGCTGCAGGCGGGCCGCATCAACATCGGCGTTCCGTACTACACGCGCGGATGGAAAGAAGTCACCGGCGGCACGAACGGCCTTTGGGGAACCAGTCCGATCGTCACTGACACCGTCGCCTGCGCCGGAGTAAAGACCTGCGGCAAAGGCGCCACCGGCATCGACAATGTCTGGTACGACCTGGACACCAACGGCAATCCTGTGCCAGGCGGCGGCAATCCTTTGTGGCATGCGCTTAACCTGCAAAACGCCATCGTGCCGTCCTACCTCGACGCATACGGCGTGACCGAAAAGACCATCACCGGAACATACAGCCCGCAGTACAGCGCAACGCTGGCCGCGCCATGGCTATGGAATTCAACGCGCAAGGTCTTCCTCTCGACTGAAACGGCGCAATCCATCACCGCCAAGACCAACTACGTGGTGAACAACGGTATCGGCGGCATCATGATCTGGGAGCTGGCCGGGGACTATGCATGGAACTCGGCGCGCAATGAGTACTTCATGGGCTACACGCTGACGAACAGCATTGCGGGCGCGTTCCGCAGCGCCGCTCCGTATGGCGCGCAGCGTGCAGAGTCCACGATCCCAGCCAGCAGCGCAAAGGTCAGCATCTCGCTGGGCGGCTGGAAGCTGGGCGACAGCAACTACCCGATCAACCCGGTGATGACGGTGACGAACAATAGCGCCACCACAATTCCCGGCGGCTCGGTGGTGGAGTTCGACTATCCGGTTTCCGCACCGGCCAATATGAGCGACCAGTCCGGATACGGCCTGGTGGTCACGAAGGCAGGCTATAGCGGGCCGAATAATATCGGCGGCTTCACGGCCAACTTCAACCACGCCAAGTTCACGATACCGGCATGGCAATCGCTGGCCCCGGGTGCTTCCGTCTCGCTGACGTTGAACTACACCTTGCCGATAAGCGGCCCGTCCGCCTTCACTATTACAGTGAACGGTGTGCGCTACGCACTCAGCGAGGAATATCCAAACCTGCCGGTTGCGCTTCCATAACGGGGGATGACATGCGAGCTATCAACTATCCGATACTCGCGCTGTCCCTGCTGCTGTCCGCCTGTGGTGGCGGCAGCGGCAGCGCTGACGGCGCGGCGCCGGTCCGCACGCTGGCAACAGGCGCCATTTCCAGTTGCCCGGCGTGGAGTACGAGCCAGGTCTACACTGCGGGAATGTGCGCCATCTACCAGGGCAAGCAATATGAGGCCAAGTGGTGGACGCAGGGGAACGCCCCGAGCCAGGCAGATACCTGGGGGCCATGGAAGTACATTGCCGATGCATCCGATCCGCCGACGACGCCCACCGACCCGCCGACGCAGCCAGGCGGAGTGCCAACGAAGGCGCAGGCAGAAGCCCGCGAACAAGCTCTGACGGACAATGATTTCTTCCGCAGCGTAAAGGCGTCGATAAGGATCCTCGACAACACCGTGGTCGAAGCCGTTGCGCCCGGAGCTGCAAGCAATCCCGTCAACGTCAAACGCGTTGAGCGCTTGCTGTCATCCTCCAAATGGGACTATTACTTCCCGCTGCGCGAAGCGAGCTATGAATACCGCCGCTTCCTGCAATCGGTAGCGAAATTCCCGGCTGTTTGCGGCGATTACAGCGACGGCAGGAATGCGGACGCCATCTGCCGTCATTCGCTCGCCACCATGTTCGCCCACTTCGCACAGGAGACGGGCGAGCACAATGCCAGCCTGCCGCAACCGCAATGGCGCCAGGGCCTGAAGTATTTGCGCGAGCTGGGATGCAGCGAAGACGGCGCGGGCTGCGGCTACAACACCGAATGTGCAGATCCGGTCTTCAATACCGTCTGGACTTGCGGCAAGAACGCCGACGGCAGCTATAAGAAGTACTTCGGGCGAGGCGCCAAGCAGCTCTCCTACAACTACAACTACGGTCCGTTCTCGCAGGTGATTTTCAACGGCGACCAGTCCGTGCTGCTGAAGAATCCTGACCAGGTAGCGTCGACGTGGCTGAACCTTGCCTCGGCCACCTTCTTCTTCGTCTACCCGCAGCCGCCCAAGCCATCAATGCTGCATGTGATTGACGGCAGCTGGAAGCCGAACGCCAGCGACATCGCAGCCGGTGCCGGCAACAACTTTGCCACCACGATCATGATTATCAATGCGGAATGCGGCACCGGCAGTGAAAAGCCGGCGGCGCAGAACCGCATCGATTATTACCGGCAGTTTGCGGCCGATCTGGGTTGGGATGTGACGGGCGAGCAGCTGTCCTGCGCCAATATGCAGCGCTTTAGCTCCTCCAGTTCCGCTTCCTACAACATCTACTGGGAAAAGAACTGGAACAGCGGTGGCGACTACCAATGCCAGTTGGTAAATTACCAGACGCCTTACAACGCCCTCATCGCCGGCAATTACGTGAAATGCGTTGAGCGCAACTGGAACGTCACGCTCAACTGATCCGCATCAGCGCTGCGCCGTGGTGCCGGCTTGACCGAGGGATTCCGCCATTCGTACCATTTTCACGAATTCGGCGCGGTATCCATCGGGGTCGGCGCCACGCGCGCCTTCCGCCAGCTTCGCAATGTCGCCGTAGCTGAAGTCCGCCACTTGCTGTTCGCCTCGCAGACGCTGGCCAAATGCCGCGACGGCGATTGCAAAGCGCTGGTCATCCGGCGCCGCATCCAGCGAACTGCGCGCATTGGCGGCGAGCACCGCGTGGTCAAGCTGCTTGCTGACCGACTGGCCAGGCAGTTTGTAGCGAACCTTCACGAAACACAGTTCATCGCCTTTGCCGGCGGCAGCTTTGTCTTTGCCTGGCTTCGCGTAGCGCAGCGGGTCCACCAGCGTACCGGCATTGGCAGCAGGGGTAATTTCATAGATGGCGGTCACGTTGTGGCCGGCGCCCATGTCGCCGGCATCAACCTTGTCATCCTTGAAGTCCTGGCGGTTCAGCATGCGGGTTTCGTAGCCAACCAGGCGATAGGCAGCCACTTGCGCCGGGTTGAATTCAACCTGCACCTTCACGTCGTTGGCGATCGGGAACATGGTCGAACCCAGCTCCTGCGCCAGGGCTTTGCGCGCTTCGAGCAGGTTGTCGATGTAGGCGGCGTTGCCGTTGCCGGACTGGGTCAGTCGCTGGATCAGGGCATCGTTCAGGTTACCCAGGCCAACGCCAAAGACGGACAGGTAGATGCCGGACTTGCGCTTGTCGACAATGAATTTTTCAAGCTGCTTGGGATCGGTGATGCCGATATTGAAATCGCCATCCGTCGCCAGGATCACGCGGTTCACGGCCTTCGGATCGAAGTTGCGTTCGGCCTGTGCATAAGCGCGCTGCAGGCCGTCGCCTCCCGCGGTGCCGCCCGCTGCATGCAGGTTGTCGATCACGTCGATGATCTTTTGCTTGTTCTTGCCGCTGGTCGGTTCGAACGCAACGGCGGTGCCATTGGCGTAAGTGACAATGGAGACCGTATCGTCGTCGCGAAGCTGCTGGGCGAACAGGCGGAAGCCTTGCTGCAGCAGCGGCAAGCGGTCGCGCGGGCCCATCGAACCCGAAATGTCCACCAGCAGCACGACATTGGCGCGCGGGCGGGCGGCGGCCTGGATGTCATAACCTTTCAGCGCGATGTGAACGAGCTGGTTGCCCTTCTGCCAGGGGCTCGGCATCACCTCCGTGGTCACGGCAAACGGCTCGCTGGCCTTGGCCGGTACTTTGTACTGGTAGGGGAAATAGTTGACCATCTCTTCGACCCGCACGGCTTGCAGTGGCGGCATGCGGCCATCGGACAGCATGCGGCGCACGAAGGCGTAGGAGGCCGTATCGACATCGACGCTGAAGGTGGAAACCGGCTGCTCGCTGACCAACATTGATTTGTTGGCGTCCTTCTCAGGGAACTTGTCTGCGGATTCCGGCACGTACGACATTTGCGGGGCCATGCCAGCATAGGTTTGCGGCGCAGGAGCGTAGTTCGCTAGCGGCTCACGCGAGCGCGCGCCCGTGAGATTGACACTGCTGCTGCGGCGCTCCGCGCTCGCAACCGAGGGCGCCGGCATCGGTGCAGGAGCAGGCGCTGGCGGCGGAGCGGCAAGCACCTGCGGCTGGGCCTGCTCCATGTTCTGGGTGCTGCAGGCGGCAAGCGTCAGCAAGCCGGCCGCCACGGCGGGGGCAAATCCTTTGATCTTGTTCATGGTGGACGTCCTTCGGAATTATTGTCTTGCTAACTTCCTCCAAAGGAACGTCCGGTGCAACTGCGGTTACATCTTGTATCGCTTATGCACGGTGTTATGCGGTCACGACGTTGATCACCACGTCGATATTGCCGCGCACAGCTTTCGAGTATGGGCAGATGACGTCGGCGAAATGCGCAACCTCAGTCACGGCCGCATGGTCGGCGCCCGGTGCGAATACGGTCAGGCGAGCTTGCAGGAAGTAGCCACCAGTGCCCGCCCCCAGGTCCACTTCGATTTCGACGTGGGTGTCAGCCGGCAGGGCGACCTTCTTTTCCTTGGCGGCCAGGCCGACCGCCCCCGAATAACAGGCCGACCATGCGCCGGCAAACAGTTGCTCGGCAAGCGGATGCGGCTGGGTACCTTCAACATCGATCACGCGGCCGGAAGGGTTGCCTGGCGTGGTCAAGTGAAGGTTCAGGAAGCCTTCGGGATTGCCGGAAAAGATGGCGTTATCAACAGGGGTAGTACGGGTTTTGCCGGTGGCGAGGACTTTGGTGATTTTGCTCATGGTTAACTCCTTAAGTTCGGTCAATTTGAATCGCTTACGATGCAATCGCATTCGATGAACAGGAGTATAGCCGCGCGATCTGGAATGTCAAGCGGATTCGATTACATCGCATACGATATTTATTTCGGGCGTACATGATGAAAAGAAGGCAATTTTCGGATTTATCGGCTTGCCGGTGATTTGCTGCGCACGAACTGACTGCCGAACATTAAGCAAATCGCTAGAGCGGCACGAGCTTGATTATTTGGCGAGCGACTTGGCGAGGTTGGTACGCAGCTTGAGCACCGCGTCGCGCGTTTCTGCGAATTCCTCGCTGGTCAATCCGCAAGCTTTTGAAAGATCTGCATCGAAGGCGCGCTCACGCAGTGCACGGCCTTCTTCAGTCAGGCCGACCAGAACCTGGCGTTCATCCGCCGCGCTGCGCTCGCGGGTCACGTAACCCATGGCCTCGAGCTTCTTCAGGATTGGCGTCAGCGTATTCGATTCCAGGAAGAGTTTCTCACCCAGCTCGCTCACTGTCTGGCCCGACTCTTCATACAAGGCGATGACGGTGATGTACTGCGTGTACGTCAGCCCCAGCGAATCGAGGAGAGGCTTATACGCCTTGCCAAAGGTGAGGTTGGCCGAATAGATGGCGAAGCAAAGGAAGTCTGCGAGTTTGGTTTTGCTCATAGTGGCGACAGTATAAACGTGGACAGGTAAGCACACAGCATATCGGCCAGGGCCCCCGCATAAGCCGTGATTTCTTCGTCGGTTCGCGGCGTTTCGGAAAACTGCTGTCCCACCGCGCTCATTGTCGCCATCACCAGGTCGCCCGCCATGGCACGCTTGGCCTCCCCGGCATCAGGCAGCAACTCCAGCATGAAGGCCTGGAGCATGCGGTCGCCTGCTTCCCTCGCCGCCGCCGCTTCCGGCGCGTCGCGATAGAAGGGCGCCGCATCGCTCAAGGCCTTGCGCACTTCGGCCTCCTCGCATTCTGAGCGCACAAAGGCATGGACCAGAAGGCGCAGCCGTTCCAGCGGCGGCCTGGCGAAATCCTGCAAGATCGTCGACAGCATTGCCGAAGTCTGCTGCCATTCGTCGCTTTGAAGGCGGAACAGGATCGACGCCTTGTTGGGGAAGTACTGGTACACGGAGCCAACGCTGACGCCCGCGCGCTCCGCTACACGCGTCGTGGTGAAGCGCCGTATGCCTTCTTTGGCCAAAACCTGAATAGCCGCCTGCAGGATGGCGCTGACAAGGTCATTGGAACGCGCCTGTTTTGGCTTCCTCCGCGAGGAAACACGGGTATTTCGGGTATCGGTCATTGCGTGCGCCGGGAATGCGAATATGAAATGTGAAGGATTATTCATATTATTCCTGTTCTTACTTCAGAAAGGAATACCACCATGATTACCCTCACCACCGCCCCTGTAGCGCCCTTGCTGGAACGCCTGTTTGCCGACGCCGAAAGCATCAACGTGCCGGCCATGGCGGCCTTCGCCGCACTCCCGGTGGCGCAGCGCGCACACATCTTGAGCAGCAAGACGGAATACCGTGAAATCTATGCGCAGCTGAAAGACGCCGCGATTCCCGTTTCGCGCGAGACCGGCCTGCTGCTGTACATGTTGGCACGTAGCGCCAAGGCCCGCACGATCGTCGAATTCGGCACCTCATTCGGCATCTCGACCCTGCACCTGGCCGCAGCCCTGCGCGACAACGGCGGCGGCCAATTGATCACCACCGAATTCGAACCATCCAAAGCGCAGCGAGCCCGCGACAACCTTGCGGCTGGCGGGCTGCTGGACCTGGTGGAAATCCGTGAAGGCGATGCTTTGGAAACCCTGCGCAGCAACCTGCCGGAGCAAATTGATCTGTTGCTGCTCGACGGCGCGAAAGGCCTGTATGCCGACGTGCTTGCGCTGGTCGAGGACCGCCTGCGCCCTGGCGCCTTGATCATCGCTGACAATGCAGACTATTGCGCCGAGTACGTGGCGAAGGTACGTGACACGGAAGGCGGCTACCTGTCAGTGCCTCTGCCAGACGATGTTGAGCTGTCGATGAAGCGCGCCTGATAACTGCAATTAGGGCTTTTAGCGCATTCTTCACAATTCAGTGGACTGGTTATTTTGTGTAACTATAGGAGCCTGTTCTCACCAGCTAAAAAATGCTCGACAAGAAATGTTAACACACTGAGAATAGCCACTCTAGCAAGAGTGATTAAAAAGCCCTTGGGTTTATGGGCATCATCGACAGAATATGATTGGCATACAAACCGAATTGCCGTTAGAGCTAGTCGTATCTGACCTGTTTCGCGATTTTAAGGGGGATGAGACTGGCGGTCAGCATGCCATGCGCGGCTTCAACTTCCAGGTATGGCACGCGGTTCTTGAAGCTCTGAGAGAATACAAGACCGGTCAAGACTATGCAGTCGTTCTTGAGTGGCAGCAGGACGTCGCCATTTTAAACTCCTCCAAGGCTCCGACGCGCATCCGCTTTCTTCAGCTGAAGAAGCACGAAACCTCCAATCACTGGAAATTCAAAGAGCTTACGGAGCCGGAGAAGGACGAACTTCCTGACGCGGCCAATGATGGCGTTGCCTCCTCTGCGACTGAGCCCGCAGCAGACGAAGGGGCGGCAAAGCCTGCGAAGAAGACTCGTGCCAAGAAGCCCAAACTATCGTTTCTTGCGAAGCTATATGCTCATCGACGGCGCTTTAAAGACTTAGCCGGCGCACGTCTCGAGTTTGTATCGAACGCTAAATATGAAATTCCCGATGGTGCCGGCGGCAAGAATATGGAAAGCTGCTTCGAGCTGACGAAGCTGGACGCCAAACTGCTGACTGAGCTTGAAGTTAAGATGCGTGCTCAGTTGCAGGTCCCCGATGCTGAGGCAATCAATCTGGCGGATATTGGCTTAACTGTTAGCGACTGCCCGCTTTCGGACGCGCACAAATTCCTCGCCGGTGAGCTTGCAGAGATGCATATGGGTAGTGAACTCAATTTGAGTGCCGAAGCTACGATACTGGCGGTACTTGTCATCGCATCTTATGTACATCTGCGAGGGAGTTCCACAAAAAAGGCCAAGAACCTGCAAGAGATATTGGAGCGAGGTGTTACTCGTGCGGATATCGACCGATACCTAGCTGCGGCGAATGATGCACGGCAATCCACCCAGGATTTGGTGAAGGAGGTCACCGCTAGGCTAGATGCGGAAGAGGCGCCGTTTAATCTTGTAAAAAATATGAGGCGCGAATTGTCTCGTGCATGTGTCGAGATTACAAATCGCGCAGGGCCTGCACCAATAATAGCGGCCCATTTGAAGGCCCTTTACGAGAAGAAGAACGAGTACGAGGATATTTCCAGAGTTAGGGACATCCTGTCGATTTGGTACGACGACTTCCAAAAACTAGAAATTCCAGAGGCTCGCGATAGTAAGCGCGAATATCTTTACTGTCTAATGTCCATGATTATTCAAAATGCAAATCCAATACAGCAATTACCATCTGTTCCGACTAATTCGCAACTTGAGGACGAAAAATGAAGCGGACCGTCGTTTATCACGCACTCTCGCTGGTCTCCGAAAGAGACGAGAAGGCGAGGCGAATAAGCTTCAGTCCGACACACAACCTGTTAGCCGGTGAAAACGAAACTGGCAAGTCTCGTATTTTGAAACATTTAGTTTGGGCTCTCGGCTGCGAACCGTCGGCCCGCAACGCAGGGAATTGGGATTCCAATATTGTTGCCAGTGTAGAGTTGAGCATCGACGGCCAGCGGTTTACGTTTGTGCGAGCCGGTCCACATCAGCGTGCAGCGTTTGATGGCACCGACCGACTTTTATTGGGCACAGAGAGTGCAAAGAAGTGGGTTCACTTCTTTGCTGAGATGTTTGGCTATCCACTCAAACTGCAGCGCCCCAAAGAGGGAGCGTTCGCGCTCGCCGGCCCAGAATATGCGTTGCTGCCATACTACATCGATCAAGAAGGTGGCTGGGGACGGAAGTGGAGCAACTTCACTAAGCTTGGTCAGTTCGCTCGCTGGGAAGCTCCCGTGCTCGAGTCATTTACTGGGCTTCGGCCATTAAAATACTTCGAGCTACAGCTTACACGTGACGATATGGCTCAACAGCTGCGAGATGCGAATGCGCAAGTGAAGGTTCAATCAAGCGCCTACATTCAGGTCCGAGCGATGCTTCCTGCAACCGAAGCGAAGTTGGATGAGGGGCTGTTTGCGCAAGAATTGAAGGATATGTCTGAGAAGGTCGCGCAGTTGGGTTATGAAGAGGACGCAGTACGCCAGGCGCTTTTCAACGTTACACAGCAATTGCAAGAGCGAACAGTTGAGCTGCAGCTTGTAACACGTGCAGAGAGCGACCTCGTGGAGGATTTGGCCTATCTCTCGAAAGTCCCGGACGACGGTAAGATTGCGTGCCCGACCTGTGGACAAGAACACGGTGTTACATTCCGAGCTCGGCTCGAACTGGCCGGCGACGCGAAGGATGCGCACCAATTGGTCCTCCAAGTGCGCGAGCAGCTTCGCAAGTTACGGGACGAGGACAACCAGCTCAGGGTCAAATTAAAGGGTGTCACCTCCAGGATGGCGCAGTTGCGTACATCGATGGAGCGTTACAAAGGCGATACCAGCGTGTCTGACGTTGTGATTGCGAAGAGCCTGGATACCATTCAGATGGCCTATGAAAAGACTGCAAGGGCCATGCAGGAGCGCATTAAGACCATCGAGGGCGACAAGCTAGGGCTCGATGAGGAGTTGGAAAAGCTTATTGACAAGCAGAAGATGAAGGAGGTTCGTGCAGACTTTAAGACCTCGATGAAGTCGCATGCTGACCGTCTGAATGTAGCGGCGGAAGAAATCAAGAGTGTGAAGATTGGTGGGCGTCCCGCGATGGCATCAGGCAGTTCGGGGCCGCGTATCTATTTGGCGATGCACATGGCGCTGTTGGAGATGCATGCCAAGCATGGTTCCGGGCCGAACTTCCCCCTGATTGTGGACACTCCGCGGCAGCAAGGTCTCGACGACAAGAATACAGCGAAGCTGCTTGACGCAATTTACGGGCATGCGGCTGTACATCAAATTTTCGTGGCCAATGAGTCGGTGCCTAATGACTGGGAAGGACGCAACACCTGCAAAATCATTAGTTTTGAAGAGAAACGTAACGTGCTTTGGGCGTCTGAGTATCGTGAGTGCCTGCCAGCTGTAGCACCGCTTGTTCGCACCATGCAGGAGGCGATTAACGCTGAGCGCGAAGAAGCGGCAAAAGCGGGTGAACCAGAGGAAGAAGAAATTGAGACACCGGCTGCGGCTGACGGCGAGGACGAGGACGAAGAAGAGTAAATTTAGAACTATTTAGACGTTTCAAGCCTGGCATCTAAGCTACGCCACGGCTCAGAATTCCGAGTATGTTTTCTTAATTTTTGTCTATGCCAGCAAAACTAAAGATAGAAGATTTTGAACTTATCCCCAATCGATCCATTTACGCTATTGGGATGTTTTCCAAAATCGTCACTCTTCATAATCAGCAAATTCGAAGCCTAGGCCTAGCAGAATTACTTTCTGAGAAAATTACTGATGTCAACAAAAGGAAAAGTGTCGCAATTATTGGAGCCGGTGCTGCTGGTATAACTGCGGCAACAAAACTTCTTTTTGATGGCTGGAAGCGCGTCTATTTGTTCGAGAGATATAGTCACGTTCTGCCACTTCAATCTGGTTGCGATACTCGCTGGCTGCATCCCAATAATATAAATTGGCCAGAGCCCGATAGCAATATTGAGACAACCAAATTTGAGCTTCCAAGCTTAAATTGGGAGGCCGATACAGCTGGAAATGTAGCCTATAAGTTATCTGGGCAATGGAAAAAATTTATTGGCGAACGTATAAAATCTAGCCAAGCCCGACCCGAAAACATTTTAAGCCAAATATATAATGTCAACTATCTTAAAATCGGCGAGGATCGATATGGACATTTTATAACATGGACGTCTCAGTTAAATCATAATGAACAACGGGTCGCTGGTAATGACATACGCTCCTCTGGAAAAGAGCGATTCGACTTCATTATTCTTGCAAATGGGTTTGGACTAGAGCAGCATGTTAATTCTTACTGGAGAAATGAATCTTTTGGGCAACCAAGTCTGACTGGACTCCAAAAGGTATATGTCGTTTCTGGATTAGGCGACGGAGCAATAATTGACCTGTTGCGGCTATGTTTTTTAGATTTTAGGCCTGATCGATTTATTTCTGAAGCTGTAGAAGAAATGAACATTACGCCAAGCGTCAAGAACGAAAGAAATCAAAAGAAGACGGTTCACGATTTTAAGCAAGAAATTAAGAAGGCGCTATCTAGCAAGAATAAATTTGAAGAACTGTTACGAGTCAAAAAGTCAAGAGAGTTTTCAGAATATTTCTCAAGTGTAAAGTCATATTTGCTGGCCAGAGCTAGAGTAGATACTAAGGTAATTCTGCACTTTAAGGCTGATATGAGCGAATTTTCAAATGCGTTTGATAATAGTCCAGCCACCCATCTGAATAAGTTCATTCTTTTCGTTACATTTGATTGCGGTGCCATATCATTAATTCACGATTTGGACGAATCGAAGTATCACAATTGCGAGATAATCAAACGGCACGGCGTGAATAGAGTGAATCCTGTGAAGGATGTGCTTTCCGGGGACCTATTTCAGAAATTGGCTGAAGGACGTGGCGCCCATTTTATCGATGGGGGCATTCAGGAAGAACAACTTGAAAAGACTTTGCGCCAAAAATTAGCACAAGAAATCTGATTTTTTTCGAGGAGCAACTGGCGGTGTGGCCAAACCTCGGCGCGTTGATGGAGCCAACAGGCCGCCTTTAGACCTGCGCTGTCTACGGCAAATGTATATCAACCAAATGCCGCTTACCCATCTTCCTTCGATGCCTAATTACGTTACGCAGCTCTAGCCAGAACCTCCGCATCGACTACAAAAACTTGGTTCCGCGGCGCACGGGCAACGACTAAAGTTTATGAGTAACAAGCTTTTTCTAGCTTAGAAAAATTCAATAAAGTAGTTTAGCTGTTTTTCATCGCAGCATATCTCAGTTCATTGCGTCTGAACTCCCGACATCAGCAATGCGTGGGTACACCCACGCGTAAATAAGAGCGTTTGCTGCGCCATTGCTCAAGGGTTTTCAAAACATTCAACCCGCGTCATAGAGCACTACTTTTTTCCGCATCGCAAACGCTTCTATTTATCCGTCACAGCTGCTGTGCTGCGATAATATAGTCTGACAAAACACCTCTATAAAAATCAAGCACTTAACATCCAATGTGTTCTGCAACAGGATAACAAAGTTTGACAAAAAGCGAAGGGAACATGAACTCGCTCGATTTCTTGCAATAATAAAGTTTGACAAATCTCAGCGAGATTTTTCCGAATCAGCCCTACGTCGCTACGGGACTCAAAGTGCAAACTTGATAAGAAGGTCTCCGTATCCCCACACGAACGCCCCCCATACTGCGACGGCGGCAATGACCCACGACAAAGCGTATTGCTGCTTTTGAAAGAGGTGATACAGCCACCAGGATTCCGCGAAAGTGCCGCCTCGAATTGACTCCAAGAAGTTGGCGACACGGAACTGCGCAATTACCGCGAGAATTGAGGTAATGGCTCCGCTCCTTTGAAACCATGTGGGTAATGTTTCAGCATGTGGCCTTTACCAGCAGGGCCCCGCCCTCAGTTAACGCAAAGATTTCGAAATGTCCGCCGTGCCGGTTCCCAAACAAGGTCCCGTCACCAGTGAAACCCACCCGCTTGAGGTAACTATCAAAATCCTCAAGCCGGGCCCGCCAACGGTGTACATCGACGAGACCTGGTCTGCATCGTTATGATTTTCTCTGAGCAATCGCTGCCTCTACCCAAGTCGAGAGATTCCTGCTGATCTCGCCATAGGCGTCCGAAGCCTTTGGATCGTACACCATTGGGGTAACAATCTTATCGCCCGACTTAAACGTAAACGCATCCAAGGGATTCTTGCCTTTCGCACACGTTCCGTTATTCGGGCAGTTCAGGTTGTGAATATGAATGCCGAAAAGACCCTTGCCACTTTCCCAGGCCTTCTTCATTTCATACTTTACCCATGGGCGTGTATGGGTATCAGACCCGATCAATACAATGACGCAATCTTTGGTGACCATGGTTTCGTCAATCCATTTTTCGATTGAGGCCTGCCCCTTCTTTTTTACTTCTTCCCACTCATTCGGTTTGACTGGTTCATTTCCTTCAATTACACCCATGTTACGGACTTGCTGAACGCGCATTACGTCATTGTCGAAATGGAAGCTATAGAAGATCTTACGTTTTGGCATGGCTATTACCTTCTTATTTCGTTGATTGGATGGTTGTGCACAAATCCGTTCTATTACAAATCAGGTTCGTGCTTATATTAGATCGTACGAATGTCTATGGCTGTAAGTGAACCCGGTCGGAAAATCGAGACTTGGGTAAGCAAATTCTGATCAATTCGCCGATATAGCTGCAAATATTCGTTGCCATAATAGATTCCTCTCGCATCTTGCGTTGGCACAAGAAGTATATGGTCATTTTGCTTTCTGCCGTCTGCAATTCCGATTTCCCATGGGCACCAGCGCGATTTCATCGAATTCTCAGTTGCCAGAAAAATGAAGCGATCGGTTTGTGCAATCCTATTCTTAATCCTATCAGCGGTTTCGCGATTTGGCTGATCCGGCATTTCGGGATCTTGCCAATCAATGTAAAGATCCATACCGGACTCTTTTAACAATTGCTGAAGTCCTTCGGCCAATGCTCTGTCCTTGTGACTGTGACATAAGAAGGCCGACATCTGCCCCATCCGCTTGACACTAGTCGTCGCAGTGAAGGGCACTCGGGCGCCAGCCAGTCTGCTTTGTCTTATTGCCACTTTATCCCCTTCCTATCAAATCGAAATGTACCAAGCGCTGTGTAGCTGCCCAGTCACGGCTTTGGACATAATAGGGGCAAAATATTGCAAAACAATAGCAACCCTTAATGTTTTTATTTTCTTTAACTAGTCCAAGATTTCCGCATGACGTAGAGTAAATGAGAAGCAGTTCGGCAGAATTCTGAGCCGATTGACCGAAAATTGCAGAGCCGCAACATTATTTTTCGAATAATTGCTCCATTCCTGCGAAACCTCCGGTATCTTGACGGTCAGAACCAAGATGTTCCTTGGTGTTCGTTATGGGAGGGACCTGTGGCAGATTTAAGGAATGTTTTTATCAGTCACGTCCATAAGGACGATGCTGGATTAAAGAAACTGAAAGACCTACTTGCTCCAAAAGGCATGGATATACGCGACTCTTCGATCCATACCGGAAAATTTAACAATGCAACCGATCCCCACTACATTAAGACGCAGATCCTGGCTCCAGCGATCAACTGGGCGGGGGTTTTCATTTGTTATGTGTCGCCGCAAACCAAAGATAGCGAGTGGGTCAATTGGGAGATTGAGTACGCCGCTAAACAAGGTAAGCGAATTGTCGGCGTCTGGGAGCACGGCGAGAAGGACTGTGACTTACCATCTGCATTGACGGAATACGCCGACGCATTGGTGGGCTGGAACGGCGATGCGATCGTCGATGCTATCAATGGTAAGGACAGTTGGGAAAAGCCAGACGGCGGACCCTGTGAAACAGTTCCACTTAAACGCCATCCCTGCTAATGACACGTCTATATTCTTACGTCGTCCGGTATGACAGCGGGTTCGCCCCTAACCCGTTCTACGGATACTGTACGCTTGCGACCTGCAAACCAGATATCCGGCGCCAGGCAAGTCCAGGGGATTGGATTGTTGGATGTGGTAGCAATGATCGCAAAGTTCGACGAGGCGGACATCTTGTGTACGCAATGCGAGTCACGGAAGTATTAACGTTCGATACGTACGCAGCAGACCCTCGTTTCGAACCAAAAAAGCCGTATCGCAATGGGAGTCGGAAACAGAGTTGCGGCGACAACATTTACTTCCGTGTAGACGAGCGTTCCGCCTGGCAGCAAAGAGATTCCTTCCACACCCACGATGACGGGACACTCAATGCTGATCACGTGCAGCGCGACACAGGTGCCAATAGCGTTCTTGTCAGCGACGATTTTGTCTACTTTGGTGGCGCTGGCCCTCAATTCCCAGACGAGCTTCAGGATGAAGAAGGTCACTCGCTGTGCAAGCGCGGAATCGGGCGGTCTCGTTTTGATGACCCCAGATTGATTGCCGAATTCGTAGGCTGGATACGTAGCTTGGGGGTAAGCGGCTACCAAGAGCCTCCTTTTGAATGGATATCATTGCGTGGATAACAGATCAATCTCACAAGGTAACGGCTCATTGCTTTTAGCAGATTATGCGGATGAGATTGCCCAAACAGATGTGCTCGGCTCAGGCGATATTGCGCCGATCCTGCAAGGCCTGTTTGGCGAAGTGGGTGGTATCATGTCGGCTGCCAAGAAATCGGTCCGCGAGCGAGCGGCCTATCCCGGATATCAAAAAGCTGCTGAAGAAGAATTCGGTGACACGCTTTGGTATCTTGCAGCTCTGTGTCGAAGACTCCAAATACCGCTCGACGAACTCTTTGCTGAAGCAACATCTGCTGAGCACTTTAGGCGCGTTGGGAGCGCGAGTGACTTGGTAAATGGCGCGTTCGCGCATGTTGTCGTGCCAATTGCTACATGCTCAATGGACACTGCACTGTTCCGCCTAGGGCGTGCGGCTGCAGCCCTACTGGAAAGCTCTCCCGATAGGTCAGCGGTAGTTTCTTTCGCGCGGAGCTATGTTGACGCATTGCATGCGGCTCAGTTGATTTTCGCTGATGTTGCAAGGGGTAATTTGAGAAAGGCACGAGGTGCATTTATCGACCCAGTACCCGGCGATCTAATTGACTTCGATGAACAGTTCGGCCTTGAAGAGCAACTACCGCGAAATTTTAAGATTCGAATAAATCAACGTGGTAGCGGTCGGAGCTATTTGCAATGGAACGGAGTGTTTATCGGCGACCCGTTGACTGACAACATATCGGATCATGATTGCTATCGCTTTCATGATGTTTTCCACCTGGCTTTTGCCGCTATCCTGCACTGGTCGCCGGTGTTTCGATCTCTGATAAAACAGAAGCGCAAAAGCAATACGTCATATGATGAAGAACAGGACGGCGGGCGGGCGATCGTTGTCGAAGAAGGATTGACCGCATGGATTTTTTCTCGGGCGAAAGAACTTGATTTCTTCGAAGGCCATAAACGTGTCTCGCTGGACATACTAAAGACAATTGGCGAATTTGTAAGCGGTTATGAAGTCGAGAAATGCCCTCTGAAACTTTGGGAACGAGCCATTTTGGACGGTTACTCAGTGTTCCGTCAAATTAGAGATGCAAAGGGTGGTTGGATTGTTGGGGATCGTGCGACTCGCAAGATCTGCTTTCAACCTCTTGAGTTTGAAAAATGAAATTACATCCATTTGTTCGCGCGGTTGCAGCGCTGCGATTTGAAAATTGCTTTAACCCATATTCTGATCGCTGCGAAGTCTTTGATCATTCGAATGCACCTAAGTTGCGTGCGGCAGNACTATCAGCCATGCTCGAAAGTGCGCTAAACGAGCCAATTGACGCCATTTGGATCGGTCGGGACCTTGGATACCGTGGGGGACGCAGAACCGGCTTGGCGCTGACAGACGATGTTCACATCGAACAGCACGCCAAGCGCTGGAATACGGTAGCTAAACGCGCTACCTTGGGCGCTGCCGTTGCAGAGCGGACGGCGGCTGTAATCTGGAGCAAGTTAGAACAAATTGACTCGCGAATATTTTTGTGGAACGTGTTTCCGCTACATCCACATGAATCTGGAGATCCGTTTACCAATCGCCAGCACAACTCAAGTGAACGACGAGCCGGCGAAGCGTTACTTGGCGAGTTAATTCAATTGCTTCGCCCTTCTCGAGTTGTTGCGATTGGAAACGACGCAGCTGCTGTTGCAAATCGAATTACGGAAGACGTACCGGTGGTTTGCGTGCGTCATCCAAGTTACGGTGGGCAATCACAATTCTTGCGACAAATCGACGAACTCTATGCGAACAATTTACGAGCTCGCGAACTGTTCTAGGCTGATATATCTTGTTCGCTCAATTACGTGATGTGTAAGCGCCTGATCAGTGCATCACCTTGGAAGGCAACTCAGATGAACGAAACATGGGCACCATGAGCTCATGAAGCTGCTGCATTCAATACGGCTTCTATTGGTCCAAATCATCTAGTTGAAGGTGAAATAAGCCAGCAAAGTCGATATTGCGTAAGTCAGTTGACGAAACCATACCCAAATCCTTTGCAAGTTGAAGCGCAGCTCCCCCTGGCGCAGGGACCGGAACCACCGCCGCATCAGGATGAAATTTCTTGAAAAGACTATGCTCAGTTTCCACGCCATCCATTCCGCCGATGAAGACGGCAGCGACAAGATCGTCACGGGATAGCATGCGTTCGCGCATTAACAAAAGGCTCGCTTCACGATCACCGGGAACTGCTTCGGTATGTATGACATTTTGAAAATGCCGGTTCTCCTCAGGGTAAAACGCAGCAAAGAACTCGCTTTGATACAACACGACTGCTTGCGAATAGTCGACATCAAGATCTTCACAAATGCTCCAAATCATAGGCGTGATTGCCGGATGGCCTCCCCACACAATTTTATGAGTTCGGATGACTGCGATGATTAGCTCACGAACCGCACACTGAATTAGAAAGGGATTCGCAGTCTCATGGTATGTACCTCTGCCGAGCACCGGCACGCTAGCAGAAAGAAAAATGGCACTCATTTTTCACGCCTCCCAATCAGCAAATTGCCAGCTTGCTTCGCTTGCTTTGACCCATTTTGCAGCGCGGATATGTTCACCGAGCCAGTCTAAGTGTTCTAACCAGCGCGGATGCAGTCCGACATGATCGTAGACAACCGCAACTGAATGATCAGGTGAACCTATTGTAGCGTCGTGTAAAGTCTTTGAAGTTGGGACGCCAACCGTTGGGTACACGACCACTTTCTTCCCTAACAGCAGCTCAATGTGAACAGCTCTATTGGGGCCGACGCCGATCACTCGTCCTCCAATCTTCTCGACAGCATTGCGCAAATGACTCACGAGATTCACGTTTCGCACAGCATGGCTTTCACTTCGGACCTCCTCTAATTGCAAGCAAATCCTTTCAATGGCGGCATCCGCAAGACGCCCGGTTACGAGATCAAGTTCCTCGGGTAACAACTCTGCTCGACTTGCCGTCGCAGTGCGCGCAGATGGCGTAGAATCCGGCCAGCCGATTCGCAGCACGCTGATCCCCTTTGCCAATGCCCGTCCGAATTCTGCCGCAGTCCAGCGACTATCGAAATAGCCTGGGGTATCAAGCATTACCAGCACGTCGGAGTCGCAAAGTCTATGCCAAAGCATGGTTTGAAAGTCTTCAGCAGGCGCTATGTCGTGTGTATCTAGGAATACATCAAAGAGCCGGGCAGAGAATGCATCAAACATTTGTAATGCTGCTTCGCGCGCTTCCCCGCGGCGATAGCTGACGAAAACCCTTCGTTGTCGGGGGAGTAGCCCCACACATTCCAGCAGGGCTGTAGCGACACGTTGAGCCCCTCCGACAGCGTATGATAAGCAATTCAGCGGCAGCAACTGCGCAGGAATCTCTTGTGCAACGTGCGCTGTGTCCGACGCGACCGGTAGAATTGGCACCCCTCGTTTAAGCAATCTGGTTATATTTACCAGGTCGGCCGTAAGGTCACCACCAAAGTAAACAGCCGCCGCTGATTTGTGTTGATCCGGATCGAAATCAGGAGGTCGCACTGCCCAGCCAACTTCTTGGCCTAGTTCCAAGCCAAATGATCTCAACGTCGGGCCGACGATCGCTTCAAGTTCTTGAATTTGCTCGGGCGTCGGCGCACCAAGTATGGCGAGCTGATAAAGTTCACTCATTCGGTATCCTATTCAAGCGTAAAGTTATTACGCGAAATTGGCATGTTAGTAGAGCTCATTTCACTAACGCTCCCGACATTCTTTCACCATAGTTAGGACTGCTTTGACAATCGATTCCGGAGTGGAGTTGATGTTGTTCGCAATCGCATAGGCCCGTCGGAAAGACAGGTTCGTATTCTTAAGGAACGGCTCCAGTTCATCGCCAATCTCTTTGGCAACCCAACCAGTCGCTCCAACAGGAATGATATATCGCCCCATTGATTTGGCTATTGCGAATTCCTCTCGCATTCCCTCGGCGGGAACTATAGCGCCTGTGCTAGAGCGCTTGTTACCAAATAGGAAGATTGCGATTCCTGCCTTTTCAATAAGCGATTCCCTGTGTCGGGCATACAGTTTCAGGCGCTCGGGCGTCCCACCTGAATCAACGGGAAAAGGGGCGGCGTGCAGTTGTTTAGATGAGCGTCGCCCTGGGTTCTCGCCGATTTCGCGTAGCGCACCCGCGATGATTGAAGGACCAACCCCAAGGCCGAAACCTGTGACTACGTTCAGTCCACTGCGGATCAACCCAGAACTTAGACTTTCCATGAAACGAGCTGCATCGTCTGGGCGCCACGGATCGAATTCGTGGGCGCTACCTGACACAAAAACCGTTCGAGTTCGGTAGCTAGATTCAACGGCACGCAGAATTCGCGTTACATCGGCAAAGTCATCGATCATCAATGCGTGAATGCCTATCCTGGCCAAGTCCTTTACGAAATACTCCTGCTGACGTTTTCGATATTCGAAGTCAGCCTTGGTCTCCTTAGCTCTCTTCGATTCGCGCCGCAAAATGCAATAGTGCTGCTTAGGCTTGTGGCGAAGCGCCACACGCACGCGACTCATGATGTAGTCGATATTGGGGTCAGTAAAACTGAATCCCACAAACAGCATAGTCTTGGAAACCAGATCACCGGCCAGAGCTGTGACGAACGGTTCGAAGTCACGGAAATATCCTTCATAGTCATCTTTAGTTAGCACTGCTTTGTCGGGATGCGACACGTCGCCGTGCATTTTATTGACAACTGTCGTACGCCCCGGCTTGGTGACCTTAAGATGCTCTACCGTATATTTGACGTCCACGATATTGCCTGTCGCTTCAAGTGAAGTCTCGATCATTCGATCATAGTTGGTAGTCCAATAGGTCTGTATCGGGAGACGGGCGAGAATTTCGTGGTTCTCGTTCACAGCATGCCCAACGCTAAATTCATCAATAATCGTCTGATTAATACGCGAGCGATTTCGGCGCTCATTCAAGTGATACTGAGCTACCGCAACTAGATTGGTCTCCCGATCAACGTCAAGCCCCAGTTCTTTTGCAATATCCTTCATCAGCGCAGACCAGTTAACGTACCCGCTGGCCACAGACAGCCCTGCACCGGCAAATACGGCCGCTGTTCCATCCGCGATGTCTCGCGCGTACGAGTGAATGAATGCTTCGATATCCGGAGAGAAATGATGTGGAGCAGTTGCCAATTGTGGCCTCATATTTCTAGCAGTTTTAAGATTACCGACGATCTACGTAGTGGATCGTTTAGGCGACGTTTTCGCATTTGGTCATGGTACCTTCCAATTAAGATGCAGGCCAGCAATAGAGGTTAGAATGCCGGCCTTTTTTAAACTAGCTGCAAGCGAATGCCCAGTTTTGACTTCAAAGCGTCGAATTCCCGCAAACTTCACTTCTTTCCTGCCTCACTTCCAGACGAAACTCTCTTTTCGCGACTGTCTCGTTTTCATCTGTTGTCGGCCGAAACGGAAGACGAGTACACGTTTCAGTTGCTTTTTGGCGCGTCAAGTAATCAGGTGAGCTTTGCCACCGCGGCACCCGCCCCTCTCCGAACACTAGCTAATCGGCTGTCTGGGCAATCCAAAAAAAACTTGGGCGAGCTTTTGGCCCACAACTCGTTCGTACCGTTGGTCGCGCCAGTATTGACCTCCATTGACTGGACCCATCCTGACCCAGTGTTTGGTGAAGTCAACGTATGCCAGCACTGCGCTGCGCTCGACAAGACCCAATTTGGTTTCGCCTATCTTCACAGGGCACATCAGCTTCCCGGCGTCAAAGCTTGCAGAGTTCATGGGGAAAAACTGATCGATAATTGTCCCGCGTGCTCTCGGCCGTTCCGACAACGCGGCCAATTCGTGTCGGCCCCGATCATTCCCTGCAATTGCGGTTGGGATTTCGAGAAGGCGATTAAGCCAGCTCACGCAACCGAAGCAGAAGTGATCTTTGCTCTGGGCGCCAATAATGTTTTCGAACGCAGGAAGGATTCGCTTTCAACGGCTCACCTGCTTGACTTCTTCAGTATGCATGTCGACCAGGGATTATTTGGCATGCAGCCGGGCCAGATCAAATCGTCCATTCGCCTAACATGCGGGATTGCCGACCAGCTGGAACGATCGGTATCGACTGAGGAAGTTGCCTTGGCTGTCTCCAGGCTCATTCAAGAGGGAAGGGCACCAAATTGTTGGACTGTCACTTTGGACCCGCAAGCGTTAGCGATCAAGTCCATTATGCGTAAGACTGGCAACTATAGACTCGTTGGCAGCGCACAGCCTACGAATTCCGGCAAGCCGCAATAACTGCCATCTGGGTGGCGAGTAGATCGTTTGCTTTTTAAGTTCGCTAGAGGCCCAGCAAAGGCATCGGCTTTGGTACGCCGCCAAGGACTCTGCGCAACATTCGAGCGCGGAGCAAGTCAATGGCAGTCTATCCAGATTTCGTTCCAAGGTATCTCCCATTCCAGACCGCTTCAACAACAATGTCCTGCTGATGCGTTTCGGTTTCCCGGGCATATACCTGATACCGGCTTCAGTTTGAATGATCTGTTGAGAATTAAGTCGATCGCGAAGCGACCAGTCCACGGAAGCAGCCCGCCGAGCGGGGCACTTGGTTCGCAAAATTTGCTCGGCCAACCATTCAGCATCGTTTCGACGAAGCCACGTGTACACAGCTTTATCACGGGAATTGAGGAACCGAGAGCGATAGGATTCCCGGGATTTAGCGAATAGTGTCTGCTTCCATTTTTGCTGCAGCCCTGGATTCATGCGCAAGATGCGATACACAGACACAAAGGATACGCCATGCAGTGTGCCTACTTCCTGAGGACTTAGACCTGACATCAATGAGGCACATATTTCGCGTTTCAGTTCTCCTTTGATGAACTTCGGTCGCGTACTGACTTTTAGTCCAGCGCGTGTGGCTGCAACCGCTAAGGTTGTAACGCTGGTGCCCAGGACGGATGCAGCATGCGACAGGGAGCTTTTTTGAACCCCAAGGACCTCATGCAATCGCTTGTATTCAATTTCGAGCCTGTTCCGACTTGGCTTCGGTTGCGAAGCAGCACCTCCTCTAAGTGTTATCGAAGGCATTGGGCTGCAGCTGCAAGTATGCAAACAGTCCTGCAGAACGATGTGTTTCAACGGATGAACTGAGAGTCCTCTTGGCTTACGCAGGAGACGCAGCGACCAATCAGACATTCTGCGTTGCAGCGCCTCATATTCGTCGGTGATCGGCAATTGCGCAGAAAATTGGACAATGAGTTCATTCAGTGGTTCCGCCCTGATTCGCCCATTCGATTTGATAAGACCGCAATCAGTTGCCGCCATCCGATGTAAAGCATGGGCGCCGCCAGAATTAGGCGGTGGCCACGTATTATGCATGACACACTCACTAAGCCGAGCGATACGCAGCAACGCTTCACGCTGGGTGCTCATTAGCGCCGGTTGGCCGGAGGCCGACATGACATCGGGATCATCTGGTAGAAGAAGCTTGAGTCTTTTCCGCTCGAGTATCTCGGGCCGCAACGCATGTAGAGGAATCTCGTGAATCGGACAAACCCAAACACCAGGTAACTGGTGCACTCGATGCCAGTACGACTGGCCGAAGGTGACAAGATCCGCCTCGCTGCAAAGCGGGCAGTACCTGAGATAATTTCTTCCGCCCAATCGACCTGCGGTCAACCCCAGAAACATCTTCAGGCCCGACACGCTAGACCCGGACATTGCAACCTTAACCGCAGCTCTCCGTTCGGCATTCACGAACGCCGTGTAGTAGCCGAATGGCGTATTTTCGTCGATGACTTTTTCTACCGAATAGTTTGCTTCCGCTGGCAGCTGTGCGACAAGCAAAGCGAGCTGGCTGGGCAAATCCGACGAAATGACGTGAGTATGCACTCCGATCAATTCATGCAGCGAATCTCTATCATCTTTACGACCAGTCAAGCGGTGATACCTGGCCATTCGGCTATACAGCGTTTCGTCCAAAAATGAGGCTGGGAAGAAGCGCAACATGATAATGAGCTACGCGATCTTATACGCCGGCTCGAACTCAAACGGATCATTCGCAACCCATCCTGCCTCGCGCAAAACGTCCGTTACCTTAGCAGTGCTTTCGAGTCTTGCAGAAAGTGGCGCAACACGGGGTGGCCCCGATGGCACGAGTGCGTGCTCCTCTACATTCGGAATCGCCGTTAGATCTAGCCCCGCGAGTTGTATATTGGGATTGGCAGGGGCCGGCGGCTCCTTTGTTAGAGAACGCTCGCCATTCGTCATTGTCGAAACCAGTTTCTCGTACTTCCCACGAAGTAGCGAGATTCGATCAGATGCCACCTGTACATCGCCCAACATCATCTGAGCTAGCTGAGCATCCACGGGTAGCAGATCCTCAAATTTTTCCATCTCTTTCGGATCCCTGCTGCGCAGTGCGGCAATCGCTGGCTGCAGAAGTTTCATCTTCGTTGCCGCTACGTGCAAGAAGACCTGCTCGTCGAGCCGTTCCACACCAGATTGAATCGCATAGCGCTGACCAAGAATCATTAGCTTGGTCAGGAAGTCCGTCACGCCCTGTGACAAATCGTAGATAGTGCTCCGAAGCGAGTCCGTAAGTGGCACAGGATGTTGAACCCACTGATAGTCCCACATCGCCGTAAGCAAAAGGTCCCAAGAATCATCGTGCGCTTGGGGCTGCTTGAAGTCGTATATTCCATGTCCAGACAATCGACGCGCATTTCTCACGATATCCGAGAAGATCTCCACCATCGAGTTCGTACCAATGAAAACGACCGGTATCCCAATGCTGTTTATGAGATTGACGAAGAAGTTCAGTACGCTCTTTTTCCCAGCTGCTTTCGCCTCACGCAGATGTTGCGTTTCATCGATGAAAAGAGCGCCGACAAAATAAAGGGCCGCTACCTGTCCCATAGCAGGAATGAGGTCGGCGACGTTCCTCCTATTTCGATAATACCGAGCGTGAGTGTCATCCCCCAGTGCCTGGTCCACAGCCTGGAAAAACGACTGGCATAGCGCGTTCAATGAACCATCAAAAGGACACTCGAGCTTCAACCAAACAATTTGGGTATGGATGAAATCCCTTCCGTTATAGCGCGAATGTTTGATCACCTGTGGATAATGGCGAAGTACGGATTTCAAAGCCGTCGTCTTCCCCATACCGCTTAGCCCGACCAGGCTAAACGTCGAGGCGGTGGAGTTGAATGTCAACACAGACGAATTCCTCGCCGCCAAGGCGTGCAAGTGCCGCATTCCGCCCTCCATTGGATTGCGGCCTACGTAGCCACCGCGAAGGACTGAAGAGATAGCCGCTTCAAGTTCGAGATGGATCGATAGCGGCTGGATCAAGTGGGAAAGCCTGTTGATGCAGTGCAGTCGAATCTCTTTCGGGAGATTTCTCTCTTCATTTGGCAGAGGTGGAAATTCCGCTAGTCGCTCGGCTGCGTCGGCCTCAGACCAAATTGGTGGCATCGCTTCGATCAACGGATTGCCAGCGTATTCAGGTACGGGCGACGTTTCATACCAAGCCTGAATTGTCGTTTCGCCCATCATTTGGAACCTCGCGTGCGTCCAGCGCGACTCAATAGACTGATCACTTCGGCGCTTCGTTCACCAGCGTAGTCTGCCACCGCTCCCGGTACACTTTCCGTTAAATTCGGCCTCGAATCCGGCTCATTTTGCTCGATACCGATCGTCCTCAATCCCATTAGCCTTTCTGCATCAAGCTCGAAGTTCCGCTTTTCCTTGATGTTTTTAACGGTCGCGGTCTTCGAGGCGGAAACCTTTGATTGTTCTTTCTTCGCTACCGCAGTGGAAATAGTGGTCTCGATGAATTCGTCGAGATCAACACGGCTGCTCAATTCTGAATACTTGCTCTCCGGGGAGACTGCGCCAGTGATTTCAAACATGTCTTCAACTTCCTCAACGCGCATCCCCTTGCAGCTCGACTCAGTCCCGCGGAGCGGGCAGCTAACAAATACGCCAACCTCATTCTTAATCCAGATGTGATCAGCGTACGGTTCGTGCCAGACTTCTATCGCTTCTGTACCCTTTGCCCGAGCGCGCGCCGAGCGCTTTCCTTGTGGATCTAGGACATTGACGTAGTACATCCCTTTGAAATGGATGCCGCCAGCCTTGATGGTCGCTTGTGCTTTGGGCAGAAGATGTAAATAGATTTCCTCCCGAGATCGCGAGTTCGCCTCTATGAGATCATGCTCCATGGCCCAGTTCCAAATCCCGACAGGCGTCGGATCAACGGACTGCTCGATCATCACTCTGGAAAGGCGATCAGGATCACGACTATGGTGGTTCCAGTGCAAGACAGCCATGATCATGATCTTTGTGAACTCTTGCAGATCCAGCGTTGCGTCAAGCCGATAGTCCCTGTCGCCACGCTCCTTTTCCCTGGTTCTGACCGCCCCGGGGGTCCAATGAATCTGCGACAGCGTATTCAGCGTTCTGAAGGATCGCTCCACTGTAGCTTTCCAGTCAGGCCGAAATGGCGGGAGGATGGCCAACTTGATCGAAAGGCCGGTGACAAGTCCTTCAGCAGCCTTGCTAAGCATCTCACCGCGATCGGCCACCAATTCATGGGGAAGGTGCTGGCAAGGCCAGTCTCCCGCAGCGATGGCAATCCCATAAGACGCGCAGAACGAAACTTTGTCCGTAAATGCATTGAAGAGTGCGTGACGCGCGATATTCCAGCTCGGTCCTTCAAGACCTACGTGAATGCCAACGATCATTCTAGATAGGACGTCAATAACAACGTAGACAACCGGGCGTCCGATGATCCAGTTCTTGTTGAAGCGACTGACAAGGTAAACGTCAGCGATCGTTGCATCGATTTCAAAGCGATGGCACGGACCGCGAAGGCCATGATGGGCGTTTCCAACTAAAGCGCGATGATTCATGGCCCATTTCGTTTCGCCTTTTCTGCCACGCTTCACATCCATTTCATCAAACGCTTTCTTTCCCCAATAATCGAATTGGGCCTGAGTCGGGATCTCATCGAGCTGCTTCAATGGACGGTTGTCACTAGACCCATCCGGCGATGGAAGCTCCGCACGATAGAAGCGATTAAGCATCTTTGTATATGCATCGCTGACATGCTTAACCTTGTTCTCTTTGAACAGCGTATAGCCAATCCTGATAATCGCCTTGTCGTCTTCGGTAAGCTTCTTGGTCTTACTCAGTGAAGGCTCGCCAAGGTATTTCACGGGACGCCCGGGTCTGCTGGTTGTCGAGAAAATGCGAGCCTTTCCTCTGGCACCAGAGTTGACGTACTGCCCTATGAACGCGTTCGGGGTCATACCGAATGCCCAGTAACGGTAAAGCAACCGATAGATCGTCTTCAAGGGCTTTCGCATCGCTTCGGCATGCGCGACGATAATGGCCCCCATCTCACCTGGATAGTAGATGCGATTGCCGTACTTGCCTTCGAAGATGGGACTGATCAGGGACCAGCATGCGCTTCTCTTGGCTTTAGCCGCCTCGCTAAGCTCGTCCTCCGACTGCAGCATGAAGGTAGCCGGGCGCATCGGTATGATGCGTAACTTACCGGCTTTGAGCATTGATTCGATCTCGCTGATCTGCGTGCGCCATGGCCTCTTATAGGGCTCGCTGAGCGTGAATAGCGTTGCCATGTCCAATTCGCGGTCCATCCACAGAACGCGAGCTGGCTGCTCGAATGGAGCTTCTGATAAGACCGATTCGATGATGAGGTTAATTGAGATCATCACGCGGCCCTTTGCAGTTTTGTCGATGCCCCTTGTGAGTTGGCGGGACTCAGGCGGGGGCAGGGCAAGGTCGGATCCAACCTGCAGTTTACGATATCCATCAAGATGGATTTCTCCCACACCAGGCGCTTGAAGAGTACGGTACCAATCCGGTTTGGTAGGCCGATGGCTGTCGATGCCGATCGAACTATCGACGAGAGCGTACGAACCCCATCGGCAGAATCAATCGCAACGGTTATGAATTGCTGTCTCAGGCTTACGTCTAGTTCTACCTGGTCAACCAGCGCCGCCTTATGCAGCCATTCCAGGTTGTCTTTGAGGATCGGATTCATTAATTGCTCGGTCACGATTTTCCAATCCACTACACCTTGATCTGCCCAAATGGCACGCTCTAGATCAAGCTTCTCGACAGTCCGTTGTCCCCTATTTGGATCATCCAGCTCGGCCTCATATTTGCAGGTTCTAACTGCGAGCCGCTTCTTGCCGTTCTGGGACTTCAATGTAACGACAAAGTCTGACGTAAGGACGTATGGCAGCTGAGTGCCGATATACACTGGATACTGAATGCCCATGTCCGCCGCAATGTCCCTTGCCCTTGCCGTTGCGAGAAGCGGATACTGCTCACGAATGTCGATCACCTCATCTGAAAATTCCAGGAGGAGGAAATAGTGATATTCGAGGTCGGATAAGAAGTGATGTGTGCGGCGGGTTTTCGTTCCCACTGCCTTGCGCGAGCGCCCCCTGGATGGCACGTCTTGTACGCGGTGCCAAGGCATGTATGACGAGCCTTCACCTTGGCCAAAGCCCTGTTTTACAAATCGGGCGATATCTCCCTCGGTTTTGAAGCGACGTCTCATGGCCATTCCTAACGACCTGGATGACTCAGCAGCACCCAGTGAACAAATTTGAAAGGCGCGTATGGTAAACGTCGTTCAATCAAAGGGCTAGAGCTAGCCTAGCACTCTCCGTTAAAACATCGCACACGGCTTAACTGTGGGAGAATTTGGTGAAGCGCCAGCCAGATCGCCTGACCTACTCGAATTCCCATGATCGATACTTGAGTCAATAGGAAGATGCATAGATGAACGCATATCTCGATATCTATAATGCGGAACCTGTTCGCCGAATCGAGTTGATACGCGCCCGAGTAGCACGGTCGCGCTTTCGAAGCGTAGCCAAGTCCTTGGGAATGGCCGAATCAACGCTTGCCGCAGACCTTGGCATTCGTCCTGGGTCGGGCGAGCGCATGGGACAAGCGCCAAGTGAGCGTGTGATTGGCTTAATGTCCTTGATTGGCCACGTTGAAGCGATGGTCGCAAGAAATGGAGCTACTGGCTTCAATGCAGCAAAGTGGCTGGGGGCCTGGCTTAACAGTCCGCTGCCGGCGCTCGGCGGTGTGCGGCCAGGCTCTTATCTCGATACGATGACGGGCCAAGATCTTCTGAGCGAGCTGATTGCTATGGCCGAGTCCGGCGCCTACGCATGAATAGTTGGTGCCTCAAACGCATCATGAGTAGTATTCGGCGCCTGGCGGTAGCTCAGTTCCGGAGAGTGGCATGTAGAAAGCACCATTCCCAAAGATGACCTCGGCCTCTTCAGACTTCGCAATTTCAAACAGCCTTCGAATGGAATGAATCATTCCAAGTGCTCGGCGTCGGACAATCAGTGGCTCATATGATCGCTCTGGGCGGCCTGGTTCTTTGATCGTGCCGAGTAGGTCACGCCACTTATCTGGACGATTCAAAATCTGGACTTCGATGTCAGCACATATGTCTAAACCACGTTGCAAGGATGAACCGGAGGCGCGAGCCAAGATGTGAAGTCCTTCGATTTCTTCACCGTGTAAAACAAACTCCTGAAATGCCGGTGCAATAAAGAAAAAGTACCCCTCCGCTGCTGAACTGTGCCCATCAAATCGCATCTGATGCTCAAGCGGTGTCAAGCCTACTTCGATAGGTCTTTTTGAGATACCGAGAATTTCCATAGAGACTTAATGTGCAAAATCGTCAGCTGCCGGAGCAGGCTGCCCACCTGTCCATCTGACTGATGGGGTTGTTAGCCATGAACACGCCAGGATTGATCATTGATATCGAAGGTCAGGAATGGAGCATCTTCAGTTCCTTCTGGCGTAATCACACCATTCAGGCCGACTGCGTTCGCTGCCCCCTCAACAAATGCTAACAGCGCGTCATGTTCATTCGGGCCGAGAACCTCGCGGGGATCTAGGTCAAGTTCAATTTCGTCAGACACGAAAAAGTGGCAGTTCGCGCAGACGTCACCAATCCAAATCGAAAGGCAATGCGAAGTTTCCTGAAGGCGGAACACTTCCTTCACACCAGGAAATACTGCGGCTTCTCCATCCGCTATATAGGTGAGTCGATGCATCGATGCGTAATCAATTAGCTTAGACCAGCGATATAGATCAGCACCGAAGAAATAGACGTCCCGAAGGGATCCATCTCGCTCCCAGAGTCCTGGCACTTGTTCTATGTGAGGTCGTTGCATAGTCATGCGAATTCTAGACATCAAATGCGTTATCGTGGCAGCGCGCCAAACAGGCATTCAATCCGCCTTACTGAAAGACGCAGAAACCCCAATACGCCGGCATTCCGCTTTGGCTTGAGCAACCTCGAAGTCAAAGAAACACCCAAGTTCCCATGTGAGGTTGCCGGTTTTATGCTGAGCCTCAAGCTTGGCAGGTTCAAAGCGCTCAGCGAACGCAAGTGCCTTCTTAAGTTTCAATAAAGACTTAAGAGCTTCGGCTCCTGGCGAGATGACTGCGGTCCCGATGAACAGGTCATGCATCCGCGGTACCTCGATTAGGTAATTGCAGTGAACCGCGAACTGATTCCCACACTCCTTGCAACGCCAGATCTCAAGCGAAGATCTTTCACCAGGTCGTTCAAGGTTGGTGCTTCCGCAAATTTCGCAATTCATCTTAACGCCAATGTCGAGTTGTTTCACCCATCCAACCTATGACCTTCTATGGCGTCGGGCTTTGTGCAGGCAGGGACACGACTCAACGCTATGCCCCATTGCTCCCCACAGCCATTTGTCAGACTTTATTATTTTTTGTCAGACTTTATTATTTTCTACAGCTGCCCGGCACTGGTAGTCCGTCTTATTCGACAGTGACCGATTTCGCGAGGTTACGTGGCTTGTCGACGTCGGTGCCGCGGGCCAGGGCGGTGTGATAAGCCAGCAGCTGCAGGGCGACCACGTGCAGGATCGGCGACAAGTGGCCATAGTTTTCCGGCAGGCGGATCACATGCAGGCCATCAGCGGAAGTGATGCGCGAGTCGACGTCGGCGAAGACGTACAACTGACCGCCGCGGGCGCGCACTTCCTGCATGTTCGACTTCAGCTTCTCCAGCAGGGCATCGTTCGGGGCAATGGTCACGACTGGCATTTCGTCGGTCACCAGCGCCAGCGGGCCGTGCTTCAGTTCACCGGCAGGATAGGCTTCGGCGTGGATGTACGAAATCTCTTTCAGCTTCAGCGCGCCTTCCAGGGCGATCGGATAGTGCATGCCGCGGCCCAGGAACAGTGCGTTCTCTTTGCGGGCGAATTCTTCGGCCCAGGCGATGACTTGCGGTTCCAGCGCCAGCACGGCGGCAATGGCGGACGGCAGGTGACGCATCGCCTTCAGGTGTTCCGCTTCCTGTTCTTCGGTCAGCAGGCCGTTCACTTGCGCCAGGCTGAGGGTCAGCAGGAACAGCGCGGCCAGCTGGGTGGTGAAGGCCTTGGTCGATGCCACGCCCACTTCCACGCCGGCACGGGTGATGTAGGCCAGTTTGCATTCACGCACCATGGCGCTTGTGGCCACGTTACAGATGGTCAGGGTGTGTTCCATGCCCAGGCTGCGCGCGTGCTTCAGCGCGGCGATGGTGTCGGCGGTTTCGCCGGACTGGGAAATCGTCACCACCAGGGTCTTAGGATTCGGCACGCTGTCGCGGTAGCGGTATTCGGAAGCGATTTCCACGCTGACCGGTACCTTGGCGATGGATTCGATCCAGTACTTGGCGGTGGAACCGGCGTAGTAGCTGGTGCCGCAGGCCAGGATCAGCACGCGGTCGATTTCCTTGAACACTTTGAAGGCGCCGTCGCCGAACAGTTCCGGCATGACGCCGGTCACGCCTTCCAGCGTATCGCCGACCACGCGTGGCTGTTCAAAGATTTCCTTTTGCATGAAGTGGCGGTATGGGCCCAGTTCCGCGGCGCCGGTGTGGGCGTGCACGGTCTTCACTTCGCGCTGCACTTGCTTGCCGTCGACGTCGACGATCCACACGCGGCCCAGCTGCAGGTCGACCACGTCGCCTTCTTCCAGGTAGATGATCTGGTCGGTGGTGCCGGCCAGCGCCATAGCGTCGGAGGCGACAAAGTTTTCACCCTGGCCGATACCGACGATCAGTGGGGAACCCTGGCGCGCAGCGACCACGCGGTGCGGTTCTTCGCGGCAGAACACGGCGATGGCATAGGCGCCATGCAGGCGCTTGACGGCTTGCTGCACGGTATCGAACAGATCGCCGTTGTACATGTGATCGACCAGGTGGGCGATCACTTCGGTGTCGGTCTGGCTGGTGAACACATAACCCAGCGCGGTCAGTTCTGCGCGCAGTTCGTCGTGGTTCTCGATGATGCCGTTGTGGACCAGGGCGATGCGGGCAGCCGCTTCGCTTGGCGAGAAGTGCGGGTGGGCGTTGTGCGAAGCAGGGGCGCCGTGAGTTGCCCAACGGGTGTGGGCGATGCCGGTGAAGCCGTTCAGGCCACCTTCATTAATCTGTTTTTCCAGGTCGGCCACGCGCGAGGTGCTGCGCGAGCGCTGCAGTTTGCCGTCCAGGTGCAGGGCGACGCCGCAGGAATCGTAACCGCGGTATTCCAGGCGCTTCAGGCCTTCAACCAGGATAGGGGTGATATTACGCTGGGCTACAGCGCCAACAATACCGCACATGCGCGACCTCTCTTAGAAAGTTAATGAATGAATGGTAGAGCAGGCCTTGAGAAATTTGCTTTCTGAATTGACTGTAGTGTGAAAGAATATTTCGTATGGCGCATAGCGCGAAATATTCTTTCAAATTATGGACTTTGATGAAATTGATCGTCGTATCTTGAATGCCTTGCAGAAGGATGCCTCCCAAACCAATGCCGAATTGGCAGCTTCGGTCCACGTTTCTGCGCCGACCTGCTTGCGTCGGGTGAAGCATTTGCGGGATTCCGGCGTGATTGAACGCGAAGTGGCGCTGGTATCGCCGGAGAAGGTGGGCGCACATCTGACCGCGGTTGTGGAAATCTCATTAGATATCCAAGCCGCTGAACGCATGGCGGAATTCGAGGCCCTGGTAGCGCCGGAACCGGCTGTGCTGCAATGCTACCGGGTCTCCCCAGGCCCGGATTTCGTGCTGATCGTGCAGGTGGCGGATATGCCGGCCTACCACGCTCTGGCCCACCGTTTGTTCGCCGGACAGGCCAATGTGAGAAACGTGAAAGCCTACTTTTCCACTTTTCGCAGCAAGTTTGAAACCAGTATCACCGTCTAAGCCAGTTATCCCGGCTTATACCGGGATAAGCACAGGCTTATTCACACATTTTTCCACAGCGCTGCCCTGCGGCAGCGGGGTTATCCAGCGTTCCACACCGCCTATCCTCGCGTTTTCCGCAAGGTTTCCCACACCCTTATCCACAGTTTCAGGTTATCCCTAATTATCAGCAAGTACTCCCCAGGCTTTTCCACAGGCAGTGTGTAACAGCGTGCTTTGTGGACAATTGAGGGATACCAGTTATCTCTTATCCCCTACCTTTCCCACGGTTTTCAGGCGGAATTGCGCATGCTTTTACACATCTTTATCCACAGCGCTAGAATGGGGCAATGAACTATCTCGCACACATCTACTTGGCGCGCCATAGCGAAGCCGCGATGGTTGGCGCCATGCTGGGCGATTTCGTCAAGGCGAACGGTGGTGACCACTACGCGCCGGAGATTGCGAACGAGATCGCGCTGCACCGCTTTATCGATTCGTTCACGGATAGCCACCCTGTCGTCACCGAGGCCAAAAGCCTGTTCACGGAAGGGCGGCGACGCTATGCGGGGATCGTGCTGGACGTGTTCTACGACCACATCCTGAGCCAGCGCTGGGACGAATATTGCGAGGAACCCCGCGCGGAGCTGATCGAGCGTTTTTACGGCGCTTTGGCTGCGCATGAAGAGCAACTGCCGGATCGGCTGCGCGACATCCTGCCCAAGCTGATCAAGCAGGACTGGTTGGGTGCGTATGGGGATTTCAGCGGGGTCGAACTCGCGCTGACCCGCATGTCGGACAGGCTAAGCCGCAATGGCCACCTGCTTCGGGAGGGCATCGGGGAAGTGCAGCAGCACTACGAAGCGATCGCCGATGGCTTTGACCGCTTCTTCCCCGAGCTGGTGAAATTTACTTACCAGCGCCGCCGCCAGTTTTCACTGGCATAGGGCTTACTTCTTGATTTTTTCCGGGCGCTTCCAGCCTTCGATCGTCAACTGCTTGGCGCGCGAAATGGTCAGCTGGCCAGCCGGCGCATTCTTGGTCAGGGTCGTGCCCGCGCCGATGGTCGCACCAGCGCCCACGGTGACGGGAGCCACCAGCTGGCTGTCGCTACCGATGAAGGCATCGTCTTCAATCACAGTGCGGAACTTGTTCACACCATCGTAATTGCAGGTGATGGTGCCGGCGCCCACGTTCACTCGCGAACCGATGGTGGCATCACCGATGTAGGCGAGATGGTTTGCCTTGCTGTGCGCGGCCACCTGGCTGTTCTTGATTTCGACGAAGTTGCCGACGTGGACGTCTTCGCCCAGCTCTGTACCAGGGCGCAGGCGCGCGTACGGGCCGATCTGGCCTTTATCGCCCACCACCGCCTGCTCGATATGGGAGAAGGCCTTGATGTTGGCGCCGGCGCCGATCTTCGCGTTAATCAGCACGCAGTTCGGGCCGATGGTCGCGCCTTCACCGATCTCCACCTTGCCTTCGAAGACGCAGTTGACGTCGATGGTCACATCGCGGCCGCAGCTCAGTTCACCGCGCACGTCGACGCGGGCCGGGTCGGCCAGCGTCACGCCCTTGTCCAGCAGGGCGTTGGCCACGCTGCGCTGGTAGATACGTTCCAGCTCAGCCAACTGGGCCTTGCTGTTCACGCCCAGCACTTCCCACGGCGCGGCCGGATGGGCCGACACGACTTGCACACCTTCTTCCACCGCCATGGCGACGATATCGGTCAGGTAGTACTCGCCTTGCGCGTTCTGGTTTTTCAGATTGCCCAGCCACTGTTTCAGCTTGGCGGTCGGGATCACCATGATGCCGGAATTGATTTCCTTGATCAGACGCTCAGCTTCTGTGGCATCCTTCTCCTCAACGATGCGCTGGATGGCGCCGCCCACGCGGACGATACGGCCCAGGCCGAATGGATTGTCCTGCACCACGGTCAGGATGCCCAGCTTGTCCTTGCCGGCAGCTTCGGCCAGGCGCTTCAGGGAAGCGGCGGAAGTCAGCGGCACGTCGCCGTACAGCACCAGGGTTGGCTGGTCGTCGTCAAGATGAGGCAGGGCTTGCTGAACAGCGTGGCCGGTACCCAGTTGCGGTTCCTGCAGGGCAGCCGAGATTTCGGTGCCAGGAACGGCTTTATGCTTGTCCAGCGAAGCCAGCACCGCTGCGCCGCCGTGACCGTAAATGACGCACAATTTAGCCGGAGACAGGCTGCGCGCAGTGTCGATAACGTGGGACAACAGGGACTTGCCAGCGACGGGATGTAAAACTTTTGGCAGCGCCGACTGCATGCGCTTACCCATGCCGGCGGCGAGAATGACGACGTTCATAGACCGTTTGTTCTTGTGTGAGTTGAAATATGAAAAAGTTTAACACGTGGATCGTGCTGGCTTTTGCCATTCTGCTCGCGGCATGCAGCTCGCTGAAGTTCGCCTATAACAACGGCGACACTTTGCTGTACTGGTGGCTCGACGCCTATGTCGACTTCGACAGCGAGCAAAAAGCGGACGTCAAACAGGATATCGGCAACTTCTTCCGCTGGCATCGCAAGACCCAGCTGCAGGACTACGTACAGCTGCTGCAGAAGGGCCAGCGCCAGCTGCAGGGCAATCCCAGCGCGGCCGACCTGATGGCCGACTATGTGGACATCCGAGACCGCACGGAGGCGCTACTTCTGCGCTCAGCGCCCGATATCGCGGAACTGGCGCTCTCGCTCAAGCCCGACCAGCTGGACGTGATGGAGAAGAAATTCGCCAAGAACAATCTCGACTTCCGCAAAAAAAATATGAAGGGCGACGCGGAGGAGCAGAACAAATTCCGCTACAAGAAGTCGATGGAGCAGTTCGAGCTTTGGTTCGGCAGCTTCAGCGACGAGCAGGAAGCCGCGATCCGCAAGGCCTCCGACGCGCGACCGCTGAATAACGAGTTGTGGCTCGACGAACGCATACGGCGCCAGCTCAAGATAATGAGCCTGGCGCGCAAGATCATGCACGAGCAACCGAGCAAGCAGGTGGCCACGCAATGGGTGGAAGAGCTGATTCGTTCAGGCTTCGACCGCTTCGGCTATTCAGAGCGCAAGGCCTTTTTCGACAGCTACACGCAATCGACGGTGGAGCTTGTCCACACCGTGGTGCGGGTCTCGACGCCGGAGCAAAAGGCCCACGCCCAAAAGCGCATGGAAGGTTGGATCAAGGACTTGAATGTCCTTGCGGCGCAGGCGCATTGAGCCTTTGTGCAGCGCGGCATGAGATAATGCCGGCCATGCAAAAGAAGAAAGTCCCCAACCAGGTCCGCATCATCGGCGGCGACTGGAAGCGCACCCCGCTGCCCGTTCTGGAAGCACTGGGCCTGCGCCCGACGCCAGACCGCGTGCGCGAAACCGTCTTCAACTGGATCAACCACCTGCACGATGCCGCCTGGAGCGACACCCAGGTGCTGGACCT
>JGI25152J39213_1000313_pt1 | contig 31245 bp, 37 predicted proteins | sample AraplaMF_Col_mMS_FD_39213 | JGI IMG/M metagenome (IMG submission 39213)
CCGAGGTCAGGGGATGCGACGCCGAATGCGCTTGCGCGGCGAGGGAACGCTTCATAGGCTCGCTGCGTTGATGGATTCGTTCAACGCTTTTCAGTAGGAATCACATGCGCGCTCAATCGAAGCCGTTCGTTGTTGAAATCAAGACTTCCCGCCGTACCGATCGCAGCAAGGAAAAATCCATCTGGGGCAATCTCGACCTCTCCGCCGTGGCGCAGGAAGTGGTCGATGACGTGCCGTTGTCGGCAGCACCTGCCACCGGTGTCGAGCAAAAGGCCGTCCGCTAACGGCCAAAAGGGCGCGCGCGCCGATATGTAGCCGCGCGCCTGATCGAATTCTGTGAAAGCGCAGTCAGACCGGGTTACAGGTCATGCCGTTGCGCTGGGCATTGGCAATGCAATCGCTGCGATTGTTATAGCCTTCTGTCGACGCGCCAACGATCTTTCCATTGGGCGCTTTGCACCGCCAGTGCCACTGGCCACTTGTCTGGTAGATCTCCCAAGTATCGCCATTGCTTGCCTTACAACTCGCCATGTCTCTCTCCCTTGGCTTTGACATACAAGGGCTAGGCCATTCCTTCGCGCGTTTCTACGAACTGATTGCAATCAAGAGGTGCGTCTCGCCGCGACGTCGGTTGTGTTGGCCGTCAGAAGCGAGACATAAATGGCGAACCATCTGGTCCCTTGGGCGTTGTTTGAAAACACGCTGAAGGAGAAGATCGATGCCAATCAACGATGATGGAAAGAAGCCGCTGTCGCGCAGCGAGGACTATCGCGATTTCGAAGAGCGCAATATCGACGACGGCTGGCCCTATGCGGACAGAACGGACGCCGCGTCCACGGAGCCTGAAAATCGAGCCTATGGCGAAACGCCCGCCAATTTCGACAGCAGCGACAATCCAGGCTTCCGCATCGACGGCATAGACCGCGATGGCAACGAGAACCGGCTGAAGGATTCGCTGCGCGCCGACACGATCGACCGCGATGACAGCGACGATCTCGAAGCGCGGGTCACCGAAAACATCGAAAACGTTCCCGAAGTCGATATCGACAGCATCGAGGTCCACGCAGACGGTCATGTCGTCACGGTCGAAGGCTCCGTCGAAACAATCGGCATCGCCCGCAAAGTCGAACTCGCCGCCTCCTCGGTCGATGGCGTCCACCATGTGAGGAACAGGCTGCACACGACTGGCGTGGATGCGCATTCGTAATTTGCCTCCTACCTCCAACGGAAAAGGCCGCCCGCTTGGATAGGCGGACGGCCTTTTTAATTAGCTGAATGGGTTCATTACAAAAGTCACGAAAGTTCCAAAACTTCAATTAATTCAATGGCCGTATTTTGAAAACCCGCGAAAGCCCACGTTGTTGGTCGCATACAAATGTCACTTCCCAGCTCCAGGCACAAAAAAAGACCCGCCTGAGCGGGTCCTATGATCAAGAAGGTGAGTTCAGCGCTTTGGCAGCTCCGAGCGTTTGTAAAGCCGGATATTTCCGCGCAGTGTGAACGCTGGCGTAACACCCGCGAGATACTCGTCGAGCCCATGCAGACCTCGGCGTCGCGCCAACGCCGTGCGAGAAACGTAGGCCGCGGCGAAAGCCTTGACTGAGGACAGCTCGTAAAAGTCCGTCGGATCGCCGCGCGGTCCGGTTGCCTTGACGACGTCGATCATGCCGAGCGTTACCAGCTCCCGGACAGACCGGACCGTGACCTTTAGCGCGTCGGTCACCCGGAACATCGGAACGGTCCCTGCAGGTTCACCCGAAAAGACTTCGCTTTTGATCGCCCCGTTGTCGACAAGGATGTGTCGAAAGTCGCGGACACCCATGCCACTTTGTACTGCCGCCGCAACCTCGCCATTTAGGATCAGTTTCGTGATCTCGACGAAGTTTATCAGACGGATCTCCACGAGCGGGGTCATTCCGTCTGCGGATGGATCGGCGGTGGCCTTCTTGATGATCCGAGCCATGAGACCTTCGACACTGGCCGTCGTGAAACCGGAACGTAGCTGGAGATCGGGATGAGCGACCGTACGTTCTAGGAGATCGGCATCTACGAGCTGTGTGATCACGTCCGGGCTGACCCTGAGACGCTTCCTCACGTCGACGGCCGACATAGTCCCCTTCCACGCATTCATCACGCGGGCCACCGCGGCGGCGTCGATCAGGACTTCGTTGTCCGTCAGCGTATCGGCGCCTTCCGGCAGCAGTCCGTTGGCCGCGAGAACTTTCCTGACGGTTTTCGAATGAACCCGATATTCGACGTAGGCCGTTCGGATTGAGTGAAGCTTCCTTGTTCCGCCGCCGGAGAGGAAGCCGTCGGCAGGGCCGAGCGGAAACGCCGACATGGCGTGATCGCGAACAAATGTTCTGAGCGCCATGATCCCATCTTCGACGATGTGGCGTGTCCGGGTGCGCAGGAAGTCGTAGAGGCGGGGATACACGTTCTTCAGCCCGCCGGACCAGCCAGCCTTCCATGTCCTTGCATCAATGACTTCCAGAACCTTTGTGAGTGATCGATATCCGCCAGCAAGAGCGTCGAATCCGATTAAGGCCAGATCGAAGCGCCTTTCCAGGGTGTCATGTCGCGTTGAGAAGTCTTCGTCGTTTTCCAACATTGCGCCAATCACGCAGCAGAGGCTCATTGCGGTCTCGAAAGTCAGCGAGTCCAGAAGATCGTTGCTCTCGACTGGCAGGCTATCAAGACGACCGCAGAAGTATTGTTCGAAAGGCTTGATCTGGACAGCAGGAAGTGGAAGATCGGCAGCCGAAACCGCGTTCCAGTTCTTCTTGATGACACCCGACCAGTCAAAGCAGCCTAGTTGTGCCTTGGGGCCTGCGAGGACGACGAGGGGCGTCCGGTGCTCCACGCAATTCGCAAGCATGCTGTGCTGCCAAGACGGGCGGCACCACGGTCGGGTCCAAGGTTTGCCTTCGAAGGCTTTGAGATCTGCCTGCAGGCATGCGGGGCAGTAACGCGCGGCATCTCGGGCGACATCCCTGATGAACAAGAGCTGTCCATTGATCGTAGTTCTGCTCTTCAAAGATGTGACCATCGCGCGGGAGGCGAGCAGTTCAGGATGGCACTGAGTAAACTTCGACAACTTCGCGATCGCGTCAGCCAGCTCGCTCGTCCGGTCGAAACGGGCTCGCATGTGACGAAGGAAGCTCGGCAGCGAGACGCCGCTGTTAGATGCGCACCGAGCGACGAAAAGGGGCAGAGTCTCGGTGGGTCGGATCGGGAACGGGTTGGGCATCTTACTTTGCCTTCTTCTTGGCACTTGCGTTCGGAACTACAGCTGCGCCGCGTCCGCGTTTCCGGGCGACCAACTCGGTGACGGAATGGTCAGGGTCAATGTTCTTCCAGTCCGGTGAGAGGAAGATGTTTTGCGAGGGGCGGCAACCGCCTGCTGCATAGGAGGCCGCAAAGTGAGCTTTTTGCAGGGTATCGTCTCCGAGCCGCATGGCGTTCTCGCAGGCAGAGCGTGTCTTCTGGATGATGGATCCAAACTGGCCCTTGGAGGCGTGGAGAACACGTTGGACGAGATCTGCGGACAAGATGTAGTTGTACGGATGTTTGCCGTCCGTCTTTGCCTCGTCGGCGCCCTTATCGGGCTTCGGCTGTCCCGCTTCCTCATCTTCCTTCGCTAGTATGTCACTGCCCAAGGCAAGACCCGCGTGCTTGGTCACGGTCTCGATGATGATCTTCTCGATACGCTTCCTATCCTGCGGGTAAACGAGAGGAAGAAGCTCCACAACATTGCTTCGTTCCTTGAGCTGTCCGTCGGCATCGCCTGACAGGTGGACGAACTTTGCGAGGTCGGGAACTCCGCTGAGGATGAGATGGATCGGCCAGCCGTTGAGCTGCACCAGGCTTTTAAGAATGTCCGCGACGTCCTGGATTTCCTTAGTGGTTTCCCCCTTCAGAACGTGCTGCATCTCGTCAATCCACAGGTAAAGTACCTGGTTTTCCCGCAATTGGACCTTCCAGAGGTCGAAGAGTTCCTGTGCTGTCATTCGCACGGTGTTGTCTAGCGGGTAATTGAGCGCCTTGAGACCACTTCGCGCGATGCCCTTGATAGTCAGAGGCTTTTCCGGCTCCATGAAAACAAGGTTCCTGACCCAGTCGCCATTAGTGTTCTTTCGGGGCGCAAATTGGGGGCGTTTTGCGATATGCCACTTGATGGCCGTCGTCTTACCGGAGCCGCTTTCGCCAACGACCATCATCGCACGCTGTTTTCCAGCCGTTCCGAACAGTGTCGCGGCTACATTTTCGATAATTCCCTGGAACGCAAGGTCAAGACGGCTGTCCCGCGGCCTTGAGCCGACATAGGAAGCATTCATGCGCCCTACGATCTCTGCCCGCCTCTGCGCCTCCGGATCGAGGCTGTTAAAGACAGCTTGAGCGGCTTCGATGAACTCTGAGTCGTACTTGAAGATGTTGGTCTCGACGCTATCGCAGCTCTCGGCGTGATCAGTGGTCATGATGTTCTCCTGCATTTAGATTTCTCCCTCGAAGAAGATGTCGTCGTCGTCATCATCGCTGTAGGACATGCCCGAGAAAGCGGACTCCTGCTGCGTCAGTACCTCGGCTTCCTTCTTCTGCTTCGGGTCTTCCACGGGTTCGCTCGCCATGATGCCGTCGAACGCCTCGATACCGACTTCCAGAGGATTATGGGGGATGGTCAGCGGGATAAGTTCCGGTGCGCGGGCGAGGAGGTCGTTAACGATCCCGTCCTTGAAGTACTCGCGCTCGATCTGCTCGTAATTTTCGGCGATGAGGCGATCGACGCCGAGGCCCGCCTGCATGGCGGCGCTGGTACCCGCAGCGCGGATCTCGCGGACGGCTTTCAGCATGTCCGAGAGATTGGCCTTGGCATTCTCGCCATGGATTTTCAGCCATTCGCTGCGTGCGGCTACCCACTCGAAGATCGTGGTATCGTGCGGAATGCCGATCGTCGCATTGGCTTCCACCCACTTTCCTTCCTGGTTGCGGAACGAAATGGCACTCAGGTCAAGTCGGCTGACGCGGATCGTCACCGTCGGCGTATCCGCATGCGGGATCGCCAACTGATCGAAGCGCATGCGCTGGAGATCGGGGTGGTCGTAGTGGATGCCCGTAGACGCCACGCCCTTATCGGTGATCGTGCGGACAAGCTCGGTTCCGAAGATGGTCCGGCGGTCCTCTGCACAGATCGGCTGCATGATTGCGGCCTTCTTAGAGAGGCTGCGCCAGACGTTTGCCGGGGTCTGGTAGCCGAGACCCCAGTGCGGCGTGTTGTGGTAGATGTCCAGGATTGCGCGAACAAACAGACGGTTGAACTCGTCCATGTTGAGCGAAACCTCATCCTTGGGATTGCGCTTCCCCTTCTCAACAACGTTCGAGAAGGTGCGACCGGTGAAGTAGTGTAGAAAGCGCAGTCCACATGTGTGGAAAAAAGATTCGATGGTACCGCGTGCCGCGGGCTTTCCGGTCGGTGGGAACGAATGCACGCACCTTAGTGCGGCGACGGCAGCGCGGAAGTTTTTATCGACAAATGCGGCACCGGCGTCGGTGACAAGCGTTTCCGGTTTCAGGCCGTATTCCCAGGGCGTACCGGCACCAACGACGCTCGAGATCAGCGTCTTGTCCGAGACCATCATTTCCAGGGCGGCGAGCGACGAGCGGCTGGACGGTGCGCGGCGGCTGAAGTGCATCGCAAGAATGCATTTCGTTGCGCGGTCAATTGCCACCGTCACCCAAAGACGCCCGCTATCGATGGCCTTCTTCTCCTCCGCCGTAAGCTTCTCCCAAATGCGGAGGTGGGTGAAGAGCACTACGAGGTCCACCTTCCATTCGTCCATCTCGACGATCTGGCCGGGGCGTTCGATTTCGAGTCCGCCGTGCGCAATAGCGAACTTCTTCCGGGCGTACTCTTCGCCATGGCGCGTGGTCATAAGGTGATAGACGCCAAGCTTCTTGATGAGGTTTTCGAACGCCTTCCGGGAGGGCTTGCTATAGCGATAGCCGTCGGCACCTGCGGCTTCATTGAGTTGATGAACTTCAGCTACGAGTTCGCCGTAGCAGGCCCGCATGGTCGGACGATCCTTGTGGGCATACTTGTCCACGTATTTCAGCCAGAGCTGGAGATCTTTCTGTCTGTGCACCGTGCGCGATTTCGGACCTGTCTTAAGGCTTACGAGCGCCAAGGGGTCGCAGTTGCTGTCGATGTAAAGGTCATGCAAACGTCTGAAATGACGCGGGCTCGGAAGCCTGTAGGACAGCTCCTTGCCGCCGTTCTTGCTGCTCCAGCGTTCCGACACGATGGTCTTGAGGATCGGCAAAAGGAATTTCAAGCAATCCACGCCGAGAGACACTTTTCGCTGTTTGAAGCCCTTCTCCTTCAGGACGGGGTGCTTCTTACCTACAGCCTCGAATCGAATGTATTCCTTGATAAGCTCTTCAAACCACAGTGCCTTGTCGACCTTGTAATCGGCGAAGTCGGTGATCTTGAAGCTACCGTACTTCAAGGCCAGCAGCGCGGTGCCCTTGTCGTGATAGTCGCGCTCCACCTTGATGCGGCGCTCCACCGACATCATGTAGATCTGCTCGTGAGTGAAAGGCTCATGGAGCCCGTCACTATTCTTTAGAACCGAACCTTCCGTGGTCTGGTTGACGACTGTGAGGTGTTTGCCATCGATGGTGACGCGGTCGTTTACCCCGAAGAAGAAGATCGGGATCGAGCGGGCGGCGGTATTCTCGGGTGTCAGGAGCTGGTTCATTGGTTGTCCTCAGTTTGCGCGAACGATGAGAAGGGAGGTGTCGGTGATGCGGCCGGGGGAGGCAGGGCTCAAGACACCGTCATCGATGAGGTTCCAGACTGCCGTGCGGCGGTAGGCTTCGACGGGGGCCGAACGGAGTAGATCCCAGAAGCGGACGGTGTTGCCGATCATGCGGCCGACAATTGCCTTGGCGATCAGGTATTCCTCGTCGTTACGGTTCTCACGCGAGACGAGGATCCATTCCGCATTGGCGTTATTGTCATCGTTAGCGAATGCTTCGGTGACGATGCTGATGCGGTCGGCGTACTCGGAGAAACCCTGAGCGCGGATCCGGCGGAGGATGTCGAGCGTGCCCGTCTTGAGGATCATCTGCCACGGTTTGGCGGCGATCATAGTCCGGATGCCATCGTGGCCGAGAGTCCAGAGGTCCATTACCGTCCAATGCCACTCGCCGTCGGCTCCGATGTACCAGATCTTCGGCCACTGCTCGCGCAACTCCTTCACAAGGGGCGAAGCGCGGAGGATACGTCCGGCCTTAAGCTCGACACCGCTTTCGAAGTACATGGTGTGTTCGCCGTCAAGGTTGGGCTGGGCGCCGCGGTAGTTGAGTGGCGACTTCGGAGCGGGCTTGCGGTGACCTTCGGATTCGAGAACGGGCTTATAACGGGCCACCTTCGTCGGGTTATGCCATACGGTGGCACTCGGAATGGTGTAGTCGCGTTCGATGCCGTTGCGGCGATCGAGCATGTGGTTGCGAATGAAGTGCTCGGGGCGCATTTGAACTCCTGTGGTGCTGCGCTTGAAGACGTGGGTGCCCATTCGCGGACACGGCTTCGCGCCCGCGTTGGAAGTTTGATGAGAGGAGGAGGGCTATTAGGGCCGGATAGGTGGCCCGCGAGGTGGCATTAGATCAGGCGCGGAGGGGACTTGCCCCACTTGGTCCACTTCGAGCGGTTCGCCTTCTGGAATGCGTTCAGCTCGGCCCGGCTTTCGAAGTGGTGAACCTTCCCAGTCGCCGGGTGCCTGGTTGCGAACGTCCCGGGCTGCTCCAAGCGCGAGGGGAGGAAAGGCATGGTCCGGGTCATGATGTCAGACATGGGCCACCTCGCGACGAGCGGCAGCAGATTGAACCATCTGCTTGAAGGTGTCGAACGGCACGAGTTTGAGATCGCGGTCGCCATTCGACTGGAGGACGGTGTTGAACTCCGCGAACGAGCGGGCCATGAGGTTCCAGAATTCCCATACATGGCCGGGCATGTCGAGCGCGTCGTGTACCATCAGTTCCAGGCATCCCTCCTCGAATTCGATGAGCATGGCGTCGATGGCGGCCGAGGTCGCCTTGGCCCTGTTGGAGTTGTCGAGGCGTAGGCTGATTTCATCCAGAACGGATGCAAGGTGTTTGAGGTCCATGGTGCTACCTTTCTTCTGCAGCTGATGAGGGGCGATTAGTGGAGGAAGTGGACGTAGTTTTCGCAGTCTGCTTCGAGATCATCCTCGACCTGCGAACGATCCAGACGCCAAGCGACCCAAGCGTTGAAGATCGCGTAGTTAACGAACTTCAGCTCCGGTACGCCGAGAGCGAAGAGATGGTCATTCAGCTCGCACACCGAAGACCAGACGGTGCCCCAGATCTCGCGCTCGAGGTCGGGAGTTTCCTCGGCGGCATCCAGTGCCATGGCGAGAAGCTGATGTTCGTAATTCAGGTAAGCCTGCGGGCGGCCCGACAAACTGGATCCCGATTTGACCGCTGCAGCGGCTTCGCGGACGGCAGCGTTAGCCAAGTTGAAGGCGACGTCTTCGATGGTCATCGTATTTCTCCTGGTTGAGGGTTAGGCGTAACGCTTCTGGCGGAGTGCCTTGGTGGCGCCGGGCATGGGCCGGGCTCCAATGATCAGTGTGCCTGCGATCAGAAGGTCGACACTCTTCTGGAAGATGCGGAATGACATGGGCGCCCATTCGTGGAGGCCGAGCTGACGCATTCGTTCGTTGACGGTTTCGAGTGCGCGGCATAGGGCGTCCCAAGCTTCAACCTCGCCTTCGTGTGGCAACGGCGAGAGCTTCCCATTCGGATCGATAAAGAAGCCCATGCCGCGCGGTGCGGCTCCGCAGTCGGTCGCCACGGACTCCACTGCCGCCTCGACTAGAGAGGTCATCAGCTTCCGGAACTTGGCGTACTGCTGCTCCCATGACTTGCTGTCGAGGGGGGTGAGTTTGACTTCGTCGATCTCGCGGACAATGCGGTCAAAGTTGCTGCTGTACATGTGAGATTTCCTTTTTTCAGATGGTTGTGATTACTTCTGGGAGCCATCGACAAACGGGGCGGCGGTCTTGAGCTTGGCGTACCGGCTGCGATGGGTTCCGTAGCGCATGGCGTCGATGTATTCGGACGGCAGGCTCAGGATCAGCTTGCGGAACATCGAGGCCGACGGCTTCGGGGTCTTGATACCGCTGCGCTTTTCGTCCTCGTCGAGCATCTCGCACGCCTCCGCGTAGAGCTCACGCATGGTGGGGCGGGTGGGATCGGCGTAGGCAAGGGCCATCGAACGGAACAGCTTCATCTCTTCGTTGGTGTAATTGCCGGGGACGTGGCTCGAGGCCCATGCGTGAAGTCCTGCGTGGAAGACTTCCGGGATTTCCGGACCGAAATCGGGGCGGGCGGGGTGGGTGTGCGACATTTATGGTTTCCTTTTTTATGTTGCTGGGTGTGGAGGGCGGCGGCACAATCGCCGCCGCCGAGATCGGCTAGGCGATGCCGAGCTTCATCATGTGAAAGCTGACGTCCGGTTCGCGGAGACCCGCCGACCAGAGCTCGCGGCGGATGCGCCCGGCCGCGCCATGCTCGACGATCAACGGCTCGCGACCGAGCGCGCGGGCGATGTAGTGGTCAGCGGCCATCGAAGCGAATGCGTCGTCGAAGTCGTCCTTCTCAAGCGGCTCGACGGAGCGGCCGCCCCGCTGCGCCAAGAAGCCTTCAAGGTAGAGCTCATACGCATTGCAGGGATCGACCATCGGGCGCTCGAGGTGCCAGACCACGATGATCATTGCGAAGACGAGTGCGGACGCCATTTCGGGACGCGCTTCAACGCGATGAAACAGCCACTTGCAGAGGGCAGGGTGAACCTCGCCACATGCCTTCAGGTCCTGTTCGAAGCGCTCCAGACGGGTGAACTTGGGATGGGCGGCGCGGCGGGAGTGAGTGGTAAACTGATCCATGGGGTGATCCTTTTTTTTCAATTACTTGCGGGCAGTCGGAAGGGCTGCGGCGATCGTCTCGCGTTCGGCGCGGGACTTCCGCCACGTGCGGGCAGAGGCCTTCTTCTTGCGGGAGCGAGCGGAGTCACGGTCAAAGCGTTCCAGCAGCTCGACTAGGTCGCATTCGTCGTCATCGACCTCGTTCCGTTCGGAGTGGGAAGCCGAGTATCGCGAGCGACGGGCTTCGTTTCGGAACCGGATCTTGACGGGATGACCGTCATCGAAGTCGTTGGTGAGCAGGGGCATGTGGTCTTCCTCTTTTGGACGCAGCTTCGCCGTCCGCGCCAGTGACGCGGTTGGAAGTCTGATGGGGTGGTTCGGGTTAGTCGCGCTGCGCCATTGTGGCGAAGCCGTTAATCGAGCGGTGCCGGGCCACGGCACCAAGGTGAGCCGTCAACTGCACGAGAGCCGGGTTGAACCCAACCAGATCATTGCTGCTGACTACCTGGGAGACGTTCTGATGCAGATGTCCGAGCAGCGCGCTTTCGCGGGTCGCATTCTTTTCGGACATCTGCATCAATCACCTCCAGGAAAACTCATCCGGTCCCCTAGCAGAGCCGAATATGCCTCGAAAACAGGGTCTGACGCCTTGGGGCTTAGCGGAAGTTTTATGAATAGTAGATATCGCTAATGTATGCGCACCGGCACTTTCGAGCGTCACGAATAGGGGGTCCATGATCGGGATCCCGGTGATCAAGAAGATCAGTGTATTCGGACTGCTTGGCTTCGAAAGTTAAACATAGCGGATTTCCATGCTCAGGTTGCTGGAATGGGAATCAGCTACTACGGCTATAAAATTTTGTCTAACATTTTATTTGAGTGCGCACCAATTGAAGAAAGTAAAAACCAGTGTATACTTTCGCGCGAGCGCGGATAGGGGAATTTATATTTTATATTATATAGTAATTGTCAACAATTGCCTCAGAAATACTGAATCCTGTGAGGTCGCGTGATAGGCGCAGGAGCTGGCGATTTGTAGCTTGCGAGACAGGATTCGATCCTTCTTCCAGGATGATTGGAGGAAGAAATGAACGAAAAGCTCAATGAGCGCCTGGCCGAGATCCGGGAGAAAGCAAAAGAAAATAATCTCGTGCAGCGCCTACACGAGGTCAACGACCATCTCGGACCACTGTTGGAGCAGCTCGGCGTGATGGCGGAAGTATGGGAAACAGAGTTCGCCGCGCGGATCCGTTTTCTTCCGCTCGATGATGACGGATGGTATTCGCCTGTCGAAATCATCTTCAACGACACGAATGGTCGGGAGCCGACCTGGCAGGATGCGTATCTCAAGGTAGGGATCTTCGGGTGCCGAGCGCTTGGCGAAACAGGCTTCGTATCTTGGAAGCGCTTCGACGTGCAGCGCCAAGAGCTCAGGGGCGAAGACGACGCGAAGATGTTCGAGTGGCTCAGCTTCGTGATGGGATACCATCGAACTGTACCGCCGTGCTTCAACGTCCCCAATTGCATCGTCAACGACAACTTCGGCGACCTGTATGAGGATGTTGCCCGTTGGGCAGAAGACCTCGAGATTCTTCAGATTTATGGCCCCAATGACAAAGCGCCACTTGAGGTGTTCAAATTCAAGGACCGGCGCGGCCGGGATGTCGAGATCTCGATGCGATGGCTGTCCGGTGAGCGCGCCAAGGTACACGTCGATGGCAGGTTCGAGGCTGAGTTCTATGACACCGACCGTTTCAAGTTCTACGAGATCTTGCGGAAGCTGTGCGATAAGAACTTCAGTCCGCGGATATATCGGCGATAGAATTGCGGCCGCCCTCAAGGGCTGAAGTGATCGTAAAGCTCCTCTTCCTCGTGGAGCTCCGCATTCATCTGGAAATCTCGCTCCGCCCGAAGCTTTTCCATCTCGGCTCTGATCGGCCCTATCAGCATGTGGTTCGGTTCGACGAGCCGGATCAGTTCGCCACTGAGAACACGCTGTGCTTTGGCCTGGACGCGCGGATGACCTTTCGTGTGCTCCAGCGGCCATCTGTGGCGTGATTTGTTGAGATCTAGCTTGAACTCCCCAAGGCCAACGCGCGCAGGGTTGATCACTGGCTCCTTGATTGCGCCGATCAAATCGACGGTCTCGCTACGCAGAACCGATGCGATGGCGAGGCCCACAACCTTCGCCATAACGGGCGGAAGCGCCTCAGCAATCATCCCGAGTGTGCCATACTTCTCCGCAAGACATTGCCACTCAGACGGAAAGCCTTGCGCCACAGCTAGAACTTCCGTCGTGAGAAACGGGATGAATTTTGTATCTGCAAGCTCCGCATCGCCAATAGTTGGCAGACGATCCCTGACCTCGCTAGCGTCGAAGCCCGCCTTTCGCCAGGCTTCCGTGGAAAGTTCCTTTGTCAGAAGCGTAGGAAGAAGTGTGGGCGCTTCGTGAGCCTTCCTTGCGGACTCCCAATCGTCCGCCCAATGTTTGAAGATCTTTCGGGGATCTTTGGGGTCATCGGATCTAAACGGCTGCCTGTCGCGCAGGACAAGCGGCCCGAGTACTTCCAGGATCGTGCCGGAAACTGGACTTAGAGTCTTTGGGTTTGGGAAGGCACCGAGTATGTCATTTCTTATTCCCACGATGAAGTGATGATCGCGGGCGTGCGGCAGCCCGAAATTCTCTGTCCCCAGTGTAAACTCGAAAAGGCGATGGTCTCCCTGCTCGAGACGGGCAACTACCTTTGCATAATCACGTTCGCTCGCGGTCTGCCGCTGGCCCACGTCATAGTGGAGCATGAAGCTCCGGGGAGAAACCGTTTCAATCGCGTCGAGAACCGCAGGGAACAAGTCGGGCTTGTTCTTTTTCTCATTTCCTGGAGCGCAAGGAAGGCCCGCTGAGAGAAGATCGATGCCTTGATGCCGCTGCAGCAAAGACTTGGGGTACTCGTGAATATCGGCCTTAACAACGTTCCAGCCCGGCCAGTTCTTCCGCAGGGTCTTGACGCGATCGCCGCTTTTCTCAATCAGAGCGACGTGCTCGTATCCCGCACTCATCAGTCCGATGGAGCTTCCGCCCGCTCCGGCGAGTAACTCGAGAACTTGCAAAGATTTTCGTGGCGGCGAGGGGACAGTTCGCGCCTCACTTTGCGCAAGGTAGGCCAGGGCATCGTAGAGGTCTCGGGAGAAGTATCCATTTGGTGAGACTTCAAACCCGAAGCCGCCGCTGTGAGCAAACACGCCGTCCGCCAAGCGCTGGAGTGCGCCGAGGGCCTGGCGCAGCTTCTGGGCTTCGTCAGTCAGGTCGGCTTCTAGGTGGTCAGCATCGACGAGGCCGTTCAACTCGCGGAGGATGCCGCGCGCATAAGACGACAGCGCGTTGAATTGTTCGCCGTACTCTGGTCGATACTCGAAGGGGACGCCATCGTGCCATTGATCAGGATCCGCGTCCCATGCATCGGAGAATTCTCGGACCGCTTCCCGAAGCTCTGCAACTCCATTCTCAATCGCAGTCAGCTTGGAAGCGATATGGCTGTCGAGCAACTTGGCGCGGTCACTCTCGATCCGCTCTTTCGGTTCCAAAGTGTCTTGTCGATGACGTTCGACCAGCTGCTTCAGATCTCTGATCCCGAACGATTTATTATGGCGCAGGTACCAATACGCTTTGTCCTGTATCTCCGGATCCGCGAAGGCCAGTGCTCTAACAGCCTCCAACGACAACGCCGTGCTGCTGAGGAAATCTTTCACGTCTCGGGGAAGAGTGCCCAGGTAGATAAACAGGCGGACGGCTTCGATTTCCATCGTGCCCGCGGCGGTGAGCAAGGATTCGACTTCAGCAACCGATGTGTGGCCGATGGCATCGGCTACGATTTCTGCAGCCTCAAGATGAGAGGCGACAACTGCCTTGGCGATCTCTTTCAGCTTTCCGCCAGCGATGGTGATGTGTTGGTTTTCTTTGGACATGATCTCAACCCGATACCAATTGCACGCAGTGCGAGCAGTAAAGGCGTGAGGTTGAGACATTTGAAATGTTCACGGTAAACGATTAGGAAAGATGGTTCCGTGGTTCCGATCAGCGAGAGGGCGTTGACGCAAGCTGTGTGTGCCCGGACCCCGGTTGTATCGTCGATGGCGCGACGTATTCCAATTCGGGTGAACTGGACCGACGGTACAGGTACACCAACGATCTCTGACCTATGGGTCTGACGCGAAAGCCCTTGCAGGCAAATTCGTGGCTACTGTCGATGTGGCGCCTTGTTCCTCTGAGTGATGTCGCGAGACGCACACCCCAAAACTCGCTTTGTCGGCCGTCTATCCTGGGCAGACCGAAACCCCCGTGATCCGGAAGTGATTTGTCGAGTTGTGGAAGCGGGATCTGTCGATCGGGCGCCAAGCGCCACCGTCCCTCAAGGGGATGGTACAATCCAGGCAATGGGAATTGGTCGTTGATCCGCATGAAGTCTGCGATGTTCGCCGTGAGAATCGGGAGCTGGTAAGTGATCGACACCGCGGCGATCATAAGGTCATGGCCGAGACGATTGCCTTTCTGGGATCTCTGAACCGTCCACATGTTCCGAAGTGACGGCACCGATGTCATCTGGGCGTACATCCCGGCGACCTCTGCCGTCATAACAGGGGCACGGAATTTGGTTGCAAGGACCTGTCTGATCCAAGCCATAATCTGTTCGGCTTTTTCGGGGTCTTCCTTTCGCTTGATGTGTGCTCCACGCATGAGCTCGGCGATGGTGGGGTAGCTGATGGCAAGACGGTCAACGCCGAGTTCCAACAGCCAAGGCCTCAATCCTGGCGGTGATCTTGGTCGCCCGAAAAGGCTGACGATATCTGTATCGAGTAGAAAGACATTTTCCGGCATCACAGTATCCTTAGCGGCTTGGTTTCCAGTCACCGACAGCAACGGGTGTCGGCTCGCCAAATGCACTGAATACGCTGCAGTCGGGCGCACCAAATCCCGCCAAGAGACGCATGATCTCGTAGCTCCACAGGCGCGCGGGGAGCGTTTGGTGCGGGATGGCAGGCGCGCGACATCATCCAGGTCGAGATGGAGATGCCTCGACCGGGTCACTGAAATCGTTAAGCAATTAGTAAGTATGCTGTTTGCGGACCGTAACCGGCGTTCGCCCAGGACACAAGATCACGCACGATTGATTCTACAGTAGCTGTAGCTACAGGTCTGGAAAATCAGGACTCTTTTTTGGTTGGAGGACCTCAGTTGCGCCCGTGCACCGGGGCGCAACTCCCGCGCGGTCGGTTCTCAAGCGACATTCGTGTTATAATGCGGCAAGCCTTGGGAGCCGCCGATGTCTAAAGATGACAGTGATGATTTATTGAATCCGACCTCTCTTAAGGGGGAGCTTTGCGACTTCGTACAACTGGTCGTCGCGTCCGGATATCGAAACGTCATTACGACCAACGCGCCGCCTATCATCTACCTCCACGACGCGCCGTCCGACGCAGTGGTGATCGAGAACTGTGTTCCGAGGTACTTTGTCGCCATGGAAGGTCTCGCTTCCGATGAAACTATCAGGTCGCGCCAGATTCTTGCACGGGTGTCCGCACTGGGTGATTGGGCTGCGACGGAGATCGTTGAACGGAGGCTTCGGGACGAGGAACGAGAGGAAACCGGGTATCATCTCATCAAACCACGTTTGACTGGCCGTCAAATGTTGGTCTTGCGGTTTCTGCGGCAAAACCCCTGGTCAACTCGTGCCGAGATCCAAGGTGCAGTGGTCGCCGGGACCGGAGACATCAATCAACAAATCGATGACCTAGTTGGTCGAGATATTTTGGAGTGTTCCGCGGACGGAAGTCTGTTGACCCTGAGCGACTTGGAGCTTCAGCGCTATCGGGCCACCTTGGCCGAATTGAGCAGCGGACGCGCTAACGGTCCGCTAGAGACTTGATGACGCGATCACGGTTGCTTTCGGTGCTGTCGGTCTTCGACATCCGAGTGAGTTCGGTCTCGAGTTTTCTGAGGCGCTGAATCTTGCCTTTGACCGTTGCAAGCTGTTCGGATGCAATTCGATGCGCATCATCTCCTGGAAGGTCTGGACGCGCGCTTAGGTCAATGAGATCGCGGATCGCTTCGATCGTCAATCCAAGATCTCGGGCCTGTGTGATGAACGAAAGCCGATCCTGTTCTGTTTGAGAGTATCGCCGTTGATTTCCCTGTGATCTCTCTGCAGGGCTAATAAGGCCAACCGTCTCATAATAGCGGATGGTCGAGATGTTCGTGCTCGTCGCTTTCGACAACTCGCCGATCGTCAACATGAATCCACGAACCTTTCCTCGCTTCACCAGCGATACCACAGGATTGGGATTTTCAGGATTTCGGGGGGCAAAGCAAGTGGGATTTTTAGGCGACGACGGTACGCACAGGATTCGATTTTGACGGCAAAGTAACTTCGCCGCCCGTGCCGAGGCGATCCGGAATACCAGACAACTGCTTTTCCCGGACCGACCAGACGAGGAATTTCCGCCTCTGTACAGTCGTTATTGAATGAGAGGATGCCGTCAGCCGCCCGCTCTTCGATTGAATGCCTCAACTGCGTCGTTGTAGTCGGACATGGCACTCGCATTGTCATCGCGAGCCTTTCGTGCGGCTTCTTCGGCCTCATCTCCGTTGCATTGAAGGAAACGTTCGACGTCGTCCTTATAGGATTCCATCTCGCGCTTACATCTGCTGAACTCCCACTCATCGTCGAAACCGCCATAATTGCTGGCGCATGAAGGCGCACTGGGCTCGGAGCAGTAAGCGTTCGCTTCGTTGCAGAAGCCCACAATTGCACTGACACACAACAGTGTCAGATGGAGGATCCGCAGGGTCACCATCCTCCCGGCCTCGACATCGCGCTTCTGTTTCCGCAAAGGCTGCCGTCGACCGCGCGATCGTAGTAAGAGTAGCAATTCCCAGGGTAGCGGCGCGCAGGAGCATAACCGCCTCCACAATTATTGTTCGCGCACACCGCGACCGCTGTTCCCACCACCGCTATGGCGACAAGAGCTGCAGCAGCTTGCTGTTGCTGGATCACCATCTGCTGGCATTCCGGAACGCTCATGCCTCGACGCGAAATTTCGCCAAGCAATTGTCGTTGGAACACCGGGTCCTGCGTGTCCAAAACGGTCTTGCATAAAGCCGCCTTGCTGACAGCAGAAGGTTTCTTGACAAACTCCGCCTGCGTTGTTGTGCAACTCGCTGAGGCGAGTGACATCATTACGGCGCCAAGGCGCCGAGCCCAAAGTGTTGATTTCACGAATTAACCCCTCAATTGCGGGGTGAACATCGCAGAAAAACCTACGCCGTCAAATTGCAAATTAAGGTATCGTTAACACACGCGATGTGTGTGGGCGAGGCATCCGAGAAGCTCCGTGCTTTCAATCGGCGTGCAGGCGGACCGACGTTTCGCTGCCAGCCAAGCAGGAAGTCATGGACGACAAACAGATCAGTCGTCGTGCCTACAAGAGATTGAAGAATGACGGGCGGCCTGGGATTTTGGCCGACTATGGACGATCACTCTTCCAAGGTACGCTGCGTAGAAATACGCAGCTGAAAGATGCCACTTGACGAGGATATGCGCGTTCTCTAAATGTTCTTGCCATGAGCAACATTTTCGCACCCACGATACGAATAGGTTGAACGGCTTTCGGGACCGCTCCCGACGCCAACCCTTATCTTATCGCTGGAGTGCAGGTCATGAAGACCAAGGCTGCTCATGCCGCAGGCGATGCTGCTTGCGATCTCGTCGATTATCGTCCGTACTTTCCCTATGTCACATTGAAATGCGTTGGTGCGCCTCTTTATCGCTCGCGAAGCGCTAGAGACTATGCTTGCCTCCTGGACCTCGATCCCGATGTGCTGGGCTGGCAATGCTCCACATCCCTGTTCGGTGATAATACCTGCGGCCGAACGTTTATTGTCGACTTCATTGTGGAGACGAAAGACTCCTGCACGATGGTCGAAATCTGGGAGCGGCTGCCGGAGAACATCGGGTGGGTAACGGATGCCGCATACAGGGCAGGGTACCGATACCAGCCAGTGTTCATGCCGGAAATCCGGAAGCAGCCGCGGCTGCAGAACGCAAAGGATCTCATTAGATACGCCGGATACGATGCCCCACTTGGCGACCGGATCCGACTTTCGGCCGCGCTTGAGGAGTTGGGGTCGTTAACGCTTGCGGAATGCCTCGCCGCCGTTCGGGACGGACGACCGATGCGAACCATGGCCGCGCTTATCCTGCAGGGGCACGTCGAGGTCGACCTCGATGAAGCGTTACTCGGACCGGACACCGTCGTCCGTCTTCCTCGTCGATAGGAGTCGGACGATGAGAAACTTCAACTTCACAGAGCGCTCATCGACGATCGAAGTTCACTCCTACGCAATTGCTGTTCGAGCCGCGCTCAGGCGTTGCAGGGTCTTTTTGGTGAAGGACCGAGTGGTCGGATTGCGGTTGCCGCCGGACGCGCCTCTCGAGGCCTACAAGGATGCCGTCGAGCTGGTTCTGAAGGGAGCCAGTCTCAATGAATACGTGATCTGCACGATCACCGTCGCTGACAAGGGGGATGTCGATACTCTGGACGCCCTTCATAAGGTGCGGTTCAAGGCCGCCGTGATCGTCCTCATCCAAGACGGCGCCGAACTTCCAAGCGAGATGGTCGTCTCACTTGATCGGATCGTCGACGTATCCCCGTTGCACGCCCGGCATCTTGTTGCGGCAGCGAAGTCGTCGGTCGCCATGGATCTGCCGCTCGATCTTGCCCGCAAGCTGACAGCGTTTCCTCCACGGCTCCTTTTCCTCGCGCTACGTCCCGGCAGACCGCTGGATGATGTGCTCGGTAGATTGCAAAGTCACGTGGCCGCGCTGCCGAAGGATCCTGTAAAGGCTGCGAAATGGGAGCCCCGCGTCGAAGAACTCGAGGGATACGGTGCAGCAAAAGACTGGGCGCTGGAATTGATCTCCGATCTCCAGGATTGGCGTGAGGGCCGAATTCCGTGGTCCGATGTCAGATCTGCCATCCTGCTCGCTGGGCGAACGGGAACTGGAAAGACCCTTTTCGGGGAAGCGCTCGCTAGATCATGCGAGGCCCACTTCATGCCAACCTCGAGCGCGGCATGGCAATCGGCCGGGCATCTGGGTGACATGTTGAAAGCAATGCGGCGTAGCTTTTCAGAAGCGGCGCGGCTTGGCCCGACCGTATTGTTGCTCGACGAGATCGATGCGGTTGGCGACAGAGGAAGTTTCAGCGGGCACAACGCCGACTACAATGTACAGGTCGTCAACGCGTTGCTCGAACTGCTCGATGGGTCCGGTGGGCGCGAGGGTGTGATCGTTGTCGCGACATCAAACCATCCACAAAATATCGATCCGGCCCTGAAACGTCCCGGTCGGCTCGATTTGGAGGTCATCGTCGAGCATCCGGACCGAGCAGCACGAGCGAACATGTTGCAATTGCATCTCGGGGCGACGATTTCCGCGAAAGACTTAGATGAGGCGGCTATCGCGACGAGCGGTTACTCTGGCGCCGACTTGGCGCAGGCTGCTAAGGACGCAAGAAGGGCGGCCCGGCGCAAAGGGCGGGCCGTCGAGGTGGAGGATCTGATGGCTCTTTTGCCTCCGGTGACGGTGATCACGGGAGACGAGCGATGGGAGGCGTGTCTGCACGAGGCGGGCCACGCAGTCGTTGGCTTGGAACTTGGTGTCGGAGAGTTGGACTTGATCGTGGTCGCGAAGGAGGTCGGACACCGCGACACCAGAGCAGGTCACGTCCAGTGGAAGCGCGCGCAAAGGCGCAGCCGCGGCCATCAGGCCTACCGTAACGAGATCGCAATGCTGCTGGGTGCCATGGCCGCCGAGCAGGTCTTTTTAGGTGAAGTTCAGGATGGATCCGGCGGTATTGTTGGATCCGATCTTCAGCGCGCGAGTGACTTGGCAACGAGAATGCTCGCCTGTCTCGGGCTGGGTGCGCTTCAATACTACGAATTATCATCATCCGGCGACTTGGAAAAACTTCGTCGTGCAGACCCGGAACTGCGAAGCCGGGTCGAACGACTTCTGACCACCGAGCTTGATCGAGCGATCGATATCATCCGGAACAGGACGGGCGATGTCGAACTCATCGCGGAGGCAGTCTTCGAACGAGGTGTTGTCGATGGAAATGAAGTCGCCTCCCTGATTGCTCCAAGAAAAAAGGCAGGATAAGACCGCGGACCCAAGAGCAGATCGTTTGCTGCCAGGAGATCGAAGATGAGGTCACGCCATTTGCGTCACCAGTTGTCTGTCCCGACGGATTTCGGTCTGAAGGCCTTACGCATCTCAACCGGATACATGCCTTGGCAAAGCCCACTACATCTGATTTGTAGTCGTGGGGGATACAACTATGACTGAACAGAAGACATTTCAGGCCAACTTGGTTCGAAGGGTGCACAACTACGTTCTCGGGACGTCAACGCCCTCGAACTCGCTGCTGCCGCTGTGGGAAGCGGTCTATAATTCGCTCCACGCTATTCAAGACCGACATGGCGAGCAGTGGGCAGAGATGGGCAAGATTGATATCTCGCTTCTCGATCCGGAATCGAACAATCCTTCTATCGAGATACGAGACAATGGGATTGGCCTAAACGCGGACAACTTCAACTCGTTCATGACTTATGACAGCGAGCACAAGGCCAACCGCGGCGGCAAGGGGCTGGGACGACTTTCTTGGCTCAAGGTTTTCGTCGAAGCACAGATCACCAGTGTCTTCGAAGAGGACAACAAGCTCTACCAACGCTCATTTACACTCGTTCTCAACAATGAAGAGCCGTTATCAGGATATAGTCTCGTTGAGACTAGCGGCGTCGCGACGGGAACGACAGTTGTCCTCAAACGGATGAAATCGGCGTACGCAAAACACTTTCCGACGAAATTCGACACGACGGTTCGAAAGGTCGTTGCTCATTTTCTTCCGTACCTGATTTCCCCAGTGCGTCCCAGGATCACGGTTGAGGGAACCACAGAGTCAATCGAACTGAGCGCATACCTGAAGGAAAAAGAGCTGGCTCTCAACGCCATACCCCTTCAGATCAATGATGAGATTTCCCTGAAGCTTGAACACAATCTCCTCGAAAAATCCGTGGTTGAGGGCAAGGCCGCGCATAAGATTTACCTTGCAGCGCATGGTCGGGTGGTCAGTGAGTTCGATATCGGTCTTGCTTTGGGGCTCGTCACCTACATCGACCGCGACAAGCTGTCCTATGCCTATGCAGGCGTTCTGTCTGGAAAGGTGCTCGACGACTCCGTCAACTCCGAACGGACCGCATTCGATCTGGACGCGGATCTGCTCGAAACTATAAAACGGCAAACATTTACTGCGATACGAGAAGTGCTCTCTTCATCAATAGAGCGGGTGATTCAAAAACAGGCCGATATAACCAAATCGGTCATCAAGAAATATCCTCGGTACGCGTACCTCGTGGACGACCCGAAGCAGTTCGTAGTCGCAAGCGTTCCCCGAAACTTCCGAACCGCCGAGCAGATTTATCAGCAGCTTGCGGTGTTGGATTACCGTGACAACCGGGACATCGAGCGCAGGGTCGAGGTCCTGTCCAAAACGGAACCCAAGGAAGAGGACCCTGTGGAAAAGGGTGTCGCGGAACTGTTGGGTCGCCTGACGGAACATGAATTTTCTGTTCTTGCTGACTATACGGTGCGCCGGAAGATTGTGCTGGATCTCCTTGAGAAGCGGCTTCAATACAAGCCAGACGGGACGATGAAACATCATTCCGAAGAGGCGTTGCATAGCTTTATTGTGCCGATGCGGGTCACAAACAAGGACGTCAATGTTGACAAGCACAATCTTTGGATTGTGGACGACAAGCTGACCTATTACGAATATTGGGCTTCCGATAAGGCGCTGAAAAAGATCGTCAGTGAACATACGTCGTCCGACCGACCGGACGTTCTGTTGTTTGCGGGCAGGTCGGCTTACCACCGCCCTGGGACCGATCAACCCGTCGTCATCGTAGAATTCAAGAAACCTGTCCGCAATGACTATGACGAGGATGAAAACCCCTTCGTTCAAATCTACAGTTACATCGAGGATCTCCAAAATGGCAGAATCCTAGACAAAGATGGTGGGCAGATCCAAGAGGTTACGGCCGATACACCCTTCTTCTGCTACATCATTGCGGATTTCACGCCGAAAATGCGTCAGTGGCTTCGGCTCGCACAAATCAATGTGCCGCTTCCTGGTGGGGGCGGGTTCTACGGCTACAATTCGGATTACCGGGCTTTCGTTCAGGCGCTCAGCTATAAATACGTCCTGAAGGACGCTCGACTGAGAAATGAGGCATTCTTCAAACAGTTGAAGATTTAGCGCTACCGTAGGAAGGAATGGCAGCGCGACAGCGTCGTTTTGTCCTGCCCGCATTGCGTTCTTTGTGCAGGCGCGGTATTTCTGGGACACAATCACGATCCCCGGGTCATTAAGTGGACGGCCGTGACAAGGAAATGGAACTGGAGACAGCGTTGAAAAACACGTCCTCTCCAGTTCCGCCCAGTCTCTTCCATTAAAGCAAGTCGTTCGACGCACGAGATCCGATTAAGGTTTCATGTGGCGCAAGGCTTCTTCCATTGGGCCACCATGCGGCCGGGGACCCGGCGGCAGGCGAAGCGCGTCGGTCTTGCCGTCCCCATGCACGATGTAGCTGGCGTGAAGGAAGCCGTCGTCAAACCTGCCTTGAACGCTGACGGGTTCACCGACCGCAACGAGCTTTCCATCATCGCCAGCCGGACCGGTCTCAATCAGCGCCCGACCGCTGTCGTCCTGAACAATGAACTTGTTGCCGTAAATCTCGGCAACGTTGCCCTTGATCGTCACGATGCTGCGGCTGTCTTTCAGGCTGGTGATCACGACGGGAGCCAGCGGCGCCATTTCGACGCTTGGTTGCGTAAGCTTCATAGCTGTTGCGCCTCCCGCCGCGCCGATTGCGAGGACGGCGAATGCGGAGATGGTAAAGGCGGCGAGATGTCTTTTCCGGCCGTGGCGGGGTCCGTGTTTGTGGTCTGGGCGGGCTTCCGGAGTGTTGTCTTCGATGGACACAGCGGTGTCTCCTGTTGGTTTTGACAGGGTGACGATACGATCTTCTCTCCACACACAGACTGAATGGCGCGGTTCAGTTTCAATTAAGCGAACCCGCCCTAGTTCAAAGGAGAGCGCGCGACGGCTGGCCAGACAAAGTGGCAGCGTTTAAGGCAGGCGCGGATGATTTCCTGACCAAGCCGTTCCGGGTCGACGAGCTAGTCCTTCGCCTTCGCGCGCTTGTTCGACGCTCGGCAGGCCACGCAGCCTCCGTCATCACATGCGGCGACCTGTCGTTCGACGCACAACTCGGAACCTTCGAGCTTGCAGGGCTGCCGTTGAAGCTGACGGCATTCGAGTGGCGTGTGCTCTCCTGTCTGATGCTCCGCAAGGAGGCGATCGTTGACCGGAGAGAGCTGATCGAGCGGGTCTATGAGGGCGACGCCGATGTTGATTCCAACTCGATCGAAGTCATTGTCGCTAGGCTGCGCCGCAAGATCGGCGCCGACAGGATCGAGACGGAGCGCGGGCGTGGCTACATGCTCACGGCAGGAGCCCGATGACCATGTTGGGGATCCGAAAGCCCACAACGATTGCAGGCCGCCTCATTGCCTTTGCCGTGGCTTACGCGTCCGCGGCATTGGTGACTGCGTCCGCGGTCCTTTGGCTGATCGTCGCCAATGTGGTGCGGGATCAGATCGATCAGCGCCTGAGTGTGCAGATCGAAGCTGTTCGGAACGCCATCAAGATCGGCGCCGACGGCTCGCCTATCGTTGACGGCAATCTCGACGGCCCACCTTTCGATCGACCGGGCTCGGGGTGGTACTGGCAAGTGAACGTCGCCGGGAAGCGCGCGACGTCTCGTTCTCTTGCTGGAGCAACCCTATCCAACCCTCCGCAACCATTTGATTGGCGAGGTCTGCTCACAGGAAGCCCGCGTGCTGGCGAAGGGCAAGACAATCGAGGGCAGGACTTGCACTTCCTCTCCTCGCAATCGTTCGACACCGGAGAGCAGGTCGAGATTATTGCCTCGGCGCCGCGTTCGGCTCTCGTCAGGCCCGTGCTGCGGTCGCTGCTGCTACTTGTTCCGGCGATGGTTGTCCTGGGTGGTCTGCTTGTTGCAGGCATTTTGCTGCAGGTACGCTATGGTCTCGCGCCCCTACGAAAGCTGGCCGAGAAGGTTGCCGACGTATCGTCCGGTCGCGCACGTGACCTCGATCAGCCCCAGGCAGAAGAACTGCGTCCGCTCGTGGGGGAAATCAATCGCCTGGTAGAGAAAAACCGAGAACGGCTGGCGGAGACGAGGCTTCAATTTGCGAATATGGCACATGGCCTCAAGACCCCGGTTGCAAGTCTCTATCTCGCGCTGAACGACAACGGCGATCCGACAGGCGAAGCGCGTCGCCACGTCGACAGGATCGACCGCCAAATCAAGCATCATCTCGGAAGGGCCAGGGCAGGGTTATCCGAAGCCGGATTGGCTCCGTCCACCGCGCTTGGCGCCCATGTGGACGACATCCTGGCGATGATGCAGAAACTGTACGTCGACAGGCGCATCGTGGCGACAAACGATACCGAGGCAGACTTACACGTTGGGTGTGCTCCGGAAGATGTCGACGAAATCCTGGGAGCGATCATCGACAACGCCTTCAAGTGGGCCAACTCGTCCATCCGGGTACTCGGCAGGGCTGATGGCGGCAATATCTCGATTGTTGTCGAGGACGATGGTCCGGGCATCGAGGGAAGCGAGATCGCTGAAGCTATGAAGGCAGGTGTGCGTCTTGATGAAACAGTGCCCGGTGACGGCTTTGGGTTTTCGATAGCCAAGGATGTTGCTGAACTCTATGGCGGCCGCGTCACGCTTGAGAAACGATCCGAGGCGGGTTTGTCCGTGACTGTCTTGCTACCGAAAGCATCGAGGTGAGCGCCGGGCAGCCAACGGGTTGAAGGCGAAGTGTTGGAACCGATGCCAGTCTCACGGCATACTCAGGTGTGCAACTAACCGGGAGCGATGCCCATGACAGAACAATCCAACCTTCGATCGGAAATATACCGGCTCGCCGCTGCTGCTGAAGACGTGCCGGAAAACACGGCCGATCTCAAGTCTCTGGCCGTCCAGCTATGGGCAAACTTCAACGAGTTCTCGGTCGACGAGCTTGAGGATATCCTGCGTGACGAATGGAGGTCTCGGGGTTTGCCGTTTAACGACAACGCGGAAACCTAATTGCCCATGCGAGCGCGCAATCGAGTATGTAAATGCTCGGCATGCTACTTCCGGCACACCTCGGCGGTCAATCTATCTGTGGTCAACGGAAAGTCGCAAAGCTGGCGACTTTTCCTGATCAAAGCCTTCTACCGTACGCAACAGCGCATTCAGAAACAGACGTTTGTGATGAATAGCAAAGCGCATCGCTTCATACGCGTCGCGCTCGCGCTGCTCTAGCTTTCGTCGATCCCGTTCGTTCCTGACCTTGGTTTCCTTTATACGAGCGAGAGCTTCGAGGTACTTGATCTTCTCAAATGTCATCGCTGCTGACTGGCGTTCAGCCAGTACCATCGCCTCGACAACCATTTCCTCTCGAGTTAGTCGTGTCGCCCTTCGCATTACGCCGCCCTTCTCGTTGGGTCTTGCTCAAGGAACTTTATCACTTAGGGGTCGGAGCGTAACCTTCATATTACCTATTTCTTATATGAGTTTTGGGGGAAGGAGGACGCCATGCAAGACAGAATGGAAGATCGCTACGTTGAGTTGACGACCCGGCTCCGTTCGGTCGAAGCCTTCTGCGAGTTTCTTGCTCAAGGTGGTGTGGTGCGCGTAGCCGAGAGAGACGGGGCGCCATTTGTCGAGGTTACAAGAATAATGCTCGCAAAACAGCGCCGTGAGGCCGAGGCCATCAGGGAAGCCAGACGAATTCTGTTCCCTGGGCGACCTGACGAGGCGTTTCAACCTCTCTATAGCCGCCACTAAGCTGCTCCGGCCCCATCGTTAGAATATCGTCTTCCCGTTGCCCAGTGGCCCGGAAAGCAGGTACCTTTGTCGACCTCATCCCATAAAATCGTGGCAGCGAGCCAGTCGGCAATTTCACTGGCAAGATCCAGCCCCCAGTCCTTCCTCGCGGCGACATGCAATATGGAGCTCGTTCCAGGCTCCTACGCCAAGTGGCAAGCAAAGGGTTATCTTGAAGATTTCCTACAGGCAATGGAGCTGAGCTTTGCGGCGGGAAAGAAGAAGGCGCCGTCGATCCTTTTCATTGACGAACTCGATGCCTGCGGTAACCGAGCCTCCACAGGGACCAGCGACAATGCTAGCTACGACATCAAATCCAAATACGGCCTGCTGGAACAGCTCGATGAAATGGACGACCGGGAAAGTGTCGTTGTCGTCGGCGCCTTCATTCATCCTGACTGGATCGATGCCGCGATTACGCATTGGACGGTGGCCCCTACATCTTTGAGTCATCCCTCGTTCGCGATAGTGTCGAGGCTTCCCAAGTGACAGCTATAGTTGTATTCTGCGGGCTGGAACAATTTAAGCTCAATCCTGTGGAGCGCCCATGCGGCCTAACGATGACGGTACAGCCCCGGTTCCCAGTCGGTCCATCCACTTCAGCACGCATGATTTCGCGCTTCACGAACAGTTCGACGCATGGCAGGAACTCGCCAATCCCATACTCGACCTCAAGAACCTGAAGCCGAATGCCCACGATGGCTATGCGGCAGAAATGACGGCGTACCATCTGGGCGATTTCATCCTGTCCAACGAGACCTTCGACCCGATGGCATACGAAATTGGACCAGCGGCTGTCAGGCGCGCTGATCTCGATCACTGGGTAATCAGCGTGAACAGGGGCGGGATGTCTGTCATGGAAGCTGGTGGCGATGTTCTGACCACCCCGGCTGGTGCCATTTCGGTTCGATCCCTGGCGATGCCGCTGCGCGGTGAGGCGACCGTGCAGAATATGTTGTTCCTTTATGTGCCGCGTAAACTTTTTCCGGAAAGGGCCGCTGCGTTCGACGCCGCCATAAGAAACGGCCTTCGTCCGGCGTTCGCCGCGCTGCTGAGGGATTATCTGATATCTCTGGAAAGACAGGTCGCATTCGTCCAGCCTGAAACCCTTCAGGATATTTCCGAGGCAACCAAGGCGATGCTGAGGTGCTGTATTGCGCCGGAACCCGATGCTCTTCACGAAGCTGGCGGGCCTCTTTCTGCAACACTGCTCGACCGTGCGCGAAGGCACATTAGGTCGAACCTGAACTCTCCGACCCTCTGCGCGGAGGAGCTTTGCACGGTTCTCAGGATGTCGCGGTCGCAGCTCTACCGTCTCTTCGAACGCAATGGCGTAGCCTCTGAAATCCGAACGCAAAGGCTCCTCGCCAGCCACAGGGCGCTGTCCGACGCCGGATCACGGAAGCCCATTTACGCCATCGCGAGCGAATTTCACTTTTCTTCGCCAGAAGAGTTCTCGAAGTCATTTCGACGCGAGTTCGGATACGCTCCCAGCGATGCGAGGGGAAAACGCCCTCCCGGCGGAAGGTCAAGCCTTGGTGGTCCGGTCGACGCGTTTTGCGAATGGCTGGTCAACCTTCAGGTTGATTGAGACGACAGCACAGGATTTGGGACGCGATCCCATAGTGCTTTGATTCCAGACTGATAGACTTTGACCGCATGAATGGGGGTTCAATGTCAAAATCGATTTGGATACCGATTGGCGCGGCACTTCTGATGACCTCTTCACTGCTGCCTGCCTCCGGGTGCCTTGCCGCAGACGCGCTTCCCGTCACCGCCCCAAGCCCGACTGAGCGCGATCCGGACCGTGTTACATTCGCGTTCTCGCCCTATCTCTGGATCGCGGGGATCACGGGTGATACCGCTGTGTTCGGTCTTCCCGAGGTGCACAGCAGCGAAAGCTTCGGCGACATCCTAAAGGACGTCGATTTCGGCTTCATGGGAGCCGGAGAGCTGCGGTATGGCGACTTCAGCGTCCTGACGGACATTTCATACGCGCGCGTCACTTCCGACTCCGCTACGCCGCGCGGCGTGTTGGCGGACTCTGTCGACCTCAAACAGGAGACCTTCAGCGCGATGCTGGGCGTCGGCTACACCCTGATCGGCGACGAGGAGAGCAGGCTCGACGCCGTCGTAGGTGCCAAGCTTTGGTGGACGGAGACCACGATATCTTTCACCGGAGGACCGCTGGGCGGTGCGTCGGGAACGGATGAAGCTACTTGGGTCGACGGCCTGGCAGGCTTCCGCGGGGTCTATTCCATCACACCGGAAATCTATCTGACCGGGTGGGGCTATATCGGAGCGGGCGGGGCAGACCTCGACTGGGATGTCATGGCTGGCGTTGGTTACAAGTGGAAGGAGTCGATCTCCGCTGTCATCGGTTACCGAGCGCTCGGCGTCGACTACTCCAACGGCAGCCTGACAAACGACATCGTTGAACACGGGCCGATCCTCGGGGTCGTCTTTCGGTTCTGACACGTAGACCCGCCGCCGCCAGCTGTCTTCACGATGTGGAGTTTCATTCCGTGAATACGGGCAAAAATGGAGACGTTCGATGCGTAGACGACTTGTTGCTCTTGCTTTCGCATTCACGCTGACGACAACACTAGGGAATGGAGGCCTGTTCTCGTGGCCAAGCACCGCCCGAGCTCAAGGCTTCACCGCCGATGAACTCCACGATCGTGCCCTCTACCGCAGGGCGGTCGAGGCAGTCATCTGGGGTATGCCTGCAGTCAACTACGACCTTATGCTGCAGGAAATGTTGACCAAGACCAAAGGCAAGCCCGGCGAGGTGATCTATTGGGGCAAGGCGCTCGACTGGATGAACCAGACGCTGACGCCTAATCCCGACACGCTCTACCTGATGACGTTCTTCGATACGCGGAACGGGCCCATGGTGATCGAGGTTCCGCCAGCAAACGGCGGGTCGCTGAATGGCAACATCGTCACCGTATGGCAGATGCCGCTTGAAGATGTCGGGCTGTTGGGCGTCGACAAGGGCGCGGGCGGCAAGTTTGTGATCCTGCCACCCGGCTACTCCGGAAAAGTGCCTGAGGGTTTCAGCGCATTGCAATCCGATACGTTCGGCGGCTACGCGCTGCTGCGCTCGAATTTGGCAAGCCACAGCGACGCCGACGTCGCGAAATCCATCGAATATGGCAAAAAGATCAAGGTCTACCCCTTGGCGCAGGCCGACAACCCGCCGCCGACCATCTTCACCGATGTCAAGGATGTCCTGTTCGACTCCACAATCCGCTTTGACTCGACCTTTTTCGAGCATCTCAATCGCATTGTTCAGAACGAGCCGTGGATCACCCGCGATAACGCGATGATCGATCCGTTGCGTACGCTCGGAATAGAGAAGGGCAAGCCTTTCAAACCGGATGCCGAAACCCGCTTCCAGCTCGATGCCGCCGCCGTGGAGGCGAAGGCCTGGCTCGACGCCAAGTACGAAGCCGGATGGACTTCCTTCTACGAAGGCACGCACTGGCGACCCGCGGCGATACCTGAACTGGCCAAGGCCGCGCAGGCTGGATATGCCCTGCCGGACGCCTACCCGACGGACGCAAGAGCCGTGATCTACACCCTTGGCTACATCGGTATCAAACGGCTTGGGACTGGGCAGTTCTATCTTCTCACTGCAAAGGACAAGGCTGGCGATGCTTTGGATGGCGCGCAGACGTACAAGCTGACGGTGCCGCCCAATGCTCCGGTGGATCAATACTGGTCCGTCACGGTTTACGATCGGCAGACGCACGGGTTGGTCCGGAACATGGAGCGAGCGAGCCGCGCCTCGAATGCGGCCGATGTTCAGAAAAACGCCGACGGTTCAGTCGACCTTTACTTCGGACCGAAGGCCCCAGCGGGCAAGGAATCGAACTGGGTTCCCACCGATCCGCTACGCGAGTTCGAGCTGATGGTCCGCGTGTACGGTCCGAAGAAGGAATTCTTCGAAAAGGCATGGAGCTTGCCGGACGCGGAGAAGGTTTTGGCTCGGTAACTCGGGGCGCGGGACAGGACATGCCTGCACAAACGCACTGACAAGCAGCTTCGACCGACCCACGTCACGGTGGTCATTGAAAATGGAGCAGACGATATGAGATCGACCCATCGCGCAATCGGAGTTTTGGCCTTCTTCGCTGTGACAGCGTACCCATGGGCTGGGTCATCCCTTGCGCAGGACTACGAGTTCAAGGGAGGCTACCCCACGGCTGCAACAGTGCAGAAAGCATCCGACGAGACCGATCTAAACCGCGCAATCCACGCCTATCGGTTCTTCTATCCGACGGTGTCCAGCGCGGCGATCTTCCGGGAGATGAAACGGCTCGGTGTGCAGCCCAACAAGGTGTTTGGGTATATGGACACCCAGCCCCGCCACGTCGGCTTCACGCTGAACTCCGACACACCCTACGGCGGCATGCTCCTTGATCTCAATGTCGGCCCGCTGGTCATCGAACTGCCGCCCGGTCCGCTCCTCGGTGCTGTCCTCGATATCAACCAGCGCTGGGTAGCCGATATGGGCGTTCCTGGCCCGGACGGTGGCAAAGGTGGAAAGCACCTGCTTCTACCGCCCGGATACGAAGGGAAGGTCCCGGATGGCTACTATGTCGCTCGGGCAACGTCGTTCCAGGTGATAGCGGGGATGCGCGCTCTGCCTGAGGCAGGCGACGTGCAAGGAGCGATCAAACGTCTCCAGACAATCAAGGTTCATCCATTGGACACCGCGACCGCCTGGACCGAACCGACATGGATAGACCAAACCCCGATGCCGCAGGACCAGACCCCGACGAAGATCGAGGACAAGCTGGAATACTGGCAGATGCTCCATGACATCGTAGACGCCGAGCCGCCGCTGCAGGACGAGCGGACGCACTACGGCGATCTGGCCGCACTTGGGATCATAAAGGGACAACCCTTCAATCCGGACGACCGGATGAAAGGCATTCTCGAACGTGCGGCGAAGGAAGGGTCGGCGCAGATGCGCGTCGAATCTTTTGCGGACCAGCGTCCAGACCGGATGGTGTGGCCCGACCGCCAGTGGCAGTGGGCCGCCTTGCGTTTTGAGAACGGAACCTGGGATACGGCGGATTATCGGGATACTCATGCCGCCGACAAATGGTTCTATCAGGCGATTGCCACGTCTCCCGCCATGTTTCGGCGCGATCCCGCGGCCGGGTCACTCTACTGGCTCGGGCTTCGCGATAAAGGTGGCGACTA
>JGI25152J39213_1000501_pt1 | contig 21949 bp, 26 predicted proteins | sample AraplaMF_Col_mMS_FD_39213 | JGI IMG/M metagenome (IMG submission 39213)
GCTGGCTTTTGATCTTTTTTGGTGCCGACGACGAGACTCGAACTCGTACAGCTTGCGCCACTACCCCCTCAAGATAGCGTGTCTACCAATTTCACCACGTCGGCAATAGGCCGCTATTCTACACTGTGATCGACGCTTTGTTAATGCACATTGCGCCTAAACAAGAAGAAAAACGGCAAAAAGTTCAAAGTTGCCAGTTTTACTTCGCTGGAGAAGCGGCCGAGGCAGCCGATGCTGCAGCCGAGGCAGCAGGAGTTTCCACTGGAGCCGGGGTTGCAGCAGCCGGAGCTGGCGCAGGCGCCGGAGCAGCCGATGGGATCGCAGCAGAGCCGCTGACTGGCGCAGGCGCCGGAGCCTTGACGCTATCCATCACGCTTGCAGCGCCGGACGACGCCACATTGCCCTTGCTGGCCAGGACCGACAGGCCCAGGGTGGAAGCGAAGAAGATCGCTGCCGCCAGGGCGGTCGACTTGGACAGGAAGTTCGAGGAGCCGGAGGCGCCGAACAGGCTGCCGGAAGCGCCGGAGCCGAAGGCCGCGCCCATATCGGCGCCCTTACCATGCTGCAGCAAGACCAGGCCCACGATGGCGATTGCCGACAGGACCTGCACTACGATGACCAGATTGAACAAAGTGCCCATGCTATTCCTTAATAATTAAAATTGCCCTGCTTTTTTCTTTATGCAGCAGCGATGATGGCCAGGAAATCCGCCGCCTTCAGTGCTGCACCGCCAATCAGGCCGCCGTCGATATCCGGCTGGGCCAACAACTCCTTGGCATTTTCCGGCTTCATGCTGCCGCCATACAGGATCTGCATGCCGGCGGCCGCAGCCGCATCCTTCGCCGCCACCCGGGCGCGCAGCAGTGCATGCACTTCCTGCGCCATTTCCGGGGTGGCGGTCTTGCCGGTGCCAATCGCCCATACAGGCTCGTACGCCAGCACAATCTTAGCCAGTTGCTCGGCGCTCAATACTTCCAGCACCGCATCCAGCTGCTCGCCGACCACGTCGGCAGTCTTGCCTGCTTCACGCTCGGCCAGGGTCTCGCCCACGCAAACCACCGGCACCAGGCCGGCTTTCACCGCAGCCAGCGCCTTTTGCGCGACCAGGGCGCTGCCCTCCTGATGGTAGGAGCGGCGTTCCGAGTGGCCGACGATGGCGAATTTGCTGGCGAAGTCCAGCAGCATGGCTGCCGAGATCTCACCCGTGTAAGCGCCCGAAGCGTGGGCGGATACATCCTGCGAACCCCAGGCAACTGCGCTGCCGGTGAGTTCAGCCTGACATTGTGCCAGATATGGGGCTGGGACGCAGACCGCGGTATCGGCCTTTGCGTTGTCCAGGCCAGCCTTGATACCTGCCAACAAGGTAGTGTTGGCGGCACGGCTGCCGTTCATTTTCCAGTTACCGATGACGAGTTTGCGGCGCATAGTAGCTTAATTTTTAATAACCCGTAATTGTAGCTCGGGCCGCTGCCCTCGGGCAAGGAATGCTCCCCGGAGTTACAGAACTTGCAACATAATTTTGCCCACGTGGTTGCTGCTTTCCATCAGCTCATGCGCTTTTGCCGCCTGCTCGAGCGGGAAGCTCTCATAGATGACCGGCTTGATGTCGCCCGCCGCGATCAGCGGCCACACCTTCTCACGCAGCTGGCGTGCGATGGCTCCCTTGAACGCCACCGAACGCGGACGCAGCGTAGAGCCAGTGACGGTCAGCCGGCGCCTCAGCACCTGCCCCATGTCCAGCGTGCCCTTGGAGCCGCCGAGCAGCGCGATGATGGCGATGCGGCCATCATCGGCCAGGCAGCTAATCTCACGCGGCAGATAGTCGCCACCGACCATGTCCAGGATCACATCGACGCCGGTGTCGCCGGTCAGCTCGCGCACCACGGCCGCGAAATCCTCGGTCCGGTAATTAATGCCGCGCGCCGCGCCCAGCGCTTCGCATGCCCTCGCCTTCTCGTCGCTGCCCGCCGTGGCGAACACGCGATGGCCCAGCGCATGCGCCAACTGGATCGCCGTCACGCCGATGCCCGAGGTGCCGCCCTGCACCAGCAAGGTCTCGCCCTTGCCCAGGCCCGCGCGGTCGAACACATTGCTCCACACGGTAAAGAAGGTCTCCGGCAGCGAAGCCGCCTCCAGCGGCGACAGGCCGTGCGGCACCGGCAGCACCTGCTCCACCGGCGCGGTCACATACTCCGCATAGCCTCCGCCCTGCACCAGGGCGCAAACCATGTCGCCGATCTTGAAACCGCTGGCGGCCAGGTCGCCATCGACGATCTCGCCTGCCACTTCCAGGCCCGGGATATCGGTGGCGCCCGGCGGCGGCGCATAACTGCCCATGCGCTGGAACACGTCCGGACGGTTGATGCCGGCCGCATGCACGCGAATGCGAACCTCGCCCTCCTTCGCCACCGGGAGCGGACGTTCGCACAGGCGCAGCACATCGGCCGCGCCGGGTTTGGTAATTTCGATCGCACGCATCATGGCAGCACCTCCCTGGGAAAGAGGCGATTGTAGCGCTTACAGGCCGAATCGCGCGCCCATGCCAAGCAGGGTGGCAAGGCCCAGCGCCGCGAACATGGCGGCAGCGATGCCGTGCACCAGCTTGAGCGGGATTTTCGCCGCCAGCTTGTCGCCGGCGAAGACGGCCGGCACGTCGGCGATCAGCATGCCGAGCGTGGTGCCGGCCACCACCATCAGCGGGTCCGGATAATGCGCGGCCATGGCCACCGTCGCCACCTGGGTCTTGTCGCCCATCTCGGCCAGGAAGAAAGTCACCAGGGTGGCGCCGAAGACGCCGAAGCGGCTGGCGACATTGGTTTCATCTTCTTCGATCTTGTCGGGGACCAGGGTCCATGCGGCCATGCCGAGGAAGGAAATGCCTAGCACCCAGCGCAGCACTTCCGGCGTAAGCAGGGACGTGATCCAGGCGCCAAGCGCACCGGCCAGGCCGTGGTTGAAGATGGTGGCGATGAAGATGCCGGCAATGATGGGCAGAGGCTTCTTGAAGCGGGCGGCCAGCAGGAAGGCCAGGAGCTGGGTCTTGTCGCCGATTTCGGCCAGGGCAACGACGCCGGTTGATACGAGGAGGGAATCCATGATTGTGTTTCCAGGCCGGGCACGGACGAATGACCACGACTCGCCCCCGGCCTAAATCGGCGGCGTCGTGGTCAAAGGTCTTGCCAAGTTTGGGACCGCATATGCCATGGCCTGTGGGCCAAGTGTGTTGACATATGCCTCCTCCTTTGCGGAGGAGAGGCTACTCCCCAATGACGGCGGGATTTTACCTTAAAACCTCAAAAACCGGGAAACCGGGGTACGACCCGCGGGGTCGGACCCCGGTTTCCTGGTTCACAAAGGTTTCAGCCGCCCCCAGTCCGCGACGACCGCGGCAACGCCGTCCCCCTCTTCCACGAAGACGACAACGCCTGCCCTTCTTCAATCTGCTCCTGCGACATCCCCTTGGCCACAGCCGCCCGCTGCTCGGCCGCATTCGCGGATCCGCCCGCCGCAGCCAGATTCCACAACATATAAGCAATCACATTATCCTGCGGCATCCCGCCGATGTGATACCGGTACATCAGCCCCAGCACCTGCTGCGCCTCCGGATGCCCCTGCTCCGCCGCCTTGCGGAACCAGGTCACCGCTTCCTTATGGTCCTGTATCACCGCATTCCCGGTGTAATACATGGCCCCGACAACATACTGCGCATCCGCCTTGCCCTTGACCGCAGCCTTGCGGTGCCAGAACAGCGCCTCCTTATAATCCTGCGGCACACCCCGGCCCATGTAATACATCAAGCCGAGCAGGTGCTCGGCATCCGTATTACCCGCCTTGGCCAGCGGCAGGATTTCCTTGTAGGCCAGCGCATAATTCTTGTTGTTATACGCCGTGGCCCCTTCCGCAAACCCGGCATGCGCACTGGCCTGTAGTCCCAGTGCGATGCCAAGCGCGCATAACACGCCTCGTAGTTTTTTCATGGTGCTTTGAATTTATCTGTCTTATGCACTACTAACGATTTACTTCCAGCTCACCTTGCCCAGGCCGTCCACACTGACGTTACGCTTGGCCGGCTTGCCATACACGGTTACCGAACCCAGGCCGCTCAGGCTGAGGTTGGCGTTATTGGTCGCGTTGATGGTCGCGTTACCCAGGCCGCTCAGCTCCAGGTCAACGTCATCCGCCTTGAACTGCTGCGCATTCAGGCCACCCAGGCCGCCCAGGGTCGCCTTCAGGTTCTTGCTGCGGCCGCCGATGGTGATATAGCCCGCACCCTGCAGGTCGAGGTCGACGTTCTCGTTCTCCGTCACCCACACATGCATACTGCCCACGCCGCCCAGGTTGGCCTTCAGCTTCTTGTAATCACAGACCACCTTCATGCTGCCCGCGCCATCCAGCGTCAGGTCGATGTTGTCGCCGCTGAAGCCACTCACCTCGGTGGAGCCCACGCCTTCCGACACCAGCTCGCGCAGCTGCGGCAGCACCAATTCCACCTTCACCGCCGACGTTTTCAGCTTGACGCCACGGCTTTCCGTATCGAGGTAGAGGGTGTCACCGGTCTGCACTGCCGTTACCTTGTTTACATAGCGCTTGTCTGTGGTGATGTTGAGCGCCGGCGTATCGCCACGGCGCAGCTTGAGATCGATCACGCCGTCGAGCTTGACGCGCACCACGCGGGCATCGATGGTCCGGCTCTCGGTCGTCGTATCGTCGGCGCGGGCCAGGCCCAGGAACAGGCAGAGGGCAGTGAACAGCAAGCCAATCTGGAACGGTTTCTTCATCTTGCATCCTTTATAAGTCACCAGCGCATTATATGACCGGTTTTTGATGGTTTCATCATATCGGCGGTCACCGCCACCGTCCCGCCATATGCGACGAAATGCAAAAAACAGGGAACAGGCGGATAATTCGCCTGCCTTCCCGTCATTCCAGAGAGAAATAAATTGAAAAACATGCTCCCGACGCTCGCCCTGGCTGCCGCCCTCCTCTCCTCCAACGCGCTGGCCGCCCCCGAAGGCATGGCCGCAGCCCACAAGCTCTACCAGGCCAATTGCGCCCAATGCCACGGAAAAGACCTGGAAGGCGCCGCCGGCCCCAACCTGGCGGATTCGACCTGGCTGCACGGACAGCCAACGAAGGCCAACCTGGTCCGCCTGATCAGCAAGGGTGTCGCCGACAAAGGCATGCCCGCATGGGGCAGCCAGCTGAGCGCAACCCAGATCGGCCAGCTTGCCGAGTACCTGATGCCGGCCAACGCCACCGCCCGCAAAGCTGCCGGCAGCGTTGCCACCACTGCCGCTCCGGCGCCAGCCGCCAAGCCGAACAGCCTTTCCGCCCTCAAACTGCCGAAAGGCTTCCGGATCGCCGTGTACGCCGACAAGGTGGACGGTGCACGCGAATTGGCCGTCACCGACAGCGGCATCGTCTTCGTCGGCTCAACGAAAGCCGGCAAGGTTTACGCCCTGGTCGATGCCGACAAGGACGGCGTGGCCGAAAAAGTGGTCACCGTCGCCGAAGGCCTGAACAACCCGAACGGCGTCGCCCTGCTCAACGGCGCCCTCTACGTCGGCGAAATCTCGCGCATCATCAGGTTCGACGACATTGAAAAAACCTACGCCGGCAAGCCATCCTACAAAGTCGTGAAAGACGACCTGCCGACGGAAACCTGGCACGGGGCCAAATACATCAAGGCCGGCCCGGACGCAAAGCTCTACATCCCAATCGGCGCACCATGCAATGTCTGCGACAAGGAAGACGCGCCGCACTCCAAGATCTGGCGCATGAACCCGGACGGCAGCAACTGGGAACTGTTCGCGCGCGGGGTTCGCAACACCGTCGGCTTTACGTGGCACCCGCAAACGAAGGAAATGTGGTTCACCGATAACGGCCGCGATGAGATGGGTGACAACATGCCCGGCTGCGAGCTGAATATCGCACCGAAACCGGGCCTGCACTTCGGCTTCCCTTACTGCCACGGCGGCGTGGTGCCCGACCCGCAATTCGGCAAAGGCAAAAGCTGCGAGGCCTACGTGCCGCCGGTCGCCGCGCTCGGCCCGCACGTCGCCCCACTCGGCCTGGCCTTCTACACCGGCAGCCAGTTCCCCGAGCAGTACCGCAACCAGCTGCTGATCGCCGAACACGGCTCCTGGAACCGCAGCAGCAAGATCGGCTACCAGGTGCGCCTGATCACGCTCTACGGCAACAAGGTGGTCAGCGACACCGCCTTCATCGACGGCTTCCTGCAAAACGAAGAAGTCAGCGGCCGGCCAGTCGATATTGCCAATTTACCTGATGGTTCGATACTGGTTTCCGACGACCACGCGCACAAGGTGTATCGGGTTAGCTACCGTCCTTGATGGGGGATATGCGCAAGGTATCGCCACCGACAGTTCCATCAAAAGATTGAAATTCCGTCGGCCTCCGCCGGGGCTATATTGAAAAATAGCCAGACAACAAAAGAACTGGCACCCTTGGTCCACGAACGGAGGCAGTCATGAAGCGATACTTCGCTGCCGCCGGGTTGTTCGTGCTGTCTGCAACTGCAGCAGCACAAAGCAGCACCGGCGCTGACCAATCGGTGGTTGTGCCCGCGCAGAAGCAAATGCAATTGGAACGCAAGCTCATATCACCGCAAGAGTTCTATCAATACCAGGGCAGCTATGCCCTGTCCAACGGCCAAACCCTCACCTTGTCGCGCAAAGCTGTCCGGCTCTACGCACAAATTGGCCAGCAACCCCGGCAGGAAGTCCAATGGTTTGGCGACGGCAGATTCAGCGCAGCTGATGGCAGCCTGGCCATGAAAATCGTCTGGATTGATGACGATACCGCCACGGGCGACCTGAATTACATGCCAAGCATGGCCGACGCCCAACCGGTGCATGCCAGCCTTTCCTTGGCCTCGCGCTAAGGCAAACGGGGAACTATAGTGAAATAGCCAGGCAATCTTAAAGACCTGGCCACACACCTGAAATGGAGGCAATCATGAAACGGTTAGTGGCTACCGGCAGCCTGCTCGCGTTCGCCCTTACGGCTTACGCACAAAGCGCTGGCGATCAAACAGTGTTAATCCCCGCCACAAAGGCAGTTGTGCGGACCTATATTACGCCTGACGAGTTCAATCAATACAAGGGCGCATACGATCTCTCCAACGGCAAGACACTCTGGCTGCTTCGCAAGCAAACGCGCATCTACGCCAAGGTCGACGACCAATCCGAACACGAAATCACACGTACCGGCAACGGTAAATTCGCCGCCCTTGACGGCAAGATGGTGATGGATCTTGTGTTTGCACCAGACGATTCAGTCAGTGGCCATTTGAGCTATGTCGATGAATCCATGCCCGCGATTGCAGGAGTAGCGCCAACGGTTATTGAAATCCAGTTCGCCTCGCGCTAGGTTATCGAGGACCTGCCGGTTGAACCACCGGCCTATGCCTCCCCTCATGACGCGCTAGCCGCGGGCACGTCAGGGCCGCCAGCCCTTGTGTAGGCTGGCGGCCTCTTTTTAATTGACGACGCGCTCCGCGGTTTCATCGCCTGACGTACCGTGCAACATGAACCCGGTCACCGCGCCATCCGGTCCGCGCACGAAATCCAGCGTGGTCAGGGAACCCTCGACAAAGAACTTATCCACGCCATAAGGGCGCAGCCCCGCCGGCCTGCGCCCTTTTCGTTCAAAGCGCAAGCCTCCGCCATCGAAACTGATGGTGCGCGTGCCGCTCTCGGACAACCTGAACGTGCCGACGTACGCCGTCATTGCGAGCTTGGTCATCGGGATCGTCTTCTGCGGCGGAAACGGCGAGTCCACCGCGATGGCCGCCGCAGTGAAGGCCACGCGGTCGGTATTGAGCATGTTTCGGTTGCTGTTACCCAGCACCGCCACGAACACCTTGTCGTCCAGCAGGCGGATCGCCTCCGCGTTGTAGCCCGGGATATCGCCCGCATGGAACGCCACCCGGTGACCGCGCATGACACCCAGTTGCCAGCCATAGCCATAGCTGCACTTCGCGCCATTCGGCAAAGGGCAAGGTGTGAAGGCCTGCCGCCAGGTGTCGGCCCTGAGCAGCTTGCCGGAGGAAACCGCTTCGTCCCACAGCGCCAGGTCATCCACGGTGGACACCAGCGCACCCGCAGCATAAGGCTGCGTCATGCTGACGTATTCCGCCGGCCTGTAGCCGCTCAAAAAGCCTTCGCGATACCCAGACACGCGGCGCTTGGCGCTGCGCTCATGTCCTTCGTATGCGGTGTCCTGCATCCCCAGCGGCTCGAAAATATTCTTCGCAATGAAATCGGCATACGTGGTACCGCTAACTTTTTCGATGATCGCGCCAAGCAGGATATAGCCTGAATTGCTGTAAGCCCAGCGTGCGCCGGGTTCAAAATCCAGCGCGTCGTCCTTGAAGTAATCGATCATCTGCCCGACGCTCTTGTCCCGGCCCGAGGTCAGCCCGAACGACACTTTGGCGGTGTAATTGGGCACACCTGCCGTATGCTGCAAAAGCCTCTCGATAGTGATGTGCTTATCTCTGGCCGGATAATCGGGCAGGAAGCGCGTCACCTCATCCTGCAGCGACAGCTTGCCCTGCTCCGCCAGCATCAGGATCGCCACGGCGGTGAACTGTTTGGTGATTGAGCCGAGACGCAGCTGCATCTCCGGCTGCATGGGCAAATTCTTGTCCACATCCGCCAGGCCATACGCCTTGCGGAAAACTGGCGCACCGTCTTTCATCACGATTACGGTGGCGCCGGGGGCATCCGCCTTGAAAAAAGGTTTAAGCGCTTCATCGATACGCTCGGCCAAAGGCGCTTCGGCATGCGCCGTACTTGCGAGCACCAATGCGGCAAGCCAGGCCAACCTCATTTGCTCGCCGGTTTCGTGATCTGGTTATGGATCTGGTTCACCATCATCAGGGCCGCGGAACCATAGTGCATATGGTACTCGGCCACCATTTCGCCTTTGATGATGACGGGGTCAGTCGCCACCAGCGCCTTCGCTGCTTCGATGCTGTCGACGGCAAAGATGAAAATGCCGCGCGCACCATCCACGCCATCCAGCGGCCCGGCATAAGCCAGCTTGCGCTCATTGGCCAGGCGCTGGATATTGGCCATATGGCCGGCAAACATCTCCGTCCGCTCTGCGCCTGCAGCCACCTTGTTCGGGCCTGTGCGCAGCACCACGAACACGTACTTGCGCATGCCGTTTTCGTTCCCGCCGAGGGACTTCGCCAGTTCAGCGTCGTAGCTGGCGGGCGCCGCGGTCTGCGCCTGCACCGAGATTGCAGCTGCCGCAAGCAGCGCCGCACATAAGACTTTTTTCACTGTTCCTCCCTCATTTCCGGCGTATCCCTGCACAGGGCGCAATGCTGCTTCTTGCGCGACATATGGATCCGCACCGCTAAAAAAATCGCCGAACTGATCACGCCCCAGATCGCCCCTTGCGTGGCCGAATATGCCAGGTCATGCCCTTTCAACAGCTGCGCCGCACAGATGATCGCAAACGCTCCAGCCAATACCACCAGATAACGCTTGATCCAGAATGCAGTTCCCATGACAGGCTCCCCTATGTGCGCTCGACTGCGGTCTTGATATCGGTCAGGTCCTGCATAATGGCCTTCCTGATGGCGCCCTTGAAAAACAGCCCCATTGGAATCGCCTGCAGTTTGGCGGCGAAGGTCTGAGGCTGCGAATCGTGCGAGCTTGTCACCGTCACACCCTCGCCCTCTTCCGCCAAGCGGGTGGTGGTCAGGAACACAAAGCCCTGCTGTTCCGCCCTGGTGGTGTAAGACTCGTGTTCGATCGAATCCGTAACCCATTTTTCCACGGTAGCCGGTTCGCCAAACAGGATGCGCGTTTCGCGCCAGCGCAGGCCAACAAGCCCATTCACCGGCTTCTCAAGGATCTCGATTTTCTCGATGCCGGAGATGATGTTCGAGGCATGCTCGATATCCGTGACAGCGCCCCAGACAGCCGCCCTGCTTCCGTTGACCGTTAATTTTGCCTGCACGAGCATCGTGGTTTTCTCCCCCCGGGAAATTGGGGACCCATGATAGCATCAGCCGAGCTCGTGGGAATACACGACGAAGCCAATATGTTTGGCTACCTTGTCGTACAAGGCCCGCCCGGCCACGTTGGTGTTTAGCGTCTGCCAGTAAACACGCGAGCTGCCAGCTGCGCTCGCAGCCGCGTACACCGCGTCGATCAGCTGGCGCCCAACGCCTTTCCCGCGTGCCATCTCCACAGTGAACAAGTCCTGCATGTAGCAGACCTCATTGAGCCGCGTCGTGCTTCGATGGAAAATATAGTGAGCAAGGCCGACCACCTGGCCGGACTCCTCCGCGACCAGCGCATGCACCGGCTCCAGGGGATCAAAGAACCGATCCCAGGTCGCTCGCGTGATTTCCTCCGGCAGCGCGGTAGCACCGCTACGGCCATAGAAGGCGTTATAGCCATCCCAAAGGACACGCCACCCGTCGTAGTCTGACTGCCGAATCGGCCGAATGCTAAACACCATATGCCACCGAATAGTTCAGTTCTCAGCGATGCAATGTACACCGCCCGTACCGTATGCTTGCATAGCATCCCTGATGTCGTTGACGATCTCCTGCTTATGCGTTTTGAGGGCCATCGGAATCTCAAGTTTTGTCAGAATGATTCGCGCAACCCACCCGTTGTTTTGCGACGCATGCTCCGTGACCTGGGCATGAACGATGACGTAATCCGTCTTCCAGTAAAACAGCCAGAAGGGATCGTGCGGCCCCATATCCGGCGGAACAGTGCGGCTGACGCAACGCATGTGGATATTCCGCTCCCGATCGATCGTCCATTGCGACGAGCAATTGCTCATGGGTTTGTAGCGCCAGTCGATCTCGCCGAGCCGACAGGCTGCGTACTCTTCCCTGCTTATATTCGCGTTCTCAAAAGTCATGTGTTTACTCCCGCAGCATAAGCGCTTCCAGGTACTCCTCGAACGAAGAATACTTCATGCCGCGGCAACCGTTCTTCGGATATCCAACCGGCGCAGGGGTCCAATATTCAATGGCCAGCACTTGTTGCTCCTGCCCCTTCCTTCGGTCTGACCAGGCAATCAAAACCATGTCCACTGACCGCGACGTCAAAGCGCTCAATGATGTTGCTCACTCAGTTACCACCCTGAGCGCATCCGGGCAAAGCCAACCAAGGATAAACGCGACAATGAACAGTGCCGGAACATCTCCAGCCAAATGACCGGCATGTATAGGATTTGCCAAAGCCTGCATGGCCATGACGCCTCCGTGAACGATGCTGGACCAGATTGTGAATGAAATCAGACTGACGTGCCGCTCTGGCGCCCTCGACGCCAGTAAAAGGAATACGCCCAGCGTGGCGTAGATTGCGATGATCATTTCGAGATACTCCGAGCGCCCGTGATGCCACGCCCAACCCGAAGGCCAAAGCACGGTCAATGGATATACCCCAAAGAGAAAGATCAAACCAAACACGATCAACGATACGCGAAGGTACTTTGCCCGAACTTCCGATTTCATGCACAGCTCTCCTATCTGGCATCGCCAGTGGCCACGCCTGACCGATTCATCGAGAAAAATCTGGTGAAGCCAAGGTCGGCGACCTGAATGTCGTACTCAAGAATATTGTCCGAGATAAGTCCGACGGCATGTTCCGTCGTCATTTGAAATGCTGCCCCAGGTTCAGAGTGCACGGCGACGACAACCTCACCAGCTCCGAACAAGCGATCTATAAGTCGCGTCAATACATCAAGTTTGGTCCGCTCTCCGTCGTGGACATTCACCCACTCCCAACAAGGGTCGATCGGCGACAAAGGTGGAAACGCCACGGCGACTTTTTCATAAAGCTCAAATGATGTCATAGCACTCTACATCCATGGCCACCGTATTACCTGTCTTGCTGGTGAAACGAGGCTACTCATCGCATGTCACTTGGATCGTAAGATTGCCTTTCATGGGACCAGATTCCAACATTCGTGTTACGACCTTGTATTCTTTATTCAGCTTCCGGCATTCGTCAATCGTAGCCTGCACACCAGGAATTTTCACGAGTTCGCTTTCGGCGAAGGTTGGCGCAGCCACTGGAGCCGACGCGCTCGGAGCGAGAGAATTCGGGGCCAATTGAGCGGCAAAAGAAGTCTGTGTCGCGGGAGCCGAAGCATGGCCTGCGCATCCGATCAGCACAAAGGCGACCGGCATGACGCCAATCGAAGAGCAGAAAAATTTCATCGTTCCACTTATAAAATGATTATAGATCTTACTACGACAGGCATTCGCGACGGCTACCGGGCAAACCGAAGCCTGTTGTTTGCAATTTGCTCGAATTCCTCTTTCGTCAGCTGGACCTTGGTACGGAATATCTCCAACCCTCGACGTACGCTGCCGCCGGGCGGACTGAGATCCGAGCCGTAAAGAACGTGCGCGGGTCCAAGCTGCCGAATGCGTTGGGCGACAAGCTGCAATTCGGCCGGCGTCGTCTCCTCGGTAACGTTGGTCGCAACATCGAAATAGAGCTTATCGATGCGGGGGTCTTTGCGTTCCGCAGCGGCGGCAAATACCGCCATCACTTCATCATTTTGCGGCGTGTAGCCAGGACCTGAAGCGCCGAGATGTGCGACGACAACCTCGATACCGGGCGCCACGGGCAAGACTTGATCAAGGAAAATGCGCGCATCTTCAGCGCCGTAGTCGCTGCCGCCACGGGCCCGCATATGCACAAGGACTGGCACTCCCCGGCGCTGAGAAAGGCCGAAAACACCCTGCACCACTGCAAGATGGGCAGGGTCGCGCAAGCTGATGCCACTATTACCAAGGTGGAGCTTGATACCGCTCATCCCCGGAAGTCCCAGGCATCGCTCCAGTTCCGCCAGCGCAGCAAGGCGCAAGGGGTTCGCGCTGCAGAAGCCAATAAGGCGCGATACGTTCTTAGCCACCTCAGAGGAGGTCCAATCATTCTCTTCCCGCGTCAACCGGTCGGGGTCGATCAATCCTTTACGTTCATCGGAAAAGCTGTAGCCCACAGAAAGAACAACAGCTCTCTCAATACCCGCCGAATCAAGTTCCCGGACCAGCGCAGCGCCATCCCGCACAGGAAGTTTGACGATCGGCGCAAAAGCAGGACTGACCAAATGCTGGTGGTAGTCTACGAGCGGCTCGACACGAAAAGGGTCACCCGGATTCGTCGAGACGCAAGCTGCAAGCAGCAGCGCCGGCGCAATGAGCGTTATCCTCATGCTTCCCTCATTTACCGCAATATTCGGCCCGCTTGGCAGGCACACGCAAGACCTGATCGACGTAGTACGTCAACGCCTCTTCCGAATATTTTGGATCCGGCTGCATGGCGACGAAAGCCGCCCCCTTCTGCATCCAGGTCGCCACGCAGCTAGCCGTAGGTTCGGTCCCTTCGGCGCACACGGTGAAATCATCAAACGCATGGCGATAGGTGGAGAATGCCGCGTGATCCATCGGCAGTCCATGCCCCGGTATCAGGGTCTGGAAGTCGAGTTTATCGATCTCCGCCAGCGCCTGGCGCCAGCCCTCCGCGCAGCCAGTGTCGAAAAATGGCAGCGGCACCACGACCAAGTCGCCGACGATGACGGTTCTGCTGGCCGGATCATGAACCCAGACGTCACCTTCGGTCGCAGCATATTTCGCCAAATGGAGTTGCAGCTCACGCCCGCCGACTTTGATCGGCATGGTCCCTTTCACCGGCTGGTCGGGAATCAGATTGGCGGGATCGTTGATCGCGCCGAGGTAAAGCCGCGTGTCCGCCTTGCGCGCTTCCGGCACTGCCGGATCCTCGAGCCTGGCCTTGGCCTTCTCGACATTCCGGATCAGGAAGCCTTTCAACGCGCCCTCCACGGCCGTACTCGTGTAAAGCTTTGCGCCCGGATAGGCTGCGCGGATACGGGCGTTCCCGGTCGCATGATCCAGGTGCCAGTGGGTATTGATGATCGCAGTGATCGGCTTATTCCGAGCCTTGGCGACAGCAATGATCTTGTCTGTGTGCTCGGGATGCCGGCCCGTATCGATAACCAGCATTTCTTTAGGGCCTTCGAATACGATTGAGTTCCCATCTGGCTGCGAATCTTGCGGCAGCTTGCCCTCGATGAAGGTGTACGGTGCTTGCGCCGCAGGTGTGCCGGCCATGCCCAGGACCAATGCTAGTGTTGTGATCATTTCCGCTTATTTCCTCGGTTCGTACCGCAATGCCACTGCGCCGGATTCGAAATCCCTGCGCCCGACAGGCTTCAAGTCAACATACTTGGAAAGGCCGGCAAACAAAGCCGGCCCATGCCCGACCAGGCGAGGGTGCACCACAAACTCGTACTCGTCAATCAATCCCAGCTCCGCCAATGCGAGAGGGAGTTCCACGCCACCCAGATAAATCTCCCTGCCCGGTTGACGTTTCAGTTCGCGAACCGCCTCGGCCAGGTCGCCTTGCACCAGTTCAGCGTTCCAGTCGACGCTGTCCAAGGTCCTGGATACGACGTATTTCTTTGCAGCGTCTATCGTCAAGGCGAAGGGCTTCATCCAATCGGCCATCCAGTCAGGCCACACGCCGGTTGCCGGGCGCCGCCATGCCTCCTCCATCATTTGGTAAGTGATCCGGCCAAACAACAAGGCATCAGCTTCCGCAAGACGTTCAGCGAAGAAGCGATGAAGCTCCTCGCCCGGTGAAATGGTGCGATGGTCGCAGCACCCGTCTAAAGTGATGTTGATCGAATACCTAAGGGGACGCATGTAAGACTCCTTTGGCTATTGGTGTTTGAAGCGCCCTTGAATTCTAAAACAACTGCGCCCCACGCCGAAAGACCAGGTCTCCTGGATACAAAACTAAAGAGCGAACTGGCCGGAAGCGCCGTTTCAACATAGCCGCACCGGAGCAAAGCGCCTGCGAACGACGGTTACATGGCGCCGCCGTCGCCCAAAACTCGGTGACGTCTTGCATCAGGGTCTGGGCAAGCAACAAAGCGCTCAATTAGACCGTTTATAGTTTTGCAGGCCGAACCGTTTCAGCAACTTCCAACAACTTGATCAAAGAGCTACTTCGCCTTGAAAAATTGGGAAGCCCTTATAGTTGGACGTAACCGGCCGGAGCAGCGCGCAGCGATGCGGAGGTTCGGTTGACGAAATTATTGGGCAAATTCACTCGGGCCATTCCCAGTCACCCAATCTGCCAATGAAGTCATGAAAAGAGCTGCCTTCGTAACCATCCTTGAACGGTTCGACAGCGTGGAATTCCAGGACTTTCAACGTCTCAAAGACGGCGCCCGTCGATTGTTCCACCAACATACGAGCGATCGTTTCTCGATCCGCGGGCGCTAGTCGAGACAACAGTTGATTGAAAGCGTACTGGTCGCGATCGAATTCGGGACTTGTAGCATTGCGATTCCATACCCCCTTGCGCACGACGTTTGCATACCCGAAATGCGCTGTGTCGCGGCATATCTTGACAAGGTCATCGATCACGGCACGGTATTCCGGTGTTTTCGAGATTTCGGTCAAAGTCTTTCCTCTAACGCTCGAGTCCAACGTGAAAAGTAACTGGCTACCAAAACGCACAGCGTGGAGGCCGTCCATATGACTGCCGGGTTGGGCTGCCGGCTTATGTACATGACTTCTTGTGCCATTGCTTGTGGCAAACCAAACACTGCTGCGCCCGCCAAGTAGCAAGTTCAGAACCACAATGAGGGCACAAGGCTACCTTCCGCGTACATGCGGCGTGAAAAAAATGCCTAAGGCATTGTTCCGCCATTTTCTCACTAACCCGCTCGAGCTCTGCCAATTTGGCAACTCGATCAGTTTCCGGCGTTTTCTTCAGAGTAGAGATGTAACGAAGATGCGGAGAGAAGGCAGTAACTTGCTCTCCACAACGATCGCAAGCTCTAGTGTCAGAATTGTGGTTCATTCAAATACAGCCCGACGTTGGACGTAACCGGCCGAAGCAGCGCGCAGCGATGCAAAGGTCCGGTTGACGGAATTGTTGGGCGAATTGTGGCAAGCTCTAAACATTTGTAACCCTAGCCTTCGGCCTTCGCGTCTGCGACAGCATTAGCCAACTCCTCATCATACAGCTCCGAGTCGTCCGTGAACCCCGAAGCAATTCGTCGGTCAGCCTCCGGTAGAACGAGAGCCAGCGCGACGCGCTGGCGAATGAACGTGGCGAGCACGTAGTTCGAGACGGCGCCAATCGGAACCAACCAATTTGACCGGCACCGTTCAATCAAGCTTGAATTGAAATTCGGCTCGACCCACGGACCTACAACATCAGCAACGGAACGTGTTTCCATTCAAGCCGCCCAACGTGCTTGAATTAACCGGCGCGCGTCAGCGCGTCCGGGTTGATTGAATGGTTATGCATTTCGTTTGCGAGCCACTTCAAAGCACCCTTCACATACCCATCGAAAGGAAGCGAAACCCTCTGATTCGTCATTCCATTCTCCAACCTCGATGGCCTTTCGCTCGCAATCACCGCACCAGGCCTGCGCCCACGGATCATCAGGTGTCGGAAGCTCCGCTGGCGTAAAGAAACCCAAACCAGAGCCATGGTGAAGGTGCTGGCAAATAAAGGCGGGCTTCGCACGGCCGTGAATCGGGCATTCCATAAAGCTGTCTGGCGTAAGAGGCTGCGTCATCGTTTCAGGCATAACGTGCAAGCTCAGCGGTGGCCGTAGGCCATCCGCTGGAGCGTAGGGTTGGGGCAAAACGGCTCATTAGATAACCCTCATTTTGTGCAGGCTTGCTATAAGTCCAGTAACCGAAGTTGCGCGATCAATGGCTGCGACAATCTTCTCATGAGAACAAAACTGGGTCATGGCGTCCGAGTCAGCGGAAAGCGCAATTCGAAGTCGATCTCGAAAGACGTCAAGGGGCAGACCATCCACACAGCGTAAGGTACCTTCCGTGAGAAGTCGACGCGGTTGAAACCGAATTCGATCAAGTAGCGATGGTTTTTCAAGTGGCGTTAGCTTTTCCAGAACCCAAACAGCACCGCTTGCATCGGCTACGAGAAAGCCAATACGGTTGTACTTTCGAATCGCCACCGAATTCCACGACCGAGCGTCATCCACGGTATTCAGGCATTCAGCCCAGCCATCCGGGGCTACGATCATAATCGGAAACGGTAGATCAGCAATTAGCACATGCACTCCAACGTGCGAATTCACCGGACCGCGCGGTTTTTTGCGCGGGTCCGGTGGAATGAAAGGTTATGCCAAAGCGTCAGTTGCAATTTCATCGGGTTTGGCGACGGAAGACCTGGTTCAAGAGCGGTAAGCGGATCTCCGAAATGTTCGGATTGTGCTTGAACTCTTCGATCTGACGAAGTTCAATCAAGTAGCGACCCCAGAATGAGTTCCATTTCTTGATTTTTTTCGGAGACGGTACGTGAAGCTTCCAGTGAACTCGAACACTCTCCCGTCCGCAAAGAGGACAGAAAAAAGCCTCAATGTTTTGATCCTTCCGCTGAAGCTTGCGGCAGTAAAGGCAGGCGAATGTTCGATTACTCATGATGCATAACGTGCCAGCTCAGCGGCGGCCGAAGGCCGTCCGCTGGAGAAAATGGTTCGGCAAAAAGCCTTAAACGTATAAAACACGAGTGCCAGGTTCTGCGGATCGGACTCGCTCATCAAATCCTTGGTAGAAAAATGGAATGTTGTCTGACTTATCTCCGTTTAAGCGTCCTCGAACCTTGTCAAAAGCCATTATGGCGATATGGTGGTTTGGCTCGCCGACAACAAGTACCGGTTGATCATGCTCCTGATGCCAAAGGAATTCTCCACCGTGCACAGTGCGAGCAACCTCGAGCAAATATGAGCCTAGCAACTGAACCAAGGCTGTGACGTCGGCCGGAGGCATCTGATCGACGTATTGAGATGCCTCATTGAGCATCTCCTCCACCATCAAGAGACTACCGGAAGAAAAATCCAATTGACCATCAGCTCGGTCTTGAAATTGAGCTACGGCCAGGTTGGCCTTCTCGCGTACTTGTGCTTTTAGATCCGACATAATCTGTACTCTTTTAGTGTCCAACGTGCGGGCTCACCTGCAGCCTTGGCGCGAAGCGACAAGGATGTCAGGTGGAGCATTTTGTTGGGCGCGAAAGACATCATTCAAATTCCGCTTCGCCTGTTTGAGGATCGAACAAGGCAAGGCCGTGGGTACGTGCAAGTTGCCGAGCAATATCGGAGCAAATCTTGATTGAGTTCGCGGCACGTTCGGATGACGAAATTGAAAAGGCTATTGAGCCAGAGAAGACCGTCATTTGAGCGAACGCGAATGTTGAATCCAGAACGAACTCACGGCCAGGTGGGTGGCCTTGGGCCATCATAAATTGGATAAATTTCTCATCAAGCAAAGACTCGGTAAATCCGTTCGATAGAGCAGCTGACACGGCCGCCTCATTCACAGCAGCGGGGAGCGTGGTTGCCTTTGTCCAATCCCCGAGCCCAGTTTGAAGTGCGTTCCGCAGAAACGCTTGATCGTAAAGGGAAATGTCGTAGCTCATATTTCTTCGTGATTTGCCCAACGTCTAAGGTAACTGGCTGCCGGAACGCGCAGCGTGTAGGCAGTCCAGTTGACCGCAAGGTTGGGCAAATGCGTCATTTCGGTTCCAACTTTCTGACTGCGGATTGAATGCACTTAAAAAGCTCGTTGCTTTTCTCCGTGCCGTGAGTTCGTTGGCACTGTCTAACATCGCCTTCAGCAAGGGCAAGCCTTGGCATCCTAACTGCGCCAAGGGTCTCTCTCATGCAAACTTCTGCTCTAAAGGAGTAAAGCGCATACTGTGATATCTCCGGATAGGAAAATGCATCCTCGACGTTCTCACGCATAGCGCTCGTGACTCGCATCGGAAATGCCTTGGGCGATTCCGGAATTAGTGCTAGAACTTCCTCACGAGTACGCCCCTTTCGGGCGTAATGCCATGCCAACAGAGCCGACTTCGCCTGGTCAGCGCAGAGGACGTTCGAAGCTTTCACGAACTCGCTTGGGTCAGGATATCCCCAAGGTTCCAGAGGGTCCGCTGCAAACGCAAGCGGAGATGTAATGAAGAGTATCGAAAACAGAATTCTATTCATGGATGTTGATCAGGTGGCCCAACGTGGAATTGAGCGGTGCGCTTTAGCGCGTCCGCTCGAATGTAGGGTTGTGCAACGCGCGTGAACTTGCCACGAATTCGTTGCCACCAAGGCGTCCGCGCCAGCGCCGACACGAACAGCAGCATACCGCACCTGCTTGCCCTTGCCATAGAACGCGGCAATGCCAGCGGCCCAAACGCCACCGCGAGCCGCACGGCCAGGTTTGGCGGCGGCCCAGAGGCTGAACGAAGTGGCGGCGCCAAGCGTCATAAACAAATCAAAGCGGGGTACAACGTTGGACGTAACCGGACGCTACAGCGCGCAGCGATGTAGCGGTCCGGTTGATGGAATGGTTGGGCCAATAGCTGTAATTCATACGCATTGAAATTCGTTGGTGCCGGAGATGCGCTCCAGCTCTGCTCCGATTTTCATACCCAGGTATGGAATCACAGCTCGGTCGTAGTTCGCAATTGTATTCAGATCGTAGAAGGCCCAGTTATCGGCGACGTCGGCATACTCTTGAGTCTCGTGCCCGGATAAGAAGCGCCAACCGCTATCAGTCGGTCCGTCGGGTTCTTCACGGTACATGTAGCCGACCAGGAAACCTTCAACCATGATGTGGTCAGTGGCAAGACCGGCCCCCATCGGTCGATCAAGTAGCCGAACCATTTCAGAAGCGGCGAGTTTGAAATTCTTAGGCTTGAACATGATCAAATCGAACTAGCGCCCAACGTGGAATTGAGCGGTGCGCTTTAGCGCGTCCGCTCGAATGTAGGGTTGTGCAACGCGCGTGAACTTGCCACGAAGGCGTTACCACCAAGGCGTCCGCGCCAGCGCCCACACGAACAGCAGCATACCGCACCTGCTCGCCCGTGCCACAGAACGCGGTGATGCCAGCGGCCCAAACGCCACCGTGAGCCGCACGGCCAGAGTTGGCGGCGGCCCAGAGGCTGAACGAAGTGGCGGCGACAAGCGTCATAAACAATTCAAAGCGGGGTACAACGTGGAATTGAGCGGTGCGCTTTAGCGCGTCCGCTCGAATGTAGGGTTGTGCAACGCGCGTGAACTTGCCACGAAGGCGTTGCCACCAACGCGTCCGCGCCAGCGCCCGGACGAACGACAGCATACCGCACCTGCTTGCCCTTGCCACGGAACGTGGCGCTGCCAGCGGCCCAAACGCCACCGCGAGCCGCAGGGCCAGAGTTGGCAGCGGCCCAGAGGCTGAACGAAGTGGAGGCGGCAAGCGTCATAAAAAATCAATGCGGGGTACAACGTGGAATTGAGCGGTGCGCTTTAGCGCGTCCGCTCGAATGTAGGGTTGTGCAACGCGCGTGAACTTGCCACGAAGGCGTTGCCATCGATGTGTCCGCGCAAGCGCCCACACGAACAGCAGCATACCGTACTTGCTTACCTTTGCCGCAGAACGCAGCGCTGCCAGTGGCCAAAACGCTGCCGGAAGCCGCACGGCCAGATTTGGCAGCGGCGCAAAAGCTAAACGAAGTGGCAGAGGCAAGCATCACGATCAAATCAAAGCGAGGTACAACGTGGTGCTAACCGGCGCGCGCAAGCGCGTCCGGTTGAGCTAGAGGTTAGATATTTAGTGCGCCGCACGGAGCAAGTGTTTGCGAATGTTTTCATTGACGATTGCTCGGAAAAGCAGTCCTTCTGAATGCTTTTGAACGACCGGATCAGGATCAGCCTTCATTGAATCTGATAATACCGTACGCGAATCATCTTTCGCCGCCAGTGCAACGAGCTCCAGCGCTTCTATCCGTATTGAAGAGTCTTCGGCATCATAGGCGATGTCAACCAATTGGTCATACTCACCAGGAAGATGCTGGAGCAAAGCCTCTTGGCGTTCAACGTAGCCTTCTTCGGTCCGCGTTTTCGAAAGAACAGTAAGTGCCGAGATGAGATCTGGATTAAACATATGACTGGCAGATTCTAACGTTTCACGCTAACCGGCACGACAAAGCAAAGCTTTGGCGTGTCCAGCGACCGAAGGGAGCGAGGTTGAGCATTGGGTTAGGCATTCTTATTTGTATCGTTTGCGTTAGCAGTTCGTTTTTGAATTTTGCGACTGATAAAGTCTAGCGTAAGCCAAGAGGCATAAACGCTGAGCGGGACAAAAATTGGTATCCAAATATAAGCATTGTGACCACAGGCGATACTGAATTTAAGCCCTGGTATTCCGCAGAATCCAGCAAGTAACCACCACCCTAATGCGGATCCAGCGATTAGTGCAATGATTGCTTTGATAGCCGAGACCATGACTCGATGCCTAACGTTTGCGATCAGCGGCGCCGCCAGGCGTCCGCTGGATTGGATGGTTGGGCTTATGGTTCACTAACGCCTCCGGACGGGTTTTTCGCAAATTCATCGCGTGTAAACCACCGAATGCTTTGCGCCAAGGTGGTCGACGACAATGCAGCGTGCAGCTCAGCGCAGGCAATAGTTAGGGCTGCGTTATTGCTTCGGCCAATTAGCCGCTTGAGCAAACCGATTGGGGCATCAGAGACAAGAAGCCAGGAATCTGAAAGTTGAAGCATGGTCCAAACGAAAACTTCCCCGATTTTGATGTAGAAGCTCCAACCGTAAGAACTGTGCTGCTCCACTTCAGTTACGACAAAGCCCCGCTCGACCAAAGCCAAATGGATCGTATCCATTACTTCTTTACCTGGCGGGATATCGCCGATGTTCGCGTCAGTTTGATTAGCCGGTAAAGTCGACCAGTCAAAGCTGGCAAAAGTGCGTGTTGTCATGGTCTCGTGGCCCAACGTGGAATTGAGCGGTGCGCTTTAGCGCGTCCGCTCGAATGTAGGGTTGTGCAACGCGCGTGAACTTGCCACGAAGGCGTTACCACCAAGGCGTC
>JGI25152J39213_1000534_pt1 | contig 21021 bp, 17 predicted proteins | sample AraplaMF_Col_mMS_FD_39213 | JGI IMG/M metagenome (IMG submission 39213)
GGACGGATCGGCATTTGCGACTGACTTGTCACGGGCGGAGTTCGCACCCGGAACGACCGCAACGTTCTGTTCCTGCTGCTTGTTCGGTTGCGGCAGATGCCCACCCTTGGAGAGGTCGGCGCTTTGGGCGGCTGCCTTTGCTGCATTGCCTCCGTTGAAGGTCGGGATCAGGATGATCTGGCCCGGCTTGGCGGCAGCGGCAGCCTTGAAGCCGTTGACCCGAAGGATCTCCTTCTCCGGCACACCGTAGCGGTTGGCGAGTGTCGTGATGCTTTCACCCGGGCGAAGTGTGACGGACGGCGCATTGGTTGCCGACCAGCCGGAAACCTTGGGGTTCGTGCCGGTGACGATCGCGTCTGCCTTCGGTGGAACGAGAATGGGCGCCGACTTCTTCGGAGCAGTGGCGGCAGGGAATGGCTGGGCGAGAGCGACTTGCCTTTCACGGGATGGCGCTGCCGGTGCAACGGCGGAGGGAGCCGCAAGTTCGGAGCGCTGGACGGAAACAGGTGCCGAGGCCATGCGGGCGCTGGAGGCGCCATAAGCGGGCTGCGCGGNATAAGGCTGGCTCATTGCCTGGCTANTTGGCGCGTAGCCGCCCTGTGCCAAATCCGCCTGCGGCACCGGATCGGCCTGCATACCTCTGCGAGGGATTGAGTTGGTCGTCATCTGATCCTGACCGGATGACGAGAAGAGACCACCGAAACGTGTCACATCGGAACTGCAACCCGTTGCCGCACTCGCCAGCAAAGCCGCTATCAGGACATTACCGGCAGACTTGCCCACTCTTGGCGAAAGACTGAAACGCATGACTCGACCCACTGATTAACGCAACCATTTGTGGGTTTATTAAAGCGCGTTAGTATTACCACGCGGTTAAGGTGCCGGAATCCGCGAGATTTTTTTGAGGGATTGCTAACCATAGCAACGCTTGCGAGCCAGTCGCCCTAGAGTTGAGATGCGAGACGAGGGACGATCGGAAGATAGGGTGTGTCGAACAGCTCCTCGCGCTCGAAGCGGCTGCCCGTTTTCGTGAGCCGCACGAGGCGACACTCGTTGTCGGAAATCATCAATGGAGCGATCATCGAACCGCCGGAAACGAGTTGGTCGGTATAGAACCGTGGCATCGAATTGAACGCAGCGGTTACGACGATACGGTCGAAGGTCCCCTCTCCCTGCAGACCGGCGCTGCCGTCAGCCTGGCGGATGATGACGTTTCGCAGTCCGAGCGAGTCTATGCGGCGCTGCGCATTCGTCGTCAGTGTCTTGTAGCGGTCGATCGTCAGCACGCGCTCGGCCATGCGAGCCATGACGGCGGTCATGAAGCCGCTGCCGGTGCCGACCTCGAGCACGCGTTGCCCGGGTTTGATTTTCAGGTGATGAAGGATCCTGACCGCGAGATCGACGCCCTCGATGAAGGAGCCGCATTCGATCGGGATCGTGCGGCTCGAATAGGCCTGCTCGGCAAATTGTGCCGGCACGAACAGCGACCGCGGCGTCTGCTCGACTGCTGTCAGCAGGTCCAGATCGGACACGCCTTCGGCTCGCAGCCTCAAGACGAGCGCCGCAAAACCTTCCTTCTCCACCAGCCGTGCCGTCAAAATAGTCTACTCCGTACCCGAAAGCGCCCGCGCGACGCGGTCCTGTACGGAATAATCAGTCAGATCCAGTTTCAAAGGCGTTACCGAAATCTTGCGGCTTNTCAGGGCGTGAATATCCGTGCCTGCGACGAAGGCGCCGGCGCGTTCTCCAAACCGNAGCCAGTAATAGGGCAGGCCGCGCCCGTCGGAACGGGCATCGACCTGNAGNTTGAAGGCAAGCCGCCCTTGNGCCGTCACTTCCACGCCCTCGACCTCTTCCGGCCGGCAATTCGGAAAGTTCAGGTTCAGGAAGGTGCCGTCAGGCAGGTCGAGCGATATGAGCTTGTCGAGAAGTGCCGGCGCATGCGCCTCGCAGACCTCCCAGGGGACCACCCTTGCCCCGTCTTGGTGCAGATAGGCTTGGCTCAACGCAAAGGAGCGGACACCCTGCAGCGTGCCCTCGATCGCCCCGGCGACGGTGCCCGAATAGGTCACATCATCGGCGACGTTAGAGCCTGAATTGACGCCCGAGAGCACCAGGTCGGGCTTGACGTCCATAACCTGCTTGACGCCCATGATGACGCAATCGGTCGGAGTTCCGCGCAGCGCGAAATGCTTGTCGGAGATCTTCCGAAGCCGCAACGGCTCGGAAAGACTCAGCGAATGCGCAAGGCCGCTCTGGTCCGTCTCCGGCGCGACAATCCAGACATCATCGGACAGCGTCCGCGCAATCCGCTCCAGCGCCGCGAGGCCTTCCGCGTGAATGCCGTCGTCGTTGGTGAGCAGAATGCGCATCGGCTCAGGCCGCCCGTTCGATCTTCGTCAAACCGCCCATGTATGGCAGCAGAGCATCGGGAACGGTCACGGAACCATCCTCGTTCAGGTAGTTCTCCAGAACCGCAATCAGGCAGCGGCCGACCGCCGTGCCGGAACCGTTCAGCGTGTGAACGAACTTCGTCGCCTTGTCTTCCTTGCCGCGATAGCGCGCATTCATGCGACGCGCCTGGAAATCGCCGCAGACCGAGCAGGACGAGATTTCACGATAGGTGTTCTGGCCGGGCAGCCAAACCTCGAGGTCGTAGGTCTTGCGCGAACCGAAGCCCATGTCGCCGGTGCAGAGCGTCATCGTGCGGAAATGCAAGCCGAGGCGCTTCAGCACCTCTTCGGCGCAAGCCGTCATACGCTCGTGCTCGGCAAGCGAACTCTCGGCATCGGTGATCGAGACGAGCTCGCACTTCCAGAACTGATGCTGGCGCAGCATACCACGCGTGTCGCGTCCGGCAGAGCCTGCCTCCGATCGGAAGGACGGGGTCAGCGCGGTGAAGCGAAGCGGCAGTTTCTCCTGGTCGAGGATTTCGCCCGAGACGAGATTGGTGAGCGTCACCTCGGCGGTTGGGATCAACCAGCGGCCATCCGTGGTCTTGAACAGGTCCTCCGCAAACTTTGGCAGCTGGCCGGTGCCGAACATGGCATCGTCACGAACCATCAGCGGCGAGCTGACTTCGGTGTAGCCGTGCTCGCGCGTATGCAGGTCGATCATGAACTGACCGAGCGCACGCTCCAGCCGCGCCAGCGGGCCGGTCAGCACGGTAAAGCGCGATCCCGAGAGCTTCGCAGCCCGTTCGAAGTCCATGTAGCCGAGCGCTTCGCCGATTTCGAAGTGTTCCTTCGGCGTATGATTCCAGCGGGGCTTTTCGCCGACGACTCGGGCAACGGAATTGTCGTGCTCGTCCTTGCCAACCGGCACGTCATCGTGCGGGATGTTCGGAATGCGCGACAGCGCATCGTTCAGTTCGTCCGTCGCCTGCCGCTCGCCCTCTTCCGCGGCCGGAAGCAGCGACTTCAAGTCGGCTACTTCGGCCTTCAGCTTTTCAGCAAGTCCATTGTTTTTCTGGGCCATCGCAGCGCCGATCTCCTTGGAGGCGGCATTGCGGCGGGACAGCATGTCCTGGACGATCTGGATGGCCGAACGGCGCTTTTCGTCGATCGCAATCAGGTTTTCGGACAAAGGCTCGGCACCACGCTTGGCAAGTGCCGCATCGAGGGCTTCGGGATTCTCACGGATCCATTTTATATCGAGCATCGTCGTTCCAGGTCGTTGTAAAAAAGATAACCCGGCCAAAGCCCGGCTAGGCCTCGACCGGATGCTTGGAAGCGCTCATTGAGGGAGATCGTCAGACGTTGTCCGTCTTGGCAACGTCCGTGTTTCCTTCAGCCTCTTCGACCGCCTCGCGGGCACGCTGGCGCTCCACGAGTCGCGCCGCGTAGATGGAAATCTCGTAGAGAAGGATGGTCGGCAGTGCAAGGCCGATCTGGGACATCGGATCGGGCGGCGTCAGCACCGCTGCCACGATAAAAGCGAGCACGATCGCGAACTTGCGCTTCTCGGCCAGCCAATCAGAGGTCAGCAGCCCAACACGGGCGAGCAGCGTGGTGATGACAGGAAGCTGGAAGACCAGGCCGAACGAAAACACCAGCGTCATGATCAGGCTGAGGTACTCAGAGACCTTCGGAAGCAGCGAGATCGCGACATCGCCCTCACCCGGCGCCTGCTGCATGGTCAGGAAGAACCACATGACCATCGGCGTGAAGAAGAAATAGACGAGCGAAGCACCCATCAGAAACAGGACCGGCGACGCAATCAGAAACGGCAGGAAGGCCGCGCGCTCGTTCTTGTAGAGGCCAGGGGCGACGAACTTGTAGATCTGCGCGGCGATAATCGGAAAGGCGATGACCAGGCCGCCGAACATGGCGACCTTTACCTGCGTGAAGAAGAACTCCTGCGGCGCGGTGTATATGAGCTGCGCCTTGGACACGTCTAGATGCGCCCAGGTGACCGCCCACTTGTATGGATAGACGAGCACATTGAAGAGATGCTTGGCGAATATGAAGCAGGCGATGAACGCGACGAAAAACGCACCGATCGACCAGATCAGCCGCGTACGCAACTCCATCAGGTGTTCGATCAGTGGCTGCGGCTTGTCTTCGATTTCACCGCTCATGCGTCGTCCTTCTTCTTCTTTGCTGCCGTCTTCTTCGGAGCGGCTGTGGCGGCAACTGCCGCAGGCTTCTTGGCGGCCGCTGTCTTCGTCGAAGTCCGCTTGGGCTTTCCGACCGGAGCAGCAACTGCGGCAGGCGCAGGCTCCGCCTTGGCGCGCGGTTTACGGGCCGCCTTCGGCTTTTCCTGGGCTGCCGCATTTTCAACGCCTGCTGCAACAGGCGCCGGTGCTACGACCGGCGGCGTCTCTGGCAGGCTCATCGACGGCTCAGGAACCGATACGGCAGCCGGCGGAACTTCGGTCTTGTTATCGACCGTCGTCGCCTTCTGCAGGTCAGCCTTGATTTCGTTGCCCATCTGGCGAAGCGGGTTCATTGCTTCGCGCAAAGTGTTGACGGGGTTCAGCTTCTGCGCATCAGTCAGCGTCTGGCGAACTTCGTCCAGATCCGCTTCACGCAGGGCCTCGTCGAACTGGGCACGAAACTCACCGGCGACCTTACGAGCGCGCTGCGTCATCTTGCCGAACGCACGAAGCATCGGCGGCAAGTCCTTGGGACCAACCACCACGATCAATACGACCGCGATGACAAGCAGCTCGGTCCAGCCAATATCGAACATTCAAGGCTCCTGAACGGGAAACGTGGGGGCTACGTTGCCCGGAAGTGGATTACTTCGTNTCGTCGGCCTTGTGATCGACGGTCTTGGCAGTCGTGGACTCAGGCGCGTCTTCGTCGTTCATGCCCTTCTTGAAGCTCTTGATACCCTTGGCGACATCACCCATCAGCTCCGGAATCTTGCCGCGACCGAACAACAAAAGCACGATGACCAGAACGATCAGCCAGTGCCACATGCTAAAAGAACCCATTACGCTAACTCCCTGTTGCGATGTTTCCAGATGTAAGAGCTTCCTACACCAATTCCAACATCAAAGTTCCCCTTGGATTGTCGCTTAATGTCACGGGATCGCCCTCTGTGACAAGAGAATACACATCCGAAAAACTATGATCGGCATTGTTTTCGGGATGCGTGGCGGAACCAAGACAAATCCGATTAGTCTTCGGACGCGCCGCCCGGTGCAAGCAGGCCGAGTTCCTCAAGATCGAGTTGCGTTATTGGATCTTCGTCCTCGGTCAACTCGTCGCTCATCATAGGCGATGGTACATTGAAATTGGCCGGTATGCGACCGGAGAGCAGCCCTGCCCCCTTCAACTCTTCAAGCCCCGGCAGGTCGCGGAGTTCTTCCAGGCCGAAGTGATCGAGGAAATCGCGGGTGGTGCCGAGCGTGACAGGCCGGCCCGGCGTGCGCCTGCGGCCGCGAAACCGAACCCAACCCGCCTCCATCAGCACGTCGATCGTGCCGCGTGAGGTCTGCACGCCCCTGATGTCCTCGATTTCGGCGCGTGTCACCGGCTGATGATAGGCAATGATCGCCAATACTTCCAGGGCCGCGCGCGAGAGCTTCTTCGTTTCGTTGTCGTCGCGCCGGATGACGAAAGAGAGATCAGCGGCCGTTCGAAACGCCCACGCATCGTCTACCTGGACGAGGTTGACGCCGCGATGGGCATATTGCTCCTTCAGGCGCAACATGATTGCGCGGACGTTGAACGTGCGAGGCAAGCGATCTGCGATGAAGCTTTCGGAAACGGGCTGGGCGGACGCAAAGACCAGTGCCTCGGCGATGCGCTCTGCCTCGGTCTCCGCACGAACCTCGTCGTCTGAATNTTCCACCATTGCGCTATCGATGTGTTCNTCTTCCAGATCGGTCACGCCGGTCGCTCCTGTTCGACGACCTGCAGCGTCGCATGCTTGGGGCCTCGCCGCATGTAGAGGGGCTGGAAGGCTCCATCCTGCCGGATTTCGAGTTTGCCTTCGCGGACCAGCTCCAGCGAAGCCGCNAACGCACTGGCAATCGCCGTGACCCTGTCTNCCGGAGACGACATGTAACGCAACAGATAGGATTCGAGTGCAGTCCACTCGCTGACCTCGCCGATAATGCGGGTCAGAAGCTCGCGGGCGTCCGTCAGCGACCAGACGTTGCGGCGCGCGATGGTGACCTGCGTCACGGCCTGACGCTGCCTGAGCGACGCGTAGGCCGTCAGTAGATCATAGAGGCTTGCATCATATGCGGACTGATGCCTGTCCGGGATGTGCTCTGGGGCGCCGCGAGCGAAGATATCCCGTCCGAGGCGGTTGCGATTGACAAGACCGCTCGCGGCCTCGCGCATCGCTTCGAGGCGTTTCAGGCGGAAGGCGAGCGTCGCCGCCATCTCCTCGCCGGAGGGCCCGTCGTCCTTGGCCTGCTGCGGGATCAGCAGACGCGATTTCAGGTAGGCAAGCCAAGCGGCCATCACGAGATAGTCGGCAGCAAGCTCTATCCGTATCCGCCGCGCGCTTTCGATGAACTGCAGATATTGCTCCGCCAGCGCAAGAACGGAGATGCGGGACAGATCGACCTTCTGATTGCGGGCGAGATAGAGCAAGAGGTCGAGGGGGCCTTCGAAGCCGGCAACGTCGATCAGCAGGGCCGGATCGGAGGTCGCGCGCTCAGCACCGCTCTCCTGCCACAGCTTGTCCATCGGCGTAGCCGCCGTCTGTGGCCGTTCCGTGCCCTTGGTCGTCGTCACCCTGCCATGTTCCTTTCGCAATCAGACCGTTGCAAACATCGCATCGAATTCGGCCCGAAGCCAGGCCTCGTCGGCCTTGTCAGCTGTCGGGAAGCCATTCAGCACCGCTTCTGCCCGCAAAAGCGACTGGCCTTGCAAGACCGGTACGTTTGCGACCACCTGCTGCATTTCGTCCATGTGGCCATTGCAATGCAGCACGATATCACATCCACCGCCGATGATGTTGGCGGCGCGCTCACCGATCGTACCAGCAAGCGCGTTCATCGACGTATCATCGGAAAGCAACAGTCCTTTGAAGCCGATATGGTCGCGGATGACGCCGTCAATGACCTTGCGTGAGGTCGTTGCCGGACGCTCCGAGTCGATGGCCGCAAAGACAACATGACACGTCATCGCCATCAATTCGTTCTTCATGGCAATGAACGGCGGGAAATCGTGCGCCTCGAGTTCCGTGCGCGAGACGGTGACAACCGGCAGTTCGTGATGTGAATCCGCAAAGCCGCGCCCGTGGCCAGGCATGTGCTTCATCACAGGTAGAAGGCCACCCGCCTTCAAACCGTCGGCAGCGGCACGCCCCATGGCCGTCACAGTTGCTGGATCACCGCCATAGGCGCGATTGCCGATCACGTTGCTGCTGCCTTCCACCGGCACGTCCAGAACCGGCAGGCAATCAACGTTGATCCCGAGGCCCGAAAGATCGAAGGCGTGCAGCCTCGACATCAGCCATGCAGCTCGCAGGCCCTTTTCTCTGTCCTGCCGATAGATATCACCAAGCTGTTGCCCCGACGGATAATGCTGGAAGATTGGCGGCCGGATACGCTGGACGCGTCCACCCTCCTGGTCGGTCAGGACCGGCGCGTGCCAACCGACAGCTTCTCGCATTTCCGCGACGAGGTTACTGATCTGTTGCGGCTCGGAAATATTGCGCCCGAATAGAATGAAGCCCCAGGGGCGCTCGGCGTTGAAAAACGCCTTTTCATCGGGAGTGAGGGATAGGCCGCTACAGCCAAGGATCATTGCTTTTGATTCGGTCATACCCGAATCATAGAGGTGCCTTGCGGAATTACGAGCTGCGTCAATCGGCATTCACAAAAAAAGCGGCGGACCAGAGGCCCGCCGCTTTCATTGAATGCTTGCAGAAACTTACTTCGAGATAAGGCAGCTGCCGCCTGCAGCACGGTATTTTTCGCAAATGGCCGCGGCTTCGTCCTTGGAGCCTGCCGGGATACGAAGGCGGTAGAACGTGCCCTTGCCCGCAATATCCGCCTTGCGGATCTCGTAGCTGCGACCGGCAAGCACGCTCGCGAACTTCTTCGAAAGGCTAGCGAAGGTCTTCTTCGCCTCTTCCTCGGAGGGAAGCGATGCGATCTGGACGCCATAACCGCTAGCCGATGCAGTCGGCTGAGGCTGGGTCGCAGCCGGCGAAACAGCGGCAACGTCCTTCGGCTTCTGGGCTGCCGGCGCTTCAACCGGTGCCTTCGCCGCATCGGTCACGGGGCGCGCTGCGGGAGCCGGTGCAGTGTCGCTCACCGTCGAGCTCTTCACGGCGCGAACCGGCGGATCGACATTCGCCGGAGTGGCGGCAGCCGCCTTGGCCAGCGCGTTTTCAGAGGGAGCCTGAGCCGCCGTCGGCTTGGTTGCTTCAACCGGAGTCGAACGGATGTCAGCGGCAGCAACCTGTCCCGACGCCGGGAAATTAGCAGCTGTGCCGCCAGCCGGCTTTGAGCCAGCCGTGATCTTCTGCGTCTGAACCGGCGTTGCCTTCGGCAGCGTCGGGGCCGCTTCAGGAGCCGGCTCGTCGCGGGCAACCAGAGTGCCGTCCGGTCGGACGATCATGGTGCGGACCTTGCGGGCGGAAACCGATGGAGCCTGATTGGCATTGTCTGCCTCGTCGGCAGCGGCCGTATCCTCGCTCGGCAGCAGGCGCGGATCCTCGGTGTCTCCGACAGGTGTCGCCATGGGCGGCGTCGCGATATCGCTGTCGTTGTCCTCGGGCAGCGTTTCCGGTGTCAGCGTGCGCTGCACGACGTCCACCGGCTGCTCGTCACTGGATACAAGCGCCTTCTGCTTCGGCGCCTCAGCAGCGGCCCCACCAACGCTGTCGTAAACAGCCTTGTCCTGGTTCGGCACGGTCTTGCCACCGGGGTTTTCCGGTACGACCTTAACCGGCTCGTTGTCCGCCGTGATCACGCGCGGCTGGCCGGAGGCGATGCCGAGGCCACCATCGCGGGCCAGGAACGTGTAACCTGCATAGGCGACACCGCCGAACACGACGATTGCCGCAGCGGCAGCCAGCATACGCTTCATCGAGCGTGCGCGGCTCATGTCCTCGGCTTCACTCGCCGACTGGATCTGNACCTGAGAAACGTTCTCGCGGCGCTGTACCGGCTCGTTGACGCTCCGGCGGAAGTCTTCTTCCAAAGCGCGCTCGAACTCGTCCAAGCCCTGCAATGGTGCCTGCTTGGCGACGGACGCTGCCGGTGTTGCAGTCGGCGCGACGGAGACGGGCGCACGGGTCCGCCATTCCTCGACGACCGGTTTTGCGGGCATTTCCACCGGATTTGCGGGTGCAAGAAGGTTGGCGATCTCGGCGTCGACGTCGAAATCAAAATCGGAGGTCGCTACGACTGGCTCCGGCTGCTCAATAGGCGGCAGCACGGGCACGTGCATCTCTTCGACGGCTTCCGGATGATATTCCGCATCCGAGATCATCGACGGATCGAACGGGAGATCGTCTCCGGCATCGGCCGTGAATGCGGGTGTAACAGGCGCCTTCGCGACGAACGCTGCCTCGGCCGGGGCCCGGTGGATTGGGGCGGCAGCAACGACCGGAGCGGGCGCCGGCTGGAAAGCGGGCACCGGGGCAACCGGCTGATGTCTGACCACCTCGACATGCTGTGCCTGAACTCGCGCCGGCTCGACCGCTTGCGGTTGCACCTTCACGGGCTCAGCAAAGTCAAAGTCGGCAAGCTCCAGCTCGATACCTTCAAGATCGAGTTCAAAGTCATGNCCAGCGAAAGGATCGTCACCTTCCGGTTCGGCCTTGGCCGTGGGAGCGGCCAGAGGCGGCTCGACCGGCTTCGGCAACGGCGCCACTACGCGGGCGGGCTCCGGCGAGTGCGGAATCTCTGCGACATCGGCCGCAGGCGTGTTCTGACGCTCAGGAACAGGGTAATGCGATACGTCGGCGAGGAGTTCGTCGATATCGAAGGCAATATCGTCGCTCTCCGTCGGCGGGGCTTCGGTCAGCGCGGCATCGGCCTGAAGGGCACCGCCATCCTTCGCTGCAGCAGCCAGATCGAAGGCGCTGTGATCGATGACAGGTTCATCGAACGGCGCCCCTTGAGCCACCTCAGGCGCATCGTAAACCGCCGCGGCTTCTTCGTGCCGGTCGATTTCAGCAGGAAAGCCTGCGGCAACGGGCACTTCGAAAACAGCAGCGCTCTCCGACGCAGCGGCGATTGGCTCCGGCGCTACAACAGGAATAATCGGCGCGGGTGAAGGCTCATCGCGACGCGCCGGATGGAAGTTGGCGATCGGCAACCGAATGCTGGCCGCAGACCACTGCGGCGCCTTGGCGGGGGCCACCGGAGCAGCGGAGGCCGGCGACGCGCCGATCGACATCTCGAGTTCTTCGATCAGATCCCGTGCGCCACCAGAAATCTGCTCGCCCTCACGGACGGCATTCGACGCCCAAGCGGCAGGGGTGAGGTTGGAAGCCGCGTCCAAAGACCGATGGGCCACCGGCTCGCTCGCGACTTCAGGCTCGACAGCAAATTCGGGCTCGGCCTGGGCGACCGGCGAAAGATCGGCTTCGACAAGAGCCTCAAAAGCAGCCGGTTGCTCGAAAGGGGGTTCAGGCAGATCGAAGGAAGCCTCAGACTGAGGCGCATCGTAGCGCTCGAATTCGCGCAACAATTCATCCTCGAGATTGAAGGCCGGCTCCTGTCGGGGGGCATCTTCGACGGTATTTGCTGCTACCCGCGGCTCGAAGCCGACGATGCGGGCAAGTTCCGCCAAAGGATCATCGTCAGCAAAGAGGTCCGTATTCTTACGCGTGTCATACGCCCGCTGTTTGTCTGCCATACTCATCCCACTCGCAACTGCTAAGGTTTATGCCAGAGCATTGTGGGTAAATGGTGACGCTACCGCATCTCATCCGGCGCAGCGGTACCCGCAATGGCAAGTCCCGACTTCAAAACCGACGCAACGGCGTACACCAGCCCTAATCTGGCTATACTCGATTCTCGGTTCTTATCGTTAATAAATCGTAAGTCTACTTGATCCTTACCTTTATTCCAGTGCGCATGGAAAGAACTCGCCAGATCATAGAGGTAAAATACGACGCGGTGAGGTTCCTGTGACTGCGCCGCAGACTCGACCAAGCGTGGAAACTCCGCGGCCTTCGCAACCAGCTGCAATTCCGCGGGATCCGAGATGCCCGCAACAGCATTAGCAAGGTTGGCCGGAGTCACGTCGAGGTCAGGAAATGCCTCCTTCGCCTGCCGGAAAACAGACATGCAGCGCGCATGTGCATACTGCACGTAGAACACCGGATTATCCTTCGATTGCTCCGTTACTTTGGCGAAATCGAAGTCCAGCGGTTCCGAACTCTTCCGGTAGAGCATCATGAAACGAACCGAATCGCGACCGACCTCCTCGACGACGTCGCGGAGCGTGACGAATTCGCCCGAGCGCTTCGACATCTTGACCGGCTCGCCATTCCGGAACAGCTTCACGAGCTGGCAAAGAAGGACGGTCAGCTTTGACTTACCTTCGGAAACGCCGCGAGCGACCGCTTCCAGGCGCTTGACGTAGCCGCCGTGATCAGCACCGAGAACATAGATCATCTCGTTGAAATCGCGGTCGAATTTGTTCTTGAAGTAAGCAACGTCGGCAGCAAAATAGGTGTAGGAACCGTCCGACTTGATCAGCGGGCGATCCATGTCGTCGCCGACTTCCGTCGAGCGAAACAGCGTCTGCTCGCGATCTTCCCAATCCTCGGGCAACTGGCCCTTCGGCGGCGGCAATGTGCCCTTGTAGACGTGTCCCTTGAANGTCAGGTCGTTGATCGCCGTGCGGATCGCGGCGGCGCCATTGGCATGCAGCGTGCGCTCCGAGAAGAAGACGTCGTGATGCACGTTCAGAGCATCCAGATCATCGCGGATCATCGCCATCATCGCATCAATGGTGCGATCCTTGACGAGTGGCATCCACTGCTCTTCCGGCATGTTGTGCAACTTGACCCCGTAATCATTCGCGAGCGACTGACCGACCGGGATGAGATAGTCGCCAGGATAAAGGCCGGGCGGAATCTCTCCGATCTTCTCTCCGAGCGCTTCGCGGTAACGCAGGAACACGGAGCGCGCCAGCACGTCGATCTGCGAGCCGGCATCGTTGATGTAGTACTCCTTGACGACATCAAAGCCGGCAAAAGAAAGCAGGTTGGCTAGGGCGTCGCCGACAACGGCGCCGCGGCAATGGCCGACATGCATAGGACCAGTCGGGTTTGCCGACACATACTCGACGTTGACACGCTTGCCAGCGCCAATCGTCGAGCGGCCGTAGTCTGTACCGGCCTCAATCATCGAGGCAAGCAGGCGCTGCCAGTAACCGACGGAGAGCCTGATGTTGATGAAGCCGGGTCCAGCTACCGAGACGTCAGCGACGTCGGCGTCTTCCTTCAACTTCTCCGTGATGATCTCAGCCAAGGCGCGCGGATTGGTGCCGAGCGGCTTTGCGAGCACCATCGCGGCGTTGGTTGCAACATCGCCGTGGCTCGGGTCGCGTGGCGGTTCGATCGCGATGCGGCCGAAATCCACCTCGGATCGCTTCTCCTTGACCAGATCGATCTGATCAAGGGCGGTTTTAATCCGGGCGTCGAAATCGGTAAAAAGGTTCATCGCACTCTTCCATGCATAGGCTTTGCCACAAGGCATTTGTCCGGTCCTAGCCGGGCGACCGCTGCCTATCGCAAATCTGGAGTGTGGTCAAACAATCGCCTGTGGGCACTGATCGCGTAGGTGTCGGTCATCCCCGCCAGATAGTCGCCGACATGGCGCGCCCTCGCCGCTTCGGCAAGCCCTGCGATGTGATCCACCCAATAGTGGCTCTGCATCTCCTTTGGATTGGCCATATAGGCCCCGAAGAGATCGGTCACAATCTGCGCAGCACCGGCACGAATACGCATGATCTCGGGGTGCCGGTAGATGCGCTTGAACAGCATCGCCTTGATCTGCCGGTCAGTCTCGGACATCTCGTCGGAGAATGTCGCGATTACCCGATTGGCCAGGCGAACATCCGTTGCGCTTTTCGGCTTGATCTCCGCAAGACCCCGTTGAGCAACGGAAATGACGTCTTCGACCATCCGTGTGATCTGGCGGCGCATGATCTCGTGGGTAAAGCGGCTGGGCTCAAGGTTCGGATAGCGTTCCCGTACCTCGGCCATCAGACCGGCCAGAAACGGGATCTCCTCCAGCATCTCAAAGCTCAGGTAGCCGGAGCGAAGCCCGTCGTCGATGTCATGCGTGTTGTAGGCAATATCGTCAGCGATGGCGGCCACCTGTGCCTCAAGGCTGGCATAGGTATCCAGTTCCAGGTCGTGGATCTCGCAATAATCCAGGATCGGCTGTGGAACTGGCCCGCGTGTGCCGGCACCGTCCTTCGTCAGGAGCGGGCCGTTGTGCTTGACCAGCCCTTCAAGGCTTTCCCATGTCAGATTGATGCCATCGAAATCGGCATAGCGGCGCTCCAGCTTAGTGACGATGCGCAGCGATTGGGCGTTGTGATCGAACCCGCCGTAGGGCAGCAGAACCTCGTGCAGCGCATCCTCGCCGGTGTGACCGAAGGGCGTGTGGCCGAAATCATGGACGAGCGCCACGCCCTCAGCGAGATCTTCGTCCAGCTTCAATGCCCGGGCCAGCGCGCGGGCAACTTGCGCGACCTCGATCGTGTGCGTCAAACGGGTGCGATAATGATCGCCATCCTGGGCGATGAAGACCTGCGTCTTGTGCTTCAGCCGGCGAAATGCGGTCGTGTGAACAATACGATCCCGGTCACGCTGAAAATCCGACCGTGTCGGGCTGAAATCCTCGGGATAAAGCCTGCCGCGAGTCTTCCAAGGGTCCGCTGCATAGACGGCCCTCTCGCTGTCGCCATAACCCAAAGCATGCCTGTCGATCGTCATTCGTCACCATTACTTATATGCGGCAGCCCGCCCATTGACGCCGCCCTGCACTCTTCATACCTATAAGAGCATAAACGGCAAAGTGATGCTTTAGCAGTCACTTTGCCCGAACTGGCGCTTTCGTGGTATAGAGCGCAAGTGGCTATGAAATCAGCCGCTTGAAACGAGCGGCTAACAGATATTCTCTCCGGATCTTGACCCCGGCAGGAGCAAACATGACGGACACAAGTGTAACCCTTTCCGATGCCGCGGCAAAACGAATCGCAGCGATCGTCGGCACCGAACCCGGGAAGAGCGCGCTGCGCGTTTCCGTAGAAGGCGGCGGCTGCTCAGGCTTTTCCTACAAGTTCGACCTTGCAGATGACCCTCAAGACGACGACACGATCGTCGAAAAGAACGACGCCAAGGTGCTGATCGACAGCCTCTCGTTGGTCTACATGGCCGGATCCGAGATTGACTTCGTCGACAATCTCCTTGGCCAATCCTTCCAGATCAAGAACCCGAACGCAGTTGCAAGTTGCGGCTGCGGCACAAGCTTCTCGATCTAATCCCTATCCCTGGTATCCACATCGAACCGCCGAAAGATTCCCTTGCGGCCGGTTTTATCGTCTTGTCCGCGATCGAAAGAGCGCGATACAAGAAGCCGACGAAGCGGAATAGGACACCCCATGAAGATCGCGACCTGGAACATCAATGGCGTCAAGGCGCGCATCGACAATCTCACGCAATGGCTGAAGGACTCCGATCCCGATATCGTCTGCCTGCAGGAAATCAAGACGATCGACGAGGGCTTCCCGAGGCTCGAAATCGAAGCGATGGGCTATCATGTCGAGACACACGGCCAGAAGGGCTTCAATGGCGTCGCGATCCTTTCCAAGACCAAACCTGACGAAGTGAGCCGCGGGCTGCCGGGCGATCCGCTCGATGAGCAGGCTCGCTTCCTGGAAGCCGTCTTTTCGCTGCCGGGCAACCGCGTCGCCCGCGTGTGCTGCCTGTACCTGCCGAACGGCAATCCTGTTGAAACCGAGAAATACAGCTACAAGCTCGCCTGGATGGAACGGCTGCGCTCATTCGCGGCCGACCGTCTGGCCTACGAGGAAATCCTGATCCTCGCAGGGGACTACAACGTCATCCCGGAGCCGCATGACTGCTTCGACCCGAAGGCCTGGGAGAACGACGCGTTGTTCCTGCCGCAGACGCGCCAGGCATTCCGCAAACTAGGAGGCCTTGGACTGACGGATGCCGTGCGCGCGACGACCGATGCCGTTCAACTCTACTCGTTCTGGGATTATCAGGCGGGTGCCTGGCAGAAGAACAACGGCATTCGCATCGACCACCTGTTGCTTTCGCCTGAGGCTGCCGATCGCATGACATCATCAGCGATCGAAAAGCACGTTCGTGCCTGGGAGAAGCCGTCAGACCACGTGCCAGTCGTAGCCTACTTCGATTTCGCGGCCTGAGCTTTTTCGTTCAGATTGGCGACAGCGCTCAGCGCGCTTTAATCGGCGCCGTTGACAGCGATCTTGTGAGAAAGCGCCACGGCCGAGCGGCGATCGCTTTCCGTTGCGACGGAGAAAGCCTGCTCCTGCAGGGTCTCCATCCAACCGCAGTCCGTGGGCTTGCAGCGGTCGAGCGCCGCGGTCATTAGCGCGAGCCCGTTGGCTGCCTGCCCTTCCTGGAAGAGGATATTGCCGAAGACGGCCATGGCACCGGGATGGCCGCTCTTGCGGGCCTGGTTGAGCCACTTCTTTGCCTGCTGCGAGCTGGTGCTGCCGCCTTCGCCCGCCAGCATCATCTGTGCCAGCTGGAACTGCGCCTCGGGCACCCCGAAGGTAGACGCGACCTGGAAGTAGAGTTGACGCGCCTGGTTGAGATCGGTCTTTACAGGGCTACCGGGAATTCCGTGCTTGTAATAGTTGGCAAGCGACAGAAGGGCGTTGACGAAGAAGCCTGTATCTTCCGAGCCAGGCTCGACGCCCTGCTGCGCAATCTCGCTGTAGATCTTGAAAGCTTCGAAATCATCCTGCGCGACGCCATCGCCGTCGGCATACATGTTGGCGAGCGCCCAGCGTGAGCCCGTGTGTCCCTTTTCCGCCGCGTATTTATAGGCTTCGACCGCCTCTTCCTTCTGGCCGTTCTTGTAGGCTTTGAAACCGAACTTGAAGAGGTCGAACGGGCCAGACTCCTTCGATACACCCGACTTTATGTCGAATGCACCCGCTGGGGAGACAATTGCCGCGCAACAGGCAATGGAAATCCCCATGAGCATCATTCTGAAAGGTCTGAACTCGGACGTCAGCATTTCACTCGGTTTCTTTCGCTTCCACCCATGCGGACTTTCGATCCGCGGATGCATTCCTCCCGGCGAGCGATCCCGCGGTGGGCTCAAAGGCCCCTTTGCCCGCGTCGCATCCAGCCTTCCGCCCTCCTGCGAGAGCTTCAATTCCAAGCGCATCGACACTGTCCACCCGCTGCCCGGCGCGGCTCCCCCGCGATGCCATTCGCCTCACTCCCGCGGCCCAGCTCTGCGCCTTTCCGCTGTCGAGAAAAAGGTAATCACCAATTGTGACCAAACCTGTGTCGTTGTTACCGGAAGCCGATTCCGACGACACCGATCGGTCTGAATGCGAGGAGAAAGAGAGGTTCGGAAGCGCAACGTCAGAGCGAAGTTCTAAGACGGAATAGCCTTGCGGGAAAAGGGAAATGGCGCTAGCCGCGGCATCGTTGCCGTGGGCCTCACCCACCCTGACTGTATCCGCTACGCATTCGCTCATCGTACTCTTTTACGCGCACCTTACGCCTGTCATTCCCTCGCCCGCATATAGCGCTGCGCCTAGTTTGTGGCGGGAAATGGACAATTTCAGCTTGGCATCATCTTACGCAAATGCTGGTAAAAAACTGTTGCTGAATCGTCACAAAACGAGACACGGAATCGGCATGCTTAACGACCCGTACACAAAGAAAAGCCCGGCAGTTTTGCCGGGCTGATCTGCGGTTCATCTTTGAAACCTAGAATTTCACCTTGATGCTGGTCGAGACAGCGGCCACGAGATCATTGCCGAAGTCGTAAGAGACGTCGGTTCCGTAGGGAACACCATTCTCCACCAGCACTCCGGAGGAACCGCTCGTCAGAACGCCGAGGGCACCGGCAAGGCGCCATTCAATGTTGTCGGTCGGGTTATAAGCAGCGCCGACCCCAACCGTCCAGCTGTCCGTCTGCGAGCCATAGCCGTGGCTCGTACCGCGGTCCCAAGTCAGGCTGACAGCGCCGGTCCACTGCTCATTGAACTTGTGACCAATGCCGCCGGTAATGGTCCAGCCATCTTGATAGAGCAGATCAAGAGACGTGAGCTGAGTTCCGCTCGTGGCGGTGCAAGCCCTGCCCTTCGTGTATGTAGGGCAGAGTGAGATCGACTGGAGGACACTCCAGTTGGTCCATTTCACAGAACCAAATGCCAGCCAATCTGGCGCAATACCACTCTGAAGCTTTAGCTCCAGCGAGTCGGGAGCTTCCGCCTCGCCGAAGACATTCGTGACTGCGCCATAGGGCGCGGCATTCAGCGGTGCGACTGGCGCCCGGACCTGCGTCAGGTCAACCGTACCACTCAGGCTGTCATACTTCACACGGCTGTTATAGACCAAGCTCGCGCGCATCGCGTATTCTGGAATTTCATATGCGATGCCAGTCCGCCATCCCCAAGCATTGTCTTCAAGGTCCAACCGACCTACGCCCGTTCCGGTGCCGAATGCGATTGGAACCGTGCTAACTAGGCGCTCCTTGAAGCCTTCCACTTCCTGATAGAAGGCGCCGCCAATCAAGCGAAGCTGGCCAGGGCCCACATCAAACTTGTACGAGCACGTCGTGGCATAGTTATGCGTCTTGATCTTCGTTTCGATGTTGTTGTTGGCACCTGCCCAATTGATGCCGGGATTCGTGTGTGCGCCAAATGGCTCGGAGTANTCGAAGAGGCAGTCCACATCTTCATACCCGGCCTTGAAACCGATGTAGGGGACTGCATAATTCTCTGTGTCGTCCGCCGAGTGGGACCGATTGTTCAGGTTTCCGCCGCCGGGCCGAATGGAAGGATCAGTGTCCCTCACATTCTTCAATTCGCGCTGCGGCATGACATAGATCACGGCCGACTGCGCTGAAAAGCGCGACTGATCAAACAGCAGATCGATATTATAGCCGCTGCGGTCAAGACCGCCCGCAAAGGACGGCTGCGCCAGCGTTGAAAATAGAACCAGCGACAAAATGCTGGCCGAAGTCATACGAGATGCCAAGGTGTCTCCCCCACTCGGGCAATTGCAATGGCGGGACTGTGCCGACGATGCCGATAAATGGCAACTTTGTGATCGGGCGTGATTAGAAACTGCACCAACAGATGCTTTACGTAAAAATTTGACGGGCACGTCAATATTCCAACAATTTAGAAGAAAATTCCACGAAAGGTAAAACTACCCGCGCAATTGAGGTCGACCATTCCACGATAACGCCGCCCTGTAACAGAGAAACAACAGTCATATTTTTCGCCAAACGGCTCAAGAAAACGTGTGAAATCAAGGATTCCCGTCAGCGATCCCGGCAAGCCTGGCCTTGAAATCCATCAATCTCGACCGAGCCTGAAAAAAGGCGCCCGATTCGCAATCAGACGCCTTAGAATATATTACTACCAAGCGTTGATTTTATACCGCCTCAGACACACGCGATAGTGCTACCCGCAGGCTGGCGATCTGGCCTTGCAATTCCTCGAGGCGATCACGTTCAGCGGCGACCACCTCAGGATTGGCATTCGCGACGAACTTCTCGTTCGAGAGTTTGCCGTTGATGCGGGCGATCTCACCGTCGGCCTTGGCGATCGCCTTCTCGAGGCGAGCTTTCTCCGCGGCAAGGTCGATCAGGGTGCCGAGCGGCAGGCAGACAGTTGCCTCGGCAACGATGATCTGCGCGGCTCCCTTCGGCGCCTCGCTGCCCAACGAGATGGCGTCGACACGGGCAAGGCGCTTGATCGCGGCGTCGTGCCGAACGAGCCGCTCGCGCGTCAGGCTGTTGGCGTCGACAACGACCAACGGAGCAACGGCAGACGGCGGAACGTTCATTTCGGCGCGAACCGAGCGAATGCCGGAAACCAGATCGATCAGCCAGTTGATCTCATCGGCCGCGGCATCGTCGGCGTAGGACGGCGCCGGCCATTCGGCATGGCAAACCAGCGTGTCGCGTTCGATGCCCTCGCCTGCGGTATGCGCCCAGAGTTCTTCCGTCATGAACGGCATGAAGGGATGCAGGAGCTTGTAAATTTCTTCCAGGATGTAGGCCGCGCAGGCCTGCGCTTCCTTCTTAGCACCCTCGTCCCTGCCGTTGAAGACTGGCTTCAGCAGCTCGAGATACCAGTCGCAGACCTGATTCCAGACGAAGCGATAGAGCGCCCCTGCTGCATCGTTGAAGCGGTAGGATTCCAGGGCTTCCGTTACGTCACGTTCCGTACGGGCAAGCTCCGTCAGGATCCAGCGGTTGATCGTCAGTTCAGCTGCTTCCGGCACGAAATGCGGATCGCTCTTGGCGCCATTCATCTCGGCAAACCGCGTCGCATTCCAAAGCTTTGTGCCGAAGTTGCGGTAGCCGGCAATGCGGGCTGGATCGAGCTTCACGTCACGACCCTGGGCTGCCATGATCGCCAGCGTGAAGCGTAGCGCGTCGGCGCCGTATTCATCGATCAGTTCCAGCGGATCGATGACGTTGCCCTTGGACTTCGACATCTTCTGGCCGTTCTTGTCGCGGACCAGCGCGTGGACATAAACCGTGTGGAACGGCTCGACCGGAACGCCATCNTCATCCTTCATGAAATGCAGGCCCATCATCATCATGCGGGCAACCCAGAAGAAGATGATGTCGAAGCCGGTGACCAGAACGTTGGTCGGATAGTAGCGGTCCAGCTCCGGCGTCTCTTCCGGCCAGCCGAGCGTCGAGAACGGCCACAGCGCGGAGGAGAACCAGGTGTCGAGAACGTCTTCATCGCGCGTCAGGATTTCGCCGGGCTTGAAGTTCTCGAGCAGGTCTTCNACGTAGGCCTTCATCGGGNCTTCGTGCGAGAGATAGTGCTGGATCGCCGCCTGCAGCGCTTCTTCTTCGGTCTTTTCAACGAAGACCTGACCATCCGGACCGTACCAGGCCGGGATCTGATGGCCCCACCAGAGCTGACGGGAAACGCACCACGGCTGGATGTTCTCCATCCACTCGTAATACGTCTTGTCCCAACTGCGCGGAACGAGCTTNGTCCGGCCTTCACGNACCGAGGCGATCGCCGGTGCCGCGAGCGTCTTGGCGTCGACGTACCATTGCTCCGTCAGGCGCGGCTCGATCGGGACACCACCACGGTCACCGTGGGGAACCATGTGTTTGTGCGGCTCGACCTTGTCGAGCAGGCCGCCTTCTTCAAAGATACGAACGATGATCTTGCGGGCCTCGAAACGATCCTTGCCCTCAAGTTCGTCCCAGGCGCCGTGCAATGCGGCGGCATCCGGAATCCCCTCCAGGAAATCCTCATTATCCTTGAGCGTGATCCGAGCGTCGGCAGTGAGCACGTTGACGACGCGAAGACCGGCACGCTTGCCAACATCGAAGTCGTTGAAATCATG
>JGI25152J39213_1000618_pt1 | contig 19040 bp, 20 predicted proteins | sample AraplaMF_Col_mMS_FD_39213 | JGI IMG/M metagenome (IMG submission 39213)
CGGGTTCAGAAATACAAGCCCGATGCCAACGAAGCTCTGCTGAACAAAGCCTATGTCTACGCCATGCAGAAGCATGGGCAGCAGAAGCGGGCGAGCGGCGACCCTTACATCTCGCACCCGCTCGAAGTGGCCGCCATCCTGACCGACATGCATCTCGACGAATCGACGATTGCAGTCGCCCTCCTGCATGACACGATCGAGGATACGACGGCGACGCGCGCCGAGATCGATGAACTCTTCGGCGAGGATATTGGTCGCCTGGTCGAGGGCCTGACGAAGATCAAGAAGCTTGATCTCGTCACCAAGAAGGCCAAGCAGGCGGAGAATCTGCGTAAGCTGTTGCTTGCCATTTCCGATGATGTGCGCGTGCTGCTGGTCAAGCTCGCCGATCGTCTCCACAATATGCGCACCCTCGACCACATGTCGCAGGAAAAGCGCGCGCGCATTTCCGAAGAGACGATGGAAATCTATGCGCCGCTTGCCGGCCGCATGGGCATGCAGGACATGCGCGAGGAGCTGGAGGAACTCTCCTTCCGGCACATGAACCCGGAAGCCTACGAGACCGTCACCAAGCGCCTCGAAGAACTGTCGAAGCGCAACGAAGGTCTGGTCAAGAAGATCGAGGCCGAACTGCGCGATCTGCTGATCGCGAGCGGCTTGACGAGTGCCTATGTCAAGGGCCGGCAGAAGAAGCCTTACTCCGTCTTCCGCAAGATGCAGTCGAAGTCGCTTTCCTTCGAGCAGCTTTCCGATGTCTATGGTTTTCGCATCATCGTCGAGGATATCCCGTCCTGCTATCGCGCGCTCGGCATCGTGCATACGCGCTGGCGCGTCGTGCCCGGCCGCTTCAAGGATTATATCTCGACACCGAAGCAGAACGACTACCGCTCGCTGCACACCACCATCGTCGGCCCGTCGATGCAGCGCATCGAGCTGCAGATCCGCACCAAGCGCATGCATGAGATCGCCGAATTCGGCATTGCCGCCCATACGCTCTATAAGGACGGCGCCACCAATGCCGATGGCGACATCCTGTCGCGCGAAAGCAATGCCTACTCCTGGTTGCGGCACACGATCGAGGCGCTGGCCGAAGGCGACAGCCCGGAGGAGTTCCTCGAGCACACCAAGCTCGAGCTGTTTCAGGATCAGGTCTTCTGTTTCACGCCGAAGGGCAAGCTGATTGCCCTGCCGCGCGGCGCGACGCCGATCGACTTCGCCTATGCCGTCCATACCAATATCGGCGATACGACCGTCGGTGCCAAGATCAACGGCCGTATCATGCCGCTTGTAACCCGCCTCAACAATGGCGACGAAGTGGAGATCATCCGTTCCGGCGTGCAGGTGCCGCCGGCCGCCTGGGAAGAGATCGTCGTCACTGGCAAGGCGCGCGCCGCCATCCGCCGCGCGACACGCATGGCGATCCGCAAGCAATATGCCGGTCTCGGTCACCGCATCCTGGAGCGTACCTTCGACCGTGCCGGCAAGATCTTCTCGCGCGAAGCCATGAAGCCTGCNCTGCACCGCCTCGGCCAGAAGGATGTGGAGGATGCGATCGCAGCTGTCGGTCGCGGCGAAATGTCCTCGCTCGACGTCCTGCGTGCCGTCTATCCCGATCATCAGGACGAGCGCGTCACGGTCAAGCCCGCCGGTGACGAAGGCTGGTTCAACGTCAGAAGCGCCTCGGGCATGATTTTCAAAATCCCCGGCAAGAGCAAGGCGGATCTCGACGGCGAGCGCGCCTCCACCGAGAGCGATCCCGATATCGTGCCGATCCGCGGTCTCTCCGGCAATGTCGACGTCAAGTTCTCGCCGACGGGTGCCGTGCCCGGCGATCGCATTGTCGGCATCATGGAAAAGAACAAGGGCATCACCATCTATCCCATCCAGTCGCCGTCGCTGCAGCGTTTCGATGATCAGCCGGACCGCTGGATTGACGTGCGCTGGGATCTCGACGAGGCCAATAAATCCCGCTTCATGGCCCGCATCATGGTCAACGCGCTGAATGAGCCCGGCACGCTCGCCAAGGTGGCGCAGACGGTGGCAAGCCTGGATGTCAATATTCGCATGCTGAACACGGTGCGTGTGGCCGCCGACTTCACCGAAATGGTGCTGGAAGTGGAGGTCTGGGATCTGCGTCAGCTCAACCAGCTTCTCGCTCAGCTCAAGGACCTGGAATGCATCGCGACGGTCAGGCGTCTCTACGAGTAGGATTTTCTTAAAGTCTTGCCGATCGCGAAATTGCGCTTTGCATATTTTGTGATCATTTAATGGTCGAATTGGCATATTGAAAAGGCAAGACATGCAATTGGCGCATGGCTGTGCTCAGGTTACAGCGGTGGTAATTAACCGTTGCCGCGACTATCTTCAGGTCATCAGAAAATGAAACGAAGATGAGGCAAAGCAATGTTTGAACCGATCAGGAAATTCGCCCGCGCCCTTCGCGCTCCGACCGCTCAGGAACGTGAAATGGCATATCTCAATGGCTCGCATGACCGTATTGATCTTGAATATCGTCAGCGTCAGGTCGATCGCGGTATCTTCCGCAATCGTTAATCCCTGAAATATACTTGAAGTAAGGAAGGGGGCGTTATGCATGACCCACGCCCCTTGGAAGAAAAGAAGAATAGACGGCCTGTTTCTCAAGCGGTTCCATTTGCCGCTCTTGTCATGGCCCTGTGCGCTGCACTAAATACGCGCCATGTTGTTTCGCCGTCGCAAACCCGCGGGATTTAAGGAAAAGCTGCGAGAGCTCGTATGGCCTCGCAAGGGTTTTCTGCGCCCGCCGAAATATCTCATTATGCGCGTCCTGCGCCTGACTGCCTCGCCGCATGCGGTTGCAGTGGGCGTCGCTGCGGGTGTCTTCGTGTCGTGGACACCCTTCATCGGCGTGCATTTCGTCATGGCCTTCGTCATCACCTATCTGCTGTCAGGCAATATGGTGGCGGCAGCGCTTGGCTGCGCGGCCTTCGGCAATCCGCTGACCTACCCCTTCATCTGGGGCATCACCTGGGAAGTTGGTCACCTGCTGCTCAGCCGGCAGGATCAGCTGGCCGGGCAGACGATCAATCTGGCCGAGCTCTTCCACAAGCTGCATTTCACGGAACTGTGGAAGCCGGTGCTGGAACCGATGCTGATCGGTGCGATTCCCGCCGGCTGCAATCACCTCGGTTGCTCTTTATGTCCTGACATTCTACACCGTGAGAGGCTTTCAGGCGCGTCGCCGCGTCCGGCTGATGGAGCGTGCGCGTCACAGGCTCGCCAATCCCGCCGTCGAGATGCCGACCGTCTGAGCCGAGGCAGTGTCATCCTGAAGGGCCTATTCGCATGATCATCGGAATTGGCAGCGACCTCATCGATATCAGACGCGTGGAGAAATCGATCGAACGCTTCGGTGATCGCTTCACGCATCGCTGTTTCACCGAGATCGAGCGCGCCCGCTCAGATCGCCGCGCCAACCGCGCAGAATCCTATGCGAAGCGCTTCGCCGCCAAGGAAGCCTGCTCCAAGGCGCTTGGTACCGGGCTCTCGCAGGGCGTCTTCTGGAAGGATATGGGTGTCGTCAACCTGCCAAGCGGCAAGCCGACGATGCAGTTGACGGGCGGTGCCGCCGACGTTCTCAAGGCCATGATGCCGGCGGGCCACAAGGCCGCCATTCATTTGACAATAACCGATGATTATCCCTTGGCTCAGGCTTTTGTGATCATCGAAGCGCTGCCNGATGCCGTATGATAGCGACCTCTCGTCGCTTTTAGTGCCGTCGTTATTGCCGCCACCGGCCGAAGCCGCTAGAGAGAACATCAGAAAGAAATGCGCCTTGCANGGCGTCTTGAAGGAATAAGACTGCGTGTCCGAAAAAGTCGAAGCCAAGCCGAACGCCCTCTGGGAAAANATCAAGGTCATCATCCAGGCTCTNGTCCTGGCGATGGTTATCAGGACTGTCNTGTTNCAGCCCTTNACCATTCCNTCNGGCTCGATGATGCCGACNNTGCTNGTCGGCGACTATATCTTCGTCAACAANTTTGCTTACGGCTATTCGAAATATTCGCTGCCTTTCTCGCCTGACATTTTCAGCGGCCGTATCTTCGGTTCCGATCCCAAGCGTGGCGATATCGTCGTTTTCCGTTTCCCGCCGAATCCTGACGTCGATTACATCAAGCGTGTCGTCGGCCTGCCGGGCGATCATATCCAGGTCACCGACGGTGTTCTCTACATCAACGGCAAGCCGGTTCCGAAGGTGCCCGATGGGACCTTCAATTCCGACTACAAGCTTGATCCGGGCCAGGACGTGCCGGTGTTCCGCGAGACGCTTGACGATGGCAAGACCTACGACACGCTCGACCAGTCGCCGGTTTCGCGCGCCGACAACACNCGCGAGTTCATTGTTCCGGAAGGCCATTATTTCATGATGGGCGACAACCGTGACAACTCGCTCGACAGCCGCTTCGATGTCGGTTACGTGCCGGCGGAAAACCTTGTCGGTCGTGCCAGCGTCATCTTCTTCTCGCTCGGCAACGACACGTCCTTCCGCGAAATCTGGAAATGGCCGACCAACATGCGCTGGGACCGCCTCTTCAAGGTTGTTGAATGAGCAAGGCGCAGACGCTCTCAGCGGCGGACCGCGCAAAGCTTGAAACCCTGATCGGACATGAATTTGTCGAGAAGGAACGTCTGGACCGCGCGCTGACCCATGCCAGCGCGCGCACCGACAAGGGCAATTACGAGCGGCTTGAATTTCTCGGCGACAGGGTTCTCGGGCTCTGTATCGCCGAGTTGCTGTTCCGGACCTTCGGGACTGCGGCCGAAGGCGAGCTTTCGGTNCGCCTGAACCAGCTTGTCAGTGCCGAAACCTGTGCTGCCGTTGCCGACGAGCTCAATCTNCACCTCTATATCCGCACCGGCGCCGACGTGAAGAAACTCACCGGCAAGCGCATGATGAACGTGCGCGCCGATGTCGTCGAAAGCCTGATCGCAGCCCTCTATCTGGATGGTGGCCTGGAGGTCGCCCGACGCTTCATCCTGCGNTATTGGGAGGGCAGGGCGGTGCGCGCCGATGGCGCNCGCCGCGATGCNAAGACCGAATTACAGGAATGGTCGCACGCCAAATATGGCGTTACACCCGTCTACCGGGTTGAAGAACGCAGCGGACCGGATCATGATCCGCGTTTCAAGGTGACTGTAGAAGTCACTGGTGTTGCACCGGAGACCGGGGTAGAGCGCTCGAAGCGCGCCGCAGAACAGGTCGCCGCTACGAAAATGCTCGAGCGTGAAGGCATTTGGCAGTCGACCTCTGCCGGAAATTGACGGGATCAATGACAGAAGAAAACGAAATGGCAGCCGAAGTCGCTGCTGAAAGCAATCCGACGCATTCCGGCTTCGTCGCCTTGATCGGCCCGACCAATGCNGGCAAGTCGACGCTGGTCAACCGCCTCGTCGGTGCCAAGGTGTCGATCGTCAGCCACAAGGTGCAGACGACNCGNGCCATCGTGCGCGGCATTGCCATTCATGACAATGCNCAGATCGTCTTCATGGANACGCCCGGCATCTTCAAGCCGCGCCGTCGCCTCGATCGCGCGATGGTGACATCCGCCTGGGGCGGCGCCAAGGATGCNGATCTCATCATGCTGCTGATCGACAGCGAGCGCGGTCTGCGCGGCGATGCCGAAGCCATCCTCGAAGGNCTGAAGGATGTTCCGCAGAAGAAGATCCTGGTCCTCAACAAGATCGACCGCGTCAATCGCGAGTTGCTTCTCGCACTTGCCGCCACAGCAAACCAGACGGTCGAATTCGAGCAGACCTTCATGATCTCGGCAGAGAACGGTTCCGGCTGCGACGACGTGATGGATTATCTGGCGAAAACCCTGCCGGAAGGTCCGTGGTACTATCCGGAAGATCAGATTTCCGATCTGCCCATGCGCCAGCTCGCCGCCGAAATCACCCGTGAGAAGCTGTTCCTGCGCCTGCACCAGGAGCTTCCCTATTCCTCGCATGTCGAGACGGAGAAATGGGAGGAGCGCAAGGATGGCTCCGTGCGCATCGAGCAGGTCATCTATGTCGAGCGTGACAGCCAGAAGAAGATCGCGCTCGGCAAGGGCGGCGAGACAATCAAGGCNATCTCNTCNGCCTCGCGCCGCGAGCTATCTGAAATCCTTGAGCAGCCTGTCCATCTCTTCCTGTTCGTCAAGGTGCGCGAAAACTGGGGTGACGATCCCGAACGCTTCCGCGAGATGGGTCTCGAATTCCCGCGCTAACGCATGTCGCGCAAAAGTGTGTCGCGGTTTTGCGACAAAGGAATTTGAAAAACCAAAAGCTGAAGGGTGACAAGAAAACTGGCTGCTGCGCTCCAGCCTCTTGTTTCCGCATGAAAATCTCTGCCTGTTCCCGGGAACAAATCGGCCTGTTTGCGCATTGATGTGCGAACGGCGCTGCACCCTGCAGCGCCGGTTTTCTCGACAGCAGGGGCACGATGGCGACGGCAAAACCTACCCATTCCTTCAAGACGCCCTGCGAGCAGTGTCCGCTGCGGCCACTGCCGCATTTCCGGGAATTCAGCCGGGACGAGCTCGACTTCGTGTCGAGATTCAAAAGGGGCGAACTGGCCGTCGATGCCGGTGCGACCATTCTCGTCGAAGGTGCCCATAGCGCCCATCTCTTTACGGTGCTCTCGGGCTGGGGCTTCCGCTACAAGATGCTGGAGGACGGCCGCCGGCAGATCCTGAACTACATCGTGCCGGGCGACCTGATCGGCTTGCAGGGGACAATCATGGGCGAGATGCAGCATTCCGTGGAGGCCCTGTCGCCCGTAACGCTCTGTGTCTTCGAGCGCGACAAGCTGATGACGCTTTATAACAAGCACGCTTCGCTTGCCTTCGATATTACCTGGATCGCGGCGCAGGAGGAGCGCATTCTCGATGAGCACCTGCTCAGCATCGGTCGTCGTACCGCGCTTGAAAGAGCTGCCTATCTCATCGCCTTCCTGTTTGAGCGCGCAAGGAAGCTCAGCCTTTTCAATGGCCGCAACGTCATCCCGATCACCCAGCAGCATATTGCCGATACACTTGGTCTTTCGATCGTTCACACCAACAAGACGTTGAAGAAACTTGCAGGGCGCAACCTGATCCGCTGGCAGGAGCGCGGCTGCGACGTGCTGGACGGAGAGGGATTGATGCGGGTTGCCGGATGGGAGGGTCTGCGTGAAGGAAAGCGTCCCTTTATCTGAGGCATGTCGCGCAAAACTGTCCGGCCGTTTTTCGATGACGATACGCGTCAGCAAGGACTTGAAGCGTCGCAATCGGATCTGAAAGATTAAGACGCGTGCTAGAATCTTTCCGGGCCGGATTGGTCAGCCTTAATGTCTTTTTTAAATGCAAATTCGTGCCGGGAAAAATAGAGTTGTGTCATCTTTCCTCCGATTTTCGTTTTTATCGACCGGAGGCAAAAATGTGGCTATTCAGTTGAGGTGGGCAACCATCGTCAACGGTCCAGGCGAGAAACCGACGGAATGATGTTTGCAAAAAGGCAGAAGCGCTGCGATGTTTGTGCTTCACGAGAGGCATGGAGATCATGAGCGAAAGAACCCGCGTTCTGGTCCTGGAAGACAGTCTGATCATCGCCATGGAGGCGGAGGATATCCTGCGTCTCGTTGGTGCGGATACGATCGATATTGCCAATAGCCTCGATCAGGCCAGGGACGCGATCCAGGTCGCAGATTACGATTTCGCACTTCTCGACGTGAATCTCGGAGAGGCGATGAGCTTCGATTTCGCGCGTGATCTGTCGCTCGCCAATATTCCGTTCGGTTTTGTCAGCGGCTATTCCGATACGCAGGATTTCCCGACTGATCTTCAGGACGTGCCCCTTCTCGTCAAGCCTTTCGACGAGAACGCGATGCGCGATTTCCTCCAGAAGCTTTTCCCGACATCGGCCGAATGACACAGCCCTAGCCTTGCTCTAGAATGAATCGGCAGGCTGAAGGACGGTTTTCCGATGCAATGGCAGGACCAGGCGATCATTCTTGGCGTCAAGCGCCACGGCGAGACGAGCGTCATCGCCGAGGTGATGACGCGCGAGCGTGGCCGCCATCTCGGTCTCGTCCGCTCCGGACGTTCGCGCACCATGCAGCCGGTGCTGCAGCCCGGCAATGAGGTGGAAGTCACCTGGCGTGCGAGGCTGGATGAACATCTCGGTGAATTCCGCCTTGAGCCGGTGAAGCTGCGCGCCGCGCGGCTGATGGAGACGGCGACCGCCGTCTATGGCGTGCAGGCCATGGGCGCTTTGCTGCGCCTGCTCCCCGAACGCGACCCGCATCCGCATCTCTTCGAGGCGCTCGAAGTCATCCTCGACCATCTCCACAATCCCGCCGATGCGGGGGAGCTTTTCGTGCGCTTCGAGCTTGCAGTGCTGAACGATCTCGGCTTCGGGCTCGACCTGACGGAATGCGCCGCAACTGGCAATCGCACTGATCTTGCCTATGTCTCGCCGAAATCCGGCCGTGCCGTCAGCCGCGATGCCGGCGAGCCATGGGCCGACAAGATGCTGCTTTTACCGGCTTTCCTGAGTGTGCAGGAAAACCACGCGGCCGATTTCGACAGCCTTGTAGCGGCATTCCGTCTGACTGGATTCTTTCTGCATCGCCACGTCTATGAACCGCGTGGTCTGGAGGCTTCGGCAGCCCGTGAAGGCTTCGTTCAGGCGGCACTCAAGGCGCTGAATCCGGCTTCCCGGACGCTTTCGCGGCCGGATGAGCTTTCTGCCTGAACGGTTTTTCATACCTGCAAAACAGTCTTCAGTTTTGGCGGTTTACCCCCGTATGCCGCACCCCTATCTCTCGTTCGATAGGGAAAGCTTCTAAGCGCTCAAGGAGGAAGCCATGCTGACCAAGCCCGATACATCGACCACCATAACGCTCTCGAACGGGCAGGAGATTCCTCGCCTCGGCATGGGCTGCTGGGCGATCGGCGGTCCGTTCTTCGCGGGCGATACGCCGCTCGGCTGGGGCGAGGTGGATGACAATGAATCCATCGCTGCGATCAACCGCGCGATCGACCTTGGCATTCGCTTCTTCGATACAGCCTCGAATTACGGCGCCGGCCATTCGGAAGAGGTTCTGGGACAGGCGATCGGCAATCGCGCCGATATCGTCATCGCCACCAAGTTCGGTTTTGCCACCAATCCGGAAACGAAGCAGGCGACCGGCGCTTTTGCCGATCCTGTCTTCATCCGCCAGTCCGTCGAGACGTCGCTCCGCCGGCTGAAGCGGGAGCGTCTCGATCTCCTGCAGTTCCATCTCAACGATTTTGCACTGGATCAGTCCGACGCGGTCTTCGATACGCTGCAGGCCCTGCGGGAAGAGGGCAAGATCGATGCCTTCGGCTGGAGCACGGATTTTCCCGATCGCGCCGCCCGTCATGTTCACCGCCCCGGCTTCGTTTCGATCCAGCATACGATGAACGTCTTCGAGCCGGTGCCTCGGATGATCGATGTGATCGAAAAGAACGGTCTCATCTCCATCAATCGCGGGCCGCTTGCCATGGGCCTGCTGACAGGCAAATTCACGCCGGACAAGGCTGTCGGCGCCAAGGACGTGCGCGGTGCAGCACTCGAATGGATGGTCTATTTCAAGGACGGCCGCATCGCGCCGGAATTTGCCGCAAGGCTCGATGCCGTACGCAGCCTGCTCACATCCGATGGACGCACGCTGACGCAGGGCGCGCTCGCCTGGCTCTGGGCGCGCTCGCCGCGCACCTTGCCCATTCCCGGTTTCCGGACCGTAGCCCAGGTCGAGGAAAATGCCGGCGCACTGGAAAAGGGCCCGCTGCCGGCCGATGTGATGGCGGAGATCGACGCGGCGCTGGCCCGCGTCTGAGGCTGCAAAGCATGTCGCGCAAAAGTGTGGAGCGGTTTTGCGAGGACGACATGCGTAAAAACAGAGACCTGAAGCGTGACACGCGAATCCCGGGGATCGCGGCGCGCTTTAGGCTCGGGCGCGCACCTTGAAGGTCCAGCCTTCCGGCCGTGCCTCGATGATCTTCACCTCATCGCCGATCGCAACCCTGCCGGTGCCGCGTGGCGTCACGTTCCAGCCGAAAAGCGGGCCGGGGACCCGCCGGTCACCCGACATGCGGATCCGGCCCATGGCAGGCATGGGGTTCGCCACCTCGCGCGAACCTGTCAACTGGTCCTGCGTGGTCATGATGCAGCGGGCGCAGGGCTTGACGAGGTCGAAGCGGATGCCGGCGATCTCTATCGCAGCCCAGCGGTCCTCCGCCCAGGCCTCATCCGTGTCGATGACGATATTCGGCCGGAAACGCTCCATGCCGACGTCGCCTTCGGCGTGGGCCGCGAGATCCGCGTTGAGCGCCTTCAGCGATCCCGTTGTCGTCACCAGGATCTGGTAGCCGTCCGAAAAGGTCACCGGCGTGCCTTCGCCTGCCCACTCGGCATTTGCCGTTCGTCTGGCGGCACTGTCGAAGAAGACGAGTTTCACCTCACGGCCGAGCCATTCCGAAAGCTTGCCGTTGCTGTCGTCGTCGGCAACGGCAGCGCTGACGGCCGATTTCCAGACCGTGACATCGAGCCGCCGCTCCGGATGCGGCGGCGGTACTGCGATATCAGCTTTGCCCTGCATCAGCAGCCGAAAGGCGCCGGTCTCCGGTCGTACGTCGATCCGGGCGAGGGCCGGAAGCTCGCGCTGCGTGATGAATTGCCCGTCCGCGTCCGTCACCATGGCGCGCCGATCGCCGGGCAGGCCATAAGCATCGATCTCCGTGGAGGGCAGGGCAATGCCCCGGGCGCTCTTGAGCGGGTAGATGAAGAGATCGCTGACACGCATCATAGGCTCCTAGATTTCATCCATAAATGCCGCGAGAAAGTCGCGCAGGCTCCTGTCGCGGGCGGCTGCCAGTTCGCGGCCGGTCCGGGTCTGGAAACCATCCGCCAGTTTGAACAGCTTCGTCTGGAAATGGTCAATCGCATAACGCTTGTCATCAAGCGGGCGGTCGCCGGCCGCGGGGTCGAAGGGATCGTAGAGGCCAGATCCAAGCCGCCCAGCTATATAAAAGCAGCGCGCCGCGCCCACCATGCCGATCGCATCGAGCCTGTCCGCGTCCTGCAGGATTTTTGCCTCCAGTGTTTCCGGCGGAACGTTCGCCGAGAAACTGTGCGCGGTGACCGCATGAGCGACATCGGCGATATCGTCGTCGCTCCAGCCAAGCTCTCTCAAGATCCGCGACGCTTTGTCCGCAGCAAGCGCTGATGCCTGGGCGCGCAGAGGCGAATTCTTCTCGACGGCGACGCAATCATGCAGCAGCACGGCAGCGGCCAGCACGTGGCCCTTGCCGCCTTCCGCGGCATGGATGCGCATGGCATTGCGGAAGACACGCAGGATATGAGCGAGGTCGTGGGATCCGTCGTCACCCTCGGTCGCATGCGGGATGAGCTCCGCAGCCAGGGACTCATGGGAAGAAAAGGCTTCAGCCTTGAACATCGTCGTCACCGGTTTTCAAAGGATTTGTATCCCATCGATAACGGCTTGGCCGGCGAGTCGCAACGTGCCGAAATCAACGCCGGAGTTTGACGAGCGGCGTAACGCTGTCCGTCTTTTTCGGCGGCATGCAAAGCATGAAGGCGACGTCGCTGAAGGGTTTTGGGGGGCTTATGTAATAGCCCTGGATCTCGTCGCATGCCTCGCGTTCGAGCAGCGCCATCTGCTCTGCCGTTTCCACGCCCTCTACGGTGACGCGCATGCCGAGCGCATCGCCGAGCAGGATGATCGCGCGCATGATCGCATGCGCTTCCCTATGATCCACAATGTCGTTCACGAAGGACTTGTCGATCTTGATCTTGTCGAAGGGGAAGCTTGAGAGGTAGCTCAGCGACGAATAGCCGGTTCCAAAATCGTCCATGGAAATGCGGATGCCGCGCTCCTTGAGCGCATGCAGGACCGGCAACACCTCATCGCGATTTTCCATCAGCACGCTCTCGGTGATCTCCAGTTCGAGGCGCGAAGGCGAAAGTCCTGCCGCCGCCAGCGCCTCGCCGACATCTTTCGGCAGATCGCTGCTGCTGAACTGGATGGCCGAGACATTGACGGCAATCTTGATATCCTCGGGCCATTGCGCTGCATCGTTGCAGGCCTGGCGCAAAACCCAGCGGCCGATATCGACGACGAGGCCGACCTCTTCGGCAAGCGGAATGAATTCCATCGGTGAGACGCGGCCGCGCACCGGATGATTCCAGCGGATCAGCGCCTCGAAGCCGCTAATGCGATGCTGCGCCAGGTCGTAGAGAGGCTGGTAGTGAAGCTCGAATTGCTCGTTCTGCACGGCGGCACGCAAATCGGCCTCCAGCGCATGGCGGGCCTGTATCTTCTCGTCCATCTCGCCGGTGAAGAAACGTTCGCGCCTGCGTCCGTCGGCCTTGGCGTGGGAAAGAGCGACCGCCGCGTTGCGCAGCAGCTTGTCGGTCTCGACAGCATCGTCAGGGGCTATCGAAATGCCCATGGAAACGCTGAGTTCCACCTGCTTCTCGCCGCGGAAGAAGGGTTCGCTGAGCTCGCGACGGATCTGGTCGGCAAGCGCGGTGACGTTCCACGGCTGTTGGCGGCCAGTCTGCAGGATCGCGAATTCGTCCGAGCCGAGACGGGCAAGGATATTCTCCGAGCCTGCCGAGGCGCGGATGCGCTCTGCCACCTGTTGCAGGATCTTGTCGCCGGCGGAAACACCAAGCGTGTTGTTGATCGACTTGAACCGGTCGAGATTGAGATGCACGAGCGCGATCTGCTCGTCCGGCCTGCGATCGGAAAGGGCTGCATCGATCTGCTCGCGGAAGCGAATGCGGTTCGGCAGGCCGGTCAGCGGATCGTGATGGGCGAGGTAGGTGATGCGTTCTGCCGCCTTGCGGTCTTCGGTAATGTCGGCATGAATGGCGATATTACTGCCATCGGCAAGGATGGTGACGACGCTCTGGATGATGCGGCCGTCATCCATCCGCCATTCGCGCCTGCGGATGCGCCCCGCCTTCGAAGAGGCCTCCTGACCTTCCCTCCTGCCGCGGGTCCTGGCATGGGCCTGCTCCGTACCGCGTGTCTTGCGCATCAGGTCGGCAATCGCCGTACCGGGCATGACATCGTCATCGGCAAAGCCGAAGAGCTGGCGAAAACGCAGGTTGGAAAGGGTCAGCCGCTGGTCCGCACCGAACACACTGAGGCCGAGCGGCAGGTTGTTCAGGACGATTTCGAAGAGCTCGCGCTGTTCTGCAAGTGCCTGCCTGGTGAAACCGACCGTGGTCCGCAATTCGCGGTTTTCTGCGAGCAGCGTCTCGGCGCTGCGCTCGATTTCGCTATAGTCGCTCTCATGGCCACGATAGGTCGCGATGACGAGATCCATCAGATGCTCTGCATCGATCGATCCGTCCTCATCGACGGCCTGCGTGCACTGTTGCCAGAAAAGCGTCTCGGCTTTCATGCGCATAAACCCCCTTGCGGGACGGTTGCGATGGAAGCATGGCAAAAGGCGAAGGCGTCTTCGATTGGCAATAGGTGCCAGATCGCGCCGAGCATAAAAAAGACCTTCCTAAAATGAATGCAAGAATCACTTTTTTTAAGTAGCAAGTAGCCGCTTCCAGCAACTCGCACGCGGCATCTTCTACCGCTCCGATTAATAATCGGTTGCAACCAGGCGACGCTTTATCGCTAGCCGGCAATTTGTTTGTATCTCGCAAACTACTGAAATACTGAGGAAACCTGGTTTCCAAGGGTAATTGGNAAGTGCCGTGGGAATGGGNGGTTACACTTTGTCAACTATGGTTAATCGGGAGTTAACAGCTTATTGACCGAAGCCGCAAATCAGTTTAGTCACCAGATCAGCCTTTGATATTTTCCACCCGTGTACTGCGTACAGACTCTCACCGGAAGAAGCGGTGAACGGAGGTTTGTATGACTACTCTTTCATCAGTTTCAGACATCTCTTATGCATATTTGGCAACGCTCTCGCGGCTTGATGCCAATGGCGACGGCGTCTTGAGCCGCACTGAACGCGCGGCAGATCAGAAGCCTGGCATCATCAGGGAATTCCTCGAAGAGGATGATTCCGGCAATTCGCAGCCGAAATATCCGAGCAGCCTCGTCGCGCTCATGATGGACTACGGCGACAACGGCTCGGGCGTCCCCTATGCGCTGCAGCAGGTTGCCCCCAATGCCGACGACCAGGCGACACAGATCTATCGCAATACCTATGGCGAGTTCGATTTCGGTGTCGCCGCCTGAGCCTTGATCATTGGCGGTCGCAGTTGAGCCGGCCGCGCGCCGGCTTTTTCTTGCCTTTTAGGCGGGCAGGAACACCTTCCCTTTGTGAGCGTTGGGGCATAGTGCCCAAAACGGAAGGAAACCCGATGAAAATCATAGGCATCATCGCTGGCCTCGGTCTACTTGCAGCGGCGTCGCAGGGCCTTGCCCAGGACAAACAGACGGCGACGGCAAATTTTATCGGCCCTGATGGCAAGGAGTCCGGCCGTGCCACGCTGACTGCTGCGGCCAATGGCGGCGTTTTCATCGAGGCGGAAATCTCCGGCTTGCCAGCCAACAAGTGGGTCGGTTTCCACATCCATGAGACAGGCCGCTGCGATGCCGCAACGCATCATCAATCAGCCGGGGGCCATTTCAATCCGACCAAGGCAGAGCACGGTTTCCTGGCCGCCAAGGGACCGCATGCCGGAGATATGCCGAACCAGTATGTCGGCCAGGACGGCATATTGCGCGCACAGGTCTTCGACACGATGATCACGCTCGACGGCAAGGAAGATGGGGTGCGTGGCCGCGCGCTGATGGTGCATGCCGATTCCGATGATTATCGAACCCAGCCTACGGGCGGCGCCGGCGACAGGATCGCCTGCGGGGTGATCAAATAAGTTATGGCTGCGTCTGGGGGGATGCCTTCGGCGTCCTCTTGCGGGCCGAAACCCTGACCTGCGTTTCCTCTGGTGCCGGTTCGGGAAGGGNAGCGCTCGAAGCCTCTACCGGAGCGTCGCCAGCCTCGCCCTTCTTGTCGAAGGCAAGCTTGACGCGCTTGATCATGTCGCGACTGAGGTCCCACCAGTCCCCAGTCGATGCCCAGTAGCGCAACGTCACGCTGACCGCACTGTCGCTGAGACTATCGATGAAGACGCTCGGCGCCGGCGTCTTGAGGACGCGCTTGTCTGCGATTGCAAGCTTCATCAGCGTCTCCATGACGAGATCGAGATCCTCCTGATGGGTAACGTTGATCTTCACCTCGTTCTGCCGCGTCGGCTGGCGGCTGTAATTGGTGATCGGCGTATTCCAGAGCGTTGAATTCGGCGCCAGCCGGTAGAGACCGTCTCCCGTCCTCAGTTCCGTGGCAAACAGGCCGATCTCGAGAACCGTTCCCGAGACACTGCTTGTCTCAATATATTCCCCGACGCGCAGCGGACGAAGCACCAGCAGCATGATGCCAGCCGCGATATTCTGCAGCGTGCCCTGCAGCGCCAGGCCGACGGCAAGGCCGGCGGCGCCGAGAGTGGCGATAATCGATGCCGTCTGCACGCCGAACTGCGCGAGGACGGTGACAAAGACCAGCACCAGCAACGCGTAGCGCACGACATTGGTGAAGAAACGGGCGAGCGTCTCGTCGATGCCGCGCACGCGCGAGATGCCCTCGTATGCCCAGCGGCTGATGAGGCTCGCCGCCACCCACCCGACGATGAGCAGGATGATCGCCCCGAGGATGGAGAAGGAATATTGTACGGCAAGCGCGCTCGCCTGATCGAGTGCCGAGCGGGTTGCGATGATAAGGTCGGTGGCCTGTTGTTCCATCGGGTGCTCCTCGAATGCTTCGTCGAGGGCTAGATGGAGCAGGGGCGATGTGCGTCAACCGTTCGAATTGTCCCTGACGGGCAATACGAAGGGTGCGTTGCCGTCGGCCTCGGCACCACGGCCAATGGCCTTCACGGCATCGACGAGCCGGCCGCGCCGGCCAAGCAGCGCATCGCCGATTTCGACGATTCGAGCATTCGGCGTCGCTTGGGGCGAGACGGTTCGCAGCCGCCGCGCAAGCGCCATATCCTCCTGCTCCGGCGCGAGCGAGAGAGCCGCTATCAGCGCCGCGGCTGGCGAGCGCGATACACCCATCCAGCAATGAACAAGCAACGGTGCTTCCTGCTGCCAGCCGGCAGCAAAATCGATGATCGCACGCACGTGCTTTTCGTCGGGCGCCACGAGATCGCCCGTGCCCTTGAAGGCAATATCGTTCATATTGAGCAGCAGATGTCGGTCGGCCTGGATGACGCCCGGCCGGTGAAAGGCCTGTTCCTTCGCCATCAGGCTGATCATCTCGCGCGCCTTGTGCCGTACGGCCATTTCGCCGATACGTGCCAGGGGAGAAACCACGATCACGGTCACGCGCCGACACTCCGCTTCGCCTCGATCTCGGCGAAACGCTCGCAGAAGAGCCGCTGCGCTTCGAGCGCCGGGACGGGATCGATCAAGAGCATGTCTCGCGTGATGCCGCGCGGCTGGCCGAAGAATTTCTGCGCTTCGGCCGGCGTGAAGCCGGCAAGGACAGTCGCCTCGAAATAGGCGGCAATCGTATCGGCCTTCTTGATCTTGTCCTTGAGCTCACGGGAGGCGTGCGGCGGCAGACCGAAGCGCAAGTGTACAGCCGCCTCGAGCCGCTTCTCGACGGTCTTGTATCCGCCGCCGACGACAGCCTTGAAGGGAGAGATCATATCGCCGATCACATATTCGGGTGCATCATGCAGCAGCGCCATCAGGCAATCGCCGGGTGTTGCCTCGTTGAAATGCCGGAAGATGAACTCGACGACCAGGCAGTGCTGGGCAACAGAAAAAGCATGGTCGCCCGACGTCTGGCCGTTCCAGCGGGCGACACGGGCAAGTCCGTGGGCGATATCGCTCAACTCGACATCGAGCGGCGAGGGATCGAGCAGATCGAGCCGCCGCCCGGAGAGCATGCGTTGCCAGGCACGCGGAGCCTTCGCAGTCGTCACGCGCTGGCCTCGTCGGAGGAGGTCGGAAAGCTGAGCCCGGACCAGGTAGGCAGGCTGAGTGTCACGGAGACATCGCCGGCAAGCAGCGGCGTGCCGGATGCCATGGCTTCGCCGGCGCGGTCGATTCGCACGATCGCCAGTCCGCTCGTTCCCTCGACGGAACCGAGTGTGCCGACCGGCTTGCCATTCGCGGTGATTTCGGTGCCGCTGGCAGGCAGTGCGGCACCTGCCGAAACAGTCACGACACGGCGCCGCGCCGTACCGCGATGGTGCATGCGCGACACCACTTCCTGCCCGACATAGCAGCCCTTCTTGAAGGAGAGGCCGCCGTTGAAGTCCATCAGTACGTCATGCGGGAAGGCGTCCTGCAGAGCGTAATCCGGACCTGACGTGACGATGCCGTTCTCTATTCGCAGCGCGTCGTAGAGCGCCGCGTCATCGTTGCCATGATGACCGGCACGACGCAGAACGATGACGTTGGCCTTGGCAAAGCGGCTATCCCCAACGCCATCGTTGGCATCCTCGCCCCAGGAAACGGTCACACCGTCTTCGGCAACTGGCGTCAGTGTCACTGGCGCACGAAGGCGATACATGGTCAGCCGCTTCAACAGGGCTTCCCGCTGGGTCGCATCCGTTTCGATGATGAAACCGTCGCCGTCGCGCCAGATCATGAAGTCGAACAGGATCTTGCCTTGCGGCGTCAGCAATGCGCCGGGCCGCGCCTCGTCCGCGCCGAGCGAAACGATGTCGGTGGTGATCAGATTCTGCAGGAAGGACTCTGCTTCCGCACCGCCGATGGCGATGAGCGAGCGGTCTTTCAGGAATACGGCTGGCATGGCGGAACCTGTCGCGTTGGTGATCGACCAGAGGTAAGTCTTTGAAGCGGAGGGTGCAAGCGCTCGACACATCGGCCTGAAAATCGGAACTGATTTTCGAGAGGGCTGATGCGTAGATTCATGGGCTTAGTGCGTCGGAATCGACGCCCAGATCTCTGGCCTCAGTCGCCGGCCGTGAAGAACTTCCATTTGCCGTCCGGCGCGATGCCGACGCGATAGAAGTTATAGCCGCCGAATTCCTGCATGTCAGAGAGATCGCCTGCGGTGACGATGCGCAGCAATTCTACGCGTTCCGGCGGCGTCAGCGTTTTCAGGTCTTTCTCGGCAAAATAGGGCCAGACATACATCTCCTCAGGCGTGCCCTGGCCGACATGTACGAAGCCGGTCGAGATGACGTCGAGCATGATGGCCAGAATTTCGTCGCCATCCGGGTCGCCGGAGAGATCCTTCAGTGTGCCGATCGGATCGTCAGTGGGTTCGCCGACCGTTACCTGTGTCTGGTCGGCACCGGTCCCCATCAGCGGACGCAGGCGTTCCAGATCGCCTGATGCGGCTGCCTCGACGATCTGNTCGCGCATCTTGCGCACCGGTTCCGGTGCCTTGNTGATGTCGTAGATCACTTCGACGGGCTTGGAAGCGTCGGACGCGCCCGGCGTCTTGTCGACGCTCTGGCCGCTGTCTTTGTTGACGAGCGGATCGGGCTGGGGAATGCCGGGCGAACCGGTCTGTGGTGCAGCCGGCTGCTGTGGGCTCTGCTGCGCCGTAGCGGGCGCATCGGGTTGGCCCGGGATCTTCTGAAGTTCGGAAAGTGCGTAGGCGGAAGAGGCGGACAGCATGCTGCCTGCGGCAATGCCGACGGCGAGCAGGACCGGCGCGAGCGGAATTCGCGAGGAAATATCTTTACCGGTACGCATGAAACTCTCTGTATTGCCCTTATTGCAGGGTCCTGTTGGTGGAAAACTCACCTGCCAGCATGCGGTCACGCAGCGAGTCCAGCAAGGCCTCGGCGCTACCTTCTCCATGCAATCTGATCGTCTCGCGCAGTGCATGTGCAATTGCAGCATCGGCAATGATTTCAGGCTCGATGCCGTCGGCCATGCCGTCGGCCCAAGCCTCGTTCTGGTATTCCAGAGCCGCCTGCATCTTTTCGTGGACGATCATGTCGTCGATGTCGTTGAGGCTTGGTTCCAT
>JGI25152J39213_1000648_pt1 | contig 18401 bp, 20 predicted proteins | sample AraplaMF_Col_mMS_FD_39213 | JGI IMG/M metagenome (IMG submission 39213)
AGGCCGCATTCGAGGCCGATATCGACGTTCCAGTTTTCGTAGGCGCCGATCCAGGCAGCCTGCTTCATGTCGCCCTTGCGGATCATCGGACCGGCTTCCATAGAAGTGTGGATCTCGTCGCCGGTGCGATCGAGGAAACCCGTGTTGATGAAGACGACGCGTTCGCGGGCAGCGCGGATGCATTCCTTGAGATTGACCGTGGTACGGCGCTCCTCGTCCATGATGCCCATCTTGATGGTGTTGCGCGCCATGCCGAGGGCATCTTCAACGCGCGAGAAGATCTCAACGGCGAAGGCGACCTCTTCTGGACCATGCATCTTCGGCTTGACGACATACATTGAGCCGGCGCGCGAATTCTTGCGGCGTCCGGAGGAGCCGACATCGTAAAGCGCAATCAAGCCGGTGATCATGGCATCCATGATGCCTTCCGGCACCTCGTTGCCATCCCGATCGACGATCGCCGGGTTGGTCATGAGGTGGCCGACATTGCGCACCAGCATCAGCGAGCGGCGATGCAGCTCGAAGGTCGCACCGCCGGGCGCTGTATAAGCGATATCAGGATTGAGCCTGCGGGTGAAAGTGGAGCTGCCCTTCGTCACTTCCTCCTGCAGGTCACCCTTCATGAGGCCCAGCCAGTTGCGGTAGACGGTGACCTTGTCCTCGGCATCAACAGCAGCAACGGAATCTTCGCAATCCATGATCGTGGTGATCGCCGATTCAAGCCAGACATCGGAAATATGGGCCGGATCGGTCTTGCCGATCGGGGTCGACGCATCGAGCACGATTTCGATGTGAATGCCGTTATTCTTGAAAAGAATATGGGTCGGCGCGTTCGCATCGCCGCGATAGCCGGCGAAATGCTCGGCATTCTTGAGCGCGAGAGCCATGCCGTTGGTGGCGGCGATAACGAGAGCACCATTCTTCACGGCGAAAGAGCCGGCATTCTTCCAGGAGTTGCCTTCAAGCGGAACCGCGGAATCGAGAAAATCACGTGCCCAGGCGATAACTTTCTCACCACGCTCGGGATTGTATCCCTTGCCCTTTCCGGCGCCGTCCGTTTCCGGGATAGCGTCGGTGCCATAGAGCGCGTCATAGAGCGATCCCCAGCGGGCGTTGGCGGCATTCAGGGCGTAACGGGCATTCATGACGGGAACGACGAGCTGGGGGCCGGCAATGGAGGCGATCTCGGCATCGACATTGGCGGTCGAAACCTGAAAATCCGGCCCTTCGGGCAGGAGATAGCCGATCTCCTTCAGGTAGGACTGATAGGCGTCCATATCCGTCGGTGCGCCGTTCTGGCGATACCAATCGTCAATCTTTGCCTGCAGCTGATCGCGCNTCAAAAGCAGTGCGCGATTCTTCGGCGCCAGATCATGCACGATCGNCGAGAAATCGGCGAAAAACTTGTCCGCATCGANTGCGAGGCCCGGCAACGCTTCCTTCACGAGGAAATCATGAAGGACGGCTTCGATGAAGAGACCATTCTTTTCAATGCGGCTCATGCGGTGTCTCCCTTGCAGTGGCAGCTTTTTCATGCTGCCACTTTGCCCGGCTTTCATTCANAGTCAATTCAGCAACAATTCGAAAGATTTATGCAGGCTTGGAAACAGTCCGGCGGGTCACNCGCATCGGAAGGCCGTTTTGNGGCTGCGTCGTCAGTTTCTGCACCGGCCAGGGATTCGTCTGATCGGTCGAATCGAACCGATAGCGATGCATCAGCACAGCCAATGCGATCACCGCTTCCTGAAGCGCGAATGTCGCGCCGATGCAGACGCGCGGACCGGCACCGAAGGGCAGAAACTGGAAGCGGCCGACGGAGGCGCGGTTTTCGGGCAGGAAACGTTCCGGCATATAGGCGCGGGGCCGGTCCCAATGGAGCTCATGGCGATGTAATGTCCAGGGCATGACGAGCACAGTAAAACCAGCCGCGATCTCGACCCGCTCGCCCTTGGGGCTGGTCCAGGAATCATCGGCAATAGCCGCGCGATTGATCGACGGTGCCGGCGGATAAAGGCGGAGTGCCTCTTCGAAGGCGGCGCGGGTCTGCGGCATCAGATCCGGCCATTCGACCGGGTCTGCGCCTGAAGCGAGGATCCTGTCGATCTCTTCTTCCATCGCCTCGCGGATATGCGGGCTNTTCGATACGCAATAGAGCGTCCAGGCGAGCGCGCGGGCTGTGGTCTCGTGGCCCGCACCGATNAAGGTCAGGATATTNTCCTCGATCTCCTCCTTTGTGAGACCATCAGGACCGGCCTGCTCCAGCAGCAGGGTCAGGAAATCGTTCGGCGCGGTGCTGCGATCTGCCTTCATCTTGGCAAGCCGCATATCCATGGTGTTGCGCACGATCGCCCGGAATTTCTCCAGCACCTTCTGGCCGCCGATACGTGTCACACGTGGAACCCAGGACGGCGCCCGCAGCAGATCCATCGGATCGACGCGGCCCATGCGATGCAGCAGCTCATTGACATCATCGGCGAAGTGGCCGCTCGATGTGACGATCTCACCGGAAAACAACGTGTCTGCGAGAATGGCGAAAGTCAGCTCCGTCATGTCGGTGCTGATATCGAAAATCGTGCCGTCTTCGTCGACATCGGCATATTTGCGGACGTATTCTTCCGACTGGCGCAGCATCTGGCTGGCAAAGCCCTTGGCATGGCGGGGCGTGAAAACAGGGGCGACAGCCTTGCGCGAGCGTTTCCAAACCGAACCTTCGGCGGTTAGAAGTCCGTCGCGCAGGATCGGGCGCAGCACAAGCTGGCGGACGTCGGACATGCGGTAATTATTGGCATTGTCGACCAGCACATGCTTGATCAGCCCGGGATCGTTGGCGATCAGCGTTCGCTGCCCGAAGAAATTGGTGTAGATCCAGGGTAGCGTATACGAGGGCTCGCCCCAAAGTTCGAGCGGGTTGCGGAAGATCGTCCTGATGATTTCGAGCCGCGACGGCGGCACGGTGCGCGGCAGCGGTGCCGGCGGTACGAAGGGGTCCGGACGCATGTCCATCAGCATAGCCTTTCCCGGGAGATATCGTCTTCCCGGCAGGCCTGAAGTTAGAGCAGGCCCTTGAGCTGGTCCAGTTTGTCGTTGATCAGCCAGCCGTAATAATTCTCTTCCGGCCAGACTGTCGTGCCGGAAGCGCGATTCTTGGCGGCGATCGCTGCGGCGCGCTGGCGCGAATTGCCGACATTATAAAGGGTCGCGGTGAGACCCGGATTGCCGGAAATATCCATGCCGGCGATCTCCTTATAGTCGTCGATCGACCGGCGGATCGAGGCGGCGACAAAGGCGAGCGAGATATCGGGGTCCATGATGGCCTTGTAGACCGATCCGGCGTTCTTCTCATCCAGCTTGGGATATCCCGATACGCGCGATACCAGATCCGACAACATGAGCGCCGTCAGCGGATTGACCTGACCAAGACCGAAGGTCTGACCGGCATAGAAGGGCTGAAAGAAGACAGCGCTGAAGCGATTGTTTGGAAAGCTCTTGCCACCCACGGTCTTGCCGCGGAAATCGCTTTCCCAAACGTCCTCGCGGCAACTCCAGAGCGTGTAGGAATCGCTCTTACCGTTGCAGGCGGCAAATTGCGGCCGGTCGACGAAATCATCGACAGTCTCGCCATCATAGGCAAAACGGAAGCTCTGACCGGCATAGGACGCGGCCTTCACATAGTAGGACTGCAGGCGGTCATAGGCATCGACATTATAAGTATGTTCGCCGACGATCGCGCCGATCACATGAATGGGATTGATACCATAGGCATTCGAAACCTTCTTGATCTTGCCCATGAGTTCATGGTCGGTCGACAGGAGGTCGTACACCTTCTCATATTTGATATCGAACGTCGTCTTGGTGCCCTTGGTGCGACGGACCGAAGCGCCTGGAATATCCGGCTGCTCGGCATGACGGTTGCCTGGCGGGACAGCCTGCGCCGCAAGCGCAGGAACCGAGCCCGCAATGGTGATGGCAATCACAAGGCTTGTCAAAAGGCGTCGCACGATCTGCTTTCCCGTCTTTCCCTGTCGTCTTCGTGTCGCGGCTGACTGGACCAGAATCTTGTCCGAATAAAGCCGTACAAAAAACAAAGCGGGCCTTTCACTAAAAAGTAAAAGGCCCGCTGTCGAGAGTTCAGATCATCAAAGTTTCTGCGTTATCTGCGCAAAGACAGGAAACGATGTTTCCCGATCACAGGATGAAGCGCGACAGGTCTGTATTCTGCGCGAGATCGCCGACATGCTCGCGCACGTAGGCGGCATCGATCTTCACATCCGTGCCGGCGCGATCCGGCGCGTTATAGGAGATGTCGTCCAGCACCCGCTCCATGACCGTCTGCAAGCGGCGCGCGCCGATATTTTCGACNGAGGAGTTCAGATGGACGGCGACATCGGCGAGCGCATCGATCGCGTCATCGGTGAAATCGAGCGTCAGGCTTTCGGTTTCCATCAGCGCCTTATACTGGCGAATGAGACTGGCCTCGGTTTCCGTCAGGATGCGGCGGAAGTCTTCCTTGTTCAGCGGACGAAGCTCGACGCGGATCGGCAAGCGGCCCTGCAATTCGGGCAGCAGATCCGACGGCTTGGAAACATGGAAGGCGCCCGAGGCGATGAAGAGGATGTGATCCGTCTTTACCGGGCCGTATTTGGTCGAGACCGTCGTGCCTTCGACGAGCGGCAGCAGGTCGCGCTGCACGCCCTCGCGGGAAACGCCGGCGCCGGCGCCGCCATCGCGAGCCGCGATCTTGTCGATTTCGTCGAGGAAGACGATGCCGTCATTTTCAACCGAGCGCACGGCCTCGCGCTGAATGACCTCATTGTCGATCAGCTTGTCGGACTCGTCGCGGACCAGGTCGGTGTAGGAGGCCTTCACCGTGGTGCGCACCTTCTTGGTACGGCCGCCCATCGCCTTGCCGAACATTTCCGACAGGTTCAGTACGCCGATATTGGCGCCCGGCATGCCGGGAATGTCGAAGCCGCCCATTCCGGAGCCGGTATCGGCTACTTCGATATCGATTTCCTTGTCGTCGAGTTCGCCATTGCGCAGCTTCTTGCGGAAGCTTTCACGCGTCGCGGGCGAGGCCGTCGCACCGACCAGCGCATCGAGAACACGCTCTTCGGCGCTCATATGGGCCTTTGCCTGAACCTCCGTACGCTTCTTTTCGCGGATCAGACCGATACCGACCTCGACGAGATCACGGATGATCTGCTCGACGTCGCGGCCGACATAACCGACTTCGGTGAATTTCGTGGCTTCGACCTTGATGAAAGGTGCACCGGCGAGCTTGGCGAGGCGACGGGAGATTTCCGTCTTGCCGACGCCGGTCGGACCGATCATCAGGATATTCTTCGGCATGACTTCGTCACGCAGGCTCGGATCGAGCTGGTGACGGCGCCAGCGGTTGCGGAGTGCAATCGCGACAGCGCGTTTGGCCTCATGCTGGCCAATGATGTAGCGGTCGAGCTCGGAAACGATCTCGCGGGGAGAAAAAGTGGTCATTGTCTATCATTCTCCTGGCGGTCCAGGGCCATCAGAAGCGCCCGGCCGTAATTCGTAGTAGTTTCGCCAAGTCTTTGAAAGCCTGCCTTGGTATAGGCTCTGATTGCGAAAGCGTTGTCCGGATGCGGATCGACCAGCACGCGGTTCTTGCCCCTATCGAAAAGCGACTGGCAAAACTGCGCCATGAAGGCCGGACCGTGACCCTTTCCAAGAAGCGCTTCGACCCCGATAAACTGATCGATGCCGCAGGTACCATCGGGCTGACCGTCCAGTGCAGCATCGTCTTCACCATCGAGATCAGCCACCTGAATGAAGGCAAAATCACTGCCGTCGAGCGTCACAATATAGGGCTCGACCGCCAGATCACGCAGATGCTCCTCGATCGAGGCCAGTGCCTCTTCCGGCTCGCTCCACCAGCGGCGGACATGCGGCCTTCCCAGCCATTCGGCCAGAAGGGGCAGATCAGCCACCGTGACGGAACGGAAGACATATTCCGTCATTCCGCGTCCAGCGTTTCCACGATGACATTGTGGTTCGTGTACACGCAGATGTCGGCGGCGATATCGAGCGCACGACGGGCAATGTCTTCGGCGGACTTGTCTGTGTCGGTAAGTGCGAGAGCCGCGGCAAGCGCGAAATTGCCGCCCGAACCGATAGCGGCAACGCCATGTTCGGGCTCCAGCACATCGCCATTGCCGGTAATGGCGAGCGTCACCGANTTGTCGGCAACCAGCATCATGGCTTCGAGATTGCGCAGGTAGCGGTCGGTGCGCCAGTCCTTGGCGAGCTCNACGGCGGCGCGCATCAGCTGACCCGGATATTGNTCCAGCTTCTTTTCAAGNCTTTCCAGAAGGGTGAAGGCATCGGCGGTCGCACCNGCGAAGCCGGCGATCACTTCGCCCTTGCCGATNCGGCGGACCTTGCGGGCATTGCCCTTCATGACGGTCTGGCCCAGGCTGACCTGACCGTCGCCGGCCACCACGACCTTGCCGCCTTTTCGAACTGTAATAATTGTCGTCATCTAACACCTGTTGCCCGGCACGCGGGCGGTTCCAGCGGGCCGAACGCCGGCCCTGTTGAACCCTATGTAAGAGGGCCCGCGACGATTGCAAATGGCCTTCCTTTTCTGCCCCCACGCTTCTGGATATTTCGCAATCCGCCTGATAAGGAACCACCTTGATTTCAAGGAGAAAGCCATATGGCCGAGACCGCAGCAAGCCGCACGGGCAGTGTTTCCCGCAAGACCAACGAGACGTCCATTTCCGTTTCCGTCAATCTCGACGGCACCGGCAAATCGACGATTTCGACGGGCGTCGGCTTCTTCGACCATATGCTGGATCAGCTTTCGCGACATTCGCTGATCGATATGGAAATCGAGTCCAAGGGCGATCTGCATATCGACGACCATCATACGGTCGAGGATACCGGCATCGCCATCGGCCAGGCGATCGCCAAGGCGCTCGGCGACCGCCGTGGCATCACCCGCTATGCCTCGATCGATCTCGCCATGGACGAGACGATGACGAAGGCTGCCGTCGATCTTTCCGGCCGCCCCTTCCTCGTCTGGAACGTNTCCTTCAGCGCGCCGAAGATCGGCNCTTTCGATACCGAANTGGTGCGCGAATTCTTCCAGGCGCTTGCCCAGAATGCCGGGATCACGCTGCATATTCTCAATCACTATGGNGCCAACAACCACCATATTGCAGAGACATGCTTCAAGGCCGTCGCCCGCGTTCTGCGCACNGCGACAGAGATCGATCCACGGCAGGCAGGCCGCGTTCCCTCGACAAAGGGCACGCTCGCCTGAGCCCCATCAGGGAGCGTCAGATGGCATCCAGCTACGTTTTTCTTGTTCCNCCTGANGGTCAGCGCGAGGATACGCGCACGATCCGTGACGGTTTCTCGTGGCTTGCCTTCCTCTTTCCCTGGATCTGGCTGCTTGCGCATCGCCTCTGGCTTCACGCAATCATTGCGTTCGCGCTGCAGGCGATCGGCGGCGTGCTGGCGGAAGAACCAGGCTTCGGGCCGGCGGGAATGGCTCTCGCCTTCGGCGTGAACCTGCTCGTCGGGTTCGAGGGACAGAATTTCCGTATCCGCGGCCTTGCCTCCCGCGGCTGGCGCGAGGAGGTCGCAATCAGCGCTTCCTCGATCGATCTTGCGGAAGAGATCTATTTTTCCAACATCGAGACCGGCGCCGATCTGAAGGTGCCCGAATGGAACCAGGCTTCCAGTCCGCAGATGCGGCCGGGTCATTCCACTTCGCTCGGTCTCTTCGGCTTTGACGGAGGGCGCAAATAATGCGCGTCGCGATTATCGACTACGGCTCTGGCAATCTGCGCTCGGCCACCAAGGCTTTCGAACGCGCCGCCCGCGAAGCCGGCATCGAGGCCGAGATNAANCTGACCGACAAGGCCGAGATCGTTGCCGCCGCCGATCGGATCGTGCTTCCCGGTGTCGGCGCCTATGCCGATTGCCGCCGCGGGCTCGATGCCGTGCCCGGCATGACGGAAGCTTTGCTTGAGGCTGTCGAGAAGAGGGCGCAGCCTTTCCTCGGGATTTGCGTCGGCATGCAGCTCATGTCTTCGCGCGGGCTCGAAAAGACGGTGACGCAGGGTTTCGGCTGGATTCCGGGTGACGTCGTCGAGATGACGCCTGCCGATCCCGAGCTGAAAATCCCGCAGATCGGCTGGAACACGCTCAATCTGAAATATGAGCATCCGCTTTTCGACGGCATTCCGACGGGGCCTGATGGCCTGCACGCCTATTTCGTGCACTCCTACCATCTGGCAGCCGAGAATGCCGGCGATGTGATTGCGACGACCGATTATGGTGGGCCGATGACGGCCTTCGTNGGTCGGGACAACATGGCGGGTTCGCAGTTCCATCCGGAAAAGAGCCAGAAGCTCGGACTGGCGCTGATCGCGAATTTCCTGCGCTGGGCGCCGTAAGGGCTGTCTTTTAATACGCGCGCCTTATTTCCCCTATAAGTGAAGGGGTGGATACAGGAGCGTGCTCAATGCCGGCTTCGCGGAAATCAGGCAAGATATTCTACAGGCTGCGGCCGGCCAGAGAGGGCCAGCCGCCGTTCGTCGATATCCGGCTGCCTGGCGGGGTGATCATCCGCCAAGTCGATGAGACCCTGCATCGCAAAGCACTCGTGAACGCATCAAAGGCGCTCAAAGAGAGGCTCGGCGGCTGATGCAGGAGACCTTTCCGGGAAAAGAGAACCCAAGACTGCGATCGGGCGAGGTAAGCGCCGGCGATCTCGCTGAAGCGGTGCTGGAATTCTACATCGAAGGCGAAGACGATCTGATCGGCCTGCTTGCTTATGCACTTTATGAGCGCCAGAAGCGGGACTTTATCGTCAGCCATCGCAAGCGCAATGCGGGCCGCTCACCAAACGACGCGGAAATCGCGGCTGTAACGAGCAACTACCTCTCCGCCGATCTGCGCAACACCTTGCGCGACCGCGCCTCGCAGATCCTGTCGAGCTATGCCGAAATCTATGTCGAAGCCATGGAGCCGCAAATCCAGCTCGTTGCCACCAATAGCGAGGCGTTGCGTCAGGTGCGCGNTATCGAGAAGTCGGTGAAGAAACGCACCGGTTTCTGGCGCCAGGTGCGGGTCGGCTTCACTGTTACGTTGCTGCTGCTGGTGCTTTTTGCCGCTCTCACCATTGCCGCTGTCTTTTTTCGTTCGGATATCGTAGATGCGTGGAATGCACTGATGGTGCCCACGACGCTACGGACCTGAGACGAATGATCCTTTTTCCCGCGATCGACCTTAAGGGCGGACAATGCGTTCGCCTGAAGCTCGGCGACATGCAACAGGCAACGGTCTACAATACCGATCCGGCTGCCCAGGCGAAATCCTTCGAAGAGCAGGGTTTCGAATGGCTGCATGTGGTCGATCTCGACGGTGCCTTCGCGGGACATTCGGCCAATGGCGATGCGGTTGAGGCGATCCTGAAGGCCACGAAAAACCCTGTTCAGCTCGGCGGCGGCATCCGTACGCTCGATCATATCGAGAACTGGCTTTCGCGTGGGCTGCGCCGCGTCATCCTCGGCACCGTTGCCGTGCGTGATCCGGCACTTGTGATCGAAGCCTGCAAGAAATTTCCGGACCATGTTGCCGTCGGCATCGATGCCAAGGGCGGCAAGGTGGCCGTAGAAGGCTGGGCGGAGGCTTCCGAACTCGGCATCATCGAACTCGCAAAGAAATTCGAGGGTGCCGGCATTGCCGCGATCATCTATACCGACATCGATCGTGACGGCATCCTGACAGGCATCAACTGGACATCGACGCTGGAGCTGGCGGACGCCGTTTCTATTCCGGTCATCGCATCAGGTGGCCTTGCGTCGATCGATGACATCAAGCGCATGCTGCAGCCGGATGCGCGCAAGCTCGAAGGCGCCATTACCGGCCGCGCCCTTTACGACGGCCGGATCGATCCCAAGGAGGCGCTCGATCTCATCAAGGCCGCCCGGGCCAAGGAGAGTGCATAATGAGCCTGAAGGCCCGCGTGATCCCCTGCCTCGACGTCAAGGACGGCCGTGTCGTCAAGGGCGTGAACTTCCTCAATCTGGTCGATGCCGGTGATCCCGTCGAAGCGGCAAAGGCCTATGATGCAGCCGGTGCCGACGAGCTGTGCTTCCTCGACATCACCGCCTCTTCGGACAATCGCGAGACGATCTTCGATGTCGTGGCGCGCACGGCGGAGCAATGCTTCATGCCGCTCACAGTCGGCGGCGGCGTTCGCACCATTGCCGATATCCGCAAGCTGCTGCTTTGCGGTGCCGACAAGGTCTCGATCAATTCGGCGGCGGTCAACAATCCGGATTTCGTGGCCGAGGCAGCCGACAAGTTTGGCGACCAGTGCATCGTCGTGTCGATCGATGCCAAACGGCGCCTNACGCAGCAGGTCGGCGGCGACAATCTCAGTGCCTGGGANATCTATACGCATGGCGGCCGCAACGCGACCGGCATNGACGCNGTGGAATTCGCGCAGAAGATGGTTGCCCGCGGCGCCGGNGAGTTGCTCGTCACCTCGATGGACCGCGANGGCACGAAGATCGGCTANGATCTGGAGCTGACCCGGGCGATTGCCGATTCCGTCCGCGTGCCCGTCATCGCGTCTGGCGGTGTGGGTGATCTCGACGATCTCGTGGCCGGTGTGAAGGAAGGTCATGCCAATGCGGTGCTCGCCGCGTCAATCTTCCATTTNGGCACCTATTCCGTCGGCGAAGCAAAACACTATATGTCAGAGCGCGGCATCGCGATGCGCCTCGACTGAGTTTGAAAGCAGTATCATGAGCGGATTTTCCCTTTCCGACCTCGAGCGGATCGTCGAAGAGCGGGCGAAGGCCTCTCCGGANGAATCCTGGACCGCCAAGCTGATAGCGGGCGGACAGCAGAAAGCAGCCAAGAAACTCGGCGAGGAAGCGATCGAAGCTGTGATGGCGGCCATCACCAACGATCGCGATAACCTCACCTATGAAGCAGCCGACGTTCTCTATCACCTAATGGTCGTATTGAAGATTGCTAAAATACCGTTAGAGAATGTCATGACCGAACTTGCGCGNCGGACCGCGCAATCCGGCCTCAAGGAAAAGGCCAGCCGGCAGAATTCATGAGTATCGCGACACAGATTATCGGAGTGGCGGAAAAGCTGGATCACTTCCAGACCGCCTCCTATTCCCCCTATCACTTCTTCACATCGGAACAGTGGGCGAAGTTTCGTGCCGATACGCCGATGACGCTGACGGCCGACGAGGTCAAACGGCTTCGCTCCATGGGCGACCCGATCGACCTCGACGAAGTCAGGCGCATCTACCTGTCGCTGTCGCGCCTGCTTTCCGCGCATGTGGAATCCTCGCAGCTGCTGTTCGAGCAGCGCAACCGGTTCCTCAGTCTCTCGAACGTGACGAAGACCCCGTTCGTGATCGGCATTGCNGGATCGGTGGCTGTCGGCAAATCCACGACGGCNCGTATTCTGAAAGAGCTGCTTGGCCGCTGGCCGTCCAGTCCCAAGGTCGATCTCGTTACCACGGACGGCTTNCTCCATCCGAANGCCGTGCTGAAGCGCGAGAACCTGATGCAGCGCAAGGGTTTTCCGGAGAGTTACGACACCGGCGCAATCCTGCGTTTCCTGTCGGCGATCAAGGCCGGCCTGCCGGATGTGAGGGCACCCTCCTATTCGCACCTCGTCTATGACGTGCTGCCGGACGAGTACAAGATCGTTGACCGGCCCGATATTCTGATCTTCGAGGGCATCAACGTCCTGCAATCACGTGACCTGCCGGCGGACGGCAAGATCGTGCCGATGGTGTCCGACTTCTTCGACTTCTCGATCTATATCGACGCCGAGGAAACACAGATCCACAATTGGTACGTCACGCGTTTCATGCGCCTCAGGGAAACNGCCTTCCGGGATCCGAATTCCTACTTCCACCGTTATGCATCGATCAGCGAGGAAGAAGCCGCTGCGATCGCAGAAGACCTCTGGGCGAACATCAATCTCAAGAACCTGCGCCAGAACATCCTTCCGACGCGGCCACGCGCCGATCTTATTCTGCGCAAGGGCAAGGATCACCTGATCGAGCAGGTGGCACTGCGCAAGCTCTAGGGGCCTTCACGGGTCAAGGATTGACACGACGGAGCGTCAGGTTGATGCGTCCGCCGTTCTTCAGAAGCGTTGACGTTGCCGGATAGATGCGGTCGACGCCGTGGAAGCAGAGCCGCCCCTCCCCGCCGAGAATGACGAGATCGCCGCTCGACAGCTTGAAGGACATGGTCTTGTCGTTGCGGTTCACGCCACCGAGACGGAAGAGGCAGGCGTTGCCGAGGGAAATCGACACGACCGGCGCCTTCAGATCGTTCTCATCCTTGTCCTGATGCAGGCCCATGCGCGCCTCGTCGGAATAGAAATTGACGAGGCAAGCTTCGGGCGGTTTGTCGTAACCCGAAACGTCATTCCAGATATCAAGCAATTCAGAAGGTATGGCCGGCCACGGCCTACCGGTCGCCGGATGCATCGGTTGATAGCGATAACCTCGCTCCTTGTCCGTGACCCAGCCGAGCGAACCGCAATTGGTCATCCTCACCGACATCGGCTTGCCGGTACCGGGCATGACTGGCACGTAGAGCGGCGCTTCTGCGACGATGGTCCTGATGATGCTGACCAGTCCCTCCTGGCGGGCACGATCCAGATATTCCGGAAGATGGCGAATGCCGCTCAAAAGTTCCGGCATGTCACTCCCCGCCGCCCAGGCGGCCACGCATCTTCTTGACTTCAGACCGGCCGGATTTTTCCTTCAGCCGTCGTTCGATCGAGCCCTTGGTCGGTTTTGTCTTCTTGCGTGGCGGCGGTGGCGGCTTGGCGGCTTCCAGGACCAGTTCCTTCAGCCGCTCGCGCGCATCTTCGCGGTTGCGGTCCTGGCTGCGGAACCGACTTGCCTCGATCATCAATACGCCGTCCTTCGACATGCGCCTGCCGGCAAGCTTGGTCGCATTGGCCTTGACCCGTTCGTTGAGTGAAGGCGAATTCGGGATATTGAAGAAGAGCTGGACGGCGGTCGACACCTTGTTGACGTTCTGCCCGCCAGGACCCCCCGCCAGAACGAACTGTTCCGTCAGCTCCCATCCGGCGATGGTGATCCTGTCGTTGATGTAGAGCGCGTCGCTGGCCATACCGCCTTCTCGCGCATAATCACTGCGAATTGAAAGCGGTGAAACCCGGCACAGGCGCGACCGGGTTTCACGTGAATCGACTGGTTCGGGTACCGAGTTACTCGGCTGCGACCTTGATGCCGGGCGCTGCATCGCGCACGCCGCCGTCGACATGGCTTTCGAACTTGGCGAAGTTGGCGATGAACATGGAGACCAGCTTTTCAGCCTGCGCGTCATAGGCCTGCTTATCGGCCCAGGTCGAGCGCGGATCGAGGATGCCGGTATCCACGCCTTCGACTGCGACCGGAACGGCAAAGCCGAAATTCGGATCGGCGCGAAGCTCGACCTTGGCAAGCTCGCCCGAAAGGGCGGCCGTCAGCAACGCACGGGTTGCCTTGATGGGCATGCGCTTGCCGATGCCATACGCGCCACCAGTCCAGCCGGTGTTGACCAGCCAGCATTCAACGCCGTGGCGGCCGATCAGCTCCTTCAGCAGATTGCCGTATTCAGCCGGATGACGTGGCATGAAGGGTGCGCCGAAGCAGGTCGAGAACGTTGCTTCCGGCTCGGTGACACCCTTTTCGGTGCCAGCCACCTTGGCAGTGTAACCGGAGAGGAAGTGGTACATGGCCTGCTCTGGCGTCAGCTTGGCGATCGGCGGCATGACACCGAAGGCATCGGCCGTCAGCATGATGATCGTCTTCGGATGAGGCGCAAGGCCCGTTTCGGATGCGTTCGGAATGAAATCCATCGGATAGGCGCAGCGCGTGTTTTCCGTCAGCGACGCATCGTCGAAATCCGGCTCGCGGTTTTCGTCGAGAACGACGTTTTCAAGGACAGTGCCGAAACGCTGTGTCGTGGCATAGATTTCCGGTTCGGCCTCTGCCGAGAGGCGAATGGTCTTGGCGTAGCAGCCGCCTTCGAAATTGAAGATGCCGTTTTCGCTCCAGCCGTGTTCGTCATCGCCGATCAGGGTGCGTGCCGGGTCAGCCGAAAGGGTCGTCTTGCCGGTGCCCGAGAGACCGAAGAAGACGGCAGCATCGCCTGCCGGGCCGACATTGGCCGAGCAGTGCATCGGCATGACGCCCTTTTCCGGCAGCAGGTAGTTCAGCACGGTGAAGACGGATTTCTTCATTTCGCCGGCATAGGAGGTACCGGCGATCAGCACGATGCCGTTGGTCAGATCACAGGCGATCACCGTTTCGGTGCGGCAACCGTAACGCTCCGGATCGGCCTTGAAGCTTGGCAGGTCGATGATCGTCAGCTTCGGCGCAAAGCCTGCGAGTGCATCAGCCTTCGGACGGATCAGCAGGTTGCGGATGAAAAGCGAGTGCCACGCGAATTCGGTCACAACGCGGGTCGGCAATGCGTGGTCCGCGTCGGCGCCGCCGACGAGATCCTGCACGAAGAGGTCCTTGCCGGCAGCATGGGCCAGCATATCCTCGTGCAGCAGCGCGAAATGCTCCGGCGACATCGGCTTGTTGTTATCCCACCAGATCTGTGCGTCGGTATTGCCATCGCGAACGACGAATTTGTCGCGCGGCGAGCGGCCCGTGTGCTGCCCAGTCGTGGCACGAAGGGCGCCTTGTGCTGTCAGTTCGGCTTCTCCCCGGCGAATCGCCTCCTCATAGAGAAGAGCTGCGGACAGGTTGTAACGTACGCTGCGTACGTTGCTGAAACCGATCGTCGCCAGCTCGATTGCCTGGTTATGAACTCCGAACGTCTCCATAGCTTTTTCCTTCGCTGAGGCGCCTTGGCCGTTAAATTATCGCGAAAGTAAAAGGAGAAATTTTAAATGGCAATAGGGATAATCTTAGAAAAGATAATGATATCAAATAATTAATCGATTTAAATTCCGATAATTCTTTTTAAATCGTTTGAAGACCTCCTGTTGAAACAACTTGTCGCACTACTGTCGATTGTGGCTTGCAGTGGCTGGCAATCTACCCCTTTATCTTTGCCACAATTTGTTCCACCTTTATCCTCCATAAGCGCACCCGGTCACGAAGACCGCCTGGGGACGACCAATCCGGGAGATTGCGCACTGATGACGGAGACCAACACCATGCCGACAATCGCGCTCGTTGACGACGACCGCAACATCCTCACTTCCGTGTCGATTGCACTGGAAGCTGAAGGATATAAGGTCGAGACCTATACGGATGGCGCTTCAGCGCTGGATGGTCTGCTCGCTCGCCCGCCGCAGCTAGCAATCTTCGATATCAAGATGCCACGAATGGACGGTATGGAGCTGCTGCGCCGCCTTCGCCAGAAATCGGACATGCCCGTCATCTTCCTCACCTCCAAGGATGAGGAGATCGATGAGCTCTTCGGCCTGAAGATGGGCGCCGACGATTTCATTACCAAGCCTTTTTCGCAGCGTCTGCTGGTCGAGCGTGTTCGCGCCGTTCTGCGCCGCGCGTCGAGCCGTGAGGCAGCCGCAGCTGGCGGCGTCGCTACCNTCGGCACGCCGAAGGCGGGCGCGGTTCAGCAGGCCCGTTCGCTCGAACGCGGCCAGCTGGTCATGGACCAGGAACGCCACACCTGCACCTGGAAGGGCGAGGCAGTCACCCTCACCGTCACCGAGTTCCTGATCCTGCATTCGCTGGCCCAGCGTCCGGGTGTGGTGAAAAGCCGCGACGCCCTGATGGATGCCGCCTATGACGAACAGGTGTATGTTGATGACCGCACCATCGACAGCCACATCAAGCGGCTGCGCAAGAAGTTCAAGATGGTCGACACTGACTTTGATATGATTGAAACGCTTTACGGTGTGGGTTACCGCTTCCGCGAAGCAGCCTGACGCTTTAAAGCGCGGGAAGAGATGAATGAGGGCGGCGGGCCGGTCAAACTGGCCCCGCCCTCCGAAAGGGCCGTGATTGGCACAGTTGGTGCAGGAAAGGGATCTGGATGATGCGGAGGGCGTAAGCACCCGACGCGTCAGGGGTCGGCGTTGGTCGCATCCCTTCACCCTGATCCGCCGTATCTTCGGCAATGCCGTCTTTTCCAGCCTGACGCGCCGCATCGTCTTTTTCAACCTCGCGGCCCTGCTCGTCCTTGTCGGCGGTATTCTCTANCTCAACCAGTTCCGCGAAGGCCTGATCGACGCGCGCGTCGAGAGCCTGCTGACACAGGGCGAAATCATCGCCGGCGCCGTGTCGGCATCGGCCTCGGTCGACACGAACTCGATCACCATCGATCCGCAGAAGCTGCTCGAACTGCAGGCCGGCCAGAGCATTACGCCGGTGCCAAACGACGAGGATCTCGAATTTCCGATCGACCCGGAAAAGGTGGCGCCCGTTCTGCGCCGGCTGATCTCGCCGACCCGCACCCGGGCCCGCATCTTCGATGCCGACGCCAATCTGCTNCTCGATTCCCGTCANCTCTATTCCCGTGGCCAGGTTCTGCGTTTCGANCTGCCGCCGGTGGAAGAGGANAAACAGACCTGGGGCGAATGGTTCACGGCNCTCTTCAACAAGGCACTGCAACCGGGCAATCTTCCTGTNTACAAGGAAGCGCCAGGTGGTGACGGCTCCATCTATCCCGAAGTCATGAATGCGTTGACGGGCGTGCGCGGCGCAGTTGTCCGCACGACGGAAAAGGGCGAGCTCATCGTTTCGGTTGCGGTACCGATCCAGCGTTTCCGAGCCGTGCTCGGCGTGTTGCTGCTGTCGACGCAGGCCGGCGATATCGACAATATCGTGCATGCGGAACGCCTTGCCATCATGCGCGTCTTCGGTGTCGCAACGCTCGTGAACGTTCTGTTGTCGCTGGTTCTCTCTTCGACCATCGCCAATCCGCTGCGCCGGCTTTCGGCGGCCGCGATCCGGGTGCGCCGCGGCGCCAAGGAACGCGAGGAGATTCCTGATTTTTCCGTACGTCAGGATGAAATCGGTAACCTTTCCATCGCTCTGCGCGAGATGACGACCGCCCTCTACGACCGCATCGATGCGATCGAGAGTTTTGCGGCCGATGTCAGCCATGAGCTCAAGAATCCGCTGACCTCGCTGCGCAGCGCCGTCGAGACGTTGCCGCTCGCCAAATCCGACGATTCCAAGAAGCGGCTGATGGATGTCATNCAGCACGACGTCCGCCGCCTCGATCGCCTGATCAGCGATATTTCCGACGCATCCCGTCTCGATGCCGAGCTTGCGCGCGTCGATGCCGGCTCGGTCGATCTCGAGGTATTTCTGCGCGACCTCATCGACGTGTCGCGCCAGATTCGCAGCACCAAGAAGAAGGTCGAGATCGAGTATGCCGTCGATCGCAAGCCGAACGTCAAGACTCGCTTTGTCGTTAAAGGGCATGACCTGCGCATCGGCCAGATCATCACCAACCTGATCGAAAATGCCCGCTCCTTCGTTCCGGAGCAGAACGGCAAAATCACGGTGCGCCTGGTCCGTACCCGCTCCCGTTGCGTCGTTTATATCGAAGACAATGGTCCCGGCATCCAGGCAGAGAATATCGACCGCATCTTCGAACGGTTTTATACAGACAGGCCTGAATCCGAAGGCTTCGGCCAGAATTCCGGCCTCGGACTTTCCATCAGCCGGCAGATCGCCGAGGCGCATGGCGGTTCGCTACGAGCCGAAAACATCGTCGATGACGAAGACGGAAAATTGCTTGGCGCGCGCTTCATCCTTGCGCTTCCCGCCGATTCCGCGACATGATCAACATCCACGCCACAGCAATCGTCATCGGAAGGACCGGCCTTCTCTTCACCGGCCCCTCAGGCTGGGGCAAGTCGATGACAGCTTTTACCTGCATGGCGGAGGCGCGACGGCAGGGTGTTTCTTCTGTTCTAGTGGCCGATGATCAGGTATTTCTTTCGAAACAGGGCGGGGCAATCACTGCCGCCTGTCCGCCCGCTATTGCCGGCCTCATCGAGTTGCGCGGCACCGGGATCGTCAAGCACGACCATATCGACCGGGCAGAGATGCATTTTGCGATCCTGCCGGCCAGCGCAACAGGAGAAAACCGGCTACCTGCGGACGGAGAAACCGTCGTTCTTGCCGAGGGTTTCGAGCTGCCCGTATTGCGATTGCTGCCCAATCTTCCCTTGCCTCTTGCCGTGTTGATGGCAAAAGCGCCGGAAATCGGAAGTTGAGGCCTTCCGGAGCGCCCGATACGACCTACATGTTTGTATTTTTATCTTGCACTTCGGCTTTTGATCGCCAAGATGTGCCCCCACCGGTGGACGTAATTGCTGCGTTGCGATATTGGGGCCACGGTTTGCGTAT
>JGI25152J39213_1000711_pt1 | contig 17268 bp, 15 predicted proteins | sample AraplaMF_Col_mMS_FD_39213 | JGI IMG/M metagenome (IMG submission 39213)
GCCTCCCGCGGCGGCGGGACGAGCTCAAGCGAGCAGGCATAGAGGTTTTTTTCGCTGCGACCGATGTAATGCGGCAGGAGTGCCAGACCTGCGCCTGATCTGGCAGCCATCGCCTGGGAAACCTGATTGTTGGCGCGGAAAGACACGCGCGCATGCGGGAACTGGCGGGCCAGCCAGATCGCCTCGGGCACATAGCCGTTCACCTCATCAAATCCGACGAAGACGGGTTCCGCACCGCTTTCGACCTGTCGGCAAACCTCCTGCGTTCCGTAAAATCCGTATCCGATCGTCGCGAGCTGCTTGGCAATGAGATCGCCGTCCTGCGGTTTTGTCAGGCGTATGGCGATGTCGGCCTCGTGGCGTTCAAGGCTTATGGTGCGCAGGTCAGTTGCAAGGTCGATGTCGAGGCCTGGATATTGTTTGGTGATTTCCGCCAGACGGGGAATCAGGAAGCCCTGTGAGAGTGCGGGCGATGCGTTGATGCGCACCAGGCCTTTCGGCGTGTCATCCTTCCAGCCCCGTCCAAGCGTCTGGACAGAGGCTTCCATATCGCTTGCTGCCGTCAATGCGCGGGTTCCCGCGGGTGTAAGCACATAGCCGTCCGGGCGGCGCTCGACCAGTTTTTCGCCGAGAGTTTCCTCCAGAGAATGCAGCCGGCGGGCAATCGTTGCGTGGTTGACGCGCAAGGTGCGGGCGGCGGCNGACAGGCTGCCGTGCCGCCCCAGCGCCAGAAAAACCCGGATGTCCTGCCAGTCCGGCTCTGTGCGTTTTTTATCAGCCATTGGCAAAGAATAGCGAATTTTTCGCAGAAGGGAATGGGACTANATAGAGGCGACCTCGAAACAGAAAGGTTGCCGACATGACCTCCTCCAGTCTCACACTTACGCTGATCGGCGGGCCGACCGTCCTAGNAGAATACGGTAACCTTCGGCTNCTCACCGANCCNACNTTCGACCCGCCGGGCCTCTACAAGGAAGCGCCTGTCCGCTTCGAAAAGACGTCTGGCCCGGCCTTGTCAATCGAAGAGATCGGCAGGCTCGACGCTGTTCTTTTGAGCCACGATCAGCATTTCGACAATCTCGACAATGCCGGCCGGGCAATGCTTCCTGGCGTTGGCACCACCTTCACGACGAAGGCTGGAGCAGAGCGGTTGGGCGGCAATGCCCTAGGTCTTGCTCCCTTCGAAACTGTCACGCTGGAAGGCGCCGGTGGTGAGAAGCTGCTGGTTACGGCAACGCCCGCTCGCCACGGCCCCGTCGGTATCGAGCCGATTTCCGGCGATGTCGTGGGCTTCGCACTCGGCCGCGAAAAGCCGGGCGACCTCCTCTACGTGACCGGTGATACAGTCTGGTACGAGGGCACGGCCGAGGTCGCGCGGCTCTTTTCTCCCAAAGTCGTGCTGCTGTTTACGGGGGCTGCCGAGCCCCGTGGCCGCTTCCACGTGACGATGGGCAGCGAGGATGCTCTGGAGGCAGCGCACGCCTTCCCGAACGCTCTCCTCTTATCCGCGCATAACGAAGGCTGGGTGCACTTCCGCGAAACTCAGGATCAGCTCGCGCACACTTTCTCGGTTTTCAAACTCAAAGATCGCCTGCAGCTCTTCGAAAAAGGCAAGCCGCTGGCCGTCGACCTGACGGCCTGATCACCTCTCAAATATGGCGCAAGGCGTCATCTTCCAAGGAGACATACCATGAGCAATGAACAGAAAGTCGCAATCGTTACCGGTGCCTCGCAGGGTATCGGCGCAGGCATCGTCGAAGCCTATCGCAAGGAAGGCTATGTCGTCGTTGCCAACTCCCGCAANATCCAGCCGTCGTCGGATGCAGGTGTCATCGCAGTNCCCGGCAGCATCGGCGAGCGTGGTGTNGCCGAACAGGTCGTGAAGACGGCCGTCGAGCGTTTNGGTCGCGTCGATACGCTGATCAACAATGCCGGCATCTTCATCGGTAAGCCGTTTACCGANTATACCGTCGAAGATTTCAACAATGTCATCAACGTCAACGTTGCCGGCTTCTTCCATGTCACGCAATTTGCCATTGCCGAGATGCTGAAGCGAGGCCATGGTCACATCGTTCAGATCACGACAGCCCTTGTGGATCAGCCGATTGCCGATGTTCCGACGGGCCTTGCGACGCTGACCAAGGGGGGGCTTGACGCTGTCACGCGCGGGCTTGCCATCGAATATGCCAAGAACGGCATTCGCGTGAATGCAGTGGCGCCCGGCATCATCAGGACGCCGATGCATGCGCCGGAAACGCATGCTTTCCTCAGCGCCCTGCATCCTGTGGGCCGCCTGGGTGAGGTGAGCGAAGTCGTCGATGCCGTGCTCTATCTGGAGCGTGCCGGCTTCGTCACCGGCGAAACGCTGAATGTCGATGGCGGCCAGCACGCTGGTCGCTGGTAAACCGAGAGAGTAGCCAACGGACGGGGCGCTCATCGCCCCGTCCTTCAAGGAGAACGACAATGCCCTATGTGAATATCAAAGTGACGCGTGAAGGCACGGCTCCGGGTGCAAACAGCACGACGCCGGAGCAGAAGGCAGCCTTGATCAAGGGTGTCAGCGATCTGCTCTTCGACATCATGGGCAAGCCGCATGACAGCACCTTCGTCGTCATCGATGAAGTGGAGATGGAAAACTGGGGTGTGGGTGGGCTGCCCGTACCTGAATATCGCAAGCAGCTTGCGGAAAAAGCGGCAAAGCAGAAATAGTGTCGTGGCGGCCCGCAAGGCTGCCACTCGCTTTATTATCAAGCGCAAGGCATGGAGCATCGTCTCATGGGCAACTGGCAGGACAATCGTATCATCGACCTCTTCGGAATCGAGCTTCCCATCATTCAGGCGCCGATGGCGGGGGCCACCACACCCGAAATGGTGATTGCGGCCAGTGAGGCGGGCGGTCTCGGATCCCTCCCTGCTGCGCTACTGACGATCGAACAGACGAAAGCGGCGCTCGACCAGATACGCTCGGCGACATCAAAGCCGATCAACGTGAATTTCTTCGCACATGCCAATCCGGCAACAGATCCCGTTGCCCAGATGAAATGGCGCAGTGTGCTTGCTCCCTATTATGTCGAGCTGGGGCTCGATCCTGCTGCGCCGGTTCCGGCGGCAGGGCGGGCGCCGTTCGACAACGACTATTGCGCGCTTGTCGAAAGCTATCGGCCCGAGGTCGTCAGCTTCCATTTCGGCCTGCCGGGGGCGGACCTGCTCGANCGCGTACGGCGCACGGGTGCGAAGATCATCGCTTCAGCGACGACAGTCGCGGAGGCGCGCTGGCTGGTGGAGCGAGGTGTCGATGCGGTCATCGCCATGGGGTTGGAAGCCGGCGGGCACCGCGGCAATTTTCTTGACGACGACATGATAACCCAAGTGGGCACGATGGCGCTCGTGCCGCAGATCGTCGATGCTGTTTCCGTGCCTGTCATCGCAGCAGGTGGCATCAGCGATCGCCGGGGTGTTCGTGCCGCTTTTGCACTTGGTGCGTCTGCCGTTCAGGTGGGGACTGCCTATCTCTTGACGCCGGAAGCAAAGGTCACGGCCTTTCACCGCGATGCGCTGAAATCGGCGCGAGACGACAATACTGCCCTGACCAATATCTTTACCGGTCGTCCCGCACGCGGCATCGTCAATCGCATCATGCGAGAGATCGGACCGCTGTCCGAGACTGCACCAGCATTTCCGACCGCCGGCGGCGCGCTTGCGCCGCTGAGGGCAGTGACCGAGAAGGAAGGCAGGTCGGATTTCAGCAATATGTGGGCTGGTCAGGCCGCAAGCCTTGCACGCGAAATGTCGAGCGCCAAGCTGACGCGGTATCTCGTTGAAGCCGACTAGGTCGGGCCGGCGACGGGAACAGCAGCCGTCCATCGGACGAGTATTCTGCCACGGAGCCTCAGCCCTCTGCGCCCGCGGCTTTCGCCTGCTGCTGGGCGGTTCGTAAGGTGGTTGCGGCGGCGGCAGCGCCATTCTTGTCCTCGCCGCCGACCTGCACCATCGGCTGGGCGAATTCGATGCCGTTGTTCTGGAAGGCCTCACGGATCATCGCATAGGCCTTGCGCCGGATATAAGTCTGCATGCCAGGCACCGTCGTCATCGCGAAGCTGAGGACGATGCCATAATCGCCGAATTCCTCGACGCCCTTCATCTTGAGCGGCTCGATGAAGAGCGGCCCCACCTCGGCATCTTCTTTCAGCTCGGCGCCGATCGCCTTGGTAATTTTCCGGGCCTTGTTGATGTCGGTGTTATAGGCGACTGAGATACGGAATTTGTCGATCACCCAGTCGCGGCTCATGTTTTCCACGGCACCAAGCTCCCCGAAGGGCACCGTGAAGACGGGGCCTCGGTGATGGCGCAGCCGTACCGAGCGCAGGCTGAAGCCTTCCACTGTTCCCTTGTAGTTTTTCGCCTGAATATATTCGCCGACGCGGAAGGCATCATCGAACATATAGAAGACGCCGCTGATGATATCCTTGACGAGGGTCTGCGATCCGAAGCCGATGGCAACGCCGAAAATGCCGGCGCCGGCTATGAGCGGCCCGATCTCCACGCCGAGCTGGGAGAGTACGATAAGGGCGGCCATGACGACGACCATGACGGCGAGCGCATTTCGGAAGATCGGCAGCAGCGTGCGGAACCGCGCGCGTTTGGCGGCGTCGGCAGGTGCGAGACCGGTGGAATCTCCCGAGGTCTTGATGGTGCGGTCAATCCAGCCTTTGGCAAGCTGCCAGAGAAGATCGGCGATCAGGAGCACGATGACACCTTTCAGCAATCCGGAGAGAATGGCTGATACCGTCGGGTTCTGCTGTGCGATGGAACTGGGGTTGAAGCGCCAGACGAGCGCCAGCCAGCCCACGGCGAGCGCGGTGACAATTGCGCGGCTGCCGCGCACAAGCAATATGCTCTTAGGGCTTTCCGGCGGGGCCGTCGTCAGCGTTGCCGCGGCCCGGCCTGTGGCCCGCAACAGATCCGGCAGAACAAGGGCGTAGACGCCAATCCAGAAAAGGCCCTGCAGCGCCAGGCACCAGAGCCCCCACAGGAGGACCAGGAAAACGGTCAAGCCGGCCTTTATGGCGAGGGGGTGGCTTAATGCCGACCAGACAGTTTCAATNGCGAGTACCAGCAAAAGGATGGAGAAGCAGTAGGCGATCGCCTCGGTGACAGCGGGATCGATACCAAGCGGTCCTCCAAGTGTTGCAGTTGCCGCGGCGAACAAGGCGATGCCGAGAAAGATCTTCGCACGGATGGCGAGNGCGGGNCGGTCGCTTTCCACGAGACCGATCAGCACTGCACCGACGCGATAGACGATGAAGGCAACCAGGTAGGCAAGCAGCACGAGCCGGGCGAGCGGCGGCCATTCAACGGCGAAGAATATGATTGCCACGACCACGGTGAAAACCGCCACCGGGACAAGCCGGGCGATCGGGCCGATCGATGCAGGCCGGACGCGCCTGTAGAGCCATTCGGCTGCCCCGCCGATGGCGACCAAGCCGGCAAAGATCAGGAAGATCGGTGCATAGCCGTGCGAGGTGGCGTCGTGGCGCGCACGGGCAGCGCCCTGATACATTTCAGAGGGGATGCGCGGAACTGCAGCAAGGATGCCGTCGATGCGCGCGCGGGCCTGTGCCTCCCAAGTCGCAAAACCCGATGGCTGAGCGGCTGCGGCTGTCGCGTCCTGTTCCTTCTTGCGATTTTCCAGCCAGGCCTGGATTTCGGGATCCTGCAGCAAACCTATCAACTGGTCGATCTTCTGCTGGGGCGGCGGTGGCGTGGTCTGCGCCGCTACCGAAGTCCCGATGAGGAAAGCCAGAAAAAATACCGCCAGCCTGATCATTTGCCATGTCTCCCGGCGGAGCCGCCGGCCGCAGAAAAGCTCGTTACCGATCTGTTCATGCACGGCTCCTTCCATACTGGAAGAATGCGCACAGCCGACGCGTTTATGGGAGTACTTTACTGTAAACTCTGGCGTAAAGGCGGGGAAAAGGCGTAAATGGCGGCGGATTTACGGTAACGTACTTCCATCTTGCACCTGTCACTTCATAGTCGGGCTGGGTGAGCAGGAGGCACGGATCTCCAATGGACAAGGAAGGAGGCATCAAGCGGAACGCTACGGAAACCGCACAGCGCGGGCTGTGGCGGCTTATGCTGAAATTACCCGCGATGCGGGGTCGGTTGCAGCTTCTCGCATCGAAATCCCGCTCGCTCAACGATCTCTTCGAGGCTTATGAGGAAGCGAGCCTCACCCTGGAACGCCTCATGCGGCAGCAGGGAGAGGAACACTGTCCGATGGTGGTCGAGTACGAGACCATCTGTGCCGAAATCGAATCCGACATCATCCAATACGTGCTGGAACACCGCCCAAATGTGCCGGATTGAGGTGTAAACTCCCGTTAAAATCGATCGCCTGCTGGTTTTGTTAGCATTTTCGGTTGCAACCGGCCACCGTCTCGGCGATAAACATCTCTGTTCTACTTTAGCCTAATCAGCGCATACGGGGCGGTCATGGGTGCTGAAGTACACTACGCAAGGGCATCCGAAGTATCGTTGTCAGAGGCCAGGGCGGAACTCGAACGAATTCTGTCCGACCCTAGATTCCATGCTACGGAACGGCAACGGGCCATTCTCAGATATCTTGCGGAAAGGCGTTTTGCCGGCTGCGAGGAGGGCGTGAAGGCCTATTCCATCGCTCTGGATGTTCTCGGGCGAGCGAGCAATTTCGATGCTTCGAACGATCCAATCGTGCGCATTGAGGTCAGCCGGCTGCGCTCGTCGGTCGAGAACTATTACGAAGCCTTCGGTGCCGAGCGGGATGTGACAATCCATATCCCCAAGGGGACGTATGTGACGCTTTTCCCCCGGTCACACCTGTCTTACGAACATGAAGAGGATGAGCTGGCGCTGGAAGGCGATTTGCCTGAGATGCCGGATGATGTTCCGGTTCCCGAAGTTGCCGAGAGCATTGTTTCCGCTCCACCCTCAGGGCGACCATTGGCGATGCATGCGGGTGTAGCGCTGCTGCTCTGCGCCGCGATTGCCGCAGGCGTTGCCGTCTACGCATCGAAGCCGCCTCTCACGGTTCGTCCGTCGGTCACTCTTTCCATGGATGCCGTCGACACCAGGTTGCAGGGCGAAGCCAGCCAGACGCGCGACATGCTGTTGACGGCGCTGACGCAATTCCAGACGCTGACGGTTGCNAAGTCCGGTTATGCGGATGTGCGTACCCAAAAAGTGGTCGGAATGACCTATGAAATCGACATGAAATATTATGGCGACGGCGATATCAGGAGCGTCTGGTGGCAGATCGTTGACCGTCGCTCTGGTGACCTCCTGAAATCGGGGCTCGAAACGATCGCCATCGACGGCAAGAGCCCTGCCGCTGCCCGCCAGGAAATTGTCGATGTTCTTGCTCGCCGCTTTGCTGCGACGCGGGGGGCGATCAACAATATCGAAACGCATGCCAGCAGCGCGGAGTCGATCGGAAACGCTTGTGTTCTGCGCGCTGAATACCAACTCGATGACGGCAGCTCGAACGATATGGCGGCGGTGCGCTCCTGCCTGGAACGGACGCTTGCGGCCGATCCGAGCAATTCCGATGCAAATGCGCTTCTTGCTCGCGTTCTCATCGCGCCGGAGGTTGCTGCCGGAGATGCCACGGTGCGTGCGCGCGCTCTCGGTTTGGCAAACCGCGCGGTTTCGATCGCTCCCATGTCGGATCGCGCCCATGTGGCGCTGATGATGGCGCAATTCGCCGATGGGCGGATCGATGCCGCATTGCAGGCAGGAAACCGGGCGATTTCGCTCAATCCGAGCAATCCCGATGCGGTGGCGAAGTTTGCCTCTGTGCTGTTTTCGGTCGGCTACTTCGATGCCGGCGTCTCCATGGCGCAGGATGCGGCACGGGCTGTCGATATCGTGCCGCGCGATGCCATGCTCGTTCTTGCGCTGGATGCCTATCGCCGAGGGGATTGGTCGGAGGCGTCACTGCTTGCCGAACAAGTGAACTGCACTGATTTTGTCGTGCGCGCTTTGCGCGCCGCAGCACTCGGCCAGCTCGGTTCGGATCAGGCGAAAGAACGGCTTGCCGATGTTAGGGGCAGCGATCCTGATTTCGAACGAACCCTGCGGCGGAAGCTGGAGGCGAGACGCTTCCAGCCGCTGCTTTCGGCAGAGATTGAGGAAGGACTCGCCAAGGCTGGAGCAGTGTTTGCGCTCAATGACGTTACCGGAGCCGTGAGCCGATAGATGGGACCAGATGCTCGCGTCCGCTGGCTGCAAAGCTCATCTGAAAGCCAGTCCGCCGGTGCTATGGGAAAACTGCAAGCGCCTCTCCTGTCGGCTTCCATGGCAAGGGCGACACAAGATTCCAAAGACGATAGGCCTGTTTACGGCGGCGTTTACGGTGCGGTTTACCGTAACGTACTTACGCCGGAAGCTGGAGATGTATCCTATCGACACAGGGGCAAAGTTCATTTCGTGGGTCAGCAGAGGGATATTGGATGCGAACCACCGTACTATTGCTTTCCGCGGCCATTCTGGCTGCACCCGTAGTCGTGCAGGCTGCGGATATTGCTCCTGTTCTGGCACCCCAGCCGCAGCCTGCCGAGCCGGATAAATGGACTTTTTCAGTATCGCCCTATTTCTGGGTAGCCGGCATTACCGGCGATACCGCCGTCTTCGGCCTTCCCGAAGTTCATACCAACGAAAGTTTCAGCGACATTCTGTCGGATCTCGATTTTGCTTTTATGGCCGCCGGCGAAGCGCGCTACGATCGTTTCAGCGTCGTTACCGATATCGCCTATGTCCGCGTGACCACGGATTCCGCCACACCGCGCGGTATATTGGCCGATGAGGTCGACCTGAAAGAGGAAACGTTCACGGCGATGATCGGTGCAGGCTACGCGGTGATTGACGATCCCCGTGGTCGCCTCGATGTCATCGGCGGCGTGAAGATCTGGTACACTGAAACGACGATTTCCTTTTCCGGCGGGCCGCTGGATGGCGTGTCGGGCACCGATGAGGCCACCTGGGTCGATGCCATGGCAGGATTGCGCGGCGTCTATTCGATTACGCCTTCAGTCTATCTGACAGGGTGGGGTTTGATCGGTGCCGGTGGCGCCGATCTGGACTGGGATGTGATGGCGGGTATCGGCTACAAATGGAATGACTCCATTTCGGCAATGGCCGGCTATCGCGCTCTTGGCGTGAACTACAGTGACGACACCCTGACCAGCGACATCGTCGAGCACGGCCCGATCCTTGGCGTCGTCTTCCATTTCTGAGATCGGATGAAGGCACTCGCGGCGCTGTCGCGAGTGCTTTTTCACTGGTCGAAGGCGAAAATCTTCTTCCAGTCTTTCTTCATGTCGACCACCAGCCAATTGCGGCCCTCCGCCTCGTCGAGCGCCTTGTCCAGTTTTCCAAAGGCTGATTCACGGTCATAGGCATATTCGCGGGCTGCGTCGGTGTGGTGGACCAGCAGGCCAAAGCTCGAGCCTTTACCTGACGTCGCCCAGCGCAGCATTTCGTAATCTCCATCCGAGTTGCCGGCCGCGAATATCGGCTTGAGGCCGATGAACTTGTTTATGCCGACGGGCTTGCCCGGGCCGTCGTCGACGAAGTCGATCTTCGGCAGGCGTTTGAGAACCGGTACATCGCCGACGAGTTCGTATTCGGTCGCGATCGTGCTGCCGACGACCTGTTCGGGCGGGATGCCGTAGAGCTGTTGCGTGACGGGACGCATGAACTCGATGCCGCCGCCGGAGACGATATAGGTGCGAAAGCCGTTGGCACGCAGATAGTCCAGCAGCTCGCGCATCGGCAGGTAGGTCATCTCGGTAAAAGGCTTGCCTGTCTTGGGATGTTTCGACGTGGCGAACCAGTCCGTGGCGATCTTGGTGAACTCGTCTGTTGTCATGCCGGCATGCGTTGCCATCATGAGTTCCACCATGCCCTTTTCACCAGCCTTGGCTATGCCTTTCAGATCGCCATCGAGAACGCTCTTGAAGGGCTCCTTGGTCTTCCATTCCGGATGCTGGGGTGCCAGCGCCTTGACGCGATCGAGTACGAAACCAAGCTGGATATAATAGGGCTGCTCGGACCAGAGCGTGCCATCATTGTCGAAGACGGCGATGCGGTTCTCCGGCGCCACATAAGCCTCTCCGCCTTCCGTCGTGGTTGCCCTAACGAAATCCGTGATGCGTGTTTTGGCGGATGTGTCGTTCCAGGAGGGCAATACNTCTTGCGCGGACACTGGGCTGCATGTGGCCGTGATCAGAAGAATGACTGCGATGGCAAGGCAAGCAAGGCAGGCATCAAAGGCTCGAACGGATCGTCTCATGGACATCCTCCGGTGAAGCTGAAATTCTCTTNATGCAGCGGAAACCGAGATGGCTGGTCGAGGTATCCTCCGGCTCGGCATGGCGCGCGGCGGGGCGATAGCGGCGGCAGTAGTTCGGTGCGCAGAGATGCGAGCCGCCCTTCAAGACCCGTCGCGGAATGCGGATGCTCGGTTGGCGCGGGTCGTAACTGGCTTCCACGCCGCCGCCGCGCGGATTGGCAGGAATGCAGCAGGCTTTTGCGGCGGGCTCGGGATGGCCGTCGGACCAGTAGTCAGTGGTCCATTCCCAGACATTGCCGATCATGTCGTAAAGCCCGTAACCATTCGGCGGGAAGCTGCGAACGGGCGAAGTCCGTTCATGGCCCTTCGGCTTTGCCGACATGACGGGGAAGGTTCCCTGCCAGGTGTTGGCCATGGGAATGCCGCCAGGCATCAGTTCGTCGCCCCACGCAAATTCCACATCGTCGAGACCGCCGCGGGCTGCGAGTTCCCATTCCGCTTCAGTCGGCAGGTCGAGGCCGGCCCAATCCGCATAGGCCTTCGCGTCGCACCAGGCGATGTGCACGACAGGATGGTCGAGCTTGCCGCGCAGGTCGCTCAGACCGCCGAGCGGCCGGCGCCAGTTCGCGCCGAACTTGAAGGTCCACCATTGAGTGATATCGGGGCCTTCAACCTTTTTCGGCTGAAAGAAGACAAGCGATCCGGCGCGCAGCATCTCTGGCCTGGCGCCGGGATAGTCCTTTGCCTCAGGTGCCTTCTCGGCTGACGTCACGTAACCGGTCGCCCTGACGAATTCNGTGAACCTGCGGTTCGTGACGGGGATTTCGTCGATCCAGAAGCCATCGACCTTTACNGGATGGGCGGGAGCCTCTTCGGGATAGTGGTCATTGGAGCCCATCATGAAGGTCCGGCCNGGAATCCAGACCATGCCTTCGGGCGCCGCACCGGGCCTCTGCTGATCGTCGAATGCCAATGCCATCACCGCCTCCGGAATATGCGCCGGAAGCTTCGCGCGTATGTAGAAGGGAAGGAAGTACGTTACGGTAAACACGCCCGCGGATGGTGTAACGGCAGGCGTAAATTTACGGCACCAGCTGCTCCGGCTGGCTACGCCCCTTCCTGCATTGTTAAGCAGGGACCGCGGCGTATTATCTGGCCAGGTCTCTTCCGTTGACGGCGATCGGATTGAGCGGCGGCAGCGCTGGCGGTTTTCTATCTCTGATCGTTGCGTCTCTCCGGGCGACGGCCCTGATGATCGCCGCCCTGTCGATGTCAGGTCCGACCTGTGCTCCAAAAAGCTTGCGTTCCAAAAGCTCAATCTGGTGCCTGAGGACGGGGGAACTTTCCCTTGCGACCCAGTCGGCGATGGTCCGGTATCCGCATTGGAAGGCCCAGGCCTGCAGGGCCGCATAGACCGCGGTTTCGTTGCCGCTCCTGATGGTCTGCTTCATCCGGTGAAGCCGGTATGAGCGGGAATTTTGCCTGAGATCCCGGTGTTTCGTGCGCCATGCTGCGAAGCGGGGAATGAGCTGCCGGAGAAGGAAGGCGACAGCTGCCAGGACAACGGCTACCGCGGCAATGAGCCAGATGCTGATCTGCTGCGATCGACGGTCTTCTTGCTGTTCAAGCTGCGGTGCGATCGCCTCTTTGGCCGCTGCGGCGCCGACCGTGACCTTGATGTCGGGAAGTGTCGCGGTTTTCTCGGCTTTGCTGTCCACATCGAACCAGGGGTAGGAAACCGCCGGTATGTCGAATGTGCCGGCGGCGGGGGCTGTGTAGACGATCGTTTCGGTGTGCCGGCTGGCTGTTTCCCGGTTCATTTCTATGCCGTCTTCGATCTTCGGCGGCTTCACATATTGCTGCAGGCCGGCTGCGCTGCCGAGTTCCACCGGCGGCATCATCATCGCCTGCGTGTCCAGGGCCGTGATGGTGATGGTGCGCGAAAACGCATCGCCGGCCTTCAGCTTGGTTGGATCGCGATCGAAGGATTGCTCGATCGTCAGGCCGTGTGCGACAAAACCCGGCTGGCTTGGCAGGGCGTTGCCGCCAACGGTGAAGGAAATGCCGGGCATGGTCACCGTCGCCTTCGTCGGCTTTCCGTCCACGCCATATCCGAGTTCAATCGGAATATCCGGCAGGCTGTAGGGGCCGGATGCTTCCGGTACGATCGCATAGCTGCGGCGGATGCCGGAATATTGCACACCGTCGATGGTCTGTGTCAGGTTCACGCTGCGCTCCTCCGGCAGGGTGACCATGGCATTGGGAACGTCGAACAGAGGAAACTGCGGCGGTGAGGTGAAGAAATTGGGCACGAAGACATCCACCGTCAGGCGTACCTGCTGTCCCGGCACGATCTCGCCGCTGCCTTCGATCGCGGCACGAGCAAAAGGTTCGGCGGCGAGCGCATTTCCCGACAGGAGCAACCAAAGCGACAGGGTAAAGCGCATCATGGCTTTTGTCCCTGTGCTTCAAGGGCGAACTTGCGCGCCATGAGGTCCGCCGGGCTCGCCTGGATGTTCTTCATCCACATTTCCGACGTCTGTTCGGCGATGCTTACCTGGCCTTCCTTGCCCTGCTTTCCCTTGTCGTCGAACTGAACGCTGTCAGGCTTCAGATTCGGGTCCTGTTGCTGTTGTTCCTGCTCCTTGTCCTGCTGCTCTTTCAGCAATCGCTCTGCGATAATGAGATCGGCTTGAGCCTCCGGCCAGTCCTTCCGTTTTTCAATCGCCTTCTGATAGGCCGTGACGGCCTCCTCGAATTTGCCGAGGTGCAGAAGCGTGTTTGCCTGATTGTACCAGCTCTCGGCCGTATCGACGGCGGCAAAGGCATCGAGTGCATCCTGAAAGCGGCCGGCCCTGTAAAGTGCTGCACCCTTCCACATCGGGTTTCGGAAATGGTCGGCTGCCCCCTCAAAATCACCCTGTTCAAAAGCCAGTCGGCCCTGCTGGTCCGGCGTCAGCCATAGATCGACGAAACCAGCCGCTTCCGCCGGAGATGGCATCAGTAGCCGGAAAGCGAGAAGCACGGCGCCGACCCTGACCACCCAGCCACGCCTGAAGGAAAAAGCAAGCAGCAAGGCAATCGGGGCGACCAGCCACCAGCCGGCATCACGCCAGCGATTGCCCTCGGACGCCTGCGCATCGGAAAAGTTCTTGCTGACGCGCTGGATGATCCAGCGCACATCGGTATCGTCGTCACTGATGGTGGCGACGTCAGCCCCCGTTGCCGATTGCAGCTGTTTCAGGGCCCCCATATCGAGCTTGGGCAATAGACGCCCGCCACCGGCGTTGGTCAGGAAGTTTCCGTCAGCCGTCCTGACCGGTCCGCCCTCGGCGGTGCCGATACCTAGAATGATGATGCCGTTGGCATTTGCCGCCTTGAGCGCATCGACCCCGGCCGGTTCGATGCCGTCGGTCAGGAAGACGATCGTGCCAGTCGTATTCTCCGACTTGAACAGGCTGTTCGATAGCGAAAGTGCGTCGGGCGTGCTCTTGCCGGGCTTGGGCATAATGCGTGTCGCCAGCGCATCCGAATAGCTCTCGATCAGGGAGGCATCCTCCGTCAGCGGAACGACGAGATGGGCGGTGCCGGCATAAGCGACGATCGCGGTCTTTGCTCCTGGTCGCGCAGCGAGAATATCGTGGATCTTCAGCTTGGCGCGTTCGATGCGGCTGGGGCTGATGTCGATCGCATCCATGGTCGAGGAAAGATCAACGGCAATGACGAGGGGCGCGGTATCCTCGACAAAGGGCGGTGCTTCGCGCCGCCATGTCGGACCTGCCGCGGCGATCGTGCCCAAAGCCATCAAGCCGGCCAGAAGCCATGAGGGATTGATGCGGCTATGGCGGTTTGCCTCGACAATCAGTTTGTCGAGCAGGTGCGGCGCGATCATGCCCTTCCAGCGGTCGCGAATATCGTCCGACCGGGCTGCAAGCCAGAGGATGAGGGGTGGAACGAGCAAGACGAGCAGCCACCACGGGCGCAGAAAATGAAGATCGGTGATCACGCCGCTGCCCTCCGGCGGATCAGGCCCCGAGAGCCTGCGAGGAGATGATAGAGAGCGAGAATGGCGATCGCAGCGCCCAACGGCCAATGGAAAAGTTCGATACGCGGCCGCCAGGACACCACCTTCTGTTCGTCAGGCGTAATCTGATCCAGAACGTCGTATATTGCCGCGAGCTGGTTCTGGTCGCCGCCGAAGAAATAGCGTCCGCCGGTATCGGTGGCGATNTTCTGCAATGTGGCCGTATCCAGCTTGTCCTCGCCTGTCGCGGCGGGATCACCGATGCCGATTGCATGAATGANGATGTCATTTCTTCCGGCGATCTCTGCCGCCTTCAGCGGCGGCATCTTGCTTGCCGTATCATTGCCATCGGTCAGCAGGATCAGGACTTTTTCGCGTGCCGTGGTTTTTTCGAACATTCTGAGTGCAAGGCCGATCGAATCCCCGAGCGATGTGCGTGGGCCGGCGATCCCTGGCAGCAACCCATTGATCATCAGCCGGACGAGTTCATGATCCATGGTGAAAGGCGCGAGCGGGTAGGGCGCATCGCCGAAGGCGATCAGGCCCAGGCGGTCGTGAGGCCGTTTCGTGACGAAATCGGAGACCACGGACCGCACCGCATCGACGCGTGCTCCAAGGCTGCCATCAGGCACCGGAAAATCACGCGTCTCCATCGATTGCGAGAGATCGAGCGCGAGCAGGATATCGCGCTGCGGCTCCGTCTTTTCCAGGGGTGGTTCGACGAATTGCGGCCGGGCAAGCGCCAGCACAACGAGGCACCAGGCAAGCCCCTCGGCGATCGTCTGCAGCCAGGTCCGTTTCGGCACGACCGAACCTTCTGTCGGCTGAACCCCGGCGGCACGTGTGACCTGATCGAAGAACGGCAGGCGGATTGATGCCGATGTTTCTCGATGCGGCGGCAGCAGCCACCAGATCAGCAAGGGGAGCGGAAGCAGCAGAAGCAGCCACGGATACTCAAGCTGATACATGGTGCCCCCTGATCCATCGCCTTGACTTGAGGACGAGTTCATCGGTGCTATCAGGAGGAAGAGCGGCAATGGCCGCGCTGTCGTGATATTCGAGATCATCAAGCAGGCGCGCCAGAGCGCCGGCCCCTCCGCTCTGGTTCAGACGCTCAATCCATGCCCGACCGGTCAGCGATGCGACATCGCCTCTCGGCCATGCTGCGAGCGCCGTTCGCTTGAGCAGTTCCGTGAGTTGGTGGATGCCCTTGTCGCGGCGTGCCGGGTTGCGGATGTCGGTTTCGATAGCGGCAAGCATCCGGAGCGCCTCCCGCCGGTAGGCATTGCGGCGATATCGCCTGAGCCAGACAATGATGGCCGATAGCAGCGCGATGACGAGCAATGCACCCAATGCCGCCCAACCCCAGGTTTGGGGNAACCAGGAGACCGGCGGCGGAACCGCGATGTCATGCAAAGAGCGGAGCGCCGTCTGGGTCATCGGATCGAGTTGGACTGTCTGCTCCATCAGCGCCTCCGCTGCCGCCAGGCGGATTGTTCGAGCAGGCGGCGCAGTTGCGGGGCAGTCTCCTCCGCGGTCGAGACAGGGAGCATGGGGAGGCCGAGTTCACGTTGCCAGGCCATCAGTTCGCGACCGCGATTGCGAGCGAAAGTGTCGATGGATTTCCGCACGCCGGCTTGGCTCAGTGACAGTTCGGCCTGCAATCCGCCGCCGCTGATGACGATATCGGCGGATTTGGGAAGCTCCAGAAGGAATGGGTCGTAGATCAAAAGACAGATCACGTCGTTGCGGGCGGAGAGCGCCAAAAGCAGGTCGCGGGTCGCTTCGCCGTGTCCGCTGAAATCGCTGATGATGACGACGAGATGATCGTGATGGGCGATGCCTGTGACGCGNCGCAGCACGTCATCGAGTGAANCCGGCGAGGGCGTGCCGGCAAAGGCGGCTTTCAGCGCNGCATTCCTGGTGGCGATCTTGTCGGCAAGAGCGATGACGGCATTGCGGCTNCGATGCGGCTTTACTTCCTCGATGTNGCCATCNCCAAAGATAAAACCGCCCACCCGATCGCCTGATCCCAGGATGCGCCAGGCACAGAGCATGGCNGCTTCGGCGGCAGTGACGGATTTCATGGCGCGGCGGCTGCCGAAAAACATATTGATCCGCTGGTCGACGACGAGGATTGCCGGCCGCTCCTTCTCCTCGCCGTAGATGCGGACGACCGGCGTGCCGGTGCGCGCCGTCACGCGCCAGTCGATGGAGCGGATATCGTCGCCCGGCAGATAATCCCGCAATTCCTCGAAGATCAGGCCGCGGCCGCGCAGGGCTGACTGCATCCGGCCGGCGAGCTGCTGATGGCTTTTTGCTTTCTGGACGAAAGTCAGATTGCGGGCACGACCCTCGAGAGCGACGAGCTGTTCCGTCGTGACATAGACGCCGTCGCTTCTGAGGGCGCCCGTGCTCATGAGACCGCAACCAGTTCGGTGATGCGATCGATGACCTGATCGGCGCTCGTATTGGCGGCATGGGCCTCGTAAGACAGGATGAGGCGATGGCGAAAGACATCGTTGACGATCGCCTTCACATCGTCGGGGGTTACATAGTCGCGACCCTTCAGCCAGGCATATGCGCGGGAGACCTTGTCGAGACTGATGGCGCCACGCGGGCTGACGCCAACCTGCAGGAGGCTCGCCAGATCCTTGTCGTAGCGATCGGGATAACGCGTGGCGAAGACGAGAGCGACGATATATTTCTCGACCGGTTCGGAGACCGTCACCGCGCCGATTTCCTTGCGGGCATCGAAGACCGCCTGTGGGTTCAGGCGCTCGGTGGCCGGAGCAGAGCCTTTGCTGTGGGCAATGTTCTCCTCGTCCCGGTTGAGACGCATGATCGCGGCTTCCGATTGCTCATCGGGATAGGTGACCTCGACATGCATGAGGAAGCGGTCGAGTTGCGCCTC
>JGI25152J39213_1000712_pt1 | contig 17238 bp, 17 predicted proteins | sample AraplaMF_Col_mMS_FD_39213 | JGI IMG/M metagenome (IMG submission 39213)
GCTGTTATAGCCCGAGACATTTGGTCTTGAACGGAATCGAACCGTCGGTCCTTAACTTGATTTGATCACGCATCCGATTCGCCAGTGCGCGGTATAAGATCCTCATGGGCAAATCGGCATGGCGCTCGGTGGCCACAGGTAGCATCATTGCGCGAATTCTACCGCCGAACACCAAGGATATCGATCGAACACCGTTTGGGCTTCTGATCCGCCGGTGACGCCGAAGATGATGCGACGCCAAACGCCCGCGCAAGTCGGTCGCGCCGATCGCAATTGCATCATCGTGACCGCTGCCAGCGCTTGGCGGCTTGGCGCTCTCCGGTATTGCCATAGTGCGTCCAGCAGCCGACATCGTGGTCTGGATGTCCGGCCACATCTGCAATGTATTCAGCATGCGATAGCGGTTATTGCCCGAGCGCAGGAGCCTGCCCGATTTCGGTTGAGCGGAGCGTCCGAATTCAACCGGCGCCGAAGCCACCCGCTTGCCGGCGATCACAGACGTCCAAGAACCGTCCGCTTTCCGTGGATAGTCATTTCCGTGTCGTCCGCGTCGGCGCCATCTGTACAAAGAAGGATGACGGCTCGATGGAGATGGAGATCGCCAGGGCCCTACCTCTTAGCGCTTGTTGACTCACCCGCGGTTGAACAATAACTTGCTAACTCAGTCGTTAGGCTTGTCCTCTTATGACGGATCAATCTCTTCAGCGTCGCCTTGCTGCCATCGTCGTTGCCGACGTGGTGGGATATTCACGCCTGATGGAGGCTGATGAAGTCGCCACGCTGGCGAACCTCAGGGAACTCCGTTCTGGCGTTATCGAGCCGGCTGTGATGCGCCACAACGGTCGCATCTTCAAGGTCGTGGGAGACGGATTCTTAATCGAATTCAGTAGCGCGGTAGGCGCGGTCGCAGCAGCGTTGGAAATGCAACGGGCCACCACTGCTGTTGAGGCTCCCGGAGACCGGCGCCTGCTTTTGCGTGTAGGCGTCAATCTGGGAGATGTCATTGACGACGGTTCAGACGTCCTCGGCGACGGCGTCAATGTCGCGGCGCGCCTCGAGACGCAGGCCGCACCGGGAGGTATCTGTATTTCAGCGAACGTTCACGGCGAGATCGTCGGCAAGATCCGCGACCAATTCTTTGATGGAGGCGAACGCTACCTAAAGAACCTCACTCGCCCGGTCCACGTGTGGCATTGGCCAGATGTGCCGCAGAGCATATTGCCGCTGCCCGAATGTCCCTCGATCGCTGTATTGCCGTTCACGAATATGAGTGGGGATGAAGCGGACGCGCCTTTCGTCGACGGCTTGACCGAAGACCTAATCATCGACCTTTCCCGTACGGCTGGCCTGTTCGTCATCGCGCGCAATTCCGTGAACGGCTACAAGGGCAGGCCGGTTGACGTACGGCTGGTCGCCCAGGAACTCGGCGTCCGCTACATCCTCGAGGGGAGCGCCAGACGCGCGAGGGGCCGTGTCCGCATCAAGGCCCAATTGATCGATGCGCTTGGCGGCCAGCACTTGTGGGCCGACCGGTTTGACAGGACGGTGGAAGATGTTTTCGAGTTGCAGGATGAAGTTAACGCCAAGATTGTTGAAGCCCTCGTCGGCCGGCTGACCATCCCGAAGCAGCGCAATCGGCCGAAGAACCTTGAGGCCCACGATCTGTGTGTGCGCGCCCGCCGTCTGACGGAAGAGTCGCCGCAAACTGAGCGTGAGGCCTATATGCTGCTCCAACGCGCGGTTGAGCTCGAGCCATCATATGCCGAGGCGCTCGGTCTGCTCGCCTACAACCGTTGGCTTGCCTGGACTCATTTCGGCGAGCCTGAAGATCCTAACCGTCGGATGGCGGTGACGTTCGCGCAGAAGGCGGTCGACCTGGATCCCAACGATGCCGGCTGCCGTTACGTTCTGGGAACCATTTTGGCTTATGAGCGGCGATGGGAGGAATCGGAGACCGCCTTCGCCAAGGCCCTGGAGCTGGACCCCAACCACGCCGACACCTGGGCCGCCATGTCGGACATGTCCGTGCTGGACGGGAGGGTTGCCGACGGACTAGCGCAGATCGAAAAAGCTTTGCGACTCAATCCCTACCCAACCTGCTGGTATCTTTGTCATCTTGGGCAGGCGCAATACGCCGCGCGTGACTATGAGGCGGCAACCGCTACACTCCGCAGGGAAGACACGTATCGTACCAACTCACGCAAATTCCTGGCTGCTGCGCTTGCGCAGTTGGGCCACAGTGAGGAGGCACGGCGAGAAGCAGAATTGTTCCTGATCGCCCACCCTCATTTCACCATCGGCCATTGGCTCAGCTCCCAGCCGCTGCGCGATGCATCGGTACGAGACCACTTTGTCGACGGCTTCCGTAAGGCCGGCCTGCCGGAGATGTGACAGCAGGTGGGGACAACCGCGACGCGTTCGAGAACGTGGCAAACATCCCAAGTTCCGTTGACGCGCGCCCCTGAGGATTGCATTTGATGCCAGCCTATTGATTTCCATGAAAACTGGCGCGGGAGCAGACTTTTGGACAATACCTCAGAAGCCGTCCCGAAGGAATGAAGCGAGTTCGTCGACAACCGCGGATGCGTCGTGCGTAACGTAGACGCCGAATTCGGCTGCAGGTGCCGCGGGCAAGCCGAATTTGGCATGTAGGACCTCGCAGTCGGGTGGTATCGCCTCAGGAAACAGGATGCCGATTCCCAGTCCTGCTCGAAGAGCAGAAAGCATGGCCGGAAGCGACCGCACACGACACCCGACGGTCCATGTGAGCCCCTCTTCGGCAAGCGATGCAATCATCCTGTCTTGCCAGGAGCACGACGTATCGAAAAGGATCACTGGTATTGGCGCATCCTCAACAAATTCCATCATCCGGCTGGTGCACCAAACAAGTTGCCGCGATATGGAGCTGCTCGGCGGGATATCGAAGCGTGCCGGATCGGCGATGACGATGTCGCTGCGGCCTTCTTTCAGGCTCCGTGCCAATTCTTGCGAGTAAGAGGAGAAGAGTTCGATCTCCACCGATGGGTGATGACGACGAAACTGGGCGATGGCGGCCGGAAGGCGGGTGACGGCAAGGTCCTCGAACATGCCTATGCGCACACGACCAGCAAGGGTCTTGTCACTCAGCGAGCGCTGCATGTTGTGGGTCAGAGCAACCATTTTTCTCGCATAGGCCAGGAATTGCTCACCCCTATCCGTCAACGAAACCCCGCGCGGCGAGCGCAGTACGAGTTCGGCATCGAGAGCTTGCTCAATCCGCTGCAGTTGCATGCTTACGGCGGCCTGTGTCCGAGCGAGACGTTCGGCTGCCTTGCTCACCGCGCCGGTCTCGGCGACCGCAATGAACATCCTGAGCAGCCTGAGATCGAAATCAACATCCATAAATTATCCTTATATCGAATTAACAACTATAAGACTACACGCGGGAAGTTAGTGTTGGCAATATGGCCTCGCCATAGCAAGGAACCAACATGTCGACCTACAAACAAAAACTCGAAGCCTGCGGTGTCGAGTGGCCCGAACTGTCCCGACCGGATCTGCCTTTCGCACCGACAAAGAAAATCGGCGAAGTCCTGTATGTCTCGGGGCAAATCCCGGAAAAGTCCGGTGACATCGCCTATGTGGGACAGGTCGGCGGCGAGATCGATATCGGTGCAGCGCTGCAGTGCGCCCGGCTCTGTGCGGCGAACATCATCTATTGGGTCGATCGTGCGCTGGAGGGCAATCTCGACCGTGTCGTTCAATTGGCCAAACTGACGATCTTCATCAACGCGGTCCCAGGCTTTGCCGCCTTTTCAACGATCGGAAATGGTGCATCTGAAGTGATGAATGCCGTCTTCGGCGAGCGCGGGGAGCATGCCCGATCTGCGGTTGGCATGGCAGGATTGCCAGCCAATGTCCCGGTCGAGATTGAAGCCGTATTCTACGTGCGGTGATCGGGGCGACGATGTCATTGGTTCATTTCAATCATAGCGGTGCGGGCCTCCCTGCACCGGAAACCTTACAGACGATCACAGATTACCTCCGCTCCGAGGCCGAGGTTGGCCCTATGGAGGCCAGTCAACTGGTGGGTGTTCAGAGGGCGGAAATTTACGAGGTCGCCGCCCGCCTGCTCGGTTGCGGCCCGCATCATGTGGCTTTTGGAAGCGGGCATGGTCAGCTCTACGGAGATATCATCTCAGCAATTCCGTTGAAGGGGGAAGACAGGGTTCTGGTCAGCCGCCAGGAATGGATGGGCAACGTCATCTGCCTACAGAACGCCGCCAGACTGAGCGGTGCAAGCCTTTCCCTGATGGCGTCGGACGATAGCACCGCCGTGGACGTCGAAGTACTCTGCGCCAATCCCTCGCCAGACGTCCGCATCCTAGCTCTGACTTGGATTGGCGCGAGCGGCGCTTTGATCAATCCGGCTGCGGCCATCGGTAGGGCGATCAGGCAAAGCCGCTCCTCCGCATTCTTCATAGTCGACGCCAGCCAGGCAATCGGCCAATTGCCGATCAACGTTGAAGAGCTCGGCTGCGATGCCCTTGTGGCGTGCGGGCGAAAGTTTCTGCGGGGTCCTCGCGGTACGGCCATCGCCTATATCTCCCCTCGCCTCGCCGCCGAGGTGGTTCCGCGCAAGCTCGATAATTTCTCGGCTGCATGGAACGGCAAGGACGTTGTTCAGGTAAGCGACGCGCGCGTCTTCGAAACCGCGGAGGAGTCGGTTGCCTTGAGGCTCGGGCTCGGGAAGGCAATCGAACAAGCTCTCGAACTGGGCCTCGATAACATTCGCGAAAAGCTGAATCATAAAGCGTCCGCCCTGCGCGATGGCCTGGCGGCGCAACCGAAGGTTCAGGTGCTTGATCTGGGTAAAGAGAAAGCCGCTTGCGTCACCTTTACCGTCGGTGGCCTTTCTTGCGGCCAGGTCAAAAGAGCCCTCGCCGACCGGGGAATAACAATTGGCATGAACGGCAGTGGCTATACTCCATACGAATTTGGAGCTACGCGGCATCACCGAACTGCTCCGTGCCTCGGTACACATGAGCACCTCTGACGAGGATATCGAAACGCTCGTCGGCGCGATCGCCGAACTGACAGGCACGCGAGGGGGATTGGTAAATTGACCGGCTCCAATTCTGTACGCACCGCCCTTGTCCTTGGCGGTAGCAAAGGCCTAGGCTTCGGCGTTGCCGAGGCACTGGTAAAGCGAGGCGTCAACGTCGCTCTTGTCGGCCGCCAGGAAGCGGCTCTCAATGCAGCCGAACAGAAGTTTGCGGGGCAACCGGGATCAACAGTATCCTTCGCCTGCGATCTGTCTAACCGCGACAGTGTTTCCCGAATGTTGCGCAGGATCGATGAGCGCGGGGTTGAAATTGATATCCTTGTGCTGAACGGCGGCGGCCCGCCACCGATCGCCGCATCGGATTTCGACGAGGCATTCTGGCACGCGCAGTTCGGCGCGATGTTCATGAGCCAGGTCGAAGTGGCCACGCACTTCCTCCCGTCAATGCGAAGGCGGCGCTTCGGCCGGATCATCGTGGTTTCGTCGACGAGCATTCGAGAGCCGATCCCTGGCCTTGCTGCTTCGAATGCCTTGAGGTCGGCACTTGCAGGCTGGGCGAAGACTCTTGCGACGGAGGTCGCCGGCGACGGTGTCACCGTCAATGTCGTTCTGCCTGGCCGTTTTGCGACGGATCGCACTGCACGGCTTGATGCTGTGGACGCAGCCGACCGCGGTGTCGATCCGGCCGTCATTGCTGCCGAAAGCCAAAGCGAGATACCGACGGGGCGCTATGGGTCAGCGCAGGAGTTCGGTGCGGTCGTGTCCTTCCTGGCCAGCGAGGAGGCCTCCTACGTGACAGGCATTGCATTGCCCGTCGACGGCGGCCTGAGCCGCTCATTGGTCTGAAGATTCAGCACGGGGGCTTTCCATGATGGTCGACACGGAAACCGTAGAGCACTACAAATGGGGTCAAGACTGCGACGGCTGGATTCTGGCGAATGCTGATGATCTTCGTGTCATCGAGGAGCGAATGCCACCCCAAAGCGCAGAAGTTCGTCACTATCATGCGCAGGCCAAGCCGTTTTTCTACGTGTGACGGGCGTCCTGACAATGAAAGTGGATGGTGATCTCCACCTGATCACGGCGACCGAATTGCCGTTCCCGAACCATAAGGCAGCCTCGGACTCGGAAACCGTCAATTCGAAAGCGAGTTTGAACGGCTGAAGTGGCCGTGGGCGCGCAACGCCCTGTCCAAGGACGTGCGAATTCCAACGAATTGAGCGGAGAGTGACTTTTTAGCTCTCGAAAGGATTCGAACCCGACCCTGTCGTTGCCACCGCCATTCGTCTGATATTCCTCAGTAGCTGGCGATGAGCCCGTAGCCCAGAATGAAGACAGGATGCTTCGCAAAACATTTAAGCAGCTTCGCCGAGACATGATGAGCAGGCGGTTCAAAAAGCCACGAATCCCAATACTTGCGGCATCTCGCCCGCTCTCAAATGTCACGATTTGAAAGCACAGCATCCTCAGGATGTTGAGAGACGGAGGTCGTGTTCGCCCGAAAATCTGTATTGAAGCCAGTCGGCGCTGCATCGATGGCAGGATTTCGCGAAAGAGATACAGGCCTGGTTGCGAGCAGCGAATTTCAGCGCTCATCAGCAATGCGCAACCAGACATAGACGGCCTTCGGTTGCAGGTGCGCCTGCGTGAACGCTTCGCGATGGGCTCTCACGAAGGCCCTGCGATGTGGTCGACAAGGCGGGGTGCTTCCTCGGCGATCGCCAATATTATGCCCGACTTTCGGGTGGAGGCGAAATCCAACCCGGCGAAGTAGAGGCCCGGCAGGGCGGCCACGCCATCCTCGTGGACCGGCTGTCCCGCGGCATCGAGCGCACCGGAAAGCCTCATCCAACTGAAATCGCCCTTGAAGCCCGTGCACCACACCACGGTCGTTATGCCGGACCGTGAGAGATCAAGCGACGCGATCGCCGGGTTCGGCCGACGCATCGCGACCGTCTCCGCCGGGTCGGGTTCGGAAACGGGTGCATCGATTCCAGCGCGGCTGATATAATCGTCGATATGACGTTTGATGTTGTCGGAGGCCTCATCTGCAAAACGAGCATTCGCTTCGAGATCGTCGGCGATCGAGAGGCGGTCGCCATCCTCGACACCAGTCAATCGCCCAAGAAGCACGATACCTTGGGCGCTGAGCGCCTGAAGGCTTATTGTGTGCAACGACCCAAGCACGCCACGAGGCGGGATGCGTCCCGCAAGTCGAATGACCTCCTCCCGTCGCACGTCAAGAAATCCGCATTCGAGAAGCCAGACCATGATGTCGCGGCCTCGGTAGCGACGGGGGAGCCGTCCGACACGACTGGTGGCAAGGAAGACTGTTCGTCGCGCTTGCGCAAGCTCCTCCGCGATCTGGACACCCGACTGGCCGCTTCCGACGACCAGCACCGCCCCATCGGGGAGATCCGCAGCGCTGCGATAGTCGGAAGCGTCGATCTGGCGAACGACGGGCGGTAACGACGCGGCCCAAGATGGGCGCACCGGACAATTCAGGTTGCCGCTTGCGACGATCACGTTCCGCGCCAAAAGCGTGCCGCGTGAGGTAGTCAGTCGATACGCGTCATTCTCGTGCGTGAGTTCGCTGACCGCGGTTCCCGCTTCGATCGGCAGCGCATTGCGCCTGGCAAAGTCCTCGAGGAGAGCGACAAACTGGTCGCGCGTCAGGGCACCGGACGGGTCCAAACCATCGTAGGAATCGCCAGGCATGACTGTCTGCACGTTGGGGGTATTCATCCGAAAGGAATCCCATCGCTGTGTACGCCACGTCTCTCCTATGCGGCCTCGCTCCAATACGCTATGGCGCATCCCTCTTCGTGCGAGCCAATAGCTGACGCCGAGGCCCGCCCAGCCGGCCCCGACGACGACAGCATCGAGTACATCGGCACTATCATCCACTTGCCACGGTGATCTCATGATCGGCAGCCCCCAAGCCATCCCCGCGCGGCATTAAGCCTTGTTCCCGGCAGTGAGTCCAGCGTGGTGGTTCTCCACACGACTGGCCGAGCAGACTCCGATCGGTAGCCCTGGACACCACGGAAATTGTGCCACGATGCTTTCGCCAGATCGGAAGAGCAACTTGCCTGATTCGAAGCAAATCACTCGCCGGCGCGGTGACGCGGCGCGTGCTTGCGAGCCTTGCACAACTAGGACGAACGGACGAGGCTCATCAGGAAGGCGAGCTGTTCATGGCGAGCAATCACATTTCACAATCAGCCATTGGGTCGCTTTACAGCCCTTTCGAGATCAGGCCACGTGTGAACCATTTCGTCGACGGATATCGCAAAGCAAGCCTGCCAGATTGAACGAGAGGTGAGCGTCCTCCATGCGATAGAAGACTTCCAAATCGCAGCGAAAGGTTTTCGGATCCTAATTCACGCATCGACGAATTCATTCAATCGCCACCAGTTGAGGAAAGACCGCGGCCCCTTTAGTCTATCCCACGTTCTTTCCTAGAGTTTAATTTCAGCCCTCCAGAATGCTCGCCATCCTAACCAGATCTGCAACTGAGGATGCGTGCATTTTCCGCATCATGTGGCCGCGATGAAGCTTCACTGTGGCCTCGGCGAGTTGAACCTCAGCGGCGATCTGCTTGTTCAGCTTCCCGGCAACAACCAAAGTCATAATCTGCCGCTCGCGGTCGGTGAGTTTGGAATACCTCAGGCGCACTGCTGCCGTTTGATTTGCATCTTCCCGTCGGGCGCTATCACTTGCCAAAGCGCGGTTCACGGCTTCGAGCAACTCCTGTTCGCGTACTGGCTTGGTAAGGACATCGATTGCTCCGGCCTTCATGGCGCGGACCGCCATCGCCACGTCGACATGAGCACTGATCAGCACAACAGACCTGGGGTGTCGGCTTTTCGCGAGCACCTCTTGGAACTCCAGTCCGCTTTGACCCGGCAGGCGAATATCCAGAACAATGCAGCCAGCCCGATCCGGATCATCCGCAGCAAGAAACTCTGCCACCGAACCATGGGTTTCGGCGGTCAATTCGACAGATTCAAAAAGCCCTCTCAGAGCTTCGCGGACACTTTCGTCATCATCGATGATGATGACGGTCGGCCGGCCTCTTTTGCGATCATCCATCATAATACGCCTGTATCCTCCGCCCTTGGCAAGGTGAATGAGAACACTGCTCCTCCCCCATTTTCCGCCTCTGAAGCCCAGATCCGGCCACCATGCGCTTCGACGATGGAGCGGCAAATCGACAAGCCCATTCCGATACCATCGGCCTTCGTGCTGTAGAATGCTTCGAAAATCCGATCCAACTCGCCGACCGGTACCCCACGGCCTGTATCCGAGATACTCACGATTACACGCTGTTTCTGAACCGCACATCTGATGGCGATGCGCTTTGCCCTTGGCGAAGCTGTCATCGCTTCAGCGCTGTTCATGACCAGGTTGAGAACAACCTGTTGCAGTTGCGTCCGGTCTCCTACGACTTCGATAGGCAATCCCCCCATATCGAGGCCGACCTCTACCTCACGCCTTTGCAGTTCGCCCGTCAAAAGACTCAACACCTCATGCAGGGCACCTTGTAAATCCGTCTGCTCCATTCGCGCTGGTGATTTCTGAGCCATTGCGCGGATGCTCGTGATAATATCGCCCGCGCGATGTCCGTCCCGAACAACCCTTTCGGCGGCCATCCGCGCCTGCTCCAGATCAGTGTGGCCCGGTTGCAGCCAGCGAAGACATGTGCCAGCATTCGTGACGATTGCCGTCAGCGGCTGGTTGACTTCATGGGCAATCGAAACGGCAAGCTCCCCTGTGGCCGTCATCCGCGTCACGTGCGCGAGGTCACTCTGGCTCTGCCGCAGGGACTCTTCAGCCCGCTTGCGATCCTCGATATCAACGACGACGCCGTACCATCTCACAACATTTCCGTCTGCATCCAACAGCGGGCTTTGTCGCAAGTTGAACCATCGATATTCGCCATCGGCGCGTCTGATACGAGCATCGACCGGGCGACTTATTTTCGAAGCAACAATCTCGTCCCATGCCGCACGCATCGGCTCGACGTCATCAGGATGAAACATGCGATAGAAGCCGAAGCCGACAATTTCATCAAAAGGCAGACCGACATAATCGATCAAGTTGCGATTGAAATATTCAAGCCGTCCATCCTGGGTGCAGGACCAAGCCATCGCGGGTATGGTGTTGATGATGAGATTCAGCTTATGCTCACTTTCCCTGAGCGCAGCTTCGCTGTCCCGGAGGGCAATCTCCGCACGTTGTAGGTCTTCGATATCGATATTGCAGCCGAACCAACGCACGACGCCGTTGGCATCAACCAGCTTGCGGCCCGCGAAATAGAACCAGCGGTAGTTGCCGTCGGCTCCGCGGATGCGTCCCTTCAGAACGGTGTGGTCGGAATGCTCAAGGTCTCTCTTCCAGATGTCCACCATGCTCGGGATATCGTCAGGATGATATAAGTCCAGAAAGCCCCATTCGAGGATTTGATCAGCAGGGCGACCTGCGTAATCCAACCAGCTCTTATTGACAAAATCGGCGCTGCCATCCGGTCTTGCTGACCATACGAGAACCGGAAGCGAATTGATAATCAGGCTGAGGTTCTCTTCGCTGGCCGCAAGTGCAGTCTTGGTTTCCTTCAATGCGTTTTCGGCCTGCTTGCGGTCTTCGATATCCAGGACAACGCCATACCATCTCGTGACATTTCCTTTGGCGTCGAGCCGAGGTTTCTGCCGAAGCGTGCACCAGCGATATTGGCCATCTACGCGCTTGAGCCTGCCCACGACCTCTCTGGCAGTCTTCGAGGCCATAATAGCATGCCATTCAGAAGCGAGATGTGCCGTGTCGTCAGGGTGAAACAGCTTGTAGAAGCCCTCTCCGGAAATTTCCTCAAGCGGCGCACCGATAAATTCGAGAAAATGCTGGTTGGCAAAATCCAGCATGCCTTCCGAGGTTGCTGACCACACCATGGCGGGAATCAGGTCGATAATGGGATCGGTTTCCGGCTCTCGTTCCACAACCCTCTCCGTTCAGAGTTCGGGACGACTTCGTGTCAGGAAATGTAGAAGGATGGTCAATCGTCCGCCGGAAATAGTTACGGGATTTCTGCGGGTTGCGTAAGGACAAATCAATAGACGAAGGTCTAGGACGGCAATGCCATTGTCTAGTTGCGAGTGACCTAGATCGCAATTGAGAGCAGTTGAAAACCAGCCTACTCCTATCCATCGAGGCGCTTAATGAACGACGACGACGGCCGGTCCGCCGGCGCGTTCATACCCAAGATTTACGTGCATCGAATTCCACACAACTGACACTTCCGACCTGGGGCTGTCGCCTCCGCTACGTTGTTTATCGCGACCGCGCTTGCTCGGCCAAAACGGCAAAATTCAAAACCAATTTTCGTCTCATCTCGACTTATGGGGAGATTATCATGCGTAGCTTGATTATGTGCCTGATGCTGGCGACCGCCAGCATGACTGCCGCAACAGTTGTGTCCGCGTGTCCCGCGCAGGCCACGACAGATGTNCGNGAGGCTCCGGTTCCCATCCACTACCGAACTGCAAAGATCGATGGCCTCGATATCTTCTACCGGGAAGCCGGTCCGGCCGACGCTCCGGTCGTGCTTCTGCTCCACGGCTTTCCCACATCTTCTCATATGTTCCGGAATCTGATTCCGCTTCTTGCAAACCGGTACCATGTCATCGCGCCGGATTATCCGGGTTACGGGCAAAGCGCCGCTCCCGATCGCAGTGCGTATGCCTATACGTTTGCCGCAGCAGCCGATATCGTCGACAAGCTGATGGTTCGTCTGGAGGCCAAGAGCTACGCGATGTACGTCATGGATTATGGCGCGCCCGTCGGCTATCGCCTGGCGCTGAAGCATCCGGAACGGGTCAGCGGTCTGATCATTCAGAACGGCAATGCCTATGATGAAGGACTGAAGGAATTCTGGGATCCCATCAAGATCTACTGGTCCGATGGATCAGCAAAGAGCCGCGAAGCTCTCTCCGGCCTGCTCACGTTCGAAACCACCAAGTTCCAGTACACCGACGGCATGGAAGACGTGTCGCGCATCAGCCCGGACAACTGGGTTCACGACCAAGCCCTTCTGGATCGCCCTGGGAACAAGAACATCCAGCTCGATATGCTGTATGATTACCGAACCAACGTGCCGCTATACCCTGACTTCCAACGGTTCTTTCGTGAGCGCAAGCCACCCACGCTCATCGTCTGGGGCAAGAACGATTTTATCTTTCCCGAGGCAGGCGCTCATCCTTACCTCAAGGATCTGCCGGATGCAGAAATCCATATCCTGAACTCGGGCCATTTCCTGCTCGAAGAAAAGCTGGATGTCGCTGCTCCCCTAATCAACGACTTCCTGGATCGCAACGTCGCCAAGAAGTGACTAGCCATGGTCGCCGGCGGTGTGACCGAAGCTCCGCCAAATCGAGGTCGCACCGCTGAATAGCGGATACTATATTTCGAACTTGGGAGCTCACCCCATGCCTTACCATTTTTTGGAAGTTGCAATCACTCCGAATGTGCGGCGGGCCCAAGCTGAAATGGGTGCTGATCAGATATGGTTAGGCGAGCACCATTGCGCGTCTGATAGTCTCACCGAGAGTGAACTTGCCTTCATAGCGGCACGAGACAGCTTCTATATCGCCTCTGTGTCGGAAACCGACTGGCCCTATGTCCAGCATCGCGGTGGGCCGCAGGGCTTTCTTAAAGCGGTCGACAACAAGACGCTGGCTTTCGCCGACTACCGGGGTAACCGCCAATATATCAGCACTGGCAACTTTGTCGCAAACGACCGGGCCTGTCTGTTTTTAGTCGATTATCCGCGGCGCGCCCGTCTCAAGATCTATATGCATGTCGAGAAGCTGGCACTCGATACCGACCCGGCACTAACCGACCTTGTTTTCGATGCGGGCTACCGGGCGAAGACCGAGCGGATATTACGGCTACNCCTGGAGGCCTTCGACTGGAATTGCCCTCAGCACATCACTCCCCGCTACACCGAAGGCGAGGTGGAGAAAGCGGTGACCCCGTTGCGCGAGCGTTTGGGTCAACTGGAATCGGAAAATACAAAGCTGCGTGCCCGGCTCGCCGCCGCCTTGGGAGTAAAATAATGGACGCCACAAGACCACCTTTGCCTCGATTTGCGGATCCTTGCCGCGGATCGACGCTTCCACTGGCCGCTTGGCCGGCGACCGGATGAACACCCTGCCTCAGCGATTCAAACGGGACCTGCCGAATGCCGAGATTCGCTTCGTCGATACAGGGCATTTTGCACTAGAGACGCATGCCTTTGAGGTCGCCACTGCAATCGTAAATTTCCTTACCTAGCTGCCGTTGCAGTAGCCGGCGTTCGTCCCCAGCAAGGCCAAGCCGCGATGCCTCCTCGCTCTCTTATGGAACTTTTCAAGGACACTGCCATGGATCGTCTAATAGGCTCGCGCCAACTTGTGCTCGAGGAAGATATCATTGAGGTGAGAGCATTTATTGACCTGTTCATGATCGCACCGCAGACGGTCGTGGACGAGGCTAAGTTTTGTTGCATGCAGCTGGGTGCAGGTTGCGCAATATCGCTACCCGCAGCGCCCGCAATCGGTCTCAACCGCATTCTTGGTCTTGCCGCACTCGATGACGTCGGAAAGGCCTACGAATGGATGACCAAAAAGACAGGCCGCCGCTATTTGCAAATGAACACCGACGTCGTTCCTCTTCAGGTACTCGATTGGATAAGGACACGAGGCCTGTTTCCTGAGGGGAACGGATGGGCAAAGCTGCGACGAGCAGCTCCAGCCGCTCCGCTCGCCCACGCTGGAGAAGTCACCACCAGAGAGGTAAATATAGACGAAGCCGAAATTTTCGGTTCGATGATGTGTGCCGGATTTAACTTTCCAGAAAAGCTGATACCGCTCTGGTCTGCAATCGTCGGGAAAGAAGGTTGGACTTGCTTTTTCGCTAAGCTAGGCGGCAAGCCGATAGCGACAGGTGCGATGTACGCGTCAGGCAACTTTGCATGGCTCGGCGGCGGCGCGACAGTTCCCGAGTTTCGTAATCGCGGCGCGCAGAAGGCTCTTATTGCTGCGCGTCTAAATCATGGCGCCCGTCAGGGCGTCCAGACATTCGTCGTCGAAACCGCCCAGCCGTCGGCCCAAGAGCCGAACATCTCTCACGCGAATCTCATCGCAACCGGATTTGAACAGATCTACTCGAGAGTTAACTACCGATTTACGGATGCTTCATAAGATGCGTCAAGCACCATGGCTCTGAGCCTCGAGTTGCTGCTTTCTTTCAAGTTGTCGTGCTTGGCCCACGAGCGCTTCGAGCGGTCGCCGTTGCCGTAACTTCGGTCTCCGACCGCGATCGCCGTCTGAGTGTCCGCAGGATTAGAAGCAGTTGCCACTACAGCCTGCACAAATCGCCTGCCGCCGACCGGAGTTGTCCCGCCAACTGTGCAGCAAGTCTGGCGATCACATCAGGTAGGAAACCTCCTTTTCGAAGAACCTGGAGTTTTTTGCATCGGCGATCTTTTAGCCGGCGGGCCTTTGCCTTGCGCATCCGAAGTCCATATTTGCCTGCAATTAGATCCTAAGATCGTGTACTGTGCCAGACGTCGAAATCGAGGGTCAGCGGACATGGAGGAGGAGGGCTTGGCTGAGATCTCAGCCTGGTATGTTCGCTTCGCCGATGAAGAAGCCCTCGGCCGTTCGCCGCTCTATGAGGCGTTAGCTCGTGCGGTTGCTGCAGACCGTGAGACCCTCAGCTTCCTATCGACCCTGCCGGACATGAAAAGGCAACCGAACCTTCTGCTTGCGGCGGTGCGTCACCTGTTCGGCACGCCGACGGGCTGGACCGAGTTCCGACGGGTGCTCCTGGCCCATCCCGACGCTGTTCGTTCGCTGATGCTCGAGCGTTCGACACAAACCAACGAACCAGGAAGGTGCGCTTCGCTGCTTCCCGTCCTAGCGCGATTGCCACAGCCGCTGGCGCTCCTCGAAGTCGGGACCTCCGCAGGGCTCTGCCTCATGCCCGACCTCTATGGCTACGACTACGGCCACAAGGCGATCCGCGCACCCGTGATGGCCTTGGAGCCGCCCGTGTTCCGTTGCTCCGCCAGCGAGATGACCCCATTGCCGGCGGCCGCACCACATGTCGTCTGGCGAGCGGGGTTGGACCTGAGTCCGATCGATGCTTCAGATCCTGCGCAAGTCGCATGGCTTAAGACGCTGGTCTGGCCAGAGCAGACGGAACGGCTTGCCAATCTGCAGGCCGCCGTGAAAATCGCCGCCACGGTCAGGCCACGGATCGTGAAGGGTGACCTGCGCGGGAGCGAGTTCGTTCGGCTCTGCAGCGAAGCTCCAAAGGACGCCACCCTTGTCGTCTTTCACACGGCCGTTCTCGACTACATCTCCGACCTCGCAGACAGAGAGGCCTTCGCCGAACAGGCGATGCGTCTCGCTCCGTATTGGGTATCGAACGAGTTCCCCCGCGCATTCCCGTCCATCGCCACGCGAGCAGGAACAAGCTGGCCACCCGGGCGCTTCCTCCTATCTGTGAACCGCTCTCCTGTAGCCTGGACCGACCCGCATGGTGCTTCGCTCACATGGATCGCGGACGAGCTCAAGGGCCCGGCCGATGCAGAGCATTTGCGCTAAAGCTTGCTCAGGGCGGGCCCTCCCGAATGACCGGAACGTTCGGCCTCGCCTTTGATTGCAGACATTAGCCAAAAATCCGGGAGCACGCCAAGAAGCAGAAATCGCATGAGCTTGATCTCTGCTATGGAACTTCGGCATAGCGGATGATGCTCTGATTTTGTACGTTGGCAACTAATTCATCAGAACGAGACAAAAATCGGCGGAGCAAAGGTGAGGAATTTGAATCGTTGTATCCTAAGGTGAGATCAATTGTCGGAGGCACACCCTCTAGTGCTCTAGCAACGACATTTGGCGTCAGCATATTTTGCGCATAAAGCGGAATAAGCGTTATTCCACCGGTAGACACGACGAGCGACATTGCTGAAGGTAGGCCGTCACCCTCGTACTCTGCCTTGAGGGTGATCCCAATGTTCGACGCGTAGTCTTGGATCACAGATTGCAATACGGGAGAAATTCTGGCCGAACTGACGTAAGTTTCGCGGGCAAGGTCCTGCGGTCGGATCTTTTTGCGCGACGTCAAGCGATGGTCCGCCGGCAGTACGGCGATCAGTGGCTCCTTGGCTAAAAACTTGAAGGACACACCAACACTCTGCGTCTCGGGGCGAAGGAAAGCGACGTCCAGCTTGCCTCGCATCAGCGCCAGAGCAAGGTCCGGGGAAGACTGACTGGACAGTATGATTTCAACCTCCGGCGCTTCCTCACGAATAATGCGCAATGCATGCGGTAGCCACACGACCTCTTGTCCTGCGAGAAAACCGATAACGAACGACTGCTTTTCCGGCCGTTCTGCCCGCCGAGCCCCTTCCGCAGCCGCCTCGACTTGCAATAACGCCAGCCGCGCGTGATCAAGAAACACTTTACCGGCGGCGGTAAGCGTCACGCCGCGCGGCTGCCGTTCCAGCAGTTTTACACCGATTTCGGTTTCCAGATCGCGAATTTGCCTGCTGAGTGAGGGCTGGGAAGTGTGTAGCCGCCGCTCGGCTGCGGTCAGTAAGCTTCCCTCCTCGGCAACAGCAACAAAATAGCGCAAATGCCTCAGTTCCATTGGGTCCTCGCTATACCTTTAAGGCATAGCTCGAACGTACAAGGTATTTGTCTTTGATAGAAGGAGATTTAATTAACGTCGCAATTTTGGGATATAATCGAACGCGCCTCACCGGAGGTATTTCGCAATCAACTGTGTCCAAAAAGGAATGTTCAACAGGGCAGATGGAGCGACTCGATGCCTACAATCACTACCACGGACGGCGTAAATATCTTCTACAAGGACTGGGGCTCAGGCCAGCCGATCGTTTTCAGCCACGGCTGGCCGCTGTCGGCGGACGACTGGGACGCCCAGATGACCTTCTTCCTTCGCCAGGGCTACCGGGTGATCGCCCACGACCGGCGCGGCCACGGCCGGTCCGACCAGCCCGGCACCGGCAACGACATGGACCACTGGGTTGCCGACCTCGCGGCCCTGACCGAGCACCTCAACCTGCGTGACGCGATCCACATCGGCCACTCCACAGGTGGCGGTGAGGTGGCTCGCTATGTCGCCCGCCACCC
>JGI25152J39213_1000724_pt1 | contig 16980 bp, 17 predicted proteins | sample AraplaMF_Col_mMS_FD_39213 | JGI IMG/M metagenome (IMG submission 39213)
AGCGCACCACCGGCAAGGATCAGGCCCGGCAGCGCAAACAGGGCACGGCGATCGGTCACGGCCGTGACAGCTTCGCCTTCCTCCGCAGGCGGCATTGCATCCTGTTCCATTCGCTTATTTCTCCTGGCGGCAGGCAATCGCCTCCGCCGCTCCCGCGGACCAGGGCGGAAGCCGCCAGCCTGCCTCCGCAACGCAACGGCAAGCGCCGCTGCTCTCTTAGACAGCTCCGAAAACCCGAACCCCATGCGTGACTTCTAAGCAACGCATTGTGGCGAAAATGCAACGTCGCCAGTCACATTGTCAAGCAGTGCGGGAGCTTCTGTACACCGATACGCCAAGCTCTCTGATCTTCTTGCGCAGCGTATTGCGGTTCAACCCCAAAAGGTCAGCCGCCTTGATCTGGTTGCCGCGCGTCGCCGTCAGNGCGGCTAGAATCAGCGGATACTCCATTTCCGTCAATACACGATCGTAAAGCCCGGGTGGCGGCAGGCCGTCGCCGAAACCGGCGAAGTATGTCCGCATGTTTTCTTCGACAGCCTGGGCGATAGTCATGTTGCCGTTACGGATCGGCCCCTTGTCGATCGGGCTATCCGGCACATCGGACCGAAGCTCGGCTTCGATGATTTCGCGGGTGATCACATCCTGTGGATAAAGCGCCATCAACCGGCGAATGAGGTTCTCGAGCTCGCGCACGTTGCCCGGCCAGGCGTAGGCTTTCATCAGATCGAGCGCCTCCTGATCGAAGCGCTTGGAGCCAAGGCCTTCCTTTTCCGCCTGCTGGACGAAGTGGCGCACAAGATCCGGGATATCCTCCGCACGATCACGCAACGGCGGCAGACGCAGCGGCACGACGTTTAGGCGGTAGTAGAGATCCTCGCGGAAAAGTCCCTGATTAATCGCCTGCTTCAGATCCTTGTTGGTCGCCGCGACGATCCGAACGTCGGTGCGGATCGGTGTGCGGCCACCGACAGTGGTGTACTCGCCTTGCTGCAAGACGCGCAGGAGGCGCGTCTGGGCATCCATCGGCATATCACCAATTTCGTCGAGGAAAAGCGTGCCGCCTTCGGCCTGCTCGAAGCGACCGGTCGAACGCGTCTGGGCGCCGGTGAACGCACCCTTCTCGTGGCCGAAGAGCTCGGATTCGATCAGATCGCGCGGGATCGCCGCCATGTTGATCGCGACAAACGGCCCGTTGCGGCGCTTGCCGTAGTCATGGAGCGCCCTCGCCACCAGTTCCTTGCCGGTACCGGACTCGCCGGTGATCATCAGCGTCAGATCGGTCTGCATCAGGCGCGCAAGGACGCGATAGATTTCCTGCATCGCGGCCGAACGGCCGACAAGCGGCATTCCGTCCTGCATATCCTCGTCAAGCTTGGCTGGCCTGCGCTTCGGCTCGGCCAGCGCACGGCCGATGATGCCGATCAGTTCCGTCAAGTCGAATGGTTTTGGCAGGTAATCGTAGGCGCCCTTTTCGGAAGCCTTGATCGCCGTCATGAAGGTGTTCTGGGCGCTCATGACAAGCACGGGGAGATCCGGGCGGGCCTTCTTGATGCGCGGCAGGAGATCGAACGCATTTTCATCCGGCATCACGACATCGGTTACGACAAGATCGCCCTCGCCTGCCGACACCCAACGCCAGAGCGTGGCGGCGTTGGAGGTAATTCGCACGTCATAGCCGGCGCGGCTCAGAGCCTGATTAAGCACGGTACGAATTGCCGCATCATCATCCGCGACGAGGATCGTTGCTGTCATCGAGTAGGTCCTGTGGGAGTTATGGTCGTTGCGTCGTCCACCGATGCGTCCTTGGAGGCCGGCATCAAGACGCGGAATGTCGTGCGGTTGGTCTGGCTGTCGCATTCAATAATGCCGCCGTGGTCCCCAATAATCTTAGCGACGAGCGCGAGGCCAAGGCCGCTGCCGTTCGTCTTGGTCGTAATGAACGGATCAAACAGATGCGGCAGAAGGTCCGCCGGCACGCCCGGACCGTTGTCCTGAACACAAAACTCTAGCGGCAGCGAAATCTTTTCGCGCGTGCCGGCGACCGACAGACGAATGCCGGAGCGGTAAGCCGTCGTCAAAACGATCTCGCCATCCGGGCGATCGCCGACGGCCTCGGCGGCATTCTTCACGAGATTGAGGAACACCTGAACAAGCTGATCGCGGTTCGCGTAGACCGACGGCAACGACGGGTCGTAGTTCTCGGTGATCCGGAGGTGCCGCGCAAATCCCGCCTTCGCCACGGCCTTCACGTGATCGAGAACCGAGTGGATATTGACCGGTATCCGATCAACGGGGCGTTCGTCCGAGAAGACTTCCATGCGGTCCACGAGCGAGACGATGCGGTCCGTTTCGTCGCAGATCAGCCGCGTCAATGCGCGGTCGTCGTCGACGACCGATTGCTCTAGCAGCTGCGCTGCACCGCGAATACCGGAAAGCGGATTCTTGATCTCATGCGCCAGCATGGAGGCAAGCCCCGTGACCGAGCGGGCCGCCGCACGATGCGTCAGCTGCCGGTCGATCTTGTCCGCCATCGACCGCTCTTGGAACACGATCACGACGGAGCCTGGATCGCTGACGACAGGGGCAACATACAAGTCGACAAGCTTGTCCTGTCCGAGGCGCGGCGAGCTCAAGTCGACGCGATACTCGTTGATCGGTGCTCGCCGTTCGCGAACCTGGTCGATCAAGGCCAGCAGCGGACTGCCAAATGGGATAAAGGTCGAGATCTTGTACCGCGCGAGGTGGGCGGCGCTGGCGCCGAAGAAGGCTTCCGCTTCCCAATTTGCGAAGGCGACGAGGCCACCCTCATTGACCATCACGACCGGATTCTGGATCGCGTTGAGCACAGCGATCGCAACTGCGCTACCGCCGTTGTCGATCGACGATGGCACGTCATTCGTCATGCAGCCTCCCGGGTCTGCGTGTTCGATGCCGCAGCCACAAATGCATTATAAAACCTTGCAGCTACGTCGTCGGGCTCCCGCGCCGTCATGATCGCGGCCTTTTCGTGCGCTGCAAGACCAGGCGCAAAACGGTCGAGATACCAGCCAAGGTGCTTCCTTGCATGGCGAACGGCGACTGCCTCACCGTAAAATTCGAGCATCATTCTGTAGTGCTCGGTCGCAATGTCGGGGACTTCCCACACTTCGGGCGCCGGTTGCCCAGCCAATACGCCGGCGTGCCACGGCCTGCCCTGGCAGCCCCTACCGATCATGACGGCATCGGCTCCCGAGCGACGCAGAATCTCATGTGCATCCTCGACGGTTTCGACATCGCCGTTTGCAACCAAGGGCACGGTAATGGCATCGCGAACCGCGCGGATCGCATCCCAGTCTGCCCGACCCTCGTAAAACTGCATGCGCGTGCGGCCATGGATCGTAATAAGCTGAACGCCAGCCTGTTCGGCGCGGCGCGCGATCTCGGGCGCGTTGATCGAATTCTCGTCCCAACCGAGCCGCATCTTCAGGGTCACGGGAACGCTGACGGCCTTGACTGTCGCCTCGATGAGGCTGAGGGCGTGATCGGGATCGCGCATCAAGGCGGAGCCGGAGTAACCGCCAATCACTTTCTTGGCGGGGCATCCCATGTTGATATCGATGATGTCGGCGCCATGGTCGGCAGCGATCTTCGCGGCCTCCGCCATCCAATGGGCTTCACGGCCAGCGAGCTGAACCATGTGGGGCTCAAACCCCGCGCTTTCGAGGCGTGCCCATGATTCGGCAGTGCTGTTGACCAGTTCGCGGCTTGCTACCATTTCGGTGACCACAAGCCCTGCGCCATGACGCCACGCCAGTTGCCGGAACGGCATGTCCGTCACGCCAGACATAGGCGCCAGTACAACACGGTTCCTGACTTCCACAGGTCCAATCCGCAAAGGTGATGCGAGGTCGAAGCTCAACAATTGATTATCTTTCAGGCACGCGAAATGCGTGCACTATTTTTAGACAGGTTTGAATGGCTTGCCAAGAGGGCAGTGCGCGAATTGACATTTTTCGAGCAAATGCTGGAATTCGATGCGCCAAGCCGCTAAGCACCGGTGTAAAAATCGCGCTTTGAGGATTTATGCCGCAAATGCATCAAAAGCAACCAGCAATAGGTATCGTCGTCGTCGCGGCCGGCCGGGGCGAACGCGCGGGCGCCTCCGAAGAGGGACCGAAGCAGTATCGGGCGATTGGCGGCAGGCCTGTTATCACTCACACACTGGAGAAGTTCGCCAGCTGGGAGCTTGCCCGCCACATCGTCGTGGTCATTCACCCCGACGACGAGGCGCTGTTTGCTAAGGCTGCCGGGCGGATCCAGTCCGGCACGCCGATCGATGCGGTTAACGGCGGCGCTACGCGCCAACAATCCGTCTTAGCGGGACTGCGCCATTTGCGCGGCAAGAATATCTCGCATGTTCTGATCCACGACGCAGTGCGGCCCTTCTTCGATCATGCGCTTCTCGATCGCATCGCTGGCCTGCTCTCGGAGGGCGTGCCGGCAATTCTCCCCGCCATGCCCGTCGCCGACACGCTGAAGCGAGCAGATCATGATGGAACGGTCCTCGACACCGTTTCCCGCGATCATCTCTACGCAGCGCAAACGCCGCAGTCTTTCGCCTTCGAGCCCATCCTTGCCGCCCACGAAAAGGCGGCCGTGGCAAATCTCACCGATTTCACCGACGACGCCGCCATTGCCGAATGGGCCGGTATTCCGGTGCGGATCGTCGAGGGTCTGGCGGACAATGTAAAACTGACGGTCAAACGGGACATCGCAATGGCAGACAGCAGACTTTCAGTACAGGCGCTCCCCGATGTGCGCACCGGCAACGGCTACGACGTCCATCAGCTCGAGCCGGGCGACGGCGTAACACTCTGCGGCGTCTTCATACCGCATGACCAGAAGCTCAAGGGTCACTCCGACGCGGACGTAGCGCTCCACGCGTTGACTGATGCACTGCTTGCGACCTGTGGAGCGGGCGACATCGGCGATCATTTTCCGCCATCTGATCCGCAGTGGAAGGGCGCGCCGTCGCGCATCTTCATCGAACATGCGGCAAAGATCGTGCGCGAGCGTGGCGGCGCCATCATGAACGCCGACGTGTCGCTGATCGCCGAAGCACCGAAAGTCGGGCCGCATCGCGACGAGATGCGCGCCAAGCTGTCCGAGTTCCTGGGCATCTCGATCGACCGCTGCTCAGTCAAGGCGACGACCAACGAGAAGATCGGCTTTGTCGGCCGGCGCGAGGGCATCGCCGCGATCGCCACGGCAACCGTCGCCTATCGGAGCACATGAGATGAGCACCTTCCCGAACGACATCATCGTGCAAGCAGAAGCGATCATTCGCGATTTCACGTCGGCGGGGCTGATGGTTTCGACGGCAGAATCCTGCACCGGCGGACTGATCGCTGGCGCGCTCACGGAAGTCTCAGGATCGTCTTCTGTCGTGGACAGAGGCTTCGTCACTTATACCAATACCGCCAAGATGGAGATGCTTGGCGTGCAGGAAGAAACGCTGATCCGCTTCGGCGCGGTCTCGGAGGAGACGGCGCGGCAAATGGTGCACGGCGCCCTCTTCCGCTCCCGCGCGGCCATTGCCGTCGCCGTAACGGGCGTTGCAGGGCCAGGCGGTGGATCGGTGGAGAAACCGGTCGGTCTCGTCCACCTCGCGGCCAAGTCGCGCTCTGGCGGGCTTATTCATTGGAAGATGCTCTACGGCGACATCGGTCGCGGTGAGGTGCGGCTTGCGACGGTCAGGACCGCGCTTGGCATGATCCAGGAACTGGCTCAGCCGTAAATCTTCGTCGCCCGCGTTTCGAAGGCTTCCGAGAACATGCGGAAGGCGCGATCGAACATCGACCCCATGACTGCCCCCAGGATGCGGCTCTTGAACTCGTAGTCGATGAAGAAGTGAATGTTGGAGCCTGTTGCCGTCTCCTCGAAACGCCAGCGGTTGTCGAGATAGCGGAATGGTCCATCGATATATTTGACCTCGATGAGGCGCTCGGCCCGGTTCAACAGCACCTGCGTCGTGAAGGTTTCGCGGATCGCCTTGTAACCGACGGTCATATCGGCGATCAGCAGAACCTTGCCGTCACGTTCCTTGCGGCTGCGAATGCTTAGCGCCTCGCAGAGCGGAAGAAACTGGGGATAATGCTCGATGTCGGCGACGAGATCGAACATCTGATCGGCTGAATGCGGGACGGAGTGATGCGTTTCGAACTGAGACATGATCGGCAGTTAAGTAGGAGCGCCGAGAAGATCAAGAAGGTGGTTCACCTCCCGCCGGCTTTTCAGCTGAAAAACCGGAACATTCGGGCCATGCTTGTCGAGAGCAGCAATCACCAGGGGCGCGAACCGCTTCTCGAACATCCAGATGTAAGTGAGAAACTCCCGGTCCGGCACTCGCTCCAGGCATCCGGGCGCCATGTCTGGCCGCGTCCTTCCGAGATGAAGGAACGCGCGTTTGCAGATTCCCCACAGACAAAGCCAGCGCGGCATGCGTACCCAGACGACCAGCTCCGTGCGGGGGACGCGAATATCGAAGGTGGATGGGCCGGTTCCGTCCATGAGCCAACGTTCGCCGGCGACGACGTTACCGATCAGATGGCGCTCTTCCTCTTTCGGGCGCTTGACCCAGCCCGGCAGCCAGAAGAACTCTTTATCCATGGAAAAATAAGGAAGATCGAGCTTGCGGCTGAGTTTTCGCGACAAGGTGCTCTTGCCGCCGCCGGAGCAGCCGATGACCATGATGCGCTCGGACTTGCGCAGCAGTGCGGCAACCTTGCGCATATCGTCGATATAAGCCGGCATTCTCGTCGCCTCCGCAAACAAAAAGCCGCGGGAAGATCGCCGCGGCTTTTGAAAAATGCAAGCGCTCGTTGATTATACCGCTGCGATCAGCAGCTTTTTCTCGCGTGCGGCCTTCAGGCGTGCGAAGTCGTCGCCGGCATGGTGCGACGAACGCGTCAGCGGGCTCGAAGCCACCATCAGGAAGCCCTTGGTATAGGCGACCGTCTCGTAGGACTTGAATTCGTCAGGCGTAACGAAGCTCATCACCGCGTGGTGCTTGCGGGTTGGCTGCAGGTACTGGCCGATGGTCAGGAAGTCGACGTCTGCGGTCCGCAAGTCGTCCATCAGCTGCAGCACTTCGTTTCGTTCCTCGCCGAGACCGACCATGATGCCCGATTTGGTGAACATGGTGGGGTCCAGTTCCTTCACGCGCTGCAGCAGGCGGATGGAGTGGAAGTAACGAGCCCCGGGACGAACCGTCAGGTAGTTGCCGGCAACCGTTTCCATGTTGTGATTGAAGACGTCGGGCTTTGCNGCAACGACGCGCTCCAGGGCACCGGGCTTCTTCAGGAAGTCGGGCGTCAGGATTTCGATGGTNGTCGTCGGCGAGGCAACACGGATCGCCCAGATCACCTTCTCGAAATGCTCGGCGCCGCCGTCTTCCAGATCATCGCGGTCGACCGAAGTGATGACGACGTGGGAGAGCCCCATCTCCTTCACCGCCTTGGCGACATTCTCCGGCTCGGCCATGTCNAGCGCNTTCGGCTTGCCGGTCGNNACGTTGCAGAAGGCGCANGCGCGGGTACAGATCTCGCCCATGATCATGAAGGTCGCGTGCTTCTTGTCCCAGCACTCGCCNATATTGGGGCAACCAGCCTCTTCGCANACGGTGACGAGCTTNTGCTCCTTCACGATCGAGCGCGTCTCNGCGTANCCCTTGGAGGTTGGCGCCTTGACGCGGATCCAATCCGGCTTGCGCAGGACCTCCTGGTCAGGCCGATGGGCCTTTTCGGGATGCCGCACACGCTTGGTGTCAGGATTGATCGTATCGAGAATGGTTACCATGGCAGTTTAAATCTCCGCCGCTCCATGCGGCAAAAGCCCTATCTATCGGCGGACGAGCCGCGCGACGAATATCAGCAAGCAGGCACCAAGAAAACCCGTGACGAAGTAACCGAGCCTGCCGCCGGCCACCTCTATATGAAATTGCGCCAGAATCGCGGTTGCGACCACCGAGCCGACGATGCCGAGCACGATATTGAGCAATACTCCGTAGCGAACCTCCATCAGCTTGCCCGCGAGCCANCCCGCAAAGCCGCCGATGATGATCGCTGCGATCCAGCCTACGCCTTCCATCCTGCCCTCGCCTCTTTACGATANCGCCCTTGCGATCAGAACCACGATGATGGCGCCGACACACCATAAACATGATGATCGGCTTTTGCTTTTTCCACCTTCGACAATAGGGAAGAAACGATCAAGCGTTCAGGACACGACCNTAAGCATCCAGAACCGCTTCCTTCATCGTTTCGGAAACCGTNGGATGCGGGAAGATCGTGTGCATCAGTTCCTCTTCCGTGGTCTCTAGGTTCATTGCGACGACAAAGCCCTGGATGAGCTCGGTGACCTCAGCGCCAACCATGTGGGCGCCGAGCAGCTCCCCGGTCTTCCTGTCGAAGATGACCTTGCAGAGACCCTGATCTTCGCCAAGCGCGATCGCCTTGCCGTTGGCGGCAAAGGAGAAGCGACCGACACGGATGTCGCGGCCCAATTCCTTGGTCTTGGCTTCCGTGAGACCGACGGAGGCAACCTGCGGGTTGCAGTAGGTGCAGCCCGGGACCTTGCCCTTGTCGGTCGCATGAACGTTCGGCAGGCCGGCGATCTTCTCGACGCAGACGACGCCTTCGTGCTCCGCCTTGTGAGCGAGCATCGGCGGGCCGGCGACGTCACCGATCGCGTAAATGCCAGGAACGTTGGTCTTGCCGTAGCCGTCGATGACGACGCAGCCGCGATCCGTCTTGACGCCGACAGCCTCAAGGCCGAGGTTTTCGATGTTGCCCTGCACGCCGACAGCCGAAATCATGCGATCCGCCGTGATCTGCTGTATCTTGCCATCCGACGTCTCGACATGCGCGGTGATGCTGTTGGCGGATTTTTCGACCTTCGCGACCTTGGCGCTCGTGAAGATCTTCATNCCGCGCTTTTCCATCTGCTTGCGGGCGATCGCAGTAACTTCCGCATCCTCGACCGGCATGATGGTAGGCAAGACTTCGACCACCGTCACGTCCACGCCCATCGACAGATAGAAGCTTGCGAATTCGATGCCGATCGCGCCCGAGCCCATGACGATCAACGACTTCGGCAGTACATCCGGCTTCAGCGCTTCGAAATAGGTCCAGATCAGCTTACCGTCCGGCTCGATGCCCGGCAGGGCGCGGGGACGCGCACCTGTTGCAACGATGATGTGCTTGGCGGTNTAAGTGCCCTCGCCCTTGACGCCCTTCGGCACGGGATGCTGTGGCTCGACGACCGGCTTCGACGACTTGCCGACGACGATCTCACCCGGCTTGGTGATCTTGGCTTCGCCCCAGATCACGTCGACCTTGTTCTTCTTCATCAGGAAGCCGACGCCTCCGTTGAGGCGTGCGGAAACGGCGCGCGAGCGGGCAACGACCGCCTTCACGTCGGCGCTGACCTTGCCTTCAAGCACGAGACCGTAGTCCTTCAGGTGGTTGGAATGGTCGAGAATTTCGGCCGAGCGGAGCAGAGCCTTGGTTGGAATGCAGCCCCAGTTCAGGCAAATGCCGCCCAGATGCTCGCGTTCGACGATCGCGGTCTTGAGACCGAGCTGGCTGGCGCGCACAGCGGCGACATAGCCCCCGGGTCCGGAGCCGATGATGATGACGTCGTAGTTCTCAGCCATGTTTCCCTGCCTTTGCTATCGGGCGTCGCGGGTGAGAAGCACCCACTCGTGTTTCCTNCCGTTTTCGAAGAAGGCCACGGCATTCGTTCGCGCCGCCTCCGAAAATCCATTCTTCTTGTAAAGCGACAGAACCGCCTCGTTGTAACCTGCGGTAATCAGGCTGACCGGCGCATTTTCCGCACGCTCAATCTGATCCATGAGAAGCCGTCGACCGATCCCGATGCCACGCAGATGGCTGTAGACACCGAGCGTTCCGACAAACCAGCTTCCCACCACCATTTTCTGCAGATCGATGATCGGCTTCAGCGCCGGGCGATCCGCCTCGATATTCCGAATGCCTTCGCCAAGACCGTAGCCGATCGCGGCTCCCGCGATCTCGCCATGGGCTTCGGCAATCACGGCGTCGCTCCAGTTGCCTTGCCCCTGGTCGCCACGCAGCTTCTGCCGTCCACGCTCCATCGGCGTATCGCCNCCACCGTNTCCAAGCTCCACCAGCCAGAGCCANNAGGCGAAACCATGGGAAGCGATGTCCGTGAGTAAAGCCAGCTCCGTCGCATCCTCCCGCGTCGCGGGACGAAGCGAAGCGAAGGATCCCATGCTCAAAGCCCCAGCATCATCCGCACAGTCGACTCCATGCCGCGCCCAAGAGCGCGGGTATTGTCCGCATCNAGGTGAATGCCATCGACCGGTGTCGTCTTCGCNACCGAATTGCCGTCAAAGAAGCCGCAGCCGAGTTCGTCNGCGAGATCACGATAAAGGGTCGGNAGCTTCGCCGACTCCTCGATGGCGCCGACGAACGACGCCGCAAATGGCACGTTTGCCGTCTCACGCACCTTCGGCGGCGCGACGATCAGAATGTCCGGCCCATCGAATTCGAAGGGCCAGGCATGATTGCGGATCAGACGCACCAGCCGGGCAATGCCCTGGCAGGCGGCAAAGGCCGAACCCGCCACGACAGGCTTCATGTCGTTGGTGCCNAGCAGCAAAATGACNAGATCAAGCGGCGCATGGCTCTGNAGAATCGTNGGAAGGATGCGTGCGCCGTTCCGGTCGCAGTCGGCGAGATGGTCGTCGAAAGCGGTGGTTCGCCCATTCAATCCTTCGGCGATGATCCGCACTTCGTTGCCGAGTGCCGCCTGAAGCGCACTTGGCCAACGATCCTTGTAGGCATGACGTCCGATCGTGTCGGCGTCATAGCCCCAAGTCAGCGAGTCACCATAGCAAAGAACGGTCTTCGTCATTTCCGCCTCCGCTCCGGTCTCAGACGAGCATACCCATCGGATTTTCGATGTAGCCCTTGAACGCCTGCAGCAGCTCCGCACCAAGCGCGCCGTCGACGCAGCGATGGTCGGTCGACAGCGTGACCGTCATCACGGTTGCGACAGCCAGCTGGCCGTTCTTGACGACGGGGCGCTGCTCGCCTGCGCCGACTGCGAGGATCGTCGCATGCGGCGGGTTGATGACGGCTGCGAACTGCTTGACGCCCATCATGCCCATGTTGGAGACCGAGCTGGTTCCGCCTTGGTATTCTTCGGGCTTCAGCTTGCGATCCTTGGCGCGCTTGCCGAGATCACGCATCTCGTTGGAGATGGCCGACAGGGTCTTCTCCTCGGCCTTGCGGATGATCGGGGTGATCAGGCCGCCAGGGATCGAGACGGCAACGCCGACATCGGCGTGCTTGTGCTTGACCATGTTGGCTTCGGTCCAGGAGACGTTCGCATCCGGAACATCGCGCAGAGCCAGCGCCATAGCCTTGATGACCATATCGTTGACCGACAACTTGTAGGACGGCGCACCATCCTTGCGGGGAGCGGCATCGTTCAGCTGGGCACGCAGAGACATCAGTGCATCGAGCTCGCAATCCACGGTGACGTAGAAGTGGGGCACAGTCTGCTTGGACTCGACGAGGCGCTTGGCGATGACCTTGCGCATGCCATCATGCGGCACGAGCTCGTAAGAGCCCGGTTCGAACAGCTTGAGAACGCTCTCGTCCGATGCGCCCTTCGGGGCTGCAGCANGAGCCGGTGCGGCAGCCTGNGGAGCAGCAGCAGCCGGAGCAGCCTTTGCACCACCACCTGACACGGCCGCTTCGACATCGCTCTTGACAACGCGGCCGTGAGGGCCGGAGCCTGATATGGCCGAGAGATCGATACCGGATTCCTTGGCCAGTCGACGCGCAAGCGGCGAGGAGAAGGTGCGATTTCCGCCCGCGGGAGCGGCTGCAGGTGCCGCTGCCGGAACCGGTGCGGCAGCAGCCGGAGCCGGTGCTGCCGGCACTGCTTCCGTCTTCGGGGCTTCAGCAGCCTTCGGCGCCGGTGCGGCAGAGCCTGCACCGCTTGCAGCAGCGGATACATCTTCGCCATCGGCAGCAAGCACGGCGATCAAGGCATTGACCTTGACGCCTTCCGTGCCGGCAGGAACGACGATCTTGGCAACCGTGCCCTCATCGACGGCTTCGACTTCCATCGTTGCCTTGTCGGTTTCGATTTCCGCGATGATGTCGCCCGACTTGACCGTGTCGCCTTCCTTGACGAGCCACTTGGCCAGATTGCCTTCTTCCATCGTCGGAGAGAGGGCAGGCATCGTGATGTTGATAGGCATCGAAATACCCTCCCCTTGTTACTTGTAGCAAACGGCCTTTACGGCATCGACGACCTCGGCGACGCTCGGCAGTGCGAGCTTCTCGAGATTGGCGGCGTAGGGCATCGGAACGTCCTTGCCGGCGATCGTGAGAACCGGCGCATCGAGGTAGTCAAAGGCCTGCTGCATGACGCGGGTAGCGATTTCGGTGCCGACCGAGTTCTGCGGATAGCCTTCCTCGACGGTGACCAGACGGCCGGTCTTCTTGACCGATTCAATCACGGTCGGAAGGTCCATCGGGCGCAGCGTGCGCAGATCGATCAGCTCGGCATCGATGCCGATCTTTTCGAGTTCGGCGACGGCCTTGGTGGCATAGGTCATGCCGATGCCGAAGGAGACGATCGTGACGTCCTTGCCCGGACGATGGATGCGAGCCTTGCCGATCGGGAGAACGAAATTATCGAGCTTCGGCACATCGAAATGCTGACCGTAGAGGATTTCGTTCTCGAGGAAGACAACAGGGTTNGGATCGCGGATGGCAGCCTTGAGCAGACCCTTTGCGTCGGATGCCGTGTAGGGCATGACGACCTTGAGGCCCGGGATCTGGCTGTACCATGCCGAGTAGTCCTGGCTGTGCTGGGCACCGACGCGGGCAGCTGCACCGTTCGGGCCGCGGAAGACGATCGGAGCACCCATCTGGCCACCGGACATGTAGAGCGTCTTGGCGGCGGAGTTGATGATCTGGTCGATCGCCTGCATGGCGAAGTTGAAGGTCATGAACTCGACGATCGGCTTCAGACCGGACATGGCAGCACCGACGCCGACGCCGGCAAAGCCGTGCTCGGTGATCGGTGTATCGATGACGCGGCGGGCGCCGAATTCCTGCAGAAGACCCTGGGTGACCTTGTAGGCGCCCTGGTATTCGGCAACTTCTTCGCCCATGACGAAGACGCTGTCGTCGGCGCGCATTTCTTCGGCCATGGCATCGCGAAGCGCTTCGCGAACAGTCATGGAGACCATTTCCGTACCTGCCGGAATTTCCGGATCGTTCGGCACGGCAGCCTTCGGCTCGGCCGGAACCGGAGCAGCAGCGGCAGCAGGCTTTTCTTCCGCCTGCGGAGCGGCAGCGGCAGGTGCGGGCTGCGCGGCGGGTGCGGCAGAGATGTCGGACGCCGATTCACCGTCCTGAAGTAGGACCGCGATCTTGGCATTGACCTTCACATTTTCTGTGCCGGCCGGAACCAGGAGCTTGCCGATGACGCCTTCATCGACGGCTTCGACTTCCATCGTTGCCTTGTCGGTTTCGATTTCGGCGATCACGTCACCAGACTTGACGGTGTCGCCTTCCTGCTTGAGCCACTTGGAAAGCGTGCCTTCTTCCATCGTCGGAGAGAGGGCGGGCATGAGAATATCGATTGGCATGGGTCGTCCCTCCCCGATTAGAGCAGAATGTCAGTGTAGAGCTCGGATGCATCCGGCTCCGGATCGGACTGGGCGAAGTCGGCGCTGTCGGCAACGACATCGCGGACATCCTTGTCGATCGCCTTCAGATCGTCTTCCGAGGCCCAACCCTTCTCAAGGAGGCGCGCACGCACCTGCTCGATCGGATCCTGCTCGGAGCGCATCTTCTGCACTTCTTCCTTCGTGCGGTACTTCGCCGGGTCGGACATCGAGTGACCGCGATAGCGGTAGGTCAGCATCTCGAGGATGATCGGACCCTTGCCGGAGCGGCAATGCTCGAGGGCTTCGTCGGCTGCGGCCTTTACGGCGCGGACATCCATGCCATCGACCTGGATGCCGGGGATGCCGAAGCCGGAGCCACGCAGGGAGTAGTTCGACTGCGCGGTCGCGCGGGCAGTCGAGGTGCCCATGGCGTAACGGTTGTTTTCGACNATGTAGATGATCGGGAGCTTCCAGAGAGCAGCCATGTTGAAGCTCTCGTAGACCTGGCCCTGGTTCGCAGCACCGTCACCGAAGTAAGCGACGGAAACGCTGTCGTTGCCGCGGTAGCGATTGGCGAAAGCGAGACCCGTTCCGAGCGAAACCTGGGCGCCGACGATGCCGTGACCGCCGTAAAAATGCTTCTCTTTCGAGAACATGTGCATCGAGCCGCCCTTGCCGCGCGAATAACCGCTACGGCGGCCGGTCAGTTCGGCCATGACGCCACGCGCGCTCATGCCGGTCGCCAGCATATGGCCGTGATCGCGATAGGCGGTGATAACCTGATCGCCTTCTTTCTGCGCCATCTGCATGCCGACGACGACAGCTTCCTGACCGATGTAGAGGTGACAGAAACCGCCAATGAAGCCCATGCCGTAGAGCTGCCCNGCCTTCTCTTCGAAGCGGCGGATCAGCAGCATTTCGCGGTAGGCCTTGAGCTCCTCGTCGCGCGTGAAATCAGCGACAGGACCACCATTCGAGGCCTTGTTTGCCGGCTTTGCGCTAGTTTTACGGCTGGAAACGGTCGCGGTTTTTCGCGGCGCCATTCAACCCTCCCTATGGGTTTGTCGGTTCTTTGGTGGCGCACACCATAGGGAAGAAATTTAGCCACAGCAATGCCATAAATGCATGGCTCGTATTCATCAGTAAATCACTGATAAATAACGCTTTATTTCGATTAACTTAATGTCGGTTAATTCGAATAGTGATTGAATATGACGATCTCGTCGGCGCGAGAAACATTAAGCTGAAGACGCGCTTTCTCGTCCAGCATGTCCTTGTCCATCGAACCGTCGCTCAGCAGCGCGACCTGCTTTTCAAGATGCTCGCGCTTGCCTTTTAGAACCGCCAACTCCCTTTCGCGCGCTATCCGCTGGCGCTCGAACCCCTCGGTTGCCCGCAGACCGTAATCACCATGAAGGCAATGATACCCGAAGTAGGAGAGAAACGCGACCGTCATCGCGGGAACCACGAAACGACCAATCTTTTTCTTCTTGTGATGCTTTGTCCACATAAACGCACGCTCGAACGCATTACCTCGATGCGCTCAAGACTACCGGGCAGAGATTAACTGTCCGTTGACTATGAAAAATCGGGCAAGAAAAAACCCACGCCTTTCGTAGACGCGGGTCCAAGTCGCTCAATTCAGGCGCGATTGATCAGCCGCGGATGATCGAACGGCCGGCGTAGCGGGCCTGCGGGCCGAGGCCCTCTTCGATGCGGATCAGCTGGTTGTACTTGGCCAGGCGATCCGAGCGCGACAGCGAGCCGGTCTTGATCTGACCGCAGTTGGTGGCGACCGCCAGATCGGCAATCGTCGAATCTTCGGTTTCACCGGAACGGTGCGACATGACTGCGGTGTAGGCAGCCTTATGCGCAGTGTTGACGGCGTCGAGCGTTTCCGTCAGCGAGCCGATCTGGTTGACCTTNACGAGGATCGAGTTGGCAACGCCCATGCGGATACCATCACGCAGACGGGCCGAGTTGGTGACGAANAGATCGTCACCGACCAGCTGGACCNTCTTGCCGGNCAGATCCGTCAGTGCCTTCCAGCCGTCCCAATCGTCNTCNGCCATNCCGTCTTCGATNGAGATGATCGGATACTGGGCGGCGAGCTGGGCAAGGTATTCAGCCATGGCACCCGGCTCCAGCGTGCGGCCTTCGCCTTCGAGAATGTACTTGCCGTCCTTGAAGAACTCGGTCGCAGCGCAGTCGAGGCCGAGGTAGATGTCTTCGCCCGGCTTATAGCCGGCTTTCTCGATCGACTTCATGATGAAGTCGAGGGCTTCAGGGGCGCTCTTCAGGCCCGGCGCGAAACCACCCTCATCGCCGACGTTGGTGTTGTGGCCCTGAGCCGACAGCTCCTTCTTGAGGACGTGGAATACTTCCGAGCCCATGCGAACGGCTTCGCGGATGGAATCGGCACCGACCGGCAGGATCATGAACTCCTGGAAGTCGATCGGGTTGTCGGCATGCGCGCCACCATTGATGATGTTCATCATCGGGACCGGCAGCATGTGGGCGCTGGCGCCACCGACATAACGGTAGAGCGGCAGGCCGGCAGCCTGGGCAGCAGCCTTGGCAACCGCGAGCGAAACGCCGAGGATGGCGTTGGCGCCGAGGCGCGACTTGTTCGGCGTGCCGTCCAGTTCGATCATGATGTTGTCGATCTGGATCTGGTTTTCGGCATCAATGCCGCCGATCGCGTCAAAGATTTCGGTGTTGGCGGCTTCGACAGCCTTTTCAACACCCTTGCCGAGATAGCGATTGCCACCATCGCGAACTTCAACAGCTTCGTGAGCACCGGTGGAAGCGCCCGACGGCACCGCCGCACGGCCCATGCTGCCGTCTTCGAGATAGACATCGACTTCGACGGTCGGATTGCCACGGCTGTCGAGAATCTCGCGGGCGATAATGTCGGTAATTGCAGTCATCGGTTCTTCCTGCTCGGTGGGTGATAACGTTGGAAGCCTGTTTAATCGAAGGCACACAAATTACAATGCCACACTGACGACAGATGGCATGCCACGGCCCTAACGGGTGAATATGTCAGGCTTTTGAAGCCACGCCCCGGCCGTTGGTTCGAGACAACGCTTATCAACTTTCAAAACCTGATGTTTTGGAAATATAAATTTTGACTTTCAAGCTGGTTGCAAATTTATCGACCAGTAACCAATCACATTTATAGTTAACGGCCGAAAGGAAATAACACCTTCTTCGGCAGGCGTTATTGCATGATGCGCTTCCTTATGCGGCCAAGCCGCCTG
>JGI25152J39213_1000753_pt1 | contig 16470 bp, 15 predicted proteins | sample AraplaMF_Col_mMS_FD_39213 | JGI IMG/M metagenome (IMG submission 39213)
GCCATCGCGATCATCACGCGCTGGCTCATACCGCCCGAAAGCTGGTGCGGGTAAACGTCGAGCCGCGAAGCCGGGTCGGGAATGCCGACCTGGTTGAGCAGGTCGATCGCCCGCTGGCGGCGCGTTTTTTTATTGCCGCCCTGATGCACTTTAATCGCTTCCATAATCTGGAAACCGACGGTGTAGCAGGGGTTAAGGCTGGTCATCGGATCCTGGAAAATCATCGCCACTTCCGAGCCGACCAGGCTGCGGCGCTCTTTTTCGGAAATCCGTTTTAAATCCTGACCGTTAAACTCCAGCTTCTCTGCCATCACGCGGCCGGGGAAATCAATCAGCCCCATGATCGCCAGCGAGCTGACCGATTTACCGGAGCCGGACTCGCCCACAATGCCGATCACTTCGCCCTGATTTACGCTGTAGCTAATGCGGTCTACGGCGCGGAACTCGGCACCAACGTCGCCGAAGTGCACCGATAATTTATCTACATTTAATAACGCCATCTCGAACCTCTTACTGCTTCAGTTTGGGGTCGAGCGCATCACGCAGTCCGTCACCCATCAGGTTAAATGCCAGCACCGTCAGCAGGATCGCCAGACCCGGGAAGGTCACGACCCACCAGGCACTCTGTGCGAACTGCAACACGTCAGAGAGCATGGTGCCCCACTCCGGTGTTGGCGGCTGCGCACCCATGCCGAGGAAGCCAAGGGCGGCCATATCGAGAATGGCGTTGGAGAAGCCGAGCGACGCCTGAACAATCAGCGGCGCAAGGCAGTTCGGGAAAATATTGACGAACATTTGGCGCATCGCGCCTGCACCCGCCACGCGGGAAGCAGTCACATAATCGCGGTTCACCTCCACCAGCACGGCGGCGCGCGTCAGACGCACATAGTGCGGCAGGGCGACAAAGGTTAATGCCAGCGAGGCGTTAACTATCGACGGGCCGAAGATCGCCACCAGTACCAGCGCCAGCAGCAGGCTCGGCAGTGCCAGCATGATATCGACGACGCGCATGATGATGTTGTCGATAAGCCCGCCAAAGTAGCCCGCCACCAGGCCGAGGATAATCCCGGCAACCAGCGACAGCGCCACCACGAGGCAGCCAACCAGCAGCGAGAGGCGCGCGCCGAACATCAGGCGCGACAGCGTGTCGCGACCCACATCATCGGTGCCAAGGATATGCGTCCAGGTGCCGCCATCCTGCCAGACCGGCGGTGCCAGCAGCGCATCGCGGAACTGATCCGCCGGGTTATGCGGCGCGATGAAGTTGGCGAAGATGGCGATAATCAACATCACCACCACGTAGGCCAGACCGACTACCGCACCTTTGTTGCGTTTGAAGTAGTGCCAGAACTCCTGCAGCGGCGTCATGGGCACCGGCGCAGAGACAACTTTATTTTCAGTAATTTGTGACATGATGGCCCCTTACTTCTTATGCCGAATACGCGGGTTCACCACGCCGTACAGCAGGTCGACCAGCAGGTTGACGAGGATAATCATCGTCGCGACCAGCAGCACCCCACCCTGCACTACCGGATAATCGCGGCGTTGCAGTGCATCAATCAGCCAGCGGCCAAGGCCCGGCCAGGAGAAGATGGTTTCGGTCAGGATCGCGCCCGCCAGCATGGTGCCGACTTGCAGACCGATAACCGTTACCACCGGCAGCATCGCGTTGCGCAGCGCGTGGACGATAATCACCCGCATACGGGTCAGCCCTTTGGCGCGCGCGGTGCGGATATAGTCCTCGCCCAGCACTTCCAGCATCGAGGAGCGGGTCATACGCACAATCACCGCCAGCGGAATAGTACCGAGCACGACGGCCGGCAGGATCATGTGCGCGACGGCATCAATAAAGTTGCCCTCTTCGCCCCAAATGGCTGTGTCGATCAGCATAAAGCCGGTTAACGGGTTGGTGTCATCGAGGAACACCATATCGCTGACGCGCCCGGAGACCGGCGTCAGGTTTAGCTGCACCGAGACCAGCATAATCAGCATCATGCCCCACCAGAAGATCGGCATGGAGTAGCCGGTCAGCGCAATGCTCACCGCGGTGTGATCGAAGATGGAGCCGCGTTTGACCGCAGCGAGTACGCCCACCGGAATGCCGACGGCAACGGCGAAGATCATCGCGCAGACGCCCAGCTCCAGCGTGGCTTTAAAGCGCGGCACGAATTCGTCCCACACCGGAAGACGGCTCTTCAATGAGAGACCTAAATCGCCGTGCAATACGCCCCACACGTAGTGGACATACTGTTCCCACAGCGGCTTGTCGAGACCGAGCTCGGCCAGCAACTGAGCGTGACGCTCAGGGGAGATACCACGCTCACCCGCCATGATCATCACCGGATCGCCGGGGATCATATGAACAAAGGCAAAGGTGAGAAGGGTGATACCGATAAACGTCGGGATAACTAACCCCAGACGTCGGAGGATGAACTGCAACATAACCCGGATTCTCAGTAGTGACGCGACGCCTGGCGACGGCACGTCTGTATTGCTCACAAATGTATTTCCACTCTCATCACAAGAGGGAACAGACCTTTCCCCCTCTCCCAGCGAAGAGGGGGAAGTCAGGCATTTTACTTATTATTCGACAGAGACGTTTTCGAAGTGGTGTTTGCCTAATGGATCAACCACATAGCCTTTCACTTCTTTACGCACTGGCTCATAGACGGTGGAGTGCGCGACGATCAGCGCCGGAGCCTGGTCATGCATCACTACCTGCGCTTGTTTGTAGAGCTCAATACGCTTGTTGTGATCGTCAGTGGCGCGCGCCGGCTGAATCAGATCTTCAAACGGCTTGTAGCACCAGCGCGAGTAGTTGGAGCCATCTTTTGCTGCTGCGCAGCTGAACAGGGTGGCGAAGAAGTTATCCGGATCCCCGTTGTCGCCGGTCCAGCCCATCATAACGGCCTGGTGCTCGCCCGCTTTCGCACGCTTGAGGTATTCGCCCCACTCGTAGGTGACGATTTTGGCCTGTACGCCCACTTTCGCCCAGTCAGACTGGATCATCTCTGCCATACGGCGCGCGTTCGGGTTGTACGGACGCTGTACCGGCATCGCCCACAGTTCAACGGTGAAGCCCTTCTCATGACCGGCTTCTTTCAGCAGCTGCTTCGCCTTCTCCGGATCGTAAGTGTAGTCTTTAACGTCGTCGTTATAGCCCCACATGGTCGGCGGAATCAGGTTTTTCGCCGCAACGCCCGCGCCCTGATAGACCGCTTTGATGATCGCTTCTTTGTTTACCGCGTAGGTCAGCGCCTGACGCACTTTCACATCATCAAACGGTTTTTTCTCGGTGTTGAAGGACATGTAACCGACGTTCAGGCCAGCCTGCTCCATCAGGTTAATGTTTTTGTCCTGCTTCATGCGCGCGATGTCAGCCGGGTTCGGGTACGGCATCACCTGACATTCGTTTTTCTGCAATTTGGCGTAACGCACGGAAGCATCCGGCGTAATGGAGAAGACCAGGCGATCAATCTTCGGCTTGGTGCCCCAGAAGCCTTCAAACGCTTTGTAGAGAATGCGCGAGTCTTTCTGGTATTGCAGCAGCTGGAACGGACCGGTACCGATTGGGTTGAGGTCAACTTTGTCCGGCGTGCCGGCTTTCAGCATGTTGTCCGCGTACTCTTTGGAGAGGATGGAGGCGAAGTCCATTGCCAGGTCAGCGAGGAACGGCGATTCCGGGCGCGTCAGCACGAACTGCACGGTGTGATCGTCGACTTTTTTCACTTCGCTAATCAGATCCGGCAGACCCATGCCTTCGAAGTATTCGTAGCTGCCGCCAGAGATTTTATGGTACGGGTTCTGGGCGTTTTTCTGGCGATCGAAAGAGAACACCACGTCGTCGGCGTTGAATTCACGCGTCGGTTTGAACTCTTTGTTGTCCTGCCACTTCACGCCTTTACGCAGGTGGAAAGTGTAGGTTTTGCCGTCTTCGCTGATGTCCCACTTCTCCGCCAGACCCGGAATCACTTCCGTGGTGCCGGTTTTGAACTCAACCAGACGGTTATAAATTGGCACAGAGCTGGCATCGTAAGTGGTACCAGAGGTGAAAAGCTGTGGGTTAAAGCCTTCGGGCGAACCTTCAGAACAATAAACCAGGGTTTTAGCCTGCACGCTTGCCGCGACGGTCATGGCCACCAGGCTAAGACCGAGCTTCAGCATCCCTGACTTCTTCAAGGAAATACTCATTGATTCTGCTCCAATGTGATATGTGTTGTTACCCATGCAGTGGGTATGTCCGACAGGCCTTTTTTAGTTTTTTACCCGGTCTGGTCGGTTGTGCCCGCAGGCGTTATGAGAGATGGGGATTCCTTTCACAAGGTTGACTGAGTTGCAGTACAGATTCTCCATGAAATGCCCCTCATGCCCTACAATCTGTCAACAGAATGTCAAAACGTCAATACAGGTAACCGGGATTTACAACGACGGTGAGAATCGGCAAACAAAGTTAAAAAAAAGTTCAAGCCACCATATTCAGCAGGGAAATTTATGCTAAGGGCGCGGAGGCAGAATATTCCCCTTATAAAGCGCCCTTACCCAGTGATTAACATTCATGCAGATTATGAAAAATTTCTATCACAATGATGATTATCTGAGCGGTATATCCCGCGAACGCTAAAACGCACAGCGCAAAATGCTGACTTTATCCATAAGCAACGCGAAAAAAGATCGTTAGATATATAAATAAATACGATGGAATATCGCAAAAAATAGCCGTCAGGCAGCGGGAAGCAGGGATAAGGAGAGTTTCAGCGGGTTTTGGTTTTTCACGGATGGATTGGCTGCGGAATGGTCGGTCTGCCGGATGGCGCGTGAACGCTTATCCGGCCTACGGGTGCACTGGATTCGGAACCGTGGATTTGCCGGATGGCGCATAAATGCTTATCCGGCCTACGGGTGCGCTGGATGCGGAATCATGGGCTTTGCCGGATGGCGCGTAAACGCTTATCCGGCCTACGGAATTGAGGGTTTTGCTGGATCGCGTAGGCCTGATAAGGCGAAGCCGCCATCAGGCAATTGTGCTGACGCAGAAAGCAAAAAACCCAACCTTGCGGTTGGGTTTTTCTGAATTTGGTCGGTGCCAGAGGATGACTCGCCACTGCGTGGCTCGCCTTGCGGGCCGTTGCTGCGCAACGTTCTCTCGCTGCGCTCGAGTCGAACCTCCACCCCCGGAGGTTCTCATCCTCTTTACTTCAGATGCAAAAAACCCCGCCGAGGCGGGGTTTTCAAATTTGGTCGGTGATAGAGGATTCGAACCTCCGACCCCTTCGTCCCGAACGAAGTGCGCTACCAGGCTGCGCCAATCACCGAATGCGGGGCGCATCTTACTGCCGCCGACATGCCCCGTCAATCCTTTAATCGAAAAAAGCTAACTGACTGGCGAGAAAGCCAGCAGCGCGTTACTTCGCGGCCTGCGCCGGCAAACGGCACCAGTTATTGTTCTCGTTAATGCCACCGTCTGGTGAGGTATAACCGAGGCAACCCATAATGGTGTCGTACAGCTCAACGTGGCGGCGCGGCGTTTTATAGGCCGCCTGCTGCTTAAGCTGCGCCAGCATCTGCGCCTTCTGCGGATCTTCAAGGTACTTATCAGACATCCACACCATCATCGGCACGCGGAACTGCTCCGGCGGTGCCATATGGCGCGGCGTGCCGTGCAGGTGCTCCTGCTCATTGATCGATTCGCCGTGATCCGCTGCGTAAAACACAATCGCTTTGCGGTCGCGCATCTTATCGATCACGCTATCGATAAAGTGATCGACATAGGTCACCGAGTTATCGAAAGAGTTAATCATCTCCTCTTTACTGCACTTGCGATCGACGCCCATACACTCCGGTTTCCACTGCGCGAAGCTGCGCGGGTAACGCTGCGTATAGTTAAAGTGCGACCCTTTGGTGTGGAGAATAATCATATGCTTACCGTTGGCGTTATCCGCCAGCGAGCGGTCCATCTCATCGACCAGCAGCATATCGTCAACGTGCTTGCCACGGTTGCGCGGCTCGGCACCAATCTGCTCGCGGTAGGCGATATTGTCCGCCATGGTGTTGCTGTAGAACCACATTTCGCTCTGCATGGCGTAGAGATCGCTGGAGAAGCCAAGCTGCTTGAGCACCGCGAAAATATTCTGTTCTTTCAGCGTACGCTGCGGGTTAGTCTCCGCGCCGCCTTCGCGCACAAACATACAGCGCAGCGAGAGCTTCGTCGCGGTATCGCACGAGTAACCACGGAAGGCGACGAGGTTCTTCTCCTGCGCCAGCTTCGGCGTCGTGTTGCGTTCATAGCCAAGCATGCCCATATGGTCCCAGCGCGTGGTCTCGCCGATGATAAACACCACCCAGGTATCATCAATATCCTTCGGCGCGACGTAGGTAAACTTCGTCGCCGGGTTCATCAATGAACTGTTATCTGAAGACTCATCAACGCGCGCCCAGGCATAGAGCCCCAGCGCAGAGAGCCAGTTAGAGGGCAGATAGGAGTTAGCAACCACGCCGCCGTAGCTTGGCAGGTCAACGCCCGAAGCGCGCTCGGTCTGCTTCTGCTGCACATCCATCAGGCGAATCGGCCCCCACACTAGCAGCCCGGCTAACACCACCAGCCCTGCGCTGCGAATGCGCGCGCCAGGCTGACGTAGCTGGCGCAGCAAGGTGTCGCGGCAGCGGTTGTGCCAGATAAAGAGCAGTGGGAGCGCGCTTACTGCCACGATCCAGACGAACAGCTGCCAGCCCACCACCTCTTTGGAGAGGTCAATATCCGTGGTCATTACAGAGGCGATAATGCCGTAGCCAATCACCACGTTGAGAAAAGTCATGTAGTAGCTGGCGGCGGCCGAGAAGACCACAATCAGCGAAGTCAGAATACGCCAGACGCGTCGGCCAAACAGCGACAGGACGCGCAGCAAGAAGAAGGTGACCAGCACGGTCGCGACCAGCTCCACAGCAGCAGAGAGCCCTTTCAGCGGGGTGAATGCGTGCGCGTAACCATCGAACCGACGGTAAAACACTGCGCTATTCATAAACAGGCCGATATACAACGCAAGCAGGAAGCTCAACTTCTGCTGGGTTATCGTTTTGATATAGTTCATGCAAGCAACTCAAAAAAGAGGAAAAAGCTCCTGAAAGCGAAAGTCATTCACGCGCCAGGCTAAAAAAAATGCGAAGGAAGTTAATACGTGAAACTTCTGAAGCGCGCTAAGTAGACCATAGCGGCAGAGAAAAGTGTCAATGGGAGATGAGATTCGGCCATATATTTACAAAAAATAGATGGCCGATGACAAAAAATGTTAACCGCGATGGGTTATCAGGAGGTAATTACATTGAGTTTTACATCAATGTTACCGCGAGTGGCATTGGAGTAAGGGCAGACAATATGCGCCTTTTGCACCAGCTCTTCCGCTTCTTTGTGATCCATGCCCGGCAGGTGGATATCCAGCTGCGCTTCGATACCAAAACCGGTCGGCAACGGCCCAATGCCTACCTGACCTTCAATGTAAGCATCCTGCGGCACTTTCTTCTTCTCGGTCGACGCCACGTGTTTTAGCGCGCCAAGGAAACAGGCCGAGTAGCCCGCTGCGAAAAGCTGTTCCGGGTTGGTCACTTCGCCGCCAGGGCCGCCCATCTCTTTCGGTACGCCCAGTTTGACATCCAGCACACCATCAGAGGAGGTTGCACGGCCATCGCGTCCCCCGGTTGCTTTCGCTTTAGCACGGTAAACCACTTTCTCTAAAGACATTTGTGACTCCTTCTGTTGGATGAACCTGATTAATAAGGATAGTCGCTTTGCGGAAAGTGTGCGGCGCAAAGAGAGAAAAGCCTCGCGAAAGCGAGGCCAGGCATTAAAGATTTACGTAGTGGTAGCGGCAAGAAACGATAATCAGCGAGTCATCTTTTATGTAGTAAACGAGACGATGCTCTTTGGTGATGCGGCGCGACCAGAGCGGTTTATGGTGCTTAAGCGCTTCCGGCTTTCCGAGCCCCTGAAAAGGGTGCTCAAGCGCATCCCTGACAAGGGTATCAATCTTCTGCTTTACCTTAGGGTCGTTCTGCTTCCAGAAATCTATATCAGCTTGCGCTTCCGGCGTTATCCTGGGCGTCATTCAAATTTATATTCCTGTAGGTCGCCGCTTTCCGCCTGTTGGATGCTGCGCTCAATATGCGCGGCGTTGACCGGATTACTGAACAGATGAAGCGTCTCTTGCATAGAGGCAAACTCCTCGGCATCGATAACCACCACGCTTTTAGCCCCTTTGCGGGTGACAAGGATCGGTGCCAGCTCGTCATTTGCCTGCTGCATCAGCGAGGCCAGGTTCTGGCGGGCGTCGGTGTAGTTAACATGTTGCATATTCATCTCCCAGGTTCTGTTACGCGAGACACTATAGCTCACGTACAAGTACCTGTACATATAGAACCCCACCCTTTACGCAACGGATGGCAGGGCGAAATCATAGCGGGCCGTGAAAGTTAGCATTGCGATCGCCCGCAACAATCGTTGATGGCGTGAGAAATTCAGAAAATAACAAGGCCGCGACGATTGTCGCGGCCTGCAAAGGTGTAGCCAGTTCGTTATTACGCGTGCGCTTGCTGGTAGACCTCGCGCTGCGGCTGGCGGATGGTGGTGGAGAGAGCCAGCGACAGGATCAGCAGGGCGAAGATGACACAGAAGGTGACATAAAAGCCGCCGAACAGTGAGGCGATAATCGAGCCACAGATGCTGCCGATACCGAAACCGAGGTAAATCACGCCGTAGTTTTTCGCCAGGTTGTTGAGACCGAAGAACTCACTGACCAGCGACGGGAAGACGGTGATGGTGCCGCCGAAGTTGAAAGCAACGCAGGCGATGGCGGCAAAGAAGCTCACGGCGTTCAGCGGTGCGAAGAGCAGTGCGGCCATGCCGACTAATGAAATCACCTGACCAATGGTAATCACGCGAATGCGGGCAATCTTGTCAGAGAGGATACCCAGCACCAGGCGGCCGCTGAGGTTGGCAATCGCAATCACCGTTACCGCATTGGCAGCAGTGGCAATATCCAGATGCACCATCCCCTGCGCGATATCTTTCGCCACGCCAATCACATACAGGCCGCTCATGCAGGCGGTCAGGAACATCACTGCCAGCATCCAGTACTGCGGTTTACGCATTGACTGCGCCAGCGTGAAGTCATTTTCCACTACGCCGTTAACGGTGGAGACTTTCTGCAGCGGCGCATCGGTCATCAGCATCGCACCGAAGACAATCATCACCAGCGTGATCGCGCCCCAGATCATAAAGGTGCTTTCCAGGCCAACGGTCGCCAGCAGATGGCTGTCGATAAATTTAAAACCGAGGCTGCCAAGGCCGTAAGAACCGATAGAGAAGGCGGAGATCAGCCCTTTGCGCTCCGGGAACCACTTCACGCAGTTAGAGAGGGTTAACAGGTAGCCTGCGCCGTCTGCCAGGCCAACCAATACGCCTGCGCTGAGCCACAGCATCATCAAATTGGTCGCATGAGCGGTGAGGAAGAAGCCAAGCCCGAGCAGCAGGCCGGAGGCGATGGTGACGCGCTTCACGCCAAAACGCTCCTGCAGTTTACCGGCTACCGAGGAGGAGAGCGCGAGGCCAAGGCTCAGCAGGCCAAAGGAAAATGCGACCTGGCTTACCGGCTCCNCCCAGTTTTTCCGCCAGCGAACTATTGAACAAACTCCAGGTGTAAACCGATCCTAACGCAAACTGCGTGATGATGGTGCCGACCAGCGTCAGCCAGCGAGTGTGTTGAGCAAAGGAACTATTCATGGCAGTTGTCCCGCAGAAGAATAAAAAGGAATTCACTGCCGACAACCATAACGAAGCGCATTTCATGCCTGGGTAAAAAAGGCATGAAATGCAGCGAGAGAGGAATGAAATGCCGCTAAGCGGGAATGAATGACCGCGCGAAATATCACTGCGGCAAATACTAAGTGTGAGTTAGTACATACTATCAATACAAAACGCGCCGCCATTGTTTCCAGAGTGTAAAAAGATTGTTTTAATCGAGCTAAAAACGGGCGCTGACTCCCATGCTGTAGAGGTAGTTTTGCCCCCAGGTCTCGTTTTCCGATTGCGACATTGAAGCGTAGGCCGCGAGGTGCGGGTTGAGCAGCATATCGGCCCCCAGCGTCACATCCATCCAGTTACCGTACTGGTTGGCGGCGGTAAGGCGATAGAGACCCGACTGGCTCTTCCAGACGTTTTCGCCAAACTGCTGGTTGACGCTAATTTGCGCCCACGGACGCAGATCGCCAAAGCGGCTATCAACGCGCCAGCCCAGCGAACTGACGCTGGCGTGCCACAGCGGATCGCTGTACTGCACGTTGGTCGCGCTGTCGCCGAATTCGTTATACATTGAGGTCGTTGAGCCATCGTAGTGCCACACCGCCACCGGGCCGGTGGTGACTTGACTTGAGAGCGGAATATTCCAGCCAAGGCTCATGGTGCTAATCGTATCGAGCGGCGACGTGTCGGGGAGATTAATGGCCAGCCCCGGCGAGTTTTGCGTCGAGCGAATGCGCTCTTCAAGGATATCGTTATAACGGGGTTGCCGTTCGCTATCCCAGCGATAGCGTCCATCGGTGTCATCAGCACCGACATACTCTTGCTGCCACGCCGCCGCCGTCTGAGTAAAAAGCAGACAGGCAGGCAGCAGCGACATCATCAGGCCACTGCGGGTTGTTTTCATTATTTTACGACTCCAGAGAAGAGCCGAACTCGGCGTAATTGTTATCGTTGTTAGAACGGGCAAAAGCCCTGTAATAAATATTGTCTTTCTGAGGTTTACGTCAAGGCAGGACGACGTTTATTTTTCCTTCACAAACGGAGTACGGATATGCAGCGTTGTGGTTGGGTTACCCAGGACCCGCTCTATCTTGATTACCATGATAACGAGTGGGGCGTGGCGCAAAGGGACGGTAAAAAGCTGTTCGAGATGATCTGCCTCGAAGGGCAGCAGGCGGGCCTGTCGTGGATTACGGTGTTGAAAAAGCGGGAGAATTACCGTCACGCCTTCCATAACTTTGACCCGCAGCGCGTCGCCGCCATGACGGCGCAGGATGTCGATAATTTACTGCAAAACGCCGGGATTATTCGCCATCGCGGCAAGATTGAAGCGATTATTGGCAATGCCCGCGCCTACCTGGCGATGGAAGCCAACGGCGAGCCATTTTCAGATTTTATCTGGGGGTTCGTCGATAACCAGCCACAGATCGCGCACGCCGCCCTGCTCGCAGAAATCCCCGCCTCAACGCCCGTCTCCGACGCCTTATCAAAAGCGCTGAAAAAACGCGGCTTCAAATTTGTTGGTTCAACTATCTGTTATGCCTTTATGCAGGCCTGCGGTCTGGTTAATGACCACGTTGTCGGCTGCATCTGTTACCCGGGAGGAACGCATGATTCGCGTATGGAACAGTGAAGATTTAACCCCGCTGCTGGCGCTGTGGCTGGAGAGCACCACCCTCGCCCACCCCTTTATTAAGGCCAGCTACTGGCAGGAGAGCGAAGCGCTAGTGCGCGACGCCTACCTTCCATCGGCGAAAACCTGGGTGGTTGAGCAGGAGGGAGAGTTGCAGGGGTTTGTCAGCGTGATGGATGAGCAGTTTATCGGCGCGCTGTTTGTGCGCCCGCAGGCGTTTGGCCTGGGGTTCGGGAAAGCGCTGATTAACCATGTTAAACAGCACTTTCCCCGCTTAAGCCTTGAGGTTTACCAGCAGAATGAGCGGGCGGTGAACTTCTACCATGCGCAGGGCTTTACCATTACCGAGCGCGCATGGCAGGAGGAGACCGGTCATCCGACGTGGATCATGAGCTGGCAGGCGGATCAAACGCCGTCAGCGTAAGCGCCGGGCCGCGATACTTCTCAACCCACGCCAGCGCCGTATTTCCCGCGCAGCCATTGCCCAGCCGCGAGCTGGGCAGATCTTTGGTCAGCACGTTCACCGCGCCGTTTTTACACAGCCCGTCCGCCGTTGGCTCAAGATCCGGCCATGCCCCTTCATGAATACAGATCACGCCAGGCTTAATGCCGCTGCTCACCACCGCGCCCGCCAGCACCTGCCCGCGCTGGTTCCACACCCGCACCACATCGCCCGGCGCAATCCCGCGCGCCTGGGCATCCTGCGGATGGAGCGTAATTGGCTCGCGCCCGGCAACCGCATACTCCTCGCGCAGACGGGTAAAGTTGAGCTGGCTGTGCAGGCGGTGTGCCGGATGCGCAGAGAGCACCTGCAGCTGCTCCGGTTCGGCATTGCCATGCCACTCATCCGGCTCCAGCCATGTCGGATGCGGCGGGCAGTCGGCATAGCCAAAGCTTTTAATGCGCTCAGAGAAGATTTCGATTTTACCGCTCGGCGTTTTCAGCGGGTGCGCCTGCGGATCGCGACAGAAATCGGCGTAACGCACGAAGCGCGCGTTCTGCTCGCTCTGCGGCATCTCAATCAGCTGGTTCGCCTGCCAGAACTCAGCGAACGGCGGCAGCGTCACCTGCTGGCTCGCCCCGCGCTCGCCGGCGATGGTGTAGAAGGTCTCCAGCCACTGCAGATCGCTCTTCCCTTCGGTAAAGCGTTCGCGCCCGCCCGCTTCCCAGCGCTCGCTTAAGTCAGCGAATACCTCGAAGTCATCGCGCGCCTCAAACTGCGGCGGCACGACGCGCTGCATCGGCACCAGGTGCTGGTTGCTGTAATCCCCGGTCATCGTCAGATCGTTACGCTCAAACGAGGTGGTAGCGGGCAGCACGATATCGGCGTGTTTCGCCGCAGCCGTCCAGAAACACTCGGAGATCACCACCAGTTCCGGCTTCTGCCAGGCGCGGATCAGGCGGTTGGTATCCTGATGATGGGTAAAATTGGCGCCGCCCGCCCACCAGACAAAGCGGATATCCGGGAAGTGTCCGTTTATGCCGTTATGTTGGTAAGGCGCGCCGGGGTTCTCAAGCGCTTCAACAATGCGCGCGACGGGGAATTTATGTACTGCGTCGGTACCGCCTTTGACCAGCCCCTGCATTGAGGCGAGCACCGCCGCGCGGCGTGTCGGGTTACCGCCGTTGGCAAAGTGATAAGAGAGGCCAAACCCGCCGCCCGGCGTGCCGATCTGCCCAAGCATCGCCGCCAGCGTCACCAGCATCCAGTGTTTTTGCTCGCCAAACTGCTGGCGCTGCATCCCCCAGCCTGCCATCAACATGGTGGTGTTTTTATGGAAAACTTCCGCCAGTTCGCGGATTTTAGCCGCTTCAATGCCGCAGATACCTGCCGCCCACTCCGCCGTTTTCGCCACGCCATCGCTTTCGCCGGTGAGGTAAGCGGCAAAAATCTCGTAGCCCACGGTGCAGCGCGACAGAAAATCATTATCCTGCCAGCCGTTCTCCACCAGCGTATGGGCGATGCCGAGCATCAGCGCCACGTCGGTGCCCATATGCGGCGCGATCCACTCAGCGCGGTCGCCGAGGAAATCAACGGTCTCCGATCGCATCGGATCGATACAGATCACCCGCTTGCCGCTGTTGCGCAGCGCGTCAAAGTAAGGAATGCCCTGCTCATCCGAGGCGTTCCAGGCGATCTTCAGGGTGTTTAGCGGGTTGGCGCTCCACAGCACCACCACGTCGCTGTGTTCAAGGATCAGCGGCCAGCTGGTCTGCTGCTGGTAAACTTCGTTGCCGCCAACCACGTGCGGCATAATCGCCTGCGCGGCACCGGTGGAGTAATCCCCGAGATGGCCGGTATAGCCGCCCGCAAGGCTCATATAGCGCTGTAACAGCGTGGCGGCTTTGTGCAGCACGCCGTTGGAGCGCCAGCCGTAGGAACCCGCAAAGATTGATGACGGGCCATAGCTGTCACGAATACGTTTGTGCTGCTGATGGATCAGATCCAGTGCCTGATCCCAGCTGACGCGCACAAACTCATCCTGCCCGCGCACGCCCTGTGGGCTGTCGGGCGAGGCGAGAAAGCCTTTGCGCACCATCGGGTAGCGCACACGCGTCGGGCTGTGCACCTGCTCCTGCACCACGCTTTGCAGCGAGTTAGGAAAAGGCGTCGGCAGCGCGCCGCGTGAGGCGAGCACCTTTTCACCATCGGTGTCGACCAGCATCGGGCCCCAGTGGGCCGCCGTAAGAACTGTTTTGATAGCAGAGTTTGCCAAAGCGCGCTCCTGAATAGCTTGCAGGTGGTGTCGGATGTGTTGTTTGCGCTCTATCATCCACGGCGGGGCGCGTTTGGCAAAGAATTAAACGTCATTACCGCCGCGCGGCGGGTGATAAGCGCAGGTTAGTGCTTGATTGCCCGCGATTTCGCGCTAAGGTGTGGGCAACCAGTTACGGCGAGGGAAGCAACAATGGCGAAAACGACGCGCCCAACCATCAGCGATGTGGCGAAAGCGGCCAACACCGGCAAAACCAGTATTTCACGCTATCTCAACGGTGAAAAACATCTGCTTTCCGATGCCCTGCTGGCGCGCATTGAGCAGGCTATCGCCGCACTCGATTACCGCCCAAGCCTGATGGCGCGTGGTCTTAAGCGCGGGCGCACCCGGCTTATCGGGCTGATTATCGCCGATATCACTAACCCCTACTCCGTGCACGTGCTGAGCGGCATCGAAGCTGCCTGCCGCGAAAAGGGATTTACGCCGCTGGTCTGTAATACCAATAACGAAGTCGATCAGGAGCTGCACTACCTTGATCTGCTGCGCAGCTACCAAGTGGAGGGGATTGTGGTGAACGCTGTGGGCATGCGCGAAGAGGGGCTAAACCGCCTGCAACAATCCTCCCTGCCGATGGTGCTGATTGACCGCAAAATCCCCGATTTCGCCTGCGATGTCGTCGGGCTGGATAACACCCAGGCCGCCACCACCGCCACTGAACACCTTATCGAGCAGGGTTTTGAAGCCCTGCTGTTCCTCAGCGAACCGCTTGGTACCGTCAACACCCGCCGCGAACGCCTGCACGCCTTTCACTCCACCCTTGCCCGCTACCCCGGCGTGGTGGCGGAAGATGCGGAAGTGGTGCTGCACGAAGCGGCGCAGCTGGATAACACGCTGCGCCAGTTCCATGCCCGCCACCGCGGCATGCGTAAAGCGGTGATCTCCGCCAACGGCGCGTTGACCCTGCAGGTGGCGCGATCGCTAAAGCGTATTGGCCTGAACTGGGGCAGCGATATCGGCCTGCTCGGCTTTGATGAACTGGAGTGGGCAGAGCTGGCAGGCGTCGGCATTACCACCCTCAAACAGCCCACCTGGCAGATCGGTTTTGCCGCCGTCGAGCAGGTGGTGCGACGCATTGAGGGCCACAGCGACACGGTGCACGAGCGGGTTTTCTCCGGCGAACTGATCGTGCGCGGCTCCACGTCGCGTTAATTCTCCCCTTCGTGATGCCGATCATAAATTCGACACAGTGAACTTTTCTTTGGAACCGGTTCCATCTAGCGTTAATGGAAGCTAATCACCCTGCCGTTATCGGGGAACCGGAAGATGGAAAGAAAAATTATTGTTGTTACCGCCGCCTATGGTCATGACCAGGTGGCGGCGCTGGGCGGCCAGGTCGGCACGCTGCCAATCATTGCCGATGCCGGTGCCGACGGCGTGGAGATTCGTCGCGAACTGCTGAACGACGAAGAGTTATCGCATCTGCCCTCGCTCGCCTTCGCCATCGATATGCATAACCTGCTGGTCTGCTACTCCGCGCCGGAACCGCTCTGCCTGGCCGATGGCACATTAAACCCGCGCCTGCCCGCCCTGCTGGACGAAGCCCGCACGCTAAAAGCACTGTGGCTGAAAGTCTCACTGGGGCATTTCAAAGATAACGCCGTGCTGGAGACTCTGCGCGGCTGGCTGGCGGCAAGCGATGTGCCGCTGGTGGTGGAAAACGATCAAACTGAGTGCGGCAAGCTCGCGCCAATGCTGCGCTTTAAAGCCGCCTGCCACACCGCGCACCTCCCCGTCACGCTCACCTTTGATACCGGCAACTGGCTGTGGGTTGGCGATGAGCCGGAAGAGGCCGCGCGCCAGCTCGCGCCCGCCGTCAGTTATGTGCACGTTAAAGCCGTTGAGCGCGCAGGCGATAAGCACCGCGCAATACCACCGAATGCCGAAAACCCGCGCTGGCTGGCGCTGCTCGATGCACTGCCTGGCGATGTACCGCGTGGCATCGAGTTTCCGCTTGAAGGCGACGATTTGACCGCCGTAACCCGCTACTATGTCTCTCTGCTGCGTAAGGAGTTCAGCCATGCATAACGCGCTGGATGTCATCACCCTTGGCGAAGCGATGGCGATGTTTGTCGCCACCGAAACCGGCGATCTCGCCGAGGCCGGGCACTTTATCAAACGTGCGGCCGGTGCCGAATTAAATGTTGCCACCGGCCTTGCGCGTCTGGGGTTGAAAGTGAGCTGGGTCAGCCGCGTCGGCGATGACAGCTTTGGCCGCTTTATCCTCAACACGCTGCGCAAAGAGGGGATTGATACCTCTGGCGTGACGCTGGATA
>JGI25152J39213_1000763_pt1 | contig 16202 bp, 18 predicted proteins | sample AraplaMF_Col_mMS_FD_39213 | JGI IMG/M metagenome (IMG submission 39213)
TGAACGCTTCTGACGACAGAGCTTCGACCAGTCCGATGCCGAGCCGAGAGAAGGCGATCGAGACCACCAGGTTCCAGGGAAACCATGGCCATCCCGCTGGTCCTGGAACGTCTCGAAACGTGCCGGCGCCCTCGTTACCAAGATCCGGCGCAAGACTATCGGATGGTGTGACGACCGTCTCAACGACGCAGCATGACCCGTTCAGGCGATTGCTCTACTCTACGAACTTGACGTCGTTGAAATATTGGGACGCCATGAAGCCCATTTTGAAGCCGGTGACCTTCCGGCTGTAGGCCATAAGCCACGACCAGCCCGGCGACAGCAGCGGCATCATGTAGCTATTTTCCAACAGGTATTTCTCAATTTCCTGGATCTTGTCGGAGCGCGCGGTGCCCGACATGCGCCGTTGTTGGTTGAGCAAGCCGTCCAGATGCGCGTCTATGCCCATATTGGCAAAACCTGGCCGCTTCCAAACGAAATACAGGTAATTCGGGTCGACGCCCGAAATGCCGAAACTCCAGAGGGCGGGTATCCCATCACTGGCAACATTAAGGTCAGAGAGTTCTTCAATGAAGGAACTCGGGTCGCGTGCATCGATCTCCGCTTGGATGCCGACCTCGGCAAAATCTTGCTGCATCATCTGGTAGACCGCGACCCATCCGTCCCGGCGAGGCCCAACAAGCTTGATGGTCAGCGGGTTTTTAGGACCATAACCGGCGCGAGCGAGAAGCTCCCTGGCGCGCGCGGGATTGTAGGGCGGGAGCCAGGCGGCACACTGCGTCTCGTCAAAAGCGAACAGACCCTCTGCCACGGCACAGTTGACGACTTTTGCCATTCCCGCGAAGGCGACTTCGGCATAGGCGTTGCGATTCATTGCCATGGCCATCGCCATGCGGATAACCGGGTCGTTCAACGGTGGGATCTTCCAGGTGTACCCCGCAAACATGACTTCGCCGGAGCGTTCGGCACCATAGAGCCGTAGATCGGGGTCGGAGCGGAGGTCAACGGCTTCCTCAAGCGATGGCTCCGCCATGTCCACCTCGTTCGATCGAAGCGCGGCCATGCGGGCCGCGGCATCGGGAATGACGCGAAGGATCAGCCGGTCGATGTAAGGTCGCCCCGGGTTCTCGATCAACGGGTTGAAGTTGCGGTAGTCCGGGTTTGCCACGAGCTCCATCCGGTCGTTTCGGGTCCATTTCTCGAGCTTGAACGGTCCGGTTCCCACCGGTCGATATTTGCCACCGATAAGCGACCCAGGGCAGATGATCGCGCTCGGCATGCTGGTCAGAAACGACAAGAAAGGTGCAAAAGGTTCGCTGAGCTCAATTCTGATGACATTGCCCGAGACGCCGGTGCTCGTGATCGGTCCCCAGCTCTCGGCGTTGGGGTTGAGGGTGGCGCGGTCGATGGCGCGGTCGATGCTTGCCTTCACCGCCGCAGCGTCCAGAACGGTGCCGTCGTGGCACTTGACGCCATCGCGGATCGTCAATGTATATGTCTTGCCGTCTTCCCAAGCATGCCAGGAAGTTGCCAGCCCCGGATGGATCACCCCGTCGCGGTCCATCGAAAGCAGCGTGTCGAAGATCAGGTTGGTGACCTGCATTGACCTGGTGCCGCCATGCTTGTGTGGGTCGAGCCCCTCGGCATCGAATTCGCGCGCGACGGATAGGTCCGAAGCTTCAGCTGCGGTTGGAAAGACGAGCGCAATGGTTACCAACGCCACTACAGTCCCCGCCGGGAGCGACCATGTACCGAAGAGTTCTGTTCGCCATCTCTTTGCAAGCACAGAGGTTCTTGTCACGCGCCGCCTCCCGTTCGCCTAAAAAGGACGGTGGATGTTGCGACATGCAAAGATCACTGTCAAATTGGGGTACCATGCGCGAGGGTGTCATTTTCTTTAATGAGGACGCAACGACGCCATAGCGGGTTTCCACTATAGGGTTCCGCGTTGAAAACAGCAGCTGCCGATACGCGATCAGTCAGGAGAGACACGGGGCATTGCATGCCGCATTGGTCGATGATGATCCTTTCTTACGGCACATTTGGCGCCCTGGCCATCCTGTGCGGGTTGGCCTTGCCGATCGACTTTGCNAGCCCAGAAGGGATGGCGCTTGCGGCCGGATTGTTTATGGCCGGCCGGCGTGACGGTCGTAGCGGCACGGCGGCTGACACTGCCGATCGAACCGCAGGGGACATACCCGGCCTGGGTTGGATTGCCGATGTGGACCATTGCATCACGGGCCTTGGGCCGCAATTCAGAGACCATTTCGGTTCGGACGCCTACGGGAAGTCCTGTTGCCTGGAGCACGCCCTTCACCGCGACGATGTCGAGGAGGCTACCTTGCAATGGCGGCGTGTCTGGAAGACCGGCGGGGAGTTCCAGGGAGCCTACCGTTTTCGCGGCGCGGACCAGGAGTATCGTTGGTTCCTGTCGACCGCGCGCGCTCTACGCAATCAGGAGGGACAGGTGACTGGCTGGTGCGGGTCCCTTGCCGACATCCACCTCCTGAAATCGGTGGACTCAGTAAACCCCGCAGCTATCCAAAGTCTACATTCCCTGCTCGACAGCATTCCGGCCATGATATCGGTGGCTCGCGGCAACGGACTGCAGGAATACAACAACAAGGCAAGCGTCGACTTCCACCGCAAGAGCTACGACCAACTGACCGGCACGCAGGCGCTCGACTCAATCCATCCCGACGACCGGGGCGACTTCATGGTCGCGCGTGCTCATTGCCTTGAGCAGGCTGTGCCTCTTGACTACCGCATGCGTGTCAGGCGGGGCGATGGGGTCTATCGTTGGGTTCAGCTGCGTTCCCAGCCTGTGTTCGACGAAAGCGGCAGTCTCGTGCGCTGGTATGGCATCACGCTTGATATCGACGATCAGATTCATTTGGAGGAGGGATTTCGCCATGCACAGGAACAACTCGCGCGCGCCTCCCATCTCACAACTCTTGCGGAACTCTCGGCCTCGATAGCACACGAAGTAAAACAGCCTCTGGCGGCGGTCGTCTCCAATAGTGATGCCTGCCTGGCCTGGTTGTCGGCAGATCCTCCCAACCTGCTGCGTGCGCGCGGGGCGGCCGAGCGCATCGTCCGCGATTCCATGGCAGCATCGGACGTCGTGGCCCGGATCCGTGCGTTGTTTGCGCGAACGGATCCTACACGGACGGCCACGGATCTGCGCGAAGTCGTGGAGGAGGTTCGCCACATCATGACTAAGCAGGCGTCCTCAGAGGGTGTCAAAATCGAGACGGCCTTTGACCCGCAACCGCTCAACGTTCTGGCCGACCGAGTGCAAATCCAGCAAGTCCTGGTCAACCTCATCCGCAACGGTCTGGACGCCATGAAATCTAATGCCACAGAACGAAAGTCGCTGTCGATTTCGGTGAAACGGCTAGGCGAGACCGTTCTGGTTGAGGTTTGCGACACAGGCGCGGGCATTGAAGATCCCTCGAGAATCTTCGAGCCTTTTTTCACGACCAAGAAAGATGGTATGGGGATGGGTCTTGCAATCTGCCGGTCAATCGTGGAGGAACATGAAGGTGCTATCTGGGCGGCTCCCGGCACACCACACGGAACCATTGTTGCAATCCGTCTTCCCGTTTTGACCTTGCCGTCAGATTCCTCCTCGACCTTAGGCTCGGCGATTTGAGAAGCCATTGTCAGCACAAAAAAATCTTCGGAAGCGTCGTCCGCAGCTTTCCGTCGAAAAGCATTGACAAGAATAGACGTAGATGCCGCCTGCAGGCCTAACTTCCGGCTCGCACGCCAACGCCCCCCCGTCTTGCCGCGGACGACGCCATCGACGGCAACCGGGATCTGGACACGCCAGATCGTGGAGATCGGTTTCTGCTTTTCGTGGAAATGTCTCACGAATGCCGACGGTGACATCCCAATGCGGCGTTGATTTCTTCGCTTCGCTTGTGCGTGGAGGGCGATGCCTGCCGTCCACCCATATCGGCCGCCGGGATAGAAAGCTGCCAAGCTCTCGGTGCCGAATGCGTGCCCCGCGAGCAGCGCCGTGCTTACGGGAAGTGCCGCAACCATTTNCCGTCTCGATATTCGCTCCTTTCGGAATTGGATCCGCAAACTTCGGCCGCAGCACGGTCCGAACATGGTCTATTCTGGGAAATCGCTGGATGAGCACTACCGTCCGCGGGACCGAAGTAACAACAATCTGTTATAGCTCCACGCCAGCGGCAGATGCTATGATTTGGACTAATTCACCCGCTCGCCGCAGGCGCCAAGCCTCGCAGTACGATGGATTTGTAGGGGGAAATATGGGCTACTTGGCAAAAATTAAGCCTTTGATTTCCACCTCGGTCGTGTTCATTGCAAGTTGGCTTTTGGTTCACGTGCACCAGTCGTTTGGAAACGGAATCCATCGTTTCGCCTTCCTAGCCATCACCGCCACTTTCGTCGCCGGCATTATCCACTTCGTCTATCGCGGACGCCGCCCGTCTGAAAGTCCTTCCGANCTGGTGGAGAACATTCCTGGTCTCGGCTGGATCTCTGAAAGCAACGGGAAAATAAGCGGCATGAGCTCTCAGATGAGAGAATTTCTCAAAGTGCCATCAGGTTCCCTGACCGTCGCAGAGGCTTCCATCCATCCGGAGGACAGATACAAAACGTTGGACCTGTGGAACCAGCAGCACAGGTCTGAAAAGCTGGGGACTCACCGACTTTTGGGTCCCGACGGACGCTACCACTGGTTTCGATCGGTGGTGACACCAGTTCGCAGCCATGGCGGGGCCGTCGTCGCGTCCTGGGGAACTTTCGTGGAGATCGGGGACCTGAAAGCGGCCGAGGAAGCGCTACGGAGCAGCGAAGAGAACCTGCGATCGATTTTAGATAACATTCCAGAAAATATCGTAACGGCTGATGCCAACGGAATTAACGACTACTGCAATCGACATAGTATGGAATTTTACGGAAGCTCGTTTCATGAAGTAAACGGATCGGGATTCAAGAGATTCATTCATCCAGATGATGTCGAACAGTTTGCGGCAGACAGCTTGCATGTCGTCGCAAACGCCATCCCCATGAACCAACTTGTCCGTCAACGTAGGCACGACGGCGTATATCGTTGGTTCCGAATTCGCGTTAATCCTGAGTTCGATGAGAATGGCAAGGTGCTTCGATGGTATGGCCTGCACATTGATGTAGACGATGAGGTGAAGGCGCGAGAGGCCTTACAACAGGTCCAAGACAAGCTGGCGCAAGCTTCTGAATTTGCCAGCCTAGCGGAGTTGGCCGCTTCAATCGCGCATGAGGTTAACCAGCCGTTATCTGCGGTGGTCACCAACAGTGAGGCCTGCCAAATCTGGTTGTCCGCCGATCCGCCGAACCTGGAAAGAGCTCGAAGTAGTGCCGATCGTATAGTTCGTCACGCCAAAGAGTCAGCCGATGTCGTCAGACGGATAAGAGAGCTCTTCGCACAAAAAACACCCCAGGCCGCACTGATTGATATTAACGAGGTTATCGAAGACGTAGTGCATCTGGTACGAAAAAAGCATGGAGCCAGAAATCTCGCTGTCAGCGTCAGGCCAGACGCCTCAATCCCGCCACTCGTGGCAGACCGCATCCAAATTCAACAGGTTGTCTTCAACATTCTTTGCAATGGCGTCGAAGCGATGCAATCGAACGGCGATCAGCCGATGACCTTGGATATCCAATCTCGTCTCGCTGCGCAATCCGCGATTGTTGAAGTCACCGATAACGGCGCCGGGCTTGCTGACCCGCATAAAGTCTTCGAGCCATTTTTCACGACTAAGACTGACGGGATGGGCATGGGCCTCTCAATTTGCCGCTCGATCGTGGATGCACATAAGGGTCGCATTTGGGCCGAGGCTCGTCCGTTACGGGGCGCGATTTTTGCATTCGAGCTCCCCCTTCAAGACGGTCCCGGTCTTCGAGGCAGCGTTCATGATGCACACCTNCCCAAGCCCGTTGTGGAAAGAATTTGATCATGGAGCGCCAGTCTGGTCCAATTATCGCTGTCGTTGATGACGACCTCCGGATCTTGGAAGCGGTAGGCGAGCTACTTGAGTCGAAGGGTTATGTTGTTAGTCTTCATGCATCGGCACAATCTCTTCTGGAAAGCGGGGAAATGAGAACCGGCGATTGCTTGATAACCGATCTTGGAATGCCCGTCATGGACGGGTTTGAGCTCTGTCATCGAGCGAGACTTTTAAATCCACATCTAGCCGTGATTTTCATGACCGCCCGACGTGGTGTTCATGACCAGGAGAGAGCTGATCGATTCGGACATTGCGGCCTCCTTCAGAAACCATTCGATGCAGCAGCCTTGCTAGCGGCTGTCAAGAGGGCCATTGCTTAGGCNAAGGTCGCCAAGTCGGTGGCCAATTTAGCGGCAATTAANCNGACACCATTTTCCCGAGGTGGCTTTGCCCAGGACGCCGCCCCGAACAGATCGTGTGTAGCGCTAGACCGCAAGCAGGCGGAAGGTTGGCTGCGCTGCCCGAGGAAATTATCCTGTGGCGCCGTGGCGCTCCGCGACATCAAGATTGTCGTAGCAAAGCACTTCAATAGCCGTGTCCCCTGGCTTGTACCGCGCACGTAACGGAATGCCGCCTTTGCCGTCGGTATCACACCTAGGTGTGATACCGACTTTGCTCGGCGAGTGCTATCTTTGGTAGATTGGACTGAGCATCATTATCGTTAAAGTGAAATCATGCCACAGGACCTCACCGAGCAAGCCACGGTTCATTTCGTCGTCGACGACGAATCCGTGAGGTTTTCGCTTTGTGGGCTGATGATGGCAGGACTGGAGGCAAAGGCCTCTGGAACGGTTCCCGATTTCCCCCGTCGACGGTTGAAGGACGGGCTTAGATGTCTTCTACTTGGTGTCCGATTGCCGTCGATCAGTGAGTTTGAATTTCAAGGGCCGCTCAGAACCTTTCGCGCATTTTTCTCTGCTGTTCTAATGACCCGGCACGGGGACCTTGCGATGTCCGTGTGCGCGAAGAAGNCTGGTGCGGTTGTCTTCCTTCCCAAGACTTGCCGAGATCAAATCAGATTGGATGCTGTCATATCAGCGATCGGGCCNGATTGCGAGCGATGCACCAGCATGGATCAAGCGGCAGATATCTATGACCGTTTTGCCAACGCCGACAGGAGGTGATGATGACCACGCCGACGCGAAAATCAAACAAACTGAATGCTGCGGACTTTGCGACAAGCGAAGATATGGTGAGCGTTGATCGACATGCTGCCATGCAGAAGATTAGAGCTTGTACACTGCCGGATCTTGTGCGCGTGGCTGATCTCTTATTGTCGATCCATGTCACCACTGCGGAAAAGTTTGTCGATAACCTGGGGTGCGCAGATACCCCTTTTCACCGGTCGGGGCCGGAGATGTAGGGTTTCAGGTGGCAGCAGATATCTTGATCGCTATTGTCGATGACGATCGTTCGCTCAGAACCTCACTCGTCAGACTTGTACACTCGATGGGTTATATTGCACGGGGGTTTGCTTCTGCCGAGGAATTCATAGAGTCAGACGCATTTGATCAACTCTCGTGCCTGATCACGGACATCCAGATGCCAGGGATGAGCGGGATAGAACTGACGAAAATTGTGGTCGCAAGATATGCGAACCTGCCCGTCATCATGGTGACAGCTCGTTCCGAGCCGAGCCTCGAAGAAAGTGCTATCGCGAACGGAGCGCTTTTCTTCTTAAGAAAACCGATTGACACCAACCTACTCGTCGAAAGCCTGACACGCGCCCTGGAAAATTAGCTATCGAGCGGTTTTCGCCCCAAGCGGGATCTCGGAAGCATGGCAATTGGTGGAACTCCCGGTAACGAGATTAGAAAGCGCGCACCGGAACCTTCGCTCTTGGTCTCAGCACTTATGGATCCGCCATGTGTTTCAATAATCGACTTGCATATCGCCAGGCCCATCCCCATCCCACGTCCCTTTGTTGTGAAAAAGCTCTGAAAGAGATTCTTGAGATCGCACGCTTGGATGCCTGGGCCGTTGTCCTCCACGGTGCAAAGCAAGTTGACGCGGTCAACAACCCTGGAGTGGATCATAATCTTTGGGGTGGCAAGGCGATCAGATGTGGCTTGGAGTGCATTCATGATGAGGTTCACAAAGACTTGATGAAGCTGTGTGCGGTCGCCGAGGATTGGAGGCACGCCCGCCTCGCTGGTGTGGACGACGACGGCCGATCGAGCCTCGATCTCATTTCGAAGGAACAACACGGATTCCTCCACGACTTCCGCGAGTGTCAGGTATATCTTTTCGGGAGTCTTCCCAGTGGCCGTTGCACGAACCCGGGCAATAATTTCGGACGCGCGTTGGGCATCTGCAACCATCGAATCGAGTGAATCTCTTACTTCTTCCAGGTCCGGAGGGGTGCGGTTGATCCAGCGGAGCCCGACACCGCCGGCCATCGTGATCGCCGATAAGGGTTGATTTACTTCATGCGCTATGGACGCAGTAAGTTCACCGAGAACCGAAAGGCGGGCTGCATGTGCATATTCTGCCTGCACTTGCTGCAGGCGTTCCTGCGCTTGAATTCTCTCCGATATATCAATAACGCCGACCAAGCTGGTATCAGGGTTGTCGGCGAGACCAACGCGTGCCGTCGTAAAAAGAACATCGAGGACCCGACCATCAAGCGCTACCATTTTCGTTTCCTCCTCAAAGCTCCCCCTCCCACCGTATCGTGAGATCATGGCCCGGCGGAACGTCCGCGGGCTTGCTTTCCAAATGTTCACAACCGAATGGCCCACGAAGTCACTCGCATCCTTCCCGCCGAACAATCTTACGGCTCGCTCGTTCGCCCCCTCAAACACCAAAGCTTCCATGCAGGTCTTCAGGAACTCGGGATGGGCGTCGAAGTAGGCGTCCAGATCCGTGACGCCCGATACTTTCAGCTTAGTGAACATCAAGGCTAGTTTAGTGGCGTTGACCTGCCAAAGCGCAATGGGCATCCGGTCGAAAAGATGACGATAGCGTTGCTCGCTCTTTTCCAGCCGCGCGTAGGCTTCCCTCTGCTCTGATATGTCCATCACGGAGCCCACAAAGCGAGATGCGAGCCCTTCATCGTTGACGTGCCGCGCGACCACATGAAGATATTTGACGACGTCATTCTCCAGTAAAAGTCGGTACTGACAGTTGAAGTCTTGCCTGTTCGTCGACGCGCGGATCAAGAGATCTTTCACGCTTTCGACGTCATCAGGATGTGTCCTCTCCAAAAAGAGGTCCAACGACGGTGCCGTCTCCGATCGAATGCCAAAGATCCTATAGGTCTCCTCGGACCAGAACATGTGTCCATTTGTAAGATTCCAGCCAAAGCTTCCGGTGAGGCTGAGCTTTTGTGCTTCAGCATATGCAACCTGGCTCCGGTGAAGGTCGTCTTCGGCGCGCCTGCGTTCACTTATATCAGTATTACTTTCAAGAGTTCCGACCGGGCGCCAGCGTTCGTCGCTTCGCTGCAACCATCGGCTAGCGACGGTGATCTTCTTCCCATTCTTCGTGGTGTGGACTAGTTCACCCTCCCATCGGCCGGATTGATGGAGCCTATCATTGATTTTCGTCAGCGGTTCAGGAAAGCTTGTGCGCAACAGCTCGTGCGAGATCTTGCCAACGGCTTCATTTCTGCTCCAGCCATAGAGTTCTTCGGCACCGCGGTTCCAGTAGATGATGACGTCATCTGCGTTTCGGATAAAGGCTGCGTCATTTGTCAGATTGAGCAATTTTCCCTGCTCCCGCTCCGCCGCGCCGAGGATGCGGACCAAACCGATCAAAGAAGTTACGCCAAGTGAGGAAATCAAGAATACGGTTAGGGCTACAAGGTCGTAATCGGCGCCGATCAGGAACGTGTTCAACGGAAATACGAAGAAGTAGTTCAGATATCCTACAGCTGCCACGGAGAAAACTATCGCAGAGCCCAGTCCGTCAACAAGCGATAGCACCACAACGACAATGAAGAGGATAAATGCTGCTGTTGTAAAATTGAGACCTAGCCGGGCGCATATTATCGCAGCAAGACCCAGCAATGCAGTGCCAGACAGCCAGAGTGCCACCAGCCAACGATGGCGTTCGGGGCCCGACGTCGCGAAGACCGGCAATGCGCGGTATCGAATGAGATCGAAGATGGTCATTGCTCCTGTCCGGTACACGCTCACCTACGCGCGCTCGCGCATTCGCAGAAGCGTTGGCCTGTTTTCAAACGGGAAGTAATCATCGCATCATGCGAACATACATTCGAGTTTAGTGTAGTGAATCTGTGTGAACGACGCGGCTTACCTTTAATCCCGCTTAGCCCTGCGGACCTTTAACCGCATTTCGCGCCAAGGCTCAGCACAATGTCCGAATAGAAATCAGGACGCCGGCCACTGCCTTTCCGGATGGCAAGATCGTCAGAGACGTCCAGGCAGCGCCCGGGAGATGTGCCGAATTTATTGCCCAACCTCGTGACCGGACGAACAGCAGGGCAGCAATCCTCGTGTTGATCGGCATACTCCGACTGAACGCCAATATGGCTGACACTGCGAGGTGAGGTTGACGACCATGCTCATGGGGACTGATCCTGCTCCTGACTCCACGACACCATCGTTGTTAGGGACGACTACCAGCCATTCAAATCTAGCTGGCTGGGCTCAGCCTGTTACACCAGCTATCTGCTATTCAAGTTTGTTCAGCCGCCAGAAAGGTCACTGAAGGCTCGATCGGATTCCCTCATCGTGACTGCTTGCTCTTCGTGCGCACCTCGCGGTGGACATGATGGACAGGTCGCGGCTCCAGAAAACGCGGCCTTAACACATGGCATGTCTTGTTCCGCGTTCAAGAGGATCAATTCAGGGCGTACCCGACGGCAGCCTTACCCCTGCCATAAAAGTAGGCGCCAGCCCAGCCGATCTGCCTCCCGAAGGTCGGGTCAATCGCCGACATTGCTAGTGTCACGCCTCAGCGTCCCTGCTATCGGAGCGAAACGGCTCATCGGAAAACAATCTCAGCTTCTCAGTGATCCTGACGAGCTCCGCAACCGAGCTCGTCTGCATCTTGTGCATGACGCGGCTACGGTGGATTTGAAAAGTAACTTCGCTGATGGCCAACTGAGCGGCTCCTTGTTTATTCATAAGTCCGCCCACTATGAGGGGGAGTACCTCCCGTTCCCGTGGAGTAAGTGTAGCCAGCCTCTCTCGCAGCACTGCAAGCGTGGCGGCCTCCCGTCGTTTCAACCGGTCCTGCTCGAACGCCGCATTAATGGACGCAAGAAGGTCTATCTGTTCGAAGGGTTTCGTCAAAAAATTCACAGCGCCGCGCTTTATGGCCTGGACTGTGGTCGGGATATCGCCGTGACCCGTAATAAAGACGATCGGGGGGTGGGCGTCTTGATCGACCTGCATTTGGAATTCAATTCCGCTGATATTTGGCAGCTCGATATCCAGCACAAGACATGAGGGGCGGTCTGGCCGGACAAATGCTGCATACTCGTCAATGGAGCCGAACGCGCGTGCGGTAATTCCCTTTGCTTCTAAAAGATCGCAAATTGCCGTACGCAGGCGCTCATCGTCGTCTACAATGTAAACGATGCAATCTTCAAGGGTCATCGCGTTGCACCGAACTGGAGAACCGCGACCCTGTTAGAAGACCTCCATACCCGCAGCAGCAACCCTAGCAACCTCCTGCTCATGAATCTTAGCAATGGGCGATGATGGCCCACCCCCATACCAGGGCTCTCATTCATCTTACGATGGTTGATAATTCTGATAGCACACGGGATGGAATTCCGGAAACGAGATCAGCCCTCAAGGATAAAACGGGACCTCGGGCGGCCGCCCGAAGCAACTCGCAGGGAGCGCGTCTGGAACCAATCCGAGTTGGTTGCCTTTATGGCCCTTGGGCTGCCGTAACGACAATCCATTATAGATGCGAAGCTGTCATCGCTGGTATAAAGCATCCGCACCCAGTGGCGCGGCGGATAATGAGGTTAAGTTCATCCGGTATTGGGTCAAATATTGGAGCAGCCAGTGAACTACCTTAAGTATCAACAACCGCTTGTATTCCATGTGTTTTGTCACGTTGTATGGCGTGATCGTTGCATCTCCATTGGTCGGCACGGATGAGCAAGGCGCGGCTTAGGTCGCAACTATCACTAGTATCCCGTGCTTGCGAGAACGAGTGACATGTTCTGGTTCGAAAACAAGGTGGCTACCAGATGTGAGAACGGATACGGGCTTAGCGTGGTTCCCGGGTTGGAAAATTCTCCTGCTTTCAAGAGCCCTCCCGCTAGCGGGTCAAAGCCTAACGAGGCAGCAGGCCGCGTTCTCTGGCAAACCCAATGATGATCGTGCCGAGTACAGGAAATCGCAACGGTCTCCCCGCGACGAGAGATTGAGGAGGAACCTACATGGCAAGCATGAGGACTTTCAATAGCATTGCAATGCTTCCACTCGAAAGCTGCGGGATGGTTAGCGCACCCTTTCACGCGCGCTCCTCGGAAGGGGCGTCGGCCGACCGCTCTTCTGACAGTGTTTTGCTCTTCGGTCCGTTTTGCCTTTCCATCAAAGAACGCTGGCTTTGCAGAGACAATACTGAGTTAAATCTAAGCAGTCGAGCCTTCGATATATTGATTGCTCTTATCACCAGAGCTGGCTCCATCGTAAGTGCGCGGGAGTTGTTCCAGATCGTATGGCCGGACGTCGTCGTGGAGGCATCAAACCTGCGTGTACATATCGTTGCCCTGCGAAAAGCGTTGGGCGACGGCGCGAACGGCATGCGGTTCGTGGTCAACGTGCCTGGACGCGGCTATATGTTCGTTGCTCCGATACGAAGGGTTCCGGCAGTGATCGACATTCCAGCAAGCCCTCAAACCCAACAGAGGCTTCCAGCGATTCCTCAGCAATTATATGGTCGCACCGAGGCCGTCGAGAAGCTCACGTCGTTGGTTCTGGCAAAACGGTTCGTTACCGTCGTCGGGCCGGGCGGTGTGGGAAAGACGGTCGTTTCGATCGCTGCGGCCACCATGCTCCGCCCGACATTTGGCGATGGTGTGTACTTTGTGGACCTGGCCTCTTCCAGTGATCCGACGCTTGCGCTGGCAGCATTCCTGTCGATCGCGACATTCCCGCTCGACCCCATAAAAACTGAGGACGCGATTTTACGAGTCCTAAGCGACAAGCGAATCCTTCTGATTTTTGACAATTGCGAGCACGTGGTCGATTCAGTCGCGGCCCTGGCCACGCGAATTTTCTATGAGGCACCTCTCGTGCATCTTTTAGCAACCAGCCGCGAAGCACTGCGCGCGGATGGCGAGTACGTAGAGTTCCTGGTGCCGCTGAGCCACTCTGCGTCTGGCTTGTCACGGAAAGATCACTCGCCAGCCGTCCAACTGTTTTTGGAACGTGCCGGGGCAGGCGGCGGACCAACATCGTTTAGCGACCCCGAAGCTGCAGCCGTGCGGGAGATCTGCCGCCGCCTCGACGGTCTTCCAATCGCTATCGAACTCATAGCAAGCCGTGTCGGCACTCTTGGATTGCCGGGGATCACAGAGCTGGTTGAACAGGACACCTTTCTCAGCCTCACGGGTCGACGCGGTGCGTCACTTAGGCATCAAACCCTGAAGCAACTGGTCGAGTGGAGTTTCAACTTGCTTTCCGACGAGGAACAGAGCCTTTTGATGAAGCTCTCGTCTTTCGCTGGAGTTTTCACGCTCGACGCCGTGCGAAGCCTTTACGTGCAATCTGAGGGTGAGACCGCGAAAACCGCCCACATCTTGGCAGGTCTGGTTGACAAATCACTTGTCCAGGTATCGCGCTCGCAAAGCGAGCTATACTACAAATTGTTACATATCACGCGAGTATACTGTGCTCAGATAATGTTGGAGAAGGCTGACGGCCAGTTGCGTGTCGTAATGCAACCCCCGGCATCCGACCGCATCGGAGGCGTGTGCGTCGGCACCCTTCCGGTTCCTACATCCGTGAAACAGAACCGGGCGGCGTCTTTGTGCACCGCGCCTGACGTCCGATAGAACCGGCCCGGCAGTAATCGTTGGCATCCTTGCCGCTCAAAGCCGGCAGCCGCACTTTAGACATGCCGTTCGCACATTTCTGATTGCACACGACTGACTTGTCGAATGACCCCAAGCTAACAAAATATCCCCGCCGGCTTCTTGAGGGACACCCGTGGCGACCTTCACACTTTGTTTTTGGCGACATTAGCGGCTCCCCAGAGTGAGCCGACGTTGAGGCGACTTGGGTAAAGCTGCAGCATGGCGTCATACAGTTCGCGTGTCGTTGAAGTCCCGGATATACTGCCGCGTCTCGCCAATGGTGCACGGATCGTCGGGATTTTCCGGAACCTTGTGACCCGCGATGAAGACGTTCGGAGCAAGCGCTTCGAGTGTATCGAGCGTGACAATCATTCGAGCCGGCTCTCAATCGTGGTTTCGCCAAGATAGGGGTGAACGCCGTTGTAGCCGACGTCGCCGGCGACGACCAGGCCCACCGACGGGGCGTAAAGGCACGTCGACACAGCCGTATCGGTCCGCCAGGCGTTCACGGCTACAAGCTTGTGACCTTAATCCGCAACCCCATAAACCGCTACGGGCGCCTCCAAGCCCCTAAGAGAATGTGATCCAAGATCAACAAGCGCCCTCGAGGTGCCTAGTATTTCGACGAAATCGGAAGATAGCAGTACCGGTCTTTTAACCACCTTGGTCAGTTCCTCCAGTCGGGACGCCACATTGACAGCAGGGCCAATCGCGGTGAAATCCAGGCGCTTTCTCGATCCAATGTTGCCATACATGACATCGCCGACATGGACACCGATACCGTAACGCAGCGCCGATTTGCCACTCTTCGCAAGCTGAATATTCAGGGTAGCCATTCGTTGCTGACCTTCTCCAATAGCTTGGAGAAGGTCAGCACATGCATTGGGGTTGCTAAGCGGGAAGATTGCCAGCAGACCATCCCCCATGAATTTCAATATCTCGCCACCACGGGCTTCGACTGGTGCGCATAAGGCGTCAAAGTAGCCGTTGAGGATCTCGATAATATCGTCGCGGGGCCAAAGGTCGGACAGCGCCGTGAAATCGCGAAGGTCGCAGATCATAATCGCGGCGCTGACTGTCTTGCCACTACCACGCGTCGTTGCCCCTGCAAGAATTTCCGCACTCGCATGTGGCCCGACATAGGTTTCGAGGAGCGTGCGGGCCATCGCATTCTTCATCCGAATTTCACTTGCGAGCGCGAGCGCGGGTAGCAAATCCTTCAGGTAGTTGATCTCGAATTCTGAGAAGCCACCGTGCTGCTTCGTCGCAAAGGTAACAACGTGCCGTTTTCCCCACGTATGTTGGATCGGCCAAGCCACATAGTCGGTGAAGCCGTCTCGCTGCAGCTCCGTGAAAAGCTCAAATCGGACAGTGTCGGAGTTATTGGCATCAAGGTGTTGCCGAATCTCCGACGCTCCATTGTATATTTCCGTAGCCGGTCTGCGGAGAAACAGTTCAGTGGTGTCGACGTCATAGTCGAAGGTATCGATATATGCTTCATCGACACCGGGCTGCCACAGGATACGCGCACCTTGCCATTGCGGGTGTTGGATTCTTAGGTGAAGCGATGACCTCCCAACTGGGACCCCCGCGACCACCAAACGCTCGCACATTTCGACCAGCAGATTATCAAGGAAACGCTGCGAACTCGTTTCATTCATAAGCCAATCAAGCACGGATCGACGCTCGATGGGCCACGTGCCAGCTCTCGAACGTGACGGGAAATGCGAACTGGTGCTCATTAGAATCCTCCAAGACACGCATATTAAAGTCGCCGCAGAGGACGGGGAAGGAAAATATCTTAAGGCGATCTCGGCTACCGCTAAAGCGGGCCAAAAGAGCGGGGCGGCGACAAGGGTTTTGGGTTTCATTGCTTGAGGTCGTGGCGCCAAGCGCCCGACATCTCTCTGAAGGATGATGCTGTGAGGGAAATGGCGGTGCCAACCGACTCGCGAGGAGGCCGGTGTCGAGCAACGGAGGCGATGCGAGGACTAGCGAACAAATCCGACGTTGAATTCGGCCAAAAATGAACGGTTGATAGGCTTACCCCGTCTGCTGCAAAGTGCCTCAGGGCGGTCACGGCGATGCGGCAACCGGGCTCGACTTTCAAACTGTTCGTCTATTATGCAGCCCTCAAGGCCGGCTTGGGCCCAACCGACCAAATCCTGGAT
>JGI25152J39213_1000774_pt1 | contig 16105 bp, 14 predicted proteins | sample AraplaMF_Col_mMS_FD_39213 | JGI IMG/M metagenome (IMG submission 39213)
AGGCCATCACCCCCGCAGACATGTCTTCATTCACGAAGAATGAGGCGATCACAACAAGGAAGCCGGCAAGCGGCCCGACGGACAGGTCTATCCCACCCATCAGAAGCGCTATCGTCTGGCCCATGGCTATGAAGCCCAGAGCGGTCGCGAGCAGAAGTATGTTCGAAATGTTGTAGGCCGACAAGAAGTTGTCGTTCTGGCTGTTGACGAAGAGGCCGAGCAAAATCGTCACGAGGGCCAGTGGAACCACCGGCGCGATGTCCGATTCCATGAAATGCCTCAGGCGCGACATGCTCTGCGGGCTCCCAGAGCTTTCATGGCCGATGTCATGCGCCTCGGACCGGACGGCTGCGGCAACGATCCGCTCCTCGGTGATCTCCTCCCCTACAAGAGTTTCGACCACCTGCCCTCGCGACATCACGATGACCTTGTCGCAAATGCCTTCTAACTCGACCGCGTCGGAAGAATTGACGATAACGGGCGTTCCTGCCTTGGAGACGCTCCTGAGAATACGATAAATCTCGAAACGTGCCCCGACATCCACGCCCTGCGTGGGCTCATCGGCGATCACGATGCCAGGCTCGGACAAAAGGGCGCGCGCCATCACGACCTTCTGCTGATTGCCGCCAGACAATGCTTGGATCGACGCCTCAAGGCCCNGCGTCTTGACCGCGAGATCACCGAAGATCGACCTGACCTTCTGATGTTCAGCAGTCTTGCTCAAAATCCCGCCGGTCGCGAATTTTTCGAGGGCCGAGAACGTTGCGTTCTCACGAACTGTCAGTCCGTTTGCCACACCTTCAAGATGGCGATCGGAGGGCATGAAGGCTGCTTCGTCCAGAAGCTCCTTCTGACCGAGTTGACGCCCATGCAAGATTGCGGCGCCCCGCGTCTGATGCAGGCCTGCCAGAGCGCGCATCAGCTCAGATTGGCCGTTCCCCGAAACACCAGCAACACCGAGGATTTGTCCGCGCGCTACGCTGAAGCTGACATTGCTGAACCCATCGCCGCTCAGTTCCACGACCTTGAAAACAGGCGAAAGATCGCCAGCTTCAGACTTTGGTGGGAAAGCCGCTTCGAGGGTGCGGCCGACGATCATATTGACCAGCTCGCCGTCGGTGATCTCGCTGACTCTGGCTGCACCGCGGATGCGTCCNTCGCGCATAACCGTGACGCGGTCAGCGATCTGNCGNATCTCTGCCAGTCGATGAGTGATGTAGATGACAGCAGTGCCGTTCTTGGCCGCGGTCCGAATGAGACCGAACAGCATCTCAGTTGCCTCCTGATCCAACGAGGCAGTAGGCTCGTCGAGGATCAAGAGCTTGGGGTTCACGGCAATTGCTTTACCGATCTCAAGCAGATGCTTCTGGGCCACCGTCATATGACCAGATCGCATGTTCAAAGGCAGGTCGAGACAAACCGATCTCAAGGTCTGCTGAGCCAAATCTCGCGTCGATCGATTTCGCAGCACCGAAGCGGGCAGAGCTACACTCAGGTTCTCCAAGATCGAGAGATCGTTCAGGATGGCCGGATGCTGGAAGCATATGGCAATTCCAAGAGAAGCCGCCATGTCGGGCGACATCTGCGGGACCTNCTGTCCCTCGAAGATGATCTCGCCTTCGGTGGGTTGCAGCGTACCAGCGATGATGTTCATCAGCGTGGACTTACCTGCACCGTTTTCACCCAGGATGGCGTGGACCTCGCCCGGCTTGAAGTCGACATTGATGTCGCGCAGCGCCGGGATCGCAGCGAAATACTTCGAGATTCCGGCCAGCCGGATCGTCTCTTCGGTAGTCGCCGGTGAAAGTGTCTCGTATGCGTTCATTTCAACTGCTGCCATGGTCCACGATCCAATTCCAAAGGATGACCTGCTCAAAGTACTCGCTCCGAGCAGGTCTCAAGACGATTGGCTATTTTCCAACAGCCTTGGCTTGCTCTTCCGCAGGAAGCTCAGACGATAGGTAAATCGCGCCGGGCAGCTCCTTCCGGCACTGGACTGGGTTCGGCTTCCCCGAAACGGAGTCCTCGAAACCCGGCGCCTTGAACACCTCGTCCTTCGGTGGCGTTCCGCCCGTCGCCAAAGCCACGGCCCATTGGACCGCCAACCTGACATTGTCGTTGCCAGTGGCAACGGTGAACAACTTGAAGTCGGGGTTCTTGTCCTTGTTCTCCTGCCAGAAGCAGCCCAAGGAGTTGCCGTCAGACGTAGCAAGGGCCGGTACCGACTTGCCCTGCTTTTCGAACAGCGGAAGCGCACCAACCAGCGAAGGTCCGAAGTCGGAAATGATAACGTCGATCTTCGGGTTCTTCGCAATTTCTGCCGTGAGCACCTTCTGCGTCAGCGCCGGATCCCAGTTCGTGACTGCGAAAGGCGCCTGGTTNACGAAAACATATTCGGGACCGAGCACCTTCTTNAGACCCTTCAGCTCGTCGAGGCCTTGGCTGTTTCCGGCTGGACCGCTCAAGAACAGCAGATTGCCTCCCTTGGGCAAAATCGTCTTGATCCAGTTGCCCCAGCTCTCGCCATCGTTCTCGAACGATGCGCCAACGAACTTCGAGTAGTTCTTTCCATCGGCGCCACCAACGGCCACGCGATAGGGAACGACGACCTTTCCGGATTTGAAGACGCTCGTGAGGGCTGGCAGAACGGCAGGTCCTGCATCACCGAAAACGACCAGGGCATCCAAACCCTTTGCGGCCATGCTCTTGATATCCGAAATGGACTTCATGGTATCGCCTTGGCCGTCGGCGTATTCGTACTTGGTTATGCTGGGGCACAGCTCAACCGTCTGCTTGCCGGAAGCGGTCGTGACCTGGCGCCAACTGTTGCCGCCNTAGCCGTCGAGCAAAGCAAGTGTCGCTTTCTTTGGTCCGCACCAGGACGGCGNTTCNGCCTGAGCCGCTCCCGCAATCGCAATCCCGCTGAGCGCGGTCGTCACTGCCAGTCCGAGATAAGTTGCAAGTTCCCTATATTTCATTTTGCGTCCTCCACTTTTGTTGCTGAAGTTTTCCCACCTTGGTTCATCGACCAACGGATCGAATAAACCGCGATACCGAAGCCCAGAGCGAGTGCCTGGATGATTGTCTGAGCTGAAAAGGGCACGCCGATCGTCAGCGCGAACAGGCTCAGGTGATTTAGGAAAAATGCTGCGATAACCGTCGAGATTGGGAAGCCCCGTCCCCCGAGCAGCGATGTTCCGCCTAACACCACGACGGCAACCGACGGCAGCAGCAGGCTATCGCCCTGAAAAGCGGTCGGCTCACGTGTTATTCCCGCGATGAGCGTCCCGGCCAGGCAGTAAAGAAGCTGAGCATAGATGTAGGCCATCATCTGATGGAGGCGCACGTTCAAGCCAGCGGCCTTGCCAGCCAGGGGATTGGCACCGATCGCCTCGAACCTGCGACCGGCCACGGTCTTCTTGAGCGCGAACGAGACGACAGCCATAGCGCCAAGTGCGAAGAGCACCGAGTTCGGCAATCCCAACGTCTCGCCGCCNGCGATCTCGGCTAGAAGATTGGTGGTGATNGATGGCACGCCGCCCGACACCGCGAAAACTGCNCTGTATAAAAGGGCGTTGGTGCCGATCGTCGCAATGATTGCATTCAGCCTGAAGAAGCTCACCAAGGCGCCGTTGAGAATGCCCGCTGCGACACACAGTCCCGCAGAAAGAAGCACGGCCTGGAAAAGCAACCCGTCGTCCTGCTGGGGATAGTGCGTGGCGATGACCACGGATAACGACACGGCGCCGGGGAGAGACAGATCGAAACCACCCTGCTGCACGACGAGGAGTTGGCCCAGGCCCACGATGGCTATGATTGCAGCAAACGGAAGGCTTCCCGAGAGCGCGCCGCTCGAAAGACTGCTCGGAGCAAACAAAGCACACAGGACTACGAGCACGAGCGTCGAGAAAACGACCGTGACGAAATTTCGCGTGAAGGGAATCCTCAAAGTTGTCTCCTTGGGAAGTCCGATGTCGGCGATGGGCGAAGCGTTTGGCATCAAGCTTTCTTTCGCTCAAAAAGGCACTGTCTTCCCGGCGGGCTCGCGGCATAAATCCGGGCCTGGTCGGTTGGGTTTGGAAAAAGAAGGAGCGGTCAGATCAGAGCGCGGTCAGTTCGCGCGAGACTGCAAAAACCTGTCCCGATCATGGAGTAGATTTCGTAAACGGTAGGCATTGGCCTCCCCGTCGCGCAGCTCGCGATACTCTACGAGGATGCCGCTACAGATGCTTCCCGCCTCTGCGATCCAATCGAGAATGTCGTTCAAGGTAATAGCTGTCACCGCTTTCATTTTCTCTCCTCCTTAGAAAATCAGCAGATCAATCCCGTTCGCGAGCGAGCCTAGCCACGACCTCCAATCGTGGGGCGCCACTCGTAGATCGCAACATCGCGGTAGATGCCGTGGACAACAAAGGGGTCCGCCGAGCTGAAACGACGCATTTCTTCGAGAGATCCGACGTCGGCAATGACTACCCCGCCCTCGCCTGATCCGCCCTCGTTTAATATCGGCCCGGATTGGATGATCGAAACTTCTTTCGATCGCAGGTGCCGCTTGTGTTCTTCGAGGTAGATTTCGCGCAGGGAGTCCTTGTTCGGATCCGATATCGCGAAACGGACTGCGAGCATTTCTCCACCTCCCAAATTATCGGCGATTCCTCACAATACCGACGATATTTGATTTCGTATTATCGATGGTAGCCTGATGGTGCCGGAAGAAAACAAGGGAATTATCCATTTCGGATGTTCCAGTATTATCCCGCCTCCGCGTTGCCTTCTGACATCATCCGAGCTTCGGCTCATCTCCGCGGAAGGCGCGTTCCAGTAGTTGAACAAGGGCTTTGCGATCGAGTGCTCTTGGATTCCAATAGGCGTTACTAAGAGCCTGATCTGCCGCCGCTTCGATACTGCCGTCGGGCATGCCTAGATCTCGTAACGACATCTCGGCGCCCAGACCTTTTGCAAGTTTATGAAGTGCCATCGCAGGATCAGGCGCGGCCAGTGCGCGGCTTAGCCTCTCCATCGCAGCCGATGTAGCAGACGCATTGTAGGCCACAGCATGAGGCAAGACTGCTGTATGCAACTGCGCATGCGGTAGATTGAACATGCCACCGAGCGTATGGCAGAGCTTGTGATGCAGAGCCATTCCTACGGATCCGAGGCACACGCCGCAGAGCCAGGCGCCGTACAAAGCTGAAGAGCGTCCTTCGACGTCCCCTTTGTCGGCATGTATGCGAGGAAGCGCGCGCACGATGGCACCGATCCCTTCCTCCGCCATCAGAGAGACGACGGGATTTGCCTCCTTGGCGTAGAGCGCCTCGACCGCATGGGCGACGGCATTGATCCCGCTCGTCACCGACAACGGCACGGGCAAGGTCAGGGTAAGATCGACATCATAGACGATGACCTCTGGGAGTATCCGCGGATCTGACCTGGTGACCTTGCGCCCACCATCGGTCTCGCCGAGGATGGGCGTCGCCTCAGAGCCAGCATACGTAGTCGGGACGACGATCTGTGGGAGGTCGGTTCGCAAGGCAATGGCCTTGCCCAGTCCAGTCGTCGACCCGCCACCAACTGAAAGGAGCGCGTCGATATCGTGGCGTTCCACAGTCTTCATCGCGTCGGCCGTTACCTCGACAGGCGTATGCATCTGCGCTTTGGAAAAGGTCGCAACGACGCGCGCTCCCAGGCTCTTGGCAATGTCTGCCGCCTGCGACGCCTGCTCTGGCGTCGAGAGCACTAGGATGCGGCGGGCCTTCAGCCTGTCTGCTTCCTCAGGAAGGCTAGCGATCGTGCCCTGGCCAAAAACCACCCTGGCGGGATTTCCCGTATAAAGGAACCGTTCCACCCTCATCTCCTATCGGTCTGCCGTGCGAGCACGAAGTCGAAGTCGGACCGCCAGAGCGTCTCGCCATCCTCCACCTTCGTGAAGGGCGCGACGAGCGTCTGCTTCACGCCGAAAACCGTGTCGGATTCCAAATACGGATCGCCGCCAACGAACGTGTGGGTGACCAGCTTCTGAAAGCCATCCGCTCGCACCATGTAATGCATGTGCGCGGGACGAAACGGGTGGCGGCCGAGGCTTGAGAGCATCTGTCCGACAGGACCATCGTCCGGGATAGGATATGAAACCGGCTTGATCCCAACGAAGCTGTACTGGCCGTCGGCAGCGGTGATGAATACACCCCGGTTATTCCACTTCGGCTGGATGTCGGGCTGCTGGACGTCGTAATAACCGTCCGCGTTGTCCGACCATACGTCGATCCGGGCACCCGAAACCGGATTGCCTTCCAGATCGACCACCCGTCCAATGAAGAGGCAGCTTTCGCCCTTGCCGTCGAGGCAAATCTGTTCACCCATCTTTCGGATCGGGCACCCCTCCACATGGAAGGGTCCGAAGACCGTGTTTTCCGTCGCACCAACTGGGCGTCTATTGTTGATCGCATCGACCAGCATGGACATTCCAAGCGTATCGGAAAGAAGGATGAATTCCTGTCGTTCCCGCGTGCACATATGCCCGGTGCGGGTCAGGAAATCGATCCCGAACTCCCATTCCGCTTGCGTAAGCTCGATTTCACGGGCGAAGCTGTGAAGGTGCTTCACAAGGCAGGACATGACCTCCTTAAGCCGGGGACTTATATCTTCGCCCATTCGGGCGTTCACTGCCTCGACGGAATTATCTTCGGAAAAAAAACCAGCCGTCGAGGTGATCGCGGTTTTGCTTTTGGCCATGTCCAGTCCTCGAGACATCTAGGGAATGATGCGGTCCAGCCGCAAACGATCGAAGGCATCCGTGAAAGATCGGGTTGTGTCTTGATATTCAAGGAAGCCCAGTTCTCGGCTGCGGCCCATATCGTTGAACGTCTCGATCTGGCGCCCGAGATCTGCGTCCGAGTGCCAGAACGATGCCACGCGGGTTAGAGCATTTGGTTCCAGCGCGTATTTCGCCACCATCCCGTCCCAGATCGGACCCGCCTCACGCATCTGCTCTTCGAGCGGGGTCGGGCTCCCCGGATAGGCGCCGGCTTCAAGACCAAAATAGGCAGCAAGACGTGGCCACAGCCACTTCCATCGAAACACCTCGCCATTGACGACGTTGAAGGCGAGATTAGCCGCCGCGCTGGTGGTTGCCGCCCATTTGAGGTGCTTTGCCAGGAGCCGGGCATCAGTGACGTCTGTCGCCGCTTCCCATTGCTCCGGTGATCCTGGGAAGATGAAAGGTCTACCGGTTTCACGGCAGATGGAAGCGTAGACGGCGAGTGTCGCCGCCATGTTCATGGCATTGCCGACCGCATAGCCGATAAGGGTGTGAGGACGATGCACGGACCAGGTGAAACCGTCCCTCGCGGACGCAGTGAAAATCTCGTCTTCCTGGACATAGTAGAAATTCTCTCCAGGAAGGCGCTCCTGCTCCTCTCTGAACGGGGTTTCCGGCTTTGTCTTCGCGTAGGATTCGAACGGTCCGAGATAATGTTTGGTGCCCGTGGTAAGCGCAACGTGTTCAACGCCTCGGCCGGAAACGGCATCGAGCACGTTGCGAACGATAGCGCCGTTCACTCTGCAGTTCTCCACTTCGGTATCCTGGCGTGACCAGGCCGTGATGAATACGTGGCTGGGGCGTTCTTCCGCGAGAGCAGCTTTTACCGATTGACCGTCAACGAGATCGCAACTCAGCGTCCGCACGCCGGGAAGCTTGCTTTGCGAACGTGACAGGCCTGCCACGGTCCAGTCACCGCTCGCCAGGAGGTTTTCCGCAAGATTGCTTCCGGTGATGCCGGTCGCGCCTACGATGAGTGCCTTCTTGGTCATCTCTTATCCGTTCACCAGTGTGATCTTGATGCTCTTCGTCGGATCCTGTCCGAATGAAAACGCCTCCACGGCGTCGGTGAGAGCGTAGTCGTGGGTTTGGATGGGCGACAAGTCGATCCCCGTGCGCTCAAGGAAGCGAATTGCAGCAGGCCACACACCGGGAGAGCCGATGCAGCCGCGCACCGTCAGGTTCTTCATCTGGATCTGGCCGATCGTCACCGGCACCTTGCGTCCGATGTTGATGCCAACCATNGACATCCTTCCTTCCTCGCGAGNGTAATCGAAGGCCGCAGCGAGAGATGCATCATGGCCTGACGCCTCGATCACGAGGTCTGCGCCGTGCCCCCCGGTCAGCTCACGAATCCTGTCTGCGGCGCCTCCGTCGGAAGGATCGATAGCTTCGTCGGCGCCGAGGCGCTTGGCGACNTCGCGNCGTGNTGCCAGAGGATCGACCACGATGACCCTCGCCCCCATACCGATCGCTGCTGCGGCCGAAACCAANCCAATNGTNCCNCCGCCCGACACGACGANCGTCTCGCTTGCGTTCGTGCCACCAGANCTCATCACCGCNTAGTAGCCNCATGTGAAGGGCTCGATCAGCGCCGCCTTCTTGTTGTCGACGGCATCAGGAAGCTTGTGGAGCCATTCAGGATTNACGGCGAAGTACTCACGGTCGGCTCCGCTCATGGAGAAACCGAAATGATGGAGACGATCGGGCGTGCGGACGACGCATTCGCCCACGACGCGCTCGCCTTTCTTGAATCCCTTCACGTTTCGGCCGACTTCCACGATCTCCCCGCTCCATTCATGTCCGGGCGTCACCGGGTAGGAGATCGGGATGATGTAGCGGCCAGCGAGGAGCTCGTAATCCGAATGGCAGATCCCAACCGCCTTGGTGTGGACGAGTACCTCGTTGGNCGACAGATCCGGCATCCCGACATCGGCGATAACCGGCCGTTCCGGAGCTTCGAAAATCAGAGCTTTCATNATCCTCCTCCTTAAATCTGTTCCAACAAGCCAGTGTTGGCGGCGCGTACGATTGCTTCCAGCAGGGCAATGTTNTTGATCAGGTCTTCCCCGGTGATCGGATATGAGCCCTCACCTCTCACAGCGGNGGCGAAGGCCCGTAGATTGTCACGAACTGGTTCAGCGGGCGGCAGTTCCTGAACCGTGATCGGCTTGTTCTTCCACCCCTCGGTGACGACCCACCCATCCGGCGCCTCGACGTGAGCCTTGTCGCGGACTTCGATCCATCCCTCGGTGCCGAATACCGCGAAGCGGGAAATGAACGGCGTCGCGAGCGTTGCCGATATGTAGGCGGTACCACCGCCGGAGAAACGAACATGAGCACTCATCGTGTCGCCTTGCGGAATCGACGAGGCAAGGTTCTCGCACACGACGCGCACGTCCTTGGCAGGCCCCATCAGCTTCACGGCCAGGTCTGTAAGATGAATGCCCGTCGCCGTCATGCCTCCGGCGGGAGCCTGGTCTGCCTTCAAGCGCCAGTTCGAAGGGTCGAGACCGAGAAACTTGTCATGGCTGAAGTTGGCCTCGATCTGTAGCAGGCGCCCAAGCTTGCCGGAGCTCGCTGCTTCAAGGATCCTTGCAATCGGCGTTTCAAACCGGCGCTCGTGCCCCATCCCAAGCACCAGGCCAGCCTCTTTGCAAAGCGCCACCGACGCTTCCGCACCCGCCTTGGTAAGGTCGAGGGGCTTCTCGCAGAAGACATGCTTGCCTGCAGCAACGACGCGAGCGATCTGTTCACGATGCAGCGAGTGCGGCGTTGCCAGCACGACAGCCTCGACCGACGGATCTGCAAGCGCGTCCGCCATGTCCTGAGAATACTGCAACCCCATCTCAGCAGCGAAAGCGGATGCATCGGGATTCGGATCGACGCCATGGGTGAAGTGCATTCCGGCCCCGCCGGCGCTGACGAGGGCGGCCATCTTGCGCCCCCACCAGCCAAGACCAACGAGCGCTGCGATGACGGGTTTTTCCTCGCGAATGGTCATCGATTATCCACCCGCTTGTTGAAGGGATGGATATTGACTGTTTTCCATACGCCGGCCTTGGTGAACGGGTCGGCTCTGTTGAAATCGACGATCTCTTCCTTGGTGTCCGCCTCGAAAACGAACAGGGAGCCGATCATGGTTTCGTTGTCGTCGGCCAGCAGCGGCCCGGAGATCACGGTCTTGGTTTTGCCCGTTGAAAGATACGCCTTGTGGGCATCATAGTTCGCCAGTCGTTTTTCGACGGCGCCCTCATGGTCGAGGCAATGAACAACGAAATGCATTCGATAATTCCTTTCAATTCAGCGGTAGCGTCGCGGCAGCGACAGCTCGCAAGCGATCAGGCCTTCATGTCGACAAGGATTTTGAGATGGGTCCCCGCGGGGTCGAGAAGTGCTTCGAAGCCCTTTTCGACGACTTGCTCGGGAGCAATCTGAGCGGTGACGATCTTTTCGACCGGGAAGATGCCAGCCCCGATCATCTGAGCGATCCTCGGCCAGATTTGAACAGGGTAGCACCAGGTGGCTTCGACGGTTATGTCCTTCAGCCCACAACATGGCGTCAATGGATGCTGGCCGGACATGAAGTCCAACCTGGACTACGGTTCCTTGGCGGCGGACCGCCTTGGCGCACAGATTGAGCGAAGCTTCGGCGCCGACACACTCCAAGGCAACGTCTAGGCCCACCCCCTCCTCCGTATGATCGCGAAATAGCTGGTCGGTATCGGTCTCGCGCGGATCGAAGACGATCGCCTCGGGAACAAGTGCCTTCGCAAGTTCCCTTCGATTGGGGTTCAGCTCGGATACGAAGATCTTGGTCGCGCCTGCAGCCCTGGTCGCGAGCAACACGAGCGCGCCGATCGGTCCTACTCCGGAGACGAGGACCGAGCTTCCCGATGTAACGCCTCCACGATCGACGCCGTAGACGGCCACGGCTGCGGGTTCGATCATCGCCGCCTGAACGTCCGAGACGGTGTCAGGAACCGGAAAAACGTTGTAACCGTTCACGACTGCGCGCTCACCCATTCCACCCCAGTCCCACGAGAGACCGACACAGGCCATCTTTTCACTGAGATGGAACAGCCCACGACGTCCATAGTAGTCGTCGCGAGGCGAAATCAGGGGCTGGATGGAGACGCGGGATCCGGGAACGACGTGTGTCACGTTCTTGCCGACCTCGATCACACGAGCAGAAAACTCATGCCCCAGGATCTGCGGCAACGTCGCCCCGGAATAGACGTGGGGTGTCGCCGGCGTGACGATCGGGCCCGCGATATATTCATGGATATCGGTGCCACAAATACCGCACACAAGGGGCTCGACGAGCACCATGTCGTCGCCAAGCGGTCCCTCGGGGGCTTTCACGTCCTCGACCCGAATATCCTTCTTGGAGTAGTATCTAACAGCCTTCATTGCTCTGTCCTTTGCATGTTCTGCTCCGCCATCTCCTGACGGTCGAATAATTCTCGCCCCTAAGCGCGTCGTCAGATCAGGACCATCCCGCCATCGACCATGATCGTCTGCCCGGTGATGTAGTCGGACGCCGCTGAGGCGAGGAACGTGGTCACGCCGGTGATGTCTGCGGGGAGAGACACCCTTCCCAAGAGGATCGACTGCGAAAACTCATTGATCGCTTGTTCAGGCTTTGCGGTGAGGCCGTGATCCATGAACTCACGGTCAAGCTGCTCCCAGAGCTCGGTCTTCACGACACCGGGGCCAAAGCAATTGACGGTGATCTTGTGTTCTGCAAGCGAACGGGCGGCAGCCTGCGTGAGGGCCACGACTGCAAACTTCGAAGCGCAATAATGCGCGAACAAGGGATAGCCCTGCTTTCCGGCGATGGATGCCGTATTTACGATCTTCCCGCCGGTGCCTTGTGCGATCATCTGCTTGGCGGCTTCCTGGGTACCTATCAGCACGCCTCGGCCATTAATCCGCATGATCCGGTCGAAGTCGTCATCAGTGACCTCGAGGAACGGGCAGGTCTGGCTGATTCCGGCATTGTTGAACATCACGTCGAGGCGGCTGAAATGCTCGACGGTCCTTGCGATCAGCTCTTGCACGCTCTGTCGATCGGAAACGTCGACCCCAATCGCGATGGCATCGCCGTCGCCGGTTGAAATCTTCGCCGCCGTCTGTCTCGCCGTTTCCTCATTCAGGTCTGCGATGACAACTTTAGCGCCGTTCTCGACCAAGTTGGCTGCGATGCCCGCACCGATGCCTCGCGCGGCACCAGTCACGATGACGACCTTGTTTTCAACTGATCCCGTCACGACACACCTCCCTGAATTCCATATTCCACCACCCGTTAGCCGGCGCATCGGGGAGCAGGTCGTTGGTCCGCCTAATTCGCCAATGCAAGGAAGCCATCAGCTACAGAACTCCTTCGCGCAAACCGGTGGCTTGCACGTGTTCTCATTCGACTGACGGCTTGGTTCCTCCCACAGGAAACGCCGTGCGATCCTAGACGAACGCTAGAGGATGGACCGGCGGCTCGACAAATCTTTAATTATCCGAAACGGATATTTTGAATGCAGCAATCCTTCTCGGGCTGAAGCTACTATTTCTTTGGGAGGAGATGGCACTTGCGCCGAACAGACGCATGCAGCCGATTGTCAGGCTCTCCTTCGACATAGCGGCAAGAAGTATCTGGACGGCAGACGCCACCAGGGAAGGAAGGTTTTGCAATGAGCGAGACATTGAGAGTGGGCTGGGCTGGCATTGGCAAGATGGGCGCCCCGATGAGCAGACGTGTGCTCGAGAACGGATACCCCGTTTCCGTTTATGAACCTCTCCCCGAAAATCGCGCCTCAGTGGTGGCTCTTGGTGCAAACGTAGCTCATAGCCTTGAAGACCTGGTGGAAACATCGGACGTGGTGATGCTCACCATTCCAAACGACGTCATTCTGCGCACTCTCATACTGGCACCAGCCACCCTCGCCGAGCTATTGAGGCCCGGTCAGATAGTAGTCGAGATGAGCACCGTATCTCCCGAGCTCTCAGCCGAGGTTGCGGACGCACTATCCCGGGCCGGTGTCGCATATCTTAGAGCTCCGGTATCAGGCAGCACGGTTACCGCGTCTTCCGGCATGCTTTCTGTCATGGTCTCCGGCCCAGAGGATGCCTACCGCAAGGTCGAGCCGATCCTCGCCAGTTTCTCCACAAAGCAGTTCTACCTGGGAGATGGCGAGGAGGCCCGATACCTGAAGCTCGTCCTGAACGCGCTCGTTGGTGCGACTGCCGCTCTCCTTGGCGAAGCTCTCACACTCGGACTGAAGGGCAATCTGTCGGTTGAAACAATGCTGAANGTCATTTGCGAGAGCGCTGTTGCCTCACCGCTGATCGCATACAAGCGCGACCTACTGGTAAATCGNAACTTTGACCCCGCCTTCTCGGTCTCTCAAATGATGAAGGATTTTGANCTGATCCTTGGCGCAGCGAAGTCTGATCATGTGCCCATGTACCTCGCCTCCGTGATCCGCCAGCAGTACGANGCCGCATTCGCCGATGGCTTGGCGGANAAGGACTTTTTCGTTCTCTTNGAGCAATCCGAGCGCCTAGCCGGTCTCAGCCGAGAGAAGAAAGCCTCCTGANCAAGAGCGTCCGCGTCATGGCTGGTGCAAGCATGGGCGGCANGCTAGTCTGANTGCCAANAGCGACGGTTGGGAGGCCGACGTGAACGAATACGAAATGCTGCGCATCATCGACTTCATTGAAAAGACGCGCCGACCGTTCAGGGAGGTAATCGATGCCGCCAACGAAGATGCGGTCTGGCTGATCGTCATGTTCCTGATCAAGTCGCATATNTTGAGCCAGCCTGTATCGATCTCCACTCTTGGCCAGGAGTCGGGTCTCCCCTATGCAACATCGATGAGATTGATCAATCGTCTCATTGACGCCGGCCACATAGTCAAGATCTCCAAGGGCCCCTCTGGCCAGCGCTTCGCTTTGCAGCCAAGCGACCAGCTCATTCGCTCGTTCGAGTCTTACGCTCGCAAGACGAAGTCGCTACTTGCACAAACCTTGGGACTGCGAACCGGAGAAGAGGAAGACGAGTACTACTTCGGAGGGACACCGCTCGGCTCGCAGATCATCCCACCAATGCGCCTTGTCCAGCGTCGGGCCGAGTCCCAGATCGAGCTCCGTTTTCTCCTGAACAACGACAACTACTTCTCCGCCATGCGGAACATGTGGGCCGACTTCCGCAGCAATCTTGCCTCGCGAAAGAACTTCGACCTGTTACCGCTTCCCGAGCTTTATAAACGCGCAAGGGAAAACGCGGCCAAGAAGCTCTCCGACTACGACGTAATTGCAATCAATATGCCGTGGCTCGGAGAGTTCGCCGAAAGCGGGATCGTTCGTCCGATTGACCAGTACATTCAAAAAACAGGCATTAACCCTCTCGACTTCCATCCAACCATTTGGTCATCGGCGACATGGGATGGCAGAGACTATGGCGTTCCCGGATACTGCACGGTAGAATTCCTGGCCGCCCGCAAGGACCTTCTCTCCGAAGCCGGCGTACCCTTCCCGAAAACCTTCGACGAAGTAATCAAGGCCGGTCGCAAATTCCACCAACCCGATGACGGCATGTACGGTGCGGTTTGGGATGGCGCTCGCGGCATGCCGATAGCCTCAAGTTTCCTCTTCTTCATGGGCGCGTGCGGACAACCAGCAATATCGCTCCGCAGGATGCGATCCGGTTTTACGCTCGATGGTCTCGATCCGGATGAGCTCACCTGCACAATCCTCTCAGACGCAGGATTTGCCGCCCTGGACTATATGCGCCGACTCATGGAGATCTCACCGCCTAAGATCTTGGAGATGGCCTGGGACAAGACGCTCGACGTCTTCCTTCGCGGTAGAGCGAGTCTTGGCTATTTCTGGACGATGCGCGCCGCGCGGTTCGAGTATGATGTTCAATCGGTGGTGAAGCGCAGGGTCGAGTATCTCCCACAGCCCTCGGGACCCGGCGGCACACGCGCTTCGCCGATCGGCGGCTTTCTCTTCTGCATCCCCACAAACCTTCCTGAAGAACGTGTCGAAATGGCCGCTGATGCGATCGCGTGGATGGCCTCAAGGGAAGCTATGAAAGCACATGTGAAGAACGGCTTTCCCGTAGCACCGCGTTTCTCCGTGAGCGCGGATCCGGAAGCTGCAGCGAGCTCCCCGATCGTCAGGTTCGTAGATCAACTTGCGAAGAAGAGCCTGCTACACACGTGGCAGCGTCCAAAAATTCCGCAGTACACAACGATCGAGAAAGTCCTGGGTGAGGAAATTCACGACGCATTGCTAGGCAACAAGACACCTCGCGCGGCACTCGAGACGGCTGCTTGTCAAATAGAGGCAAGCCTAAGAGTGGGAAGTCATCACCGTCGAGAAGTTCGGAGCGTTTGAGCACCTCCACCTGTCCCCGCTGAGAAGAACAGCCGCCTCAAGGCGGCTGCGATCGTCGGGATCCAAACATTAGGCCGGAACGGCCTGGTCCGTTCTGATCAACAGACCGGAGTTATCCGGTTGGGCCAGGAGCACCCCCTTCTCGATATCCAAAGCGACCTGGACAACGCGTTCGTTCACGGGCGCCTTCCTTCCGTGGCGCGCGAGTATGTCCACAACCAGACCATTTACCTCCTGCACCTCTGCCCGACGGCCCTTTCGCCAATCCTGGAGAGACGTGGTGAGCGTGTCGGCTTGGGAAAACGTCTTTAGGACTTCTTCGAAAATTTGGTCCACGTACCGTTCCGGATGGTTGGTTGTGACGGCAGACATGCCGATGATCGGGATGATCTGAGCTCCGTCGGCCAGCGCTGCCTGCATCGCTTCGTATCCCGCCTCCCGCATTACTTCCAGCATTCCCGGATGCCGCGCGGCGTCAGCCAGTGGAAGGTCGACGATCGCGGAGGGGATAAGCTCCGCTGCGTTCACGACCAGCTTCATCCACTTCGCCGAATGAATGTCGTCCAGCACTTCGACGCGCCCAGAGTTTCTTAGAAGCTCCGCAACATGTTCAACCCGATCCTGGTTCGCGGGATCCAAGGCGCCGAGAGCAAACCAAGAGGTATCGTGATCGTTCTGGCGATTTGTAATGCCGGGGACGAACATGTTGGACGCTATCTCGATGACGGCACCAACGGTCCGATGTCGACCTACGACATCGGCGATGTCCTCGTGCGTCATACCATTCTGGAGACCGATGACCAGACCATCGGAAGCGAGGCACGGCTTGATCAACTGACATGCCCATTTCGTGTCATAAGCTTTGACGACCAGGAAAACCAAATCGAATGGCTC